>Ga0187819_10000080_pt1 | contig 41785 bp, 34 predicted proteins | sample NC_wetland_sal_i_15_FD_132411 | JGI IMG/M metagenome (GOLD analysis project Ga0187819, IMG submission 132411) | Wetland sediment microbial communities from Neuse River Estuary, North Carolina, USA - SO4_4 | ecosystem: Environmental > Aquatic > Freshwater > Wetlands > Sediment | place: USA... | reverse complement strand
TCAAGCGGTCCCGTTCTCGTTGGCTCAAAGCGATTCGCTCCGTCTCCATGGGCCCCTCGGCCATCCATGAAAGCGGACATTTCTACTTTGCACAAACCGGACATTCTCACTTTGCGGCGACACACTAAAGGCGGAGCGTTGACTCGCCCGGCGCGAGCGGCCTAAGATGCGCAGGCAAAACAGTATCTTGCGTGCATGCTTGCAGAAACGCGCTTCCCGAATCACTTGGCTGCCGCGGAGGTCGCATGATTCTCACCATCGATCGCAAGCACATCGAGCCGGACATTGCCCTGCTCCAAATGACGGGCCGGATCGTGTTGGGAAGCGACTCCATGCGCGTGGAATGGAGTGTTGCGGATTTGCTCAAGGAGAACCAAAAGAAGCTGATTCTCGATCTGGCCGGCGTAACCGTGGTGGACAGCACCGGGGTGGGAATTTTGGTCATGTGCTACGCGAAGATGAAGAAAGCCGGTGGCAGTCTGCGCATCGCCGGCGTGAGCGGCATGGTCGAGGAAACCCTGAAGTTAACCAGCGTGGACAAACTCATCGACTCCTACCCCACAGTGGCCGAGGCCTCGCGAGGGTTCTGAACCGCGGAAGAACCCGGCCGATGGCATAACGTCATATAATCTAGGCCCGTGACGGGCGTTCTCGACTCCATTCGCGTTGTTGAGCTCAGCGAAGCGCTCGCCGGCCCTTACTGCGCGATGCTCCTGGGCGACTTCGGCGCCGACGTCATCAAGGTGGAACGGCCGAAGACGGGAGATCAGTCGCGCGGCTGGGGTCCTCCGTTTGTCGGCAGCGAATCCGCGTATTATCTTGGGGCGAATCGCAACAAGCGATCGATTACGCTGAACTACGATCACCCGCGAGGGACGGAAATTCTCCAGCGGTTGGTCTCGACAGCGGATGTCTTCATCAGCAATCAACCCTCGCTCGATTCTCTCCGAAGGCGCGGGATCGATCCGCAAACCCTGCAAACGAAACATCCGCGGCTGATCCATTGCAGCATCACCGGCTACGGCTTCACGGGACCCAAAGCAGGCCGGCCCGGCTACGACATCCTCGCTCAGGCGGAGTCCGGGCTGATGAGCTTCACCGGCGAACCCGGCGGCGGCCCGATGCGCTATCCGATCGCGATCGCGGACATGACTTGCGGAATGTACGCGGCGATGGGGATTCTTGGCGCGCTCTTTGTGCGTGAGCGCACTGGGCGTGGTCAGTTTCTTGATATGGCGCTTTTCGATTCGCAGCTCACGTGGCTGGCAAACGCGGGCAGCAGCTATCTGAACGCGCAGGCCTTACCCCAGCGCTGGGGAAACGCGCATCCGAACATCGTGCCGTATCAGGTGTTTCGCGGGAGCGACGGAAAGCATTTCGTCGTTGGTGTCGGCACTCAGGCACTGTGGACAACGTTCGTTGAAGTGCTGAACGTGCAGTCAACGCTGGGCGAGGACGGCCGGTTTGCGAGCAATGCGTCGCGAATCGCGCATCGCTCGGCATTGATTCCCCTGCTCCAGGAGCATTTCGATCGCGAAGCCACGGCCGTGTGGTTGGAGAAATTGACGCGGGCCGGCATTCCCGCGGCTCCCATCAACGGCGTGTCCGAAGCATTGGATGATGCGCAAACGCTGGCGCGCGGCTTGATTGTGCAGCTGGAGCATCCTTCTCTCGGCAAGGTTCGCAGCATCGCGAACCCGATCCACTTCTCCAGTACTCCGGTGAGCTACCGGCTGCCGCCGCCGTTGTTAGGCGAGCATACGGCTGAGATTTTGCGGGATCTCGGGTACTCCAACGACGAAGCTTCGTGCACCGCTTAGTTACGCGTGGTATATCGCGGCCAAGAATCTCTATCCGATGGACAAGAGTTGTGCCTTAGGATGTGCTTGAGAGGTGCCAAGATGCCGCGGGGTGGCAAGGTTAAGACCGCGTTGCGCGAGCGAATTCGGAAGCTATTGCAAGCCGGAGAGACGCTCGTCTCGATAGGCCTCAAGCTCGACAAGGCGCCTTCCACGATTGCCTATCACGTCCGCGCGCTTGGCGTCCCACCAATAAAGCACTTCCGGGCCTTGCCGTTGCAGGGGGGAAAGCGCCGGTGCTCTGTATGCCACAGGACGAAGCCTGCAGACTTCTTCCCGAGCGGAGCAAATCCGATGTGCACCAAGTGCTATCTCAAGAGCAGGAATACGCAATCGTAGGAAGTCGTTCAGCGTCCCTTCGCAGCTCACCTTGCGCGAGCCCTACAGTTCGTTCTTCTTCATCTGCCCCACAGCAAAATCGCAGGCGCGCGCCGTCAGGGCCATGTAAGTGAGCGACGGGTTCACGCACGACGCAGAGGTCATGCAAGCGCCGTCCGGCAAGAACAGATTCTTCACATCGTGCGCCTGGTTGTGCTCGTTCAAAACGGAAGTTTTCGGGTCGCGGCCCATGCGCGCCGTTCCCATTTCATGGATCCCAAGCCCCGGCGTTGAAATATCCTGATACACGCCGATCTCCTTCGCGCCCGCGGCGGCCATCATCTCCGCAGCCTGGACGGCGACGTCCTTCGACATGGTCTTTTCGTTCTCGGCCCATTCGAAATGGATCGTCAGCGTCGCGATGCCCCAGGCATCGAGCTTGTCTTTATTGATTTCCACGTAGTTGCCGTGATTCGGCAGACACTCGCCGAAGCCGCCGAGCCCCAGGCGCCACGGACCGGGTGTCTTCAGCGCGTTCTTGAGGTCCACGCCGATGCCGCTCATCGACGCACCACGCCACCAGCCGTCCCGGCTTCCGCCGCCCTGGTAGCCGTACCCGCGGACAAAATCCTTCTGCTTGGTTTTCACGTTTCGGAAACGCGGAACGTAGATTCCGTTCGGCCGGTTTCCAAACGGCACTTTGTCTTCGTGGCCGGGCATCACTCCGCTCGCACCGGCCCCCATGTGGTGATCCATCAGGTTGTGACCCAGTTCCCCGCTGCTGTTGGCGAGGCCGTTGGGAAATTCCGAGGTGGCGGAGTTGAGAAGGATGCGCGTCGACTCCAGCGTCGAAGCACAGATAAAAAATACGCGGGCCTTGAATTCCAGCGCGCTCTTCGTTTGCGCGTCGATCACGCGCACGCCGCTGACCCGCCGCGTCTTGGGATCAAAAATCAGGCTGTGCACGACGCTGTAGGGGCGAATCGTAAAGCGTTTCGTCTTTAGCGCGGCAGGCAGCGTCGAATTCAAGCTGCTGAAGTAGGATTGCGTGATACACCCGCGGTGACACACGCCGCAATAGTGGCAGGCCGCGCGCCCCTGGTGTACCCGCGTAAGCACCGCCGCTCGCCCAATGGTCATGATACGGTCGTCAAAATTCTTGGCAAGCGCGGCGCGGAAATCCAATTCGGCGCAGTTCATCTCCATCGGCGGCAGGAACTTCCCGTCGGGTAGTTGGGGAAGACCCTCGGGCTGGCCGCTGATCCCGGCGAAATCCTCCACATAGTCGTACCACGGGGCGATGTCCGCATAACGGATCGGCCAATCCACCGCGATTCCTTCTTTCGCATTCGCCTCAAAATCGAGGTCGCTCCAGCGATAGCTTTGGCGCCCCCAAGTGATGGACTTGCCCCCGACCTGGCGCCCACGAATCCAGGAAAACTTTGATCCAGGAGCGTTCGTGTAAGGGTTCTCCAGGTCGTTGACGAAAAATTTGTGAGAGTATTCGTCACATGCGTAATACACCTCGCGCTGGACCAGCTGCGTGCGCTGCCGCTCGGCGCGATCGTCCCAGCCGCGATATTTGAGCTCCCACACCGGAACGTGCTCGACGTAATCCTGTGCAGGATCAATGCTGCGCCCGGCTTCCAGAACCAGCGTGTTCAGGCCCTTCTCGGTAAGCTCCTTGGCTGCCCAACCGCCGGTGATCCCGGAACCCACAATGATTGCGTCATACGAATTAGCTGGCATGCGACTCTCCCTTAGGCCTTTTTCTCGACGGTCAACGGCACGCAACCATGGTAGGCGCCGGGAATGATTAGCAGGTTCTGCTCTTGCGAGAATCCAATTTCAGACGTGTAGTAGCCATGGAGGGTAATTCCCTTGAAGACGTCCCAGAAGTTGCCGTGGAGCTGCTTGTCTCTCTCTTCGGGTATGGTGTTGCCGTGACGCACTCGGTGGCTTACATGGGTCGCCATCGCGACGTCGTCCATGGCGCGCAGCAGCGCTGTCTGTTGCTCAACCGACGCGTCGGTGAAATTCTTGCCGAACAGCTCGTTGCTTCGCTTGTCCACATCGGCGAGCCCGTTCAAGAAGTCCTGCCGCTCGCTGTCGGTCGCCCATTCGGTCAGAATGACGTCAATGAATTCATTTACGCGCGCACCCTTCGCGCCCGGTGTATCCGTCGCGGGAAGGAGCAGATCGATCATGACTACCACCTGGGCATTTTGCTGCGAGCTCAGTGTACGAAGCTTATAAGCTGGGCCGACCTGCGCTTGCGCCTCGTAAAAATGCGCCATCACGCTCGGAGAAAGAACGGGTAGAGCTGCCCCCGCCGCCAACAATTTCAGGACTTCACGACGTTGCATGATCCCCCCTGGACATCCGGACTCGCCGCAAACGCTTACTGCTGTGTGGACTCTAGCATACCGCCGTCTCCTCGCAAACGCGTGTCTTCCCGCAGGAATAACGTTTAGCCCGACTGCCGAGGATACTCCAATGACCTGCGTCCCGACACGGATTTGTGGCAATTTGTGCCACTTGCATGCCACAGCGGCGCCTCAGGGTGCCGGCACAATACGTAGCGCGCTATGCTACATTACTCGCCGTGAGAACCCCGTCGCGACGCGCTGAATTTGCTTTCCGGCGCGATACTCGGCTCTTCGATGCGATCACGTTCGCCCGCCTCTCGCGGGCCCGCGACTATCTCGCGGCTTGCTACCGTGACCGCGTCACCCTGGAAAAGGCCGCGAGTCACGCCTGCCTCTCCCCTTATCATTTCAACCGCTTGTTCACGCAGGCATTCGCCGAGACACCGCACGAGTTCGTCACACGCATCCGAATGGATGAAGCCAAAAAGCTCCTTCTTGCCCAAAATCACAGCGTTACGGATATCTGCTTCGACTTGGGTTACGAAAGCCTCGGATCGTTCAGCCTGAAGTTTCGTTCTCTGACCGGCCTGTCCCCGGCCGCATTCCGGCGCCAAGCCCGCGTCAGTTTTGGGGGATTTGCCTCGCACTGGCCGCTGTATTACATTCCTGCCTGTTACCAGCATTTCTTCTTCGGCTCGTAGATTCAGTTCAAAACCGCAAGAATCGAGAAGCATCTGCTCTTCCCAGTTCGGATACTCTCGGGAAGAACAAGGAGGATCCCATGATCCAACGGCTCTCTCATGCAACATTTTATGTTTTAGACCAGGACTCCGCGCGCGACTTCTACGTGAACAAGCTCGGCTTCGAGGTGCGCATGGATGGAAAGATGGACAATGGTTTCCGCTGGCTCACCGTAAGCCCGAAAGGCCAGCCCGACCTGCAAATCATCTTGATGCAAGTCGACGGCCCGAACATGCAGCCCGACGTCGCCAAGGCGATCCGCGGCTTGCTGACCCGGGGCAAGATCAACGGTGGCGTGTTGCAGACCAGCGACTGCCGCAAGACCTACGAGGAGCTCAAAGCCAAGGGCGTCGAGTTTCTCTCGCCCCCAAAGGAGCAGTTCTACGGCATCGAAGCCATCCTGAAAGACGACTCCGGCAACTGGTTCAGCATGACCGAGCCCAAAGGCGCCTGACTCACATCCCGTTGCGAGGCACTACTCCGACTCGCCAACGCGACACGCAAGCTCGTGGTCGGGTTGAGCGCCGCCGGAGCGGCCGGCCTGCAGTTCGATCTCCAGGCGAGCATTGTCCGAACGCATGCCCACGGGACCCGCGAAGGCGACCGCTTCCTTTCCGACGGACCCTTCCCACACCACAGCCCCATCGACAAGCACTTTCATCTCTTCGCCGTTCATTTCCCCGCGCAGCGTGTGTGTATCGCGCGGACGTAGTAGGGGAACCTGCGAACTGCGCCTCGGCTTGACATTCCGGTAGCCGCGGTTGCCACACTCAGCGCTGGTGTGCTGCCCGGGGTTGCTCTTCACGGAGACAACGAGTCTTGACTCCGGTTCGATCCGCCACATGGCATAAACAAGATTGCAAGCGTCTTGCGCATGCAGCTTCAAGCCGAACTGACGGCGCAGCTCGCCGGAACCCAGGCGCGCTTCTCCACCGGTGGCACCGAGGTAGGTGAAGTGTGCCGTCACATCCTGCAAGGTGGACACGGTTGCGTATGCTCGCATCTTGGGAACGCTCACAGAAAGACGGTCGCCCGGCAATTCGGTGACCGATCCCTCCGTGACGCAAAGATGTGCGCGGGCGATCGGCAACATGCGCTCATCCGCAGAGTTGCCGCGCGCGGCAACTCCTGCAGCGGCGGCCAATATCAGAAAATAGGCGGCGCAAGGCAGAATTCGTCGTGGCAAGAAGCACCTCCATGCGTCCCGTTCAGACGCGTACCTGAGGAGCGGCCCGCTGCCCCGGATCATCCAGAGCAAACATTTCTGCCGCAGGAAATCCGAAGGGAGCGGCCAGCAGATTTCGCGGAAACGTACCGCGCGTGGCGTTGTACTCCAGTACGGAATCATTGTAGAACTGGCGGGCGAACGCAATGCGGTTTTCCGTCGAGGCCAATTCTTCCTGAAGCGCCAGCATGTTTTCACTGGCGCGCAGAGCCGGATAGGCCTCTACCACCGCCAGGAATTTGCCGGTGGCGGCGGAAAGCGCCGACTCCGCCGCAGCTCGCGCGTTTATGTCGGGGCCCGCAGCGACGGCTTGTTCCCGCGCGCGGGTCACGTTTTCCAGGACGCTTCGTTCGTGCTCCATGTAGCCTTTTACGGCATTGACCAGATTCGGGATCAAATCGTGGCGGCGCTTCAGTTGCACGTCGATCTGCGACCACGCGTCGCGCATCCGATATCGCAAGATCACGAGCCGATTGAACGACGCCACGACGTAGATACTCAAGAGGACGGCTACTCCGGCTGCCAGCCATATTTCCATCTTTCGCTCCTCAGGGAATCAGCCGAACGATCGCAAGAATGACGGCAAACGCCATGGTTACAAAGAAAAAATTGAGCAGGATGCACACCGCAACCGCGGCCAGGACGGCGGCCAAGCTCAGCGCCACCAGCGGCGTCAAAAACACCAAGAGGAAAACCCACGCCAACAGAGACTTCCTGCGTCTCCCGCCGGCGGCATAGTGTGCACCCTGCGCCTGCAAACGCTTCAGCCTCTTCTCCAGAGGCGGATGCAGCGATACCATGCCTCCACCGGTGGCTCCCTCGAGAGTCTCATCGTTGCGCGCCGCTCGCGTGCCGGCCATCGCCGAAGTGTTCTCTTGCGCCATCGCTTCCAGAGCCATGTTCATCATGTTTTCCCGCGTCGGCTGCACCCCGCTCTTTCGCATCTCTTTGACGCGCCGGGCCATTTCCGGAGGCATGCCGCGCGCTTCTTGCCCGACGATGAACAAATGCGACGCCCACTTCCCGCCCGGAATGAGTCCGCCGCATTCCCGCAAGCTCTGAAGGGCGTTCGCTAGCGCATCGGGATTGCGCGTGAGCTGCACCGCCGTGGCGTCCGCCAGATAACGGCGTGTGCGCCACAGCAATGCTGCGGCAGGCTCAAACAGAAGCCCGGAGAGCACCACCATCGTCAGCTTCAGCGATGCGTTGAAAATAACCACAGGCAGCAGGAGCGTCGAGAGGCATCCCTTGTTCCGGCCCATGCGGGCCGTCACATCATCCTTGTCCGAATTTCGCAGGCCCTGCGTGAGCCAATCGGAAACCTCGTCCGCGTCTGCTGGGTCACCCATTCGAAACGGCATCCGCAAAAGCCGCCAGAGGGCCCGGCGGGCATGCGGGCCGAATGGTGCGTTAATCAGCGTGTCCAGAAGCCCAAATGCTTGATAGACAGAAACCATCGTCATCGCGATACGCAGGTCGCCGTTGCCCGCCGATGCGATCAAATGCCCGACGACCGCCTGTAATTCATCCCGATCCAGCTCCTCGACCAACCGGCGCGAGATTACCAGCGTCGCATCCTGCCGCGAAGAGCCTACGATGGCCGCATTTCCCGCCGCGGAGTCCAGGAGTTTCACCTTCGGCGAAGGCAGGCCGCCCGCGATGGCCATCTCCTCGACCACATCGACGAGCTTCTTTTCCTTCAGGTCTTCCAGCCGCGGCTCGCGCGCTCCGAGTGTCAGAAGCACCCCGCCGGCTCCGGCGCGCAAGAACATCGCTCGAATTCCAAGCCAGAGGAGAAGCTGCAGAATCATGCCGGGGAGAAGAATGCCGATCGCGGTATAGAGGACGATGTCCAGCGGAGGAAGCGGCGCCGGATGATTAGAGAAATGCTGCAGGACCGCGACGAAGGTGTTCCCTGCCGCTTGAAACGAGCGCCAGAGCTGCGGGGACACGCTCCCGTACCTTCTCGCAAGAGACAACCTAAGAATCGCAAGGCCGTAGAGCGGCGGAGCAAGAATCAGACTGAGGACCATCCCGGTGCAAAACACGGCAAGCACGCAGACCACAGAAAGCCGCCAGGTGGCCGCGCGGTTGCGCTCCTGCTGCTCGAAGAAGCTGGATCGATCGACGGGCCCAAGGGGTGGCGCCGAAATCGGTTCGGCAAAATTTGGCGTTTCTTCGGAAGAGGTCACGGGCGCACTCGCCGCACTTTACTAAAACTTTCGCCGAGTGTCCTATGCTTTTACAGACCGCACCCGGCTGAGAACGCGTTCGCCTATACTTTCATTCGGAGCGGCAGCCGAACCAGAGCGGGCGCCGCAGGGAGCTTGGCTTGTCAGAGTTGCGCGAACATCGTGGCCAGTTGATCGTTGACGGAACGCGCCTTGAGACCCTGTCTTACCCCGCGCTAGGTGACACTCCCACGGTCGTCATGCTCCACGAAGGCCTCGGCTCCGTGTCCATGTGGAAAGATTTCCCCGAGCAACTTGCCAGGACGACCCGCTGCGGAGTCCTTGCGTACTCGCGCTACGGCCACGGCAAATCAGACCGGCTTCGCGAACCACGCCCCGTGGAATTCATGCATGACGAGGCGACGATCGCGCTTCCTGCCCTGCTCGAGCGGCTCGGCATTCAGCGGCCGATCCTGCTGGGTCACAGCGACGGCGCGTCCATCTGCCTCATTTACGCTGCCGCTTCTCGCGTAAGTCCGCGGGCTCTCATCCTTGAGGCGCCGCATGTGTTCGTCGAGGATCTGACCGTCCAGAGCATCGCTAAAATCCGCACTGCCTACAAAACGACCGACTTGCCACAAAAGCTCGCGCGCCACCACGATCACGTCGACGAAACATTCTGGGGCTGGAACGACATCTGGCTCGACCCTGCGTTTCAAGGCTGGAACATCGAGGATCGGCTCAGCTCGATCCGCTGTCCTCTTTTCGTCATCCAGGGCATGGAAGACGAATACGGCACGCTCGCGCAGGTTGAGGCCATCAAACGCCGCGCGCCACACACTCAGATGCTCGTGCTTTCAAACTGTGGACACTCGCCCCACCGCGACCAGCCCACAGCCACGCTGGAAGCCATCTCCCAGTTTGTACGGAAGCTCCCCTAAGACACCGCGAGAATCAGCAACGTCGCATCGTCCTGCCAATTGCTTCGGCTTAACTCGGCCGCCGCGTCCAGAATCCTCTTCTGAATTTCTTTCGCACCACCGCCTCGGTTTTCCTCCAGCAGCCGCACCAGGCGCTCCTCTCCAAATTCGTCGCCGTCGATGTTCCCTGCCTCGGTCACTCCGTCGGTGAACAGCACCACGCGATCCCCCGGCTCCAGCAGCGCCGTTCCCAACACAAAGCTTTGATTTGCAAATACGCCCAGCACCCCACCGCCCTCCTGTAACCGGTGATGCGAGCCGTCTTGATGCAGCACGATCGGTGCGTTGTGTCCCGCATTCACATACCGCAGCGTGCGCGCCGGCCCGTCCAGCTGCCCGTAAAAAAACGTGATGAAGCGGTCGCTCGCAATGTTCCGGCACAAAAGAGAATTCACCCGCGCGCAGAGTTCATTGGGCGGCAGTGTCGCCGAGGCTAGCCCGCGAACCGCCGCCTGCAGATTCGACATCAGCAGCGCCGCCGGCATTCCCTTCCCCGCGACATCCGCGATGCACAGCCCCAGTGTCTCCCGGTCAAACGACAGCACATCGAAATAGTCTCCGCCAACCATGCGCGCGGATTGCCACGCGCTCGCAATCTCGTACCCGGACACTTGCGGAATTTCTTTCGGGAGAAATCCCTCCTGAATCGACCGCGCCTCCGCGATCTCGTGCTCCTGCTCGTGCAACTGGGAAGCGATGTCCCGATGTGCCTGGCTCTCTTGCGCGGCGCGCCGGGTCGATTCGCGCCGTTCGCGCCCAAGCGCAATCTGTTTGCGCAAAATCTCCAGGAGCTTCGTATTCGTCCACGGCTTCTCGACGAAGTCGGTCATGCCGCCTTGCATCGCTTCCACCGCAATGCCGACCGTCGCCCAGCCCGTCATCACCACGATCGGAGGAATGTTTTCCATCGCTTTCAGGTGGCTCAGCAGGTCAAGACCCTCGCGCCCCGAAGTCGTATCGCGCGCGTAATTCAAATCCACCAGCAGCAGATCGAATTCGCGCTGCGCGATCGCGTCCAGCAACTCCGCCGGCGAGTTCACCGCCTCCGTCAAGTAGCCGTGGCCTTTCAGCAGCAGGCACAAAGCCCGCAGCACGTCCGGCTGGTCATCCGCAATTAGGATTCGGGGCTGCATCGTTTCAACTCGACTGGACATTTCAAGCGCCGCTATCGCCATGCCCTCCGGCCTCCCCTTCTGCCGCTCTCTCTCAGTCTTGGCAGGCTGCCCTCCAGACCGTGTTCTTCTAACCTGCTCATTTCCCAAAGGTTGAAGCCAGCCACCGGTCCCTACGAAACCAGCATCTGACCAGTTGCGGGAATGCCTGTCCCGATTTCGGACACCACTTCCCACCTCGCCCTGGCGCGGCATTCCGTGTAGCCAAAATCATTCTCGGGAATCTAACTTCGTTAAGCTCGGCAGCACCAACAGTAGGCCTGATTTTCCCTGTGCTAGCATAGGGCCGGTCATGAAATTCAAAAAAATCGACCCCGAGATTATCCAATGCACTACTTCGGCGGCCCGCCCTTTTGGCTGCATGGAGCTTTGGGCCGGAAACGAGAAAGCCCACCGCACTCTGGAGCTCGCCGGCCTCGAGGCGGACGTGATCGCCGTCCCATCCGGCGGCGACACCGGCGGAGATCTCTCCGCCGTCTTCTCTTGCACCGACAACGTCGCCAGAGTGGTTCTGGCCGACTGCGTGGGTCACGGCTACGTGGCCAGCGGCGTCGCCCGGCACATCCATCGCCTCCTGCACAAGTTTCAAGACCTCCGCGACACCGCCGGCCTGCTCGCCTCGCTCAACGACGAATTCACCCTCAACGCGGAAGACTCCGATGGGCCATTGCGCCTGACCACCGTCGTCACCGGCACCTTCGACGGCGCTTCCGGCGAGTTCAACTTCGCCTACGCCGCGCACCCGCGCATGCTTCTCTGGCGCGCCCGCGAGGCAAAATTCCACCAACTCGGCGACGGTCTGGAAAATTTTCCCTTGGGCTACATTACGGGAGAGCAATACAGCGAGCAGAGCGTTCGCCTGAACGTCGGCGATATGATTCTGGCCTTTTCGGATGGCGCCACGGAAGTGAAGTCCCCCAGCGGCGAGCAGCTAACCGCCAACGGCTTCCTTCAATTCGCCGAGGGCACGCTGGCGAAGCTTCCTCAACCGGCCGCGCTACCTGAATTCTCCAAGGCCCTTCTCGAAGGTATCCATCAATACCGCGGCCATTCCGAGCTCGACGACGACATCACCCTGCTCACCCTGCGCCGTTCTACCTGACATCCGTGTCCCTCAATGCTCGACCAACTCCTTGTAGGGGCGCCGCATGCTGCGCCCCAAACGCCCAGGCGCAAAATCCAGGCTCCTCCGCCTCCTACTGCGCCGGCGCCGCCACCGGATGCGCCGAGAAATATTGCTCCAAACCCGCTTTGAGTTCCCCCATGATGCTCTGCACGTTGTGATCCAGCGCCGCGACGACCGCCCCTACCTCTTTTCCGCTCACCGGCTCGTCATGCGCATAATAATGCGACCACACCGTCATCCCCGTTTTTGTCTCTCGCAGTTCGTACTCCACCGCCACTCGCGCCATCAGCGGGTTCCCCGACACTTCCTTGAAGTCGTACAGCTGTCCCCGCAACAGGTAATCCCCGTGCGCATTGCTGCGCAGAGCGTTGACGCTGCGATACCGGCCCGAGGCCCGCAGCTCCCGGAACAACACCTCTTGCATCATTTCCGTGGGCGGCTCCGACCAGCGTTGAAATTCGTACGTTCCCATGCTCTCCCCGGCCGAGCTGTAAACGATCTTGTCCTCCCGGTACAGATGGGAAGCCGCAAGGGGCCCCAGCAGCAACGTCACGGGAAACGCGCTCGGGTCGGCCGCGGGCGCCATCTCGCCCGGCACGCTCAGCTGGTAATACTTGCTGGGCCGCGCGGCTCCGCAGCCGCTGCCGATCCCAGCGCACAACGCTAACGCCCAAGAAACACCCCAAGAAACGAATGTACGGTTTCTCATTGCTGCTCACCCGGTTTGTGCTCGCGAGGATTTGTGGCGCGAATCAAGGTATAGGGACGCGTCTTGATCGTGGCCGTGAATTCTCTCAGGTTGTCGCTGATTTGGCGCATATTATCGAGCAGTTCGTCGATATTCTCGGAGTTTACGTCCAGCGTCTGATCCAGGCGCGTCGTCAGGTCCGTCGTGTTCACCAACGTCCGGCGCAGTTCGATCACTGCTTGATGGACGTCCGCCCGGTTCTCCCCAATCATCGAATCGATGTGATCCAGCGTCTTGTTCGCCTCCGTCGTAGTCTTCCGGAAATCCTCCAGCAGCGGCTCCAGCTTTCCACTCACTGTATCTATATGCTCCAGCGTGGATTTGAGCCGCGGACGATTTTCTTCGATCATACCCCGCGTATTCGCCAGCGTCGCCGACAGATTTGCGCGGTTCTGCGCGTTCAGCAGATCGTTCACGCGCTCCAGCGTCTCCTTCACTTCCGTCGCCCGATCGTTCAGAGTATGCAGCAGTTGCCGAGCGTCCGGCGCGATATCGTTGATTTGCTTGGTCAGCGCGTTGAAGTCCACGTAGGTTTCCGACGGCAACAAGGCTCCGTCCGCGGCGCTTCCCGCCTGCGCGCTGCCCGGCATGATTTCCAGGTGATTGTCACCCAGCGGGCTGAGGCTCATGATTCTTGCCCTGCTGTCCGTCTTCACCGGCAAATCCGATTGCACGCTGAACGTCACATCAATGCGCGCCGGATTTTGCGGATCGATTCGCAATTTGTCCACGCGTCCGGCCTTCGGTCCGCCCGAATATCGCACCGTCGCTCCGGGTTCCAGCCCTCCGGCGAACGGAAAGTAGGCATGGAATGTTTTCACCGAGCGGCCAAACGCTCCGCTCATCGCAAAAACCGTTCCCACTAGCACCACCGCCGCGACCACGACGAATAACCCAACAAGGGCTTGCTCGCTTTTCGCTTTCATGAGCTTCCTCTCTTCTCCCGCTACCTGGGCCGGTGCTCCTCGGTCAGCATCTGCAAGTAATCCAACTCGCGTGCTACCTCAGGCTCCGCAATACGATCCAGAAACTGCCGCACCCGAGGTTGCGTGCTTGCTCGCATCTGCTCAGTCGTCCCGATCGCCACCACGTTGCCCTTATCGATCAGCACCATTCGGTCCGCAATCAGAAACGCGCTCGCCAGCTCGTGCGTCACCACGATGATGGTCATCCGAAACGCTCTCTTCAGCTCCAGGATCAACTGGTCGATCCCCGCGGCGATGATCGGGTCCAATCCCGCCGAAGGCTCGTCAAAAAACAAAATCTCAGGGTCCATCGCCAGTGCTCGCGCCACCGCCGCCCGTTTTTTCATCCCTCCACTGAGCTGCGACGGCATGTAATACTCAAAACCTGCCAGCCCCACCTGCTCCAGCTTCAGGCGCAGCATGATTTCGATCGTGGATTCCTCCAACTTCGTGTGCTCTCGCAGCGGCAACGCCACGTTTTCGCCCACCGTCATGGAGCCGAACAGCGCTCCGCCCTGAAACGACATTCCGATCCTTTTCCGAATGTCGTCCATCTCCCCCTGGGATATCGTCGCGATGTCCATGCCCTTGATCCAAATTTGCCCCGAGCTCGGCTTTTCTAGCCCTACTAACGTTCGCAAGAGCGTGCTTTTCCCCGAGCCTGAGCCTCCTAGTATCACCAGCGTCTCACCGCGTTTCACGTCAAAATTGATCCCGTGCAGGATCTCCCGCTCCCCATAGCTGACGCGCAGATCCCGCAGCGAAAGCATCGCATCCGAATCAACCGATTCCATGTTCGACCGTTTTCGCGCCTTTCTTTACTTCATTACTTCATTACGTCTTTACTTCGATTTCCTAACCTCCCCCCACGAAAAAGAACAAAACCGTGAAAATCAAATCCACGACCACCACCAGAAAAATCGACATCACCACCGCCCGCGTCGTCGAACGCCCCACCTGCTCCGCTCCTGCTCCGGTACTCAAGCCTTCCAAACATCCCACCGCCGTGATGGTAATGCCGAACATTACGCTCTTGATCAAGCCGGTCATAATGTCCCGCAGAAACAGTGCGTCGATCGATGCCCTTATATACCGTCCCCAAGTGAAATCGGCTTGCAACACGCCGAATAGCGCTCCGCCCAGAATCCCCATCGAATTCGCCCAGATGGTAAGGCAAGGCAGCATCACTATCATGGCCAGAAATTTCGGTGTCACAAGAAAATGAATCGGGCTGACCGCCATCGTTTCCAGCGCGTCGATCTCTTCGGTGACCTTCATCGTGCCGATTTCCGCCGCGAACGCGGAACCTGAACGCCCGATCACCACGATCGCGGTAATCAGGGGTCCCAGTTCTCGGGTCATGGATATCGCCACTGCGGTCGCCACCAGGTCCAGCGCGCCGAACTTGCGCAACTCGTACGCGCTCTGCAGCGCCAGAATCAACCCGATGAAAAACGTGATGAGGGAAAGGATCGGCAATGCCCGGACGCCCACGTCCATGGCCTGCGACACCGCGCGCTGCAGCCGCAGCGGCCTTCCTTGAAACGGCCCGACGAAGGTGTAATACGCTGCCCGAACTCCAAGTGTCGCCAGCGAACCCAAGTAAGCGAACCAGTTCGTCACCGACTCGCCGATTTGAGAAACCAGTTCCATACCTCGCTCTGCCACAATCCGCACCAGGGTATCCGACCCGACCTGTATGGGCAGGGGCTTGTTTACCCTGCTTGCCCCGAGCTTCGAGGGGAGCCTCGAAGGGCTCCTCCCCGCGTCAACATCACCACGGTCTCCGCCGCGAAGCTACCCGCCTCTCAATGTCAATGGGTCTTGGCGCTCACTCCGGCACCCTGCCACCAGCCCCCCTCACGGCGCCAATGCCTGCTCTTCGTTGTCGTACACCTCAAAAATCTTCAGCAATCGCGACAATTGCAGCACTTCCCGTGCCGCCGGGCTCAGTCCAAACAGAATGAATCGCGTGCCCGCGTCTCGCGAAGCCTTGAGCCCTTCCACCAACGAGGCTACCCCCGAACTATCGATGTACCTCACCTTGACCAAGTTCATCACCACTCGCGGTGTGCGGCTTTCCTTGATTTCTTTCAACAGCGCCTTCCGTAACTCCGGTGAGTTCGCGAGATCGATATCCCCCGACACGTCAAAGATCGTGATCTTATCGATTCGCCGGGCCGAAATCTGCAAGGTCTTCTCTCCTTTTGCCAGTTTCAACTCTGTTTTGCTGGCGGCAAATACTTGATCAACCTAAGGTGATTCTTCCCGTTCGCGCGTTTGAACTCCACCACGTCCATGCTCTGCCGGATGAAATGCAGCCCCAATCCACCGGGCTTGATTTCATCCAGCGCGCGCCCGCGCAATTTCGCCGGGTCCACCGCAGGCCCTTCATCGCTCAGCAAAACCTCAAACCCGTCGCCGCGCTCTCCCCCGGTCTGGTTCGCCACGCGCCCGCAAAACATCTCGATCGGCCGGTCCAATTGGCCTCGGTAGGCGTGCCTCATTATGTTGGTTAGCGCTTCATCGACGGCCCGCGTCACCGACCTGCACTCCGCCGCGGAAAATCCGAACGCTTCCGTCAGGCGTTCCATCGCGCCGCGGACTACGCAGAGCATGCTTGGATCGCTGCGTAGCTCCAGTTTCAGCAACACATCTCGGCTCATCCGCCGGTCCGTCCTCAAATATCTCGCTTTGCTATCACGTGCCCGCAGTGGGCGAAAAGTTATCGCGGACGACCTGCGCCGTCTTCTTGGCAAAGTCGTACGTGGCCCTCAGATTCCCTCCAAAAAATCGCACGTTGCCCTTGATGTCCCGCTCCAGCAGTGTCTTTCCGTCCTTGTCGGTAAACGCGCAGTGGACATCAATGGATGTGGCGCCCGCGACCGTCGTTACTTGCCGCAGCCGCTCGCTTCCCTCTTTGAATCCTCGCACCGTCGTCCGCAGGGTCACCAGATCCGCGGCGTTCTCGGAGTTGCGATCGCCTTCCCGGTAGATATGAAAACCGCCTTTTTTCTGCAATTGCTGAATCAGGTCTTCATACAGCGACACCTGGAATTCCGCGGGCAGCTTGATCTCGTTGGATTCAATCATGGCAACTCGGATCGCCGAGGCTTTCATTTTCACCGGTTGCTTTTCCTGTGCCCGCAAGGCCGGTGCTGTGAACGCCGCAAAACTGACTAGAAAAATGGCCACTCCCCGTCCCAGGATTCTCGTCATGGCTTTTGCTCCTTGGCAGCCGGGGTCGTCGTAGCACCTTCTTCAATCGGAACGCTGGTGTGCGCCCCTTGCGCCAACATCTCCTTTTTCAGCACCTCGGCCTTCCCCACTCCCATCGTAAAAATAGCTCCGTGCAGGCCCCCATCCGCATCCCGATACTTAATCGTCAGTGTGTCCAGCTTGGTGCGGAACAAACTAAGGAATCGCCCCGATTCGTAAGGCGCAAACATGGTCAGCGTTCCCAAGGTCCCATGAACCAGCCGCTGGCTGTCATTCCCGGTGATCACATCCTCCACCGAGCTCGCGGCTACATCCACCTTCGCTTCCTCGTGGCTAAAGCGCAGATTCCCGCTATCCACCCCGAGATGTCCACCGGTCTTGTTCTTGACTCCCGGCAGTCCCGTGACCTGGGTGACTTTCGTCCCGGCCACGGGCTGCTGCGCATCGCCCGGCAGGACAAATGGACTAACCACCATGAACAGCGCAACACACAAAACTCGCCCAATACCCCTTGCCATTTCTGCCTCCTCCGCTGCTGCTACACCGTATCCCGCCCGCCAATTTTCCTTTATTTCCCCCGCGCTGCTGGCCGCTTTGCCTCGGCCCTTTCTTCGTTGGCTCTGCGTCTCCGGCCGCCGCTATTCCTGGATTAAGCTCTCTTGTCTACAGGACAGGGGGAAATGTGCACGGGAGCATAATCCATAGAAACAAAAAAAGATACGCCCTTTCCAAAACTCACCGCCGCCCCGCCCGTAGGGGCGCGGCATTGTTTACCCTGCTGGCCCCGAGCTTCGAGGGGAGCTTCGAAGGGCTGCGCCCCTGCTTGGCAATCAACCATCCGTTGGACCGCAACTCTCTGAATCGTCCATCGCACCTCATGCGGGAAGGCCATGCATCCAGCCCCTCGGTTCTCCTCCGAGAATTCTAAATCCGCAAAGTGGTAGACTCCCCAGGATGCGCGTCCTCCTTCTCAATCTGGCGGCCGAACCCCTCGCCCAGGCTAACCAAGCATTGTCCGGGCAGGGCTATGAGATCGTCACCGAAAACGGCCTCAACGTCGATCAAGTCCTGGCCCTTTCCCCCCAAGTGCTGGTGACCGAAGCGGCGCCTTCCGACTTGACCTGCTGCGGCCTGATCACCTCGCTCCGATCGCGTCCGGACACCCGGATTCTGAAGGTTGTCATGATCGTCCAAGGCGGCCCGTTGGAGCGGGCTCGCGCCCTGGATCTTGGCGCGGACGACGTCATCTCGTTTCCGTTCGATGCTGTGGAATTCGCTGCGCGCATCCGAGCCCAGTTTCGAACCAGGCAGCCGGAAGAAGAACTCCAGACCATGCTGAAGTACGCGGTGCAGCGGGAAAACATCGCGGACCTCGCCGTCGAATCCCTCAGCAGCGACGTGGTCACCAAACGCCGTTTCTGGCTGATCCCGGCCATCTTCGCGCTCAGCGCTGCGGCCGTGATTGCCACGCTAGCCATGCTGGTGTCGAATCATCGCAGCCGCAAGGATGCGCTCCAACTCAAAGCGGAGATCGCGCGGCTGAATTATGGCCTCGGGCAACAAGGAGAACTTTCCCGGCTCACGCAGCAGGCCCGCAATTCGATCGAGGCGCAAACGCGATCCGATTCCGCCACGCGCGATTCCCTAAAAGCGCAGTCCGAAGATTTGCGCAAGAAGATGTCGGCCGCGGGCGGCGCCGATGCCGACACTCTGAAACAGCAGCTCGCGGAAACGCAAAATCGCCTCAAGCTCCTCGAAAACGAAGGCAAGATCGCCGAAACCATCGTTCACAGCTACGGACCCAGCGTCTGCTTGCTGCACGTCGTCGTCGAATTCCTCGACAAAAGCTCCGGAAAACCGATTCAGATCGCGGTGGACTCCCTGGGCAAGCCGCAAGTTGACGAGCAGGGCATGGTGCAGCTCGACGCCGGCGGTCCCGGACCGCATTTGCAGATCGACGTATTTGGCACCGGTTTCCTGGTGCGGCGTGACGGAAGGATCGTCACGAATCATCACGTCGCGGAGCCCTGGTGGCGCAACGACGAGCTGAAAGAGCTTCTCGATCGCGGCGCCGCGGCCTATGTCTTGTCCTACAAAGCGTACTTCCCTGGAGATTCCGCCGGGATCGCTGCCAAACTCGGCCGCATTTCGCCGGAGGCGGACGTCGCGACCCTGCAACTGGAAACCCCGGCGCCGCCCAAAGCGGCGTTACTGGAGCTCGACGAACGCAAAGATGCGTCGGTCACCGGCGAGCCGGTCGTGCTGATCGGCTATCCGACCGGCATTGAGGGAATTCTGGCGCGCGCCGGCTCCGATGTGGCGCAGAAGATTGCGGAAGACACGCAGAGCGCGCAGAACGTCTCCCTGATCGTTTCGCAGCTCGCGACCCAGCAACTGATTCGCCCGACGACGACGCAGGGGCACATCGGCGACGTGCTGCAAGACAAAATCGTTTACGACGCGGCCACAACGTCCGGCGGCTCCGGCGGCCCACTGTTCAATCGAAGCGGCAAAGTGATCGGTGTGAACTTCGCGGTGCTGAAAGGCTTTGGCGGCTCCAACCTCGCGGTTCCCGTGCGCTACGCAAACCAACTGCTGAAATAATTCCTTTACTCCGCGACAATTTCCCGGCTTTCTTTGCGGCGACGTTCGTTTGCTGACTTGCTCTCGCTACTTCCCTTCTCGACTTCCTTTCCGCGACAACTTCTCTCAACTTCGTCGTCTGCCAACCCAATTTAGGAAGCGCGCCGCACGGCCGACTTTTGCGCGCCGGCTTGCACTCTTAGCACCAGCATATACAAGACGATGGCGACATTGGCGGCCAGGATCACCCACTTGGCCGGGTGCGGATGGCGCAGCAGCGAGTACATCTCCCACGGCAAGTACATGCTGCCGGACAGAAGCGCAAACCATTCCGCCCATTCGCGGTCAAGCCACAAACCGTACGCCTCCGCAAAGCGAACAATGGCGTAGACCAGCGCGGTAGCTGCCAAGGCCCACAGACTCTTGTCGGTCGCGCGATCCGCGGCGGTAACGAACAGATTGGACAGCCGGCCTCCGGGGCTCGCATGGAGAAAGCGGATAAGTTGCTCGGCGAATTCGTCCAGATTCTTGTGCACCAGCCGGAGCAGTCCAAGGCCGAGCAACAAGACGAGAAGGCCCTTGGCGGCCTCAAACACGGCGACGGTGCGGAGCGCAACGGTTTTTTTGGAGGTATGCATAAGCCGGACGTCAACTAAACGGTACGATCTGGCGAGATAAAGTTCAAGGGCTTGAGATATGGCTGTGCGACGGGCGCTAGGAGGCTTTTTCTTGGGCGTAGGCGACGAATTCTTCGTAGGGGCCTTTGAAGTCGTCGATTTTGCCGGCGTGGAAGTGCCAGATACGGGTGGCGACTTCGTCGATGACGTCGTGATCGTGGGTGACGAGCAGGACGGTGCCGTCGTAGCGCTGCAGGGAGATGTTGAGGGCGTTGATGGATTCCAGGTCGAGGTGGTTGGTGGGCTCGTCGAGGACGAGAAAATTGGGCTTCTGCAGCATCAGGCGGCAAAAGATGAGGCGCGCGGATTCGCCGCCGGAAAGCGCGCGGGTGGGCTTTAGCGCCTCGTCGCCGCTGAAGAGCATTTGACCCATCAAGCCGCGGAGTTCTTGCTGGTTGGCGCTGGGATCGAATTGCCAGAGCCAGTCGATCGAGGTGGTGTTGTCGCGCGTGATGGAATCGGTGTGATCCTGGGCGAAGTAGCCGACGGTGACTTCGTGGCCCCAGATGACTTTGCCGCCGTCGATGGGAAATTGCTTGTCGGAATCGTCGATGAAACCGGTGGCGTTGCGGATGAGCGACTTCAGCATGGTGGTTTTGCCGGTGCCGTTGCGGCCCATGAGCGCGATTTTTTCGCCGCGGGTGACGCTGGCGGTGAAGCGCGGGATGACCTTCAGAGTGTCGTAGGATTTCTCGACGCTTTTGATTTCCAGCGGGTGGCGGCCGGAATTGCGCTTCATTTCAAATTTGATGTAGGGGCGCTGGATGTTGGAGCGAGCGAGCTCAGAGGTTTGCAGGCGCTCGACTTCCTTCTTGCGGGAAGTGGCTTGCGCGGAACGCGTGCCGGCCGAAAAGCGGGCGATGAATTCGTTGAGCTGGGCGATTTTCTTTTCGCGCTGGGCGTTTTCGGATTCGATGCGGGAACGGATTTGCGTTTTGGCGACGACCATGTCGTCGTAGCCGCCGACGTACATGATGACGGTTTCGTAGTCGATGTCGGCGGTGTGGGTGCAGACGCTGTTCAGGAAATGGCGATCGTGCGAGATGACGATGAGCACGCCTTCGTAGTCGGTGAGATATTTCTGGAGCCAGTGGACGGAATCGAGATCGAGGTTGTTGGTGGGCTCGTCGAGGAGGAGCGCGGTGGGGTTGCCGAAGAGGGCTTGGGCGAGCAGAACGCGGACTTTTTGGCCGCCCTGGAGCTCACCCATCTTGCGTTCGTGGAAGGCGCTCTCGATGCCGAGGCCGTCGAGCAGGATGCCGGCATCGGCTTCGGCGGAGTAGCCACCTTCTTCGCCGACGACGCCTTCGAGCTCGCCAAGTCGCATACCGTCGGCGTCGGTGAGGTCGTCGTGGGGCTTGGCGTAAAGGGCGTCGCGCTCGTCGAGGGCCTTCCAGAGGGTACCGTTACCCATAATGACCGTGTCAATAACGCGAAAGGCGTCGAAAGCGAACTGGTCTTGGCGGAGGACGCCGAAGCGCTTGGGGCGGGTAATCGAGCCTTTGGTAGGCTCCAGTTCGCCGGTGAGGATCTTCATCAGGGTGGACTTGCCGGCGCCGTTGGGGCCGGTAATGGCGTAGCGGCGGCCGCACATGAAGGTGGTCGTGACGTCCTCGAACAGGACCCGGGGACCAAAGCGCATGGAGACATTGTTGATGGACAGCATAACCTTGCAAGTATAGCAGGAGATTGTTCTTACGTGATAAGCGCTATCCGACTGGATACGTAAGCTATCGAAGCGGATAGAGGTTTTGATGCTCTCGTTGAGGTTGGCCCGGAGCGGCGTTGCGAACGATGTGCGACTGATCTCCTTAATTATCAAGCAGTTCCGCGGCAGTTGCATGTAGTGGGATAGGTGCGGGGAGGAGTCGCATTTCGCGGCCTTGGAAATGCTGTGGAATTGCGGGCGGGCCGTGTCGAGACGGACAGAAGGCAATCGTAAAGTCTCGTCTCAGAAGGGAAGAATTCTTCTGGGGTAGTACTACGAGTTTGGATCGTGCCATGGCGAGTTGCTTCCAGAGTAGTAGTCCTGGAACGGCTTTGTTCTTGACAAGTTAGGGACGCGGGAGTGACAATGCCGGTCGCAATTGTGCCCAGGCCGGCCCAAGGCGTAAGTCCCCTGTGTCCCGTAAACGGCCCATGCACATATTGGTTAAGGCCCCGCAGAGTAAGACTATCTGAACATTTTACGCGCCTCAAGGAGGCTGCATATGAAGGCATGGCAGATGAACGTGCGCCTAATCGGGCTGGTGGCGTTGACTTGTTGTTTGATCGGTGTGGGTAGCAGTTCGGCGCAGGCGCAAACACCTTTTACGTATCCTCCTTTCCCTGTATCTAGCGCAACCGGTCTGCAAACGAACGGCAGTGCCCAGGTTCTCCCGAATGGAACGACGAATTTTCTGCGGCTGACTCCCAGCGTGGGAGACCTAAACGGCAGTGCTTGGTACACAAATCCGGCCGGGATCGACGAAAATACCGCCGCACCTCTGGCACTGTCAGGCGGATTCACAACCACGTTCCAAATCCAGTTTACAAATCCAGGGGGACTCGGTCATGCCGACGGCATCGTGTTCGTGGTCCAGAATGGGTCCATTAATGGCACGAGTGGAGCTGGCGCGCTTGGTAACGGAGTGGGCGGTCAACTTGGCTACACCGGCCTCACGAACAGCGTAGGAGTGCAGTTTGATACCTACTGCAACGCCGAATACAGCGATATTTGCAACAGTAAACCCGGCAATACATTCAGCGGTGCGGACGAGATCAGCGTGCAGAGCTGCGGTCCAAACGCGAATACTTCCAACCATAGCGCGACGACTGTGATTAACTCAATGACCGTTACGTGCACATTTGGCGCCATAGATCTTACTACTCTGGCGACGCCGATTTATCTTGCGGATGGAAATCCTCATTCGGCGATGATCACCTATGCCGCCCCGCCAGAACCAGGTAGTTGCACACCGGGCTCAACCCCGAATACCGGCGCCTGCGGAAGCTTGACGATCGTTCTGGACACCCAGACAGTCCTCACCGTTCCTTTTAGCCTTTCGTACCTCGGTCTTGACTCCAACGATGATGCATTTCCTGGGTTCACCGCGGCCACCGGCGGCGGCTACCAGGACCAAGACGTCTCGTCCTGGAATTTCGGCACCGGCACTACTGTCGCCACAACGATTGCCGGTACCCCCCTCGGGACAAACCAAACAGAGACCTCCGATTTCAGTGGTAAAACCACTGGGAGTATGGACGTATTCGCGATTACCACTCCGAATATTCCGACTAATAGTTTGGGAAATGCCGGTGCGACTCCCTTCGTCACCTCTGTTCCTACGCCCCAGACGACTCCTCCCGCGCTTTGGGCCAACTCGCCACTGGCAACCGCGGTTTGCACCCCTCTCATTTCTGCGGGTGGCCTTTGCGCTCCCAAAAATGAAGTCTGCACTACTCCAACCAACCTGGTGCCGTCAGGTGCCAATTGTGCCTATGATACGAGCGGTGTGCAGGATGTGCTTCTGTCGGATAACTACGATCCGGTTACGATGATTAAGAGCTTCAACCCCGGCGAGGATCCTGGTGTCGTAGCTCTGAACGACAACCTAACCTGCGGGTTTGCTCAGCAAGGCAGCCTCCCTACCCCTGCCTGCCCCTCCAACGGCTCCAAGTCCTTCACCGGGCCGGGTGAACTCAAGACCACTCACGGCACCAGCAACTCCTACTATTATTACGTGACGGGCATCCTCCCGCCTCACACTACTCCTTCAGGGTTTGTGGCCGTGTCACCAAATAACAACTGGGTCAATGGAAACACTCCTGTCCAGATGACTCTCACCGCGACACCGCCGGCTGGACCCGGCTTCAATCATTGGTATCCCTCGCCCATTGACTATGTCGCCTATCTAAATTTGCCCGCCTCAGCGACGGCTCCCCTTGCCACGCTTCCCCTTCCCGGAGGCACAGTTGTCTACAGCTCGAACAACACAAAATCCTCAACCCCCCCCCTCCTCTCCACTGTTAAAGTTAGCCAAGTAGCCGTAGGCGCTACTGCAGTTTATACCTATGATGGGACCAGTGCGTCAGGCCCTCCACTTCAAGACGGAATGTCGGTTACGATCATTGGATTTATTAGTGGTGGTAACAATGTCTCGGCGATGATTACGGCTCTTGGTGGCTCTGGTGCAAGCAGTACATTTACTGTTCCTTTGACAACTCAGGTAAATGAAATTGATCCAGCAACTGCGACTTCAACCACCACCACTACCGTAGTTTCTACCGGACAATCTACTACTCCTCCGTCGACCTGCGGGAGCGTCATTTTCCCACCCCCAGCCGCACCAGGTGAAATTTTGCCAGCCGATCCCGCGTACTCCTTCCCAGCCACTGCCAATCTGGGCTCCCTCGTAGAAGGACCACCCTACACGCTATATTACGAGGCGGAAGACTGCACCAGAACCGCGGAACGCCAGTACACCTACATGCTCGATCCGAACCTGGGAATAAACTCCTGGTTCACCAACTATAAGTCGCTGACGTTCAGTGTTGACAAGACACCGCCTACGATCAAGGTTACTATTCCCGGCGCCGGCGCCATCTACCCAGCCAACGCATCTGTTACGCCTGCGTTCACCTGTACGGACGGCGGTTCCGGGATTTCGCCGTATGGGTCTTGCAAGGGGTCGAGTAGTCTTCTTGATACGACACCAACGGGTGGAATATTAACTTCCAAGACCTTCACCGTGACGAGCACCGATAACGTTGGGAACATGAGTTCCCAACCCGTTAACTACTCCGTCTCTTGCCTGTACGCGACGAACACCATCAGTCCATCAAGCTTGGTCCCAGGCAAGCTTTTCATCTTCAAAATCACTCCAGCGGTGACAAATTGTACGGCTAGCTCGCAAGCTCTCACCATCAATGTCGTTTTGAGCGGCCCGTTCGGGAAAAACTGCGCCTTAACACCAATAACCTTGGTGAAACAACTCACGGTGCCGATAGCGGCGGGCAAGTCGTATAGCCAAACCTTTGGTCCATTCATTCTTCCAACGAATGCCTGCACCAACTACCCCTATGTATTAACCACCACGACCTCCAACAACGGAGTGGTGGTCTTTACCTATTCATCTACAGTTACCGACTGATTATAAGAAGCCCGTAACAAAGTGTACGAGACAGTTCGGACCCCTCTCTCCTCTACCGGGGAGAGAGGGGCCATCTCCTTTGTGTCAGGTGAGCTTATGAGAAAGAAATCCGCGGAGGCTAGCTTTTCGCTCCCGGCGACCAGTGTGTTGCGTCGTCGTAAATCGCCTTCAGGTCCACGCGATCCATCACGTGCTCCGCCCCAGCTTCTTTCTTGATATCGTCCAGCAACTTCAGTGTCTGCGCATACTGGCCGGCGGCACCGCCACTGGGTTCCGTCAGCCGGATCACTGTGCCCAGCAGGTAGTGAATTCTCGCCGTCTGCAGGCGGGACCCCAGCCTTTCACTGGCTCCCAACATGCGCTCTAGCTCCTGACGGGCATGGGTATAATCCTTGGCGTTGACCATCGCCGCTGCCATATCGACGGAGCTCTCTACCGCCAGATGCTTCATTCCCAGACGATCCGCCTCCTGCGACAGTGCCCGCAAATCGTTGATGACAGACTGCGAACGCCCTTCGGCAATGGCAACCTTGTCGAGATTCAGTTTGGACATCAGAATGATGTCCCGTGCCGTCCCCTTCGACGCCAGGCGGAGCGCTTGCTCATAAAGACCTTTCGCCCCGTTGTAATCACCCGCAAAGAATTTCACGTTGCCCTGTGAGTTCAACACCTGGGACAGCAAACCGTCGCTCTTGAAATCCTGGGCCATCCCCCGCGCATTTTCCAGCGGCTTTCCGGCCTCTGCGCCCCGCCCGGCTTTCGCCAGGGCATCTCCCAGATCATTCCAGGCCAGCGCGATATCCGGGTCTCGCTCATTAATGTCTTGAATCGGTTTGACAGTGTCTTGCAATGCACTGACCGCTGCCCCGACGCGCCCCTGATATCCGAACACCAATCCCATCTGGTGCGATTCTCCCGCTGCGCCTCGCTCTTCTCCGGCTTTGCGGTAGAGTTCCATGGCCTTCAGGAATGACGCCAGAGCCTGATCGTACTGCCCCGTGGCTCTGTAGGTTTCCCCCAACCCGTCGAGGCTGTCCGCAATGTCGCGCGGGATATTCAATTTTTCACGAAGTTGCAGGGACTGCTGGAGATACGTCAAGGCGTTATCGTTGTCGCCTTTGGCGAGATAGGCCGTTCCAATGTTGTTCAGACACAGAGACTCGTCTTTCTCATCGCCCGTCTCCCGTTGAATCTGGAGGGAGGCTTTGTAGGCTTCCAGTGCTTTGTCGTAGTGGTTTTGCTCGTAGTACACCACTCCCATGGAGATGAGCGTGTCACCCACCTCCTTCTTAATCCCGATTTCCTTCTGAATCTTCAATGCTTCGGCCATACTTGCCAGGGCCTGATCCGGCTTCCCAAGCGAGTCCTGCGCTTGTCCCATCTGTTCCAGGTTGTTGGCCAGCAGGCGCTTGAATCCCAGCGCGCGATTGATCTCCATCGAGTCCTTGAAATTCTTGATCGCTTCTTCGGGCTTGTTCATCAACCGGTAGGCAATACCCAGCGCCTGCAGGAGTTGCGCCTTCTGTTCCTGGTTGTCCAGCTGCACGGCCAGGCTTATGCCTTTGTTCAAGGGATCCAGCGCGCCTTGCGGGTTTTCCTTCTTGATCTCGACCATGCCCATCTGCCACAGCGCCTTAATGTCTTTCGGATCCGCCTGCAGAATCTTCGCAAATTGCGCTCGCGCCTTGTCGTAATCCCCGACCTCCATGTATAGCGCGCCCAGCGGTCCTTCCACGTCACCGCTATCCGGCAAGGTCTTGGCGAGATTCTCGTAGGCCTCAATCGCTTTCCGGTTGTCCTTCATCACCTTGGCATGATTGGCTTCGATCAGGTACTTCTCGGCGGCAGGCAACTGCTGGCTGAGCTCAACGGCCTTGCGAGAATACCCTTCGGCGTCGGCATCGTAGCCGAGGTTGGAATCGGCTGAGGCAAGGCGCGAGTAGGCGAGAGCAAACTGCGGATCTTCTTTGACGGCGTCTTGCAAGGCCTTGACGGCTTCGAGATTCTTGCCGTCGCGAAGCAATTGCATAGCCTGGTTGTAGTCTCGCAGTGCCGACGCTGACTTCGAGGAAGGTTGGAAAGAGCTGGCTTTCAACTCATTCAGCACGTCGGAGGAGACGGCGAGATTGTTGCGGATGAGTTCGGCAAGCCGGTCAATGGTTGCGGGAATGTCCTTTTCGCCGGCGGCTTCGATGTTCAAAGGAACGCGGCGGTCGCGCCGGAGATCCTGGAGGGTGGCGTCGATGCGAATCTGATCGCCAAACTTGGCGTAGTGGCCAGAGACCAGGATGTCGGCGTTCGAGAACTCAGCCAGGTGGCGCAGGGTATCTGGATCGAAATCGGCATTCGCGGGAATGTGAAGATCCTTCAAGATCTGATGGAGGCGATCGGAGGAAACAGTGCGTAGGTGCGCGGATTGGCCCACATCGGTGCTCAGCATGTCAGAGAGACTTGTGCCGATCCAGTCTAGGGACACATCGGTGGAAGAGTTGTGAAAGGGCAAGATCGCGAGAGAAATCGGCTGGACGACCGCAGCGGTTTTCGCGGGAGAATGCAGCGAGAGCTTATCGCGGAACGCATAAGCTGCCAAAGCGAGAACGGCAGCTGCGCCTGCGACAATCAGCCATTTTTGATAGCTAGGCGCATAGCGGATGCGGCGGGAAGCCGGCACGATGGTGCTGTGGGGCACGCCGCCTTTCCAGGCTTCCAAGTCGTCGATAATGGCGCGCGCGGTTTGATAGCGCTCGTCGGGCTTGGTTTCCAGACACTTCGAAACAATGTCGCTGATGACGGCCGGCACTCCCATATTTAGCTGCGCGAGCGGAGTGGCGCGTTCCTGGGTTCGCCGGAACATCATGGCCATCGCCGTGTCGGCCTTGAACGGCGAGATGCCGGTGAGCATTTCGTAAAAAATAATGCCGAGCGCGAACAAATCGGAGCGGGCGTCCACCTTTTCGCCCTTGGCCTGTTCCGGCGACATATATTCCGGCGTGCCCATCAGCGCGCCGGTCTGCGTCATGCCGGGAGTTTCCAGCGAGCGCGCGATGCCGAAATCCATGACGTACACGCGGCCGTCTTTATCGACCATGACGTTCTGCGGCTTCAAATCCCGGTGCACGACTCCCGCGTTGTGCGCAGCTTCAAGCGCCGCAGCAATCTGCAAGACGATGGGAACGGCTTCTTCGGAAGACATCTTCTGTTTTTCGTGGATGAGGCTGCGCAGATCGCGGCCCTCGACATACTCCATGGTGATGAACTTGATGCCCTGCGCTTGGCCAAGATCGAAGATGCGGATGACGTTGCGGTGGGTGACTTCGCGCGCCAGGATGAGTTCTTGTTTGAAGCGGCGCAAAATCTCGGGATGGCTGGCGAGGTCGGGACGAATCAGCTTCAAGGCGACCAGACGGTCGAGCTCGATGTCGCGGCCCTTGTAGACGGCGCCCATTCCGCCTTGGCCGAGGAGCTGAATAATCTCGAAGCGTTCTGCAAGAAGTGTACCGGGCTCAAGCTGGCCTTTCGAGGCCGCTTCGCTGGAGGGGCGCGGCGTAACGGCGACCGACCAGGCTTCGGTGCGGCCGACGGCGCTGCCACCCACCTCCGTGGGCGAAATCGTCATGTCCGCCAAAGGCAGGGGTGTGCTGCACTTGGTACAGTGCTCCGCAGTGGGCGGGTTATCGGCTTGGCACAGAGGGCATTGCATAGGCTAGTGCCTGGTATGCATCAGAATACCCCCAATTATGGGGTGTCACCGGATAAATGCAAGACAGAGTTCAAGATATGGGCGCGAGCGTGCAAGGGAAAGTACACTACTTGTCAGTTATATCTACGGCACGCAGGCAGCCCTGCCAAGAGGAATTCCTACTGGGGCACGGAAGGTGGAGGAGCGGACAATTTGGAGGCCACGTCCTCCTCTGCCTTTTCGTGCAGCTCGCGGACCCGGGCGAACTCCTGCTGGGCCGCCGTCGTATTGCCCATAGCCTGGTACAAACGCCCCAGGCGGAAATGGGAATCGGGCTGAGCCGGGTCCAGCTTCACAGCATGCTGTAGCGCGACCATTGCGTCCTGATAGCGTTTCTCCTGCATCAGAATAGCGCCCAGATCGACATAGGCAATGCGAACATCGCTTCTTATCTTCACAGCCTTCTCGAGCAACGGAAGCGCCTTGTCCAGGTCGTTGTCTTTCAGCTCGATGTCGCCAAGATAGGCCAGCGCCTGAGCGTGATTGGGATCCATGGATAGCTCGGTCTGCAACGCGCTTTTTGCTTCGTCGTAGTGAAGCAATTTCCACTGCAGAAAACCAAGACCAAAATTGACCTCGGGTTCCCGCGGAGAGATCTTCGCGGCAGCCTCGAACTCCTCGATCGCTTCCGGAGTTCTTCCCAGACCGTCCAAGGCTTCGCCGGTCAACATATGAGCCGCTGCAGAATCCGGATCGCGCTGCTGAATGTTGCGGAACTCTTCCAAAGCGCAAGAGTATTTCTTGGCCCCGAGGCAGCTCTGGGCCAGCACTCGATGGAGTTCGGTATTGTCTGGGTCAAGCTTTGCCACCGGCGCCAAGTACGAGGAAGCCTCCGCAAATTGTCCTGCGCCGTAACAGCTAAGGCCTAACAGCGTGCGCGCCTGCGTATTGGCGGGTTCAGCCGCCAACGCGGCACTGAGCGGAGCGACCGCTGCCTGGAAGTGCCCTTGCTTGAATTCCGCCAAGCCCAGATTGAGCTGCGCCCCCGGCAGCTTCGGACTCAGCGTGAGGGCTTTCTTATAGGCGAGTACTGCTTCGGCATACTTTCCTTGTCTGGAAAGCACAACGCCTAGACTCGCATGTGCCGCAGCATCGTGCGGATTCTGCTGCACAACCAAACGCCAGGCTTTTTCTGCTTCGGTGAGCTTCCCCTGTTGTTCGAGAGCCTGCGCATCGGAAGGGCTAGGCGTTTGCGCGCCGGCAGACACGCACGAGAGCAATGCAAAAAGCACGATGGCTCGCTTTAGGTGTGTATAGCCCACAGAGCTGACCCTGATTGACTTGGCGAGCCTTGCAGCAACCTACAAAGGGCTCGGACGGTGTGACGAAACCAGTGTACCTGCTTCGGATCTACGTGCCGCAGCAAAAAAAAGCGCGGCGGGAGAACATCCCGCCGCGCCCTCGACTGAACATCACTACAAAACAGGCCCTCGACTGCGGAGGCGAAATGCACCCCCTCAGCGCATGGGGTTAGAAGTACAGCTTCCCGCCAAGTTGGAAGATGCGCGGGTCGAAAGCTGAAGTGACCTGGCCGAAATTGCTCGCGCCGAGGCCGTTACTCACGGCGTTGAACTCCGTATGGTTCCAGGTGTTGAAGCTTTCCACGCGGAGCTCGAAACGGCTGCCACGCTCTTCGCTGATGAGGAAGCTCTTGAAGAGCGAGAGGTTCCAGTTGTCGCGGCCAGGCCCACGCAGCGAGTTGTGTTTGGCGTCGCCAAAGGAGCCTACGGCTGGGTCGACGAAGGAGGACGTACTGAACCATTCGCCGACCGTGTGTGGATACGAGACACTGCCGATCTGATCGGGACGGTTGGTGGCATTGGGCAGGGCGTTGCCACTTTGTCCTCCGGTCAGTTGGGGGTTAATCGGCAGGCCAGACGTCAGGGTGACGATTCCCGACACCTGCCAGCCGCCCAGCACCGACTTCACAAGCCGATTGGAGTTGTTCCGGAAAACCGGAATGTCATAGATGAAATTGACAGCCGCGGAGTTCGTGCGATCGTAGCCGCTTGGGCCTATGTCATACTTCCAGCCCAGGTAGGGATTCGACACGTTGCCGAGGTCGCCGCCGCCGTTTCCGGCAGTGGTCGGATCGATCGTACGCGAAAGCGTATAGAACGCCCGAAGGGCCAGGTCGCGGCCTACCTGCGAGTTGAAATCAATCTGCAGCGCATTGTAGTGCGAGTTAGCTTCGTTGGTCGACAGATCGATCGAGTGGAAGCCGGGGTAGGGCAAACCAGCGGCAGTGTTGTAGTTCGCACCAGCGACACCATTGATGATGGGAATCAGAGCCGATTGAGTTGGGAGGTTAGTTTCCCGGTAGTCGTTCTGGTCGCGGTTCTGATTGCCGACGTAGGAAATAGACAGGACCGACTTGGCATTGAGCTGACGCTGTACGCCGATGCTGTATTGGTAGCTTGCGGGCTGGTTGTACTCATTGATCGCCAAGCCGGTGATGCCAGCCGGGTTGATGGGCAGAGCAGCGGCCGTGCCAGTCGCCAGCGAGAGGCGCGGATTACTGAACTCGACCGGACCTGGAGTGTTGACCTGCAAGCTGAAGGGAATGTTGGGGCCGGCGTTGTACATGTCGTTGCCCTGAATGCGCTCGTACATGATGCCGAAGCCGCCGCGGACAACGGTCTTGCCGCTGCCAGTGAAGTCATAGGCAAAGCCGATGCGCGGACCGAACGACGCCCAGTGGTTGTTCACCAAACCCTTCGGAACGCCGTTCTGGCCAGGGATGCCGATGCCGTTCAGGTACAGCGGGACGCCGGCGAGAATTGGGTTCGGGCTGGTGCCCAGACCCGGGCTAGCCGGGTTGATCGTGCCGTTTGGATTGAGCAGCGCGGCGTCAGCCGGGTTGTAGAGCGATGGGTAGAAGTTGCCCATGCGGTTGTTGGCTTCATAGGTGTGCGGTACGCCGTCCCAGCGCAAGCCCAGGTTGAGGGTCAAGCGGCGATTGACGCGCCAGTTGTCCTGTACGTACGCAGCCCACGAAACGTTGTTCCAGAAGCCATGATCTTGCACGGCCAGTTCCTGATAGCTCTTGGCGTCGCCAAGAAGGAAGTCCGCGAAGTCATTGCCGGTGAACGTACCGTCAAAGTTGAATCCACCCTGTGTCTGACCGAACAGATCCTGAACCTTCTTATAGATGGCCCAGCTCCCACCGAACTTCAGCTGGTGAGCGCCCTTGGTCAGCGAAATGTCGTCACGGATTTGGTAGTCGTCGGCTTTATTGACCCACGGCCAACTGGAGATTTCGAATTTCGTGCCGTTGACACCGCCCAAGTCGATATTCGGGATGCGGTTATCGTTGTTCGGCCCCGTGAAGAGTCTCGAATTCATACTGTTGTAGCCGCTGGGCAAGGCCAAGCTGCTCAAGCCGGAACCCGCGAACGGAATGATGTTGATGCGGTTGCCGTTGTAATTAAACGCCGTCTCGTTGAGCAGGTTGGGGTTGATGGCGTACGTTGCGTGGACCACCGCGCTGTACGACGGGTTCCCGAAGGTGTCGCCGACGGTCGGAACGTTGGCGCTGCTCCACTGGCTGATGCCGTAGCCCTGGGAGACCTGTTCGGCAATAAAGTGTCCAAACACGGAGAACTTGCTGGTGAAGTTGTGATCGATGCGGACAATCTCTTCTTTAAGATTGGTCGGTGAATTGTTGCCGCCGATAAAGGTCGGATTGCCGTTCGATTCCGTGGCGTTGGCCGCGGGGAAAATACCGGCCTTGAGCAGAGCGGTTGCGTTTGCAGCGATCATGCAGGACGGAATCGTGTTGCCCGGGAACGGCGATCCCTGCACGATTCCCGCAGGAAGAACACCACCAGGGCAATTGGCTGCGAGGACGGACGCGGCCACCTTGCTGGCGGCCGGAACGTTGATGACCGTGCTGCCAAAATTGCCGCCATACTCGCTCGTAGCGGGTACCGGCTGGTTGGTCAGGCCGCCCTGAATAAGTCTCCGCCACTCCATGTTGTAGAAGAAGAAGGTCCTCTTCCTGTCCTGGTTGTACAGCCTGCCGAAAGTCACCGGACCGCCGACGTTGAAGCCGAAAACGTTGAGGCGCAACTCGGCGACCTTTTGGGGCGCCGGGTTGAAGAAGTTGCGGGCGTCGAAAGCGTCGTTACGGTTGAACTCCCACGCCGAGGCGTGCAGGGTGCTGGTGCCGGACTTCAGGACCATGGTCATGGTTCCCGCCGAGGAGAGGCCATAGTCGGCACTGTAGTTCGAGGTCAGCGCGCGGAACTCTGCGATGGCATCGGTGGATGGCGCAATGCTCATGCCGCCCGCGCCTCCGCGGTCGTCATCTTCGCCGCCATCGAGCAAGTAAATGTTGTGGTTTTGACGCATGCCGTTGAACTCCACGCTGGCGTCTCCGCCCACGGGTGTGTTGACGTAACCGTTGATTTGGCTCGACGCGCCAGGCGTCAGAGCAGCAAGCTGGTAAATACTGCGCCCGTTAATTGCGAGCTGCGATACCTGTTGACCGGTGATGACATTGCTTTCCTCACCGGAATCGGTCTGTACGCGCACGGGATTGGCTTCGACGGTTATCGTTTCCTGAGCGCCGCCGAGTTGCATCTGGAAATCCAAACGAGTGCGGTCGCCGACCTGGAGCACGATAGCCTTTTGTTCGGCAGTTTTGAATCCCGCGGCTTCGGCCTTAACGTCGTAATGGCCGATTTTCAGTTCTGGGAATACGTACTGGCCCGAGTCGCTGGTCTGAAGCGTTCGCGTTAGGCCTGTCTCCGTATTTGTGACGGTGATCTTGACGTTTGGAATTACCGATGCCGATGGGTCGGTAACCGTGCCAACGATCGTCGCGTCCTGACCCAATGCTAGAAACGGACAACCGAGAAGAAGCACACAGCAAACCAACGCATGATAAATACTGAACTGTTTCACACTACGGGCAACCGCACGGACACACAGAGAGGAAAGAAAATTCATCGCTAGACCTCCACCCCCGGTGATTTGATATCACCGTTAACGTACACGGAGCTTCTACCCGTCCGCCACGCGTTGTCAAGAACTTTTTTTGATGTAATGAAACTGGATTAATGCTCGGTGGTTATGACCGCGAAGCCATCGGCGGAGCCTGTGCGCCAACTGAGAATGATTGCAGCAAGTCTTGGCCGCACCAAAACCCAAAACGCGGCGGTAGGGCACACGAACGCGAGGGTCCCGTCAAGTGGCACATAATACGGAGTTTACCTAGGTTCTGAAAACCCGGCGAGGCGATGCGACGACCACCTAATTAGAGCTCTCTCGGGGCGCGGACCGTGCGCACCGCAAGCAAACCTCGCCGCGATTCAACGGTGTCGAATCCGGCGATGCGGACGCTAGAGAGCAGTGGGCGATTACCGAAACGATCTCACCGGAACGTTATTTCAGACCGGCAAAAACGTTATGTCAGTCAAGCACAACGTTATTTTACTTCGACACAACGTTATTGTACGCGGGCAAGACCGCGCGACTCTTGGAAAGCGAATCGCTCAACTTGGCATCCAGTTGTCTCATTTCACGGAAGAGGTGCAAATTGGAAGACATGACGACTCCGGGGCTTAAATGGACCGCGGGCGGGAAGTTTACTTTGTTTGTGAGGTTGTCGGCCAGCAGACGGACCGCAATCTGGCCTTGCCGATGGGGCTGCTGGTAAATGGACGCCGCGATGGTCCCTTTTTGAAAATAGGGAGACATCTCGGCGAAGAGATCGGTGGTAATCAGCTTTACTTTTCCGGCCAAGCCTCTCGCTCCGAGGGCATGGCACACGGGAAGGCAATTGACGGTGTTTACGTAGAGGCCGGCAAGAGTTGGCACGCGACGCAGAAGATCAAAGGTCTTTTGAAAACTTTCATCCTCATCTTCGTGTCCTTCAATAACACCGACAATCTTGCCGCCGAGGCAATGCTTCGGAAATGCTTCCGAAAAACCATCGGTTTTCTTGCGATGATCTTCGGCCGTCAGCATGCCTGCGACGACCGCTACCTTGGAACCGGGCGGAACGAATTTGCCCATCAATTCGCCGGCAATGCTGCCGTTCAGTTTTGGTTCCACGCACACGATACTCGAACGTTTGCTTTCGGGAGCGTCGGTGGAGACACAAACCACGTGGATGCCCTTTTGTTCGGCGTCGTCAATGAGCGGCGTGAGGTCTTTCGGGTTTCCCGCGGTGAGAATGATGCCGTTGACGTTGCACTGGAGGAGCTCCTTGAAGGCTTCCGTGTCTCCTTCTCCAAGCACTTGAACGGGGCGGTTGATAAATTCGATTCCGAGTTGCGCCACCCGGCGGCCTTCGTCCAAAACGCCGCCCCAGAGCTGGTCGTAGAAAAAGTGGATTTCTCGAGGCATGCACACGCCGATGCGAGCGCTGGCTTTGGCAACCGACAGCGCGCGGGCCGCCAAATTCGGGGTGTACCCTATTTGCCGCGCTATTTGCAGTATTCGCTGACGCGTGGCCTCCTTGATCCCTCCCCGTTCGTGTAACGCGCGATCCACCGTGCCAATGGAGACTTTCGCCATCTCGGCGATCAAATGAATTCCCCGTAGTTCTTTCCCCATTAACCTAGCTCCCCTGTTTCCGGTTCGGAGGCGCACAACGCCCCACACTCGTTCGCCGCTGCCTTGCGGAACTACAAGGCCGCGCCGCGAATTTCCAGCCTACCAGCAACCGATCGGTACCCTATTTTACGTCATCGGCGCAGCGCACGAAAACGCGAAACGCGAACCCCTGCTTAGGCCGTGTACGTTCACGGTGCTATACTCTCGCGCTTCGCGTGGATTCGCCAGTTTCCGATGACCTCATCCTAACCTAAGCGTACGGGAGAAGGGGAAAATCCGTTTCGTGGGGGCTGGGCAGTGATTCCGCTGCATAGCGCGCAAGTCAGCGCCGCATAGAGAGGGCACATGGAAAAGAAAATAGCCACGTTGATCGGCGCGCTCTTGTGCGCGGCGCTGTGTTCAGCATCCTGGGCACAGCAATCAACCAGTGACCCGGCGTACAAGGACCCAAAACTCAGCTTCGAGCAGCGCACCAACGATCTCGTCTCGCGCATGACTCTCGAGGAGAAGATTTCGCAGCTCGGACACACCGCGGATGGCGTCCCCAGGCTCGGGATTCCGGAGTACAACTGGTGGAACGAGGGTCTGCACGGTGTGGCTCGCGCGGGAAATGCGACGGTGTTTCCGCAAGCGATTGGTCTGGCAGCGACGTTCGACGAACCCTTGATACATCAAGTCGCCGACGTCATCAGCACGGAGTTTCGGGCGAAATACTACGGGACGCTACATCAAGATGGTTCCACGGACTGGTATCGGGGCCTCACGGTGTGGTCCCCGAATATCAATATCTTTCGTGATCCGCGCTGGGGGCGCGGGCAAGAGACCTACGGAGAAGATCCTTACCTGACTTCGCGTTTGGGCGTCGCATTCATCACTGGGTTGCAAGGAAACGACGCCAGGTACCTGAAGACCGTGGCCACGGCAAAGCACTTCGCCGTGCATAGCGGACCGGAGTCCACGCGGCACAGCGTGGATGTCCCGGCGTCACGCCACGATATGGAAGACACCTACCTGCCCGCGTTCCGCGCCATCGTGACCGAAGGGAAAGCCGAGTCGGTCATGTGCGCGTACAACTCCCTCAATGGGCCGCCCGCCTGCGCGAACGGTGTGTTGCTCCAAGAGCGTCTGCGGACCGACTGGGGCTTTCACGGCTATGTGGTTTCCGATTGCGGAGCGGTGACGGACATCTACGACGGGCATCATTTTGCAAAAACGTTGGAAGAAGGCGTGACCGCGGCTTTTGAGGCTGGTACGGACTTGGTCTGCGGAGCCCCGCGCACACGCGTGCAGGCTGAGCGCGACGCGCTCCTGAAGGCGGTGCGGCAGGGCTTGCTGCCGGAATCCGTTGTGGACCAGGCTTTGCGGCGGCTGTTCAGTGCGCGCTTTCGGCTAGGCATGTTCGATCCAGCATCGATGGTGCCGTACTCGCGAATCACTCCGGCGGAAAACGACACCGAGGCGCATCGCCAACTCGCGCTGACTACCGCGCGCGAGTCCATCGTGCTGCTGAAAAACAAGAACAACTTCCTCCCGCTGAAGCAACCGCCGGCAACCATCGCGGTGATCGGTCCCGACGCCGACAATCTCGACGCGCTAACCGGCAACTACTCCGGCACGCCTTCCCAGCCGGTGACCATCCTTGCCGGCATTCGCAAGCGGTTCGCGCAATCGAACGTGATTTTTGTCGAGGGCACCGGATTGACGGGCCCGATCACCAAGGCGATCCCCGCGGAAGCGCTCTATGCGGACGAAATGCGAAAAGAGCGCGGCCTCGACGGCGAGTACTTCTCGAACTTGGAATTGAAAGGTTCGCCGGTCATGACACGCACCGATAGCACCGTCGATTTTGCCTGGGGCGATACGGGTATCTCTCCAGAACTGCCCAACAACTATTCCGTGCGGTGGACCGGCTTCGTCGTTCCGCCCGAGACGGGCGAGTACGTGATCGGATTTGCGGGCCAGGACGGTTACCGCATTTGGCTCGACGGCAACCTGATCGGCGAGGATTGGAACGTCCATCATCCTGCAACGACGGAAACAAAAAAGATGCGGCTCGAGCGGGATCACGCGTATCCGGTAAAGATCGAGTATTTCCAAACTATCCGAAGCGCCGAAGCTCGCCTGCTGTGGAGCTTGCCGGGAGGGCAGACGCAAGAAGCGATAGAGGCAGCTGGCAAGGCGGACTTAGTGGTGTTAGTCCTGGGCCTGTCGCCTAGGATCGAGGGCGAGGAGATGAAGGTGAATGCGGAAGGATTCGCCGGCGGTGACCGCACGCTGATCGACTTGCCCGGCCCGCAGGAAGAACTCTTGAAGCGCGTTCACGCTGCCGGGAAGCCCGTGGTGTTGGTGCTGACGAACGGGAGCGCGCTTGCCGTGAACTGGGCGGATGAAAACCTGCCTGCGATTGTGGAGGCTTGGTATCCCGGTGAAGAAGGTGGCACCGCGGTCGCTGAAGCGCTCGCGGGCGACTTCAGTCCGGCGGGCCGCTTGCCTGTCACGTTCTACAAGTCTGTCGAGCAACTTCCCGCCTTCGAGGATTACTCGATGGCCAAGCGGACCTACCGCTATTTTGACGGAGAGCCGTTGTACCCCTTCGGATACGGACTGAGCTACGCGTCGTTTGCGTACAAAAATCCGCGGGTCGATCACGCGAAGGTGTCGGCAAAGCAAGCCGTGACTGTTTCCGTCGATGTGGTGAACACTGGAGCGCAGGCGGGCGATGAGGTCGTGCAGCTTTACCTGACACACAAAGGCATTGCCGGCGCTCCGCTTCGCGCCTTGCGAGGATTTCAGCGCATGCACCTGGATCGCGGGCAAAAGAAGACGGTGTCGTTTTCGCTTCGCGACCGCGACTTGAGCATCGTCGATGAAGGTGGGAAGTACCGCATCGTCCCTGGCACAGTCACTGTCTGGATCGGAGGAGGCCAGCCAAACGGGCGCTCCGGCTTGCCGCAGGCCGCCGGCGGGCGGACCGAATTTGCAATTACCAGTGATGCTGTTCTTCCCGACTAAAGTCCAGAGCATCCTCCAGTAGACTTTTTCGCAGCTTGGCCGGGGAATTCCGGGGACCCAGTGCTGCGCGCTGATAAGATTCGAGAATGCATGCTTTTGCGCTATTGGTAGTGATGCCAACGGTGATCGATCGTGCAGACGAAACTGCCGCCGCGCTTGGAACGTCACACAATCGAACAAGTGCGCGCTGCTGCGCAGGCAAGAGCAATCAAGAAGTTGAACGGGATTGTGGGACTGTGTTCGCCGACAGGCCAAGTGACCTTGTTCTCGAGCGCAGCAGCCAATCTGGGGTCGCGACGCAGAACCCAATCTTTGGCGACCACTTCAAAGTGTCGCAAACGGGGCATGTATGGCTCCGGTTCTAGTCTGGCTCATCCTGCTGCTCTGCCTGCTGATCTCGATCGTCAAATACACGCTCGCGCTTATCCTGAAGTGGTCGGTTCCGGGAGCGGTAGTCAAAAAAGACTACACGTACCAGCCCACAGTGAGTGTCTTGATGCCTTGTTTCAACGAGGGCAAGACGGTCTACGAAACCATTGAGAGCATCAGCAAGAGCAACTATCCAAACGAAAGGTTTGAGGTGATCGCGCAAGACGACTGCTCGGTGGACGACAGCTACGAGTGGATGCTCAAGGCGCGACGCGATTTCACCAACATACAAGTAAGGGTGGGGCGTAACACCGTTAACAGCGGGAAGGCCCGCAGCGTGTGCAACGCACTGCAGCACTCCACGGCAGAACTGGTGATCTCCATCGATTCCGATTGCATCTTTCATCCGGACGCAATTCGGGAGCTAGCGGCTTGCTTCTCGGAGCCGAAGATGGGGTCTGTGGGCGGCCGAGTCGGAGTAAGAAATCCCAACGAAAGCACGATCACCGCGATCCAGACGTTTATCTACTATGCCGCGTTCCAGATCTACAAGGTTCCCGAGAACTGGACGCGCAGCGTGGGCTGCATCAGCGGATGCCTATTCGCCATCCGGCGCGAACTGCTGCTGGAGATCGAACCCAAGATTCGCAGCCGTCACTGGTTCGGTATTCCGGTCAACCAGGGCGAAGACCGGTTCCTTACCCATCAGACGCTGCTGCGTGGCTACGGAACTTACGTCAACAACGACGCCCTGTGCTGGACCACGGTGCCCGCCACGTTGCCGGACTTGTTCAAGCAGCAGCTTCGCTGGCGGCGCAGCATCGTGCGTGACCTTTTCTACACGCTGAGGACGCTGCCCCAGCATGTCTGGACGCTGCACCCCAACACAGTGCTTACGCTGGTGCTGACGCCGCTGGGGGCGCTCTTGGGGTTGTTGGTGGTCCTCACCATGCTTTCCGGTAATCCGCTGGAGTGGGCCGGTCCGGCACCGCTCATGGTGTACCTCAGTGTTGCGGCAGTTCTTAGTTGGGTGATCAGAAAATACAGCGCCCGGGAAGCGATCAACAATCCGCTCGCGTTCGGCGCCTATTTAGCGTGGTCGCTCGTCAGCAGTTTATTCATTACGACCCTGGCTTTATGCACCATGGACTCCAAGGATTGGGGTACGCGTACCAAAGAACAGGAGGCCACCGATGACGACGCCAGCCGTCAAGAAAGCGCCTGCTGAGGCAAAATCTTCGGTGATCCAGCCGCTGCTGTATAAGTCGGTGGTCACGGTTTACCGGGTCTTCGCCATAGTAACGCTGTATGTGGTGCTCGGCGGCGTGCTGGCATACGGCTTCGTCATGGGGTTCTATGCCCTGAACACCTCGTGGGCTGCGCCAGTGATTCTTTCGCCGGTCGATGACAAGAGTCTGGATTTCACCGAGAAGCTGGTGACCAGCAAGCAGACGCTGGAGGAGCTGAGCGTAGACAAGAAGCGGCTGGAGGGCAGCATCGATGAAATGAACCGGCACCGGGCTGCGCTGCTGGCGCTGGAGCCCGAACTGCATGCCGCCATCATCCGGGAAAAAAAGCATAACCAAGCCACCGGCCCGCAGCTATTGGAGCTCGACAAGCAGAAGCAGGCTGACAACCTGAAAACGCAAAGGGTCATGGCGCAAGTCAAAGAAGTGGAAACCGCCATCGACAAAGATCTGGCGGCCGGCCTGATCACCAAAGGGGATGCAGCTACGCAGCGAGCGGCGCTGAATCAGGCCGAGAGTTCGTATACGGACAGCAAGATCAGCGAAATCCTACTTACCGACAACGTTCTTGAGAAGACCACTGTCGATACCAAGTCCTTGAACGTGCTCGACAAGCAGGCCGAACTGATATCGGAGATTGCGCAGCTTGACATTGCGATTGGCGTGGCGCAAAAGCAGGTCCACGAAGAGACGCAACAGATCGATCGGCTGAAACAGGCGCTCACCACGGCGAAGCTGTCGCCCTATTACCTGAGCGTGGCTGGAGATAGCGCGGTGTACTTCGCGTTTGTGCCCTACGACAACCAGGGCCATGTCTCCACCGGCACCACGGTCTACGACTGTTTCCTGAACATGGTGGCGTGCAAGAAGGTGGGCACGGTGAAGCAGATTTTCGCGGGCGAAGAACATGCCACTCATCCAATCTTCAAGACGGACATCCGCGGCTTCCTGATCCAGATGCAGCTGGACCATCCGGAATCCGCGAAATCGAAAACCGTATTCCTGAACCGCAAACCGCTCTTCTTCTGAGGAGACGCAAGATGCCCTCGACCAAAGCAAAGCCCCAAAGGTTCAAAGGAAAATTCTGCGCGGGGTTTACGATGGCGGTGCTGCTGCTCCCCGCTGTCTTGACAGCCGACGAGGATCAACAGGCCTATTGCAAATACGCGGCTCAGGAGGCCGCGGCGCAGCGGGACCTGCTTCTAACGCCGAGTGCAGTTGCGGGTGTGACGCAGCCCAACACCGGCTTGCCGATGCAGTTGGTGTGGGGACTCTCCGGCAGCCTTTCCAATATGAGGAAGGCCGGACTGACGATGGACGCGGCGCGCAAAAACTGCGCGCTCTACAGCACGACTTCTTCAGCCCAGCAAGCCATCCAATACGCCCTGCCGATCCTGGAAAAGCAGGCGCTGCAAAACAGATTGGGGCTGATCGAAAAAGCGACTGAAAGGCTGAAGGCTCTCCTGGACACAACCACAAAGATGCTGGAAGCACAGAACATGACGCGACCTATGGCCTTCGCATTGCAAACCACGCAGATCAAGCTGGAAGCCGATCGCGCCGATACGC
>Ga0187819_10000079_pt1 | contig 42116 bp, 34 predicted proteins | sample NC_wetland_sal_i_15_FD_132411 | JGI IMG/M metagenome (GOLD analysis project Ga0187819, IMG submission 132411) | Wetland sediment microbial communities from Neuse River Estuary, North Carolina, USA - SO4_4 | ecosystem: Environmental > Aquatic > Freshwater > Wetlands > Sediment | place: USA... | reverse complement strand
GTCACCTTCGGCAGTCCCACGAGCACTATCGCGGCGTTCACGAGGAGCGCGGCGAAAAGGATGAGAAATATGGATTTCCGGCTTAAGGCCTTGGGCGCAGGCACGGGGACACGGGCGGCTGGCTCGGTGTCGTCCACGTGAATTGCTGCCAACGGCTGGGTTTCGTGCATCATGATCTTTTACCGGTACAACCGGTTAGATATTGGCGAGTGCTTCGCCCAGGTGTAACTGGCCTTCATCGTGTTCTCTTTCCCCAGGTATACATTGCGCTCATAGCATAGTTCCAAACCGCACCAACCACGATCCCAGCGAAAGCCGCCAGAACCCACATCCTGTTGCGGCTGAATAGATAGGACGCAATACCCACATTTGCCAGTGCACCAATGCCGCACACGAGTACGAACAATGCCAATCCCCTGGCCCACCGCCATCCTTTGAGCCGCATATCTCGAAACGTCAGGACATTGTTTATGACAAAATTGCTGAACATTGCAGCAATGGTGGCACTGGCTTGGCTGACAGCGAAGGGTAGCCCCATCCCGCGAAAGAGCGTTGTCAATACCGCGAAATGAAGTACCACTCCGACTGCACCAACTAATCCAAAAGCGATGAACCGGACAGGCACAATGTGACCCACCAGCTTATCCAGCAGCAACATCAGATAGTCCCACATTGCCTGGTTATCCAACTTGCTCTCCCCGGCATGGCGATTACGAAATTCGTAGGGGACTTCTTTGAGCCTCAACGGCCTGGGTGACGACGCCAGCAGATCCAGGAGAATTTTGAACCCAAGATTGGAAAGATTTCGCACCGCCGGATTCAAGACATCTCCACGAAACGCAAAAAAACCACTCATGGGGTCGGATAGGTCTTGTTTAATGACCAGACGGCTCAGGCGGGTTGCGAATCGGCTCATTTTGGCACGGCTGGCATTCCAATTGCCGATGCCTCCGCCATCTACATAGCGACTCCCAACTACAATATCGGCTTCACCGGCTTTCAGGAGCTCGACCATGCGCGGCAATGCCGTCTCGTCGTGTTGGCAATCAGCGTCCATGACGGCAAGGTACGGCGCGGAACTTGCCAACATCCCTTCTGTACACGCCGAGGAAAGGCCGCGTCTTCCGATTCGTTGGATACAGCGTATCCGCCGATCCTGGCGGCCCATCTCGCGGATTCGGTCCGCGGTGCCATCCGGCGAGTCATCATCAACGAAAATTGCCTCCCAGGCATATCCGCGTAGACACGAATCAAGCCGTTGAACGACTTCCAATACGTTATCGCGTTCGTTAAAGGTCGGCACAACGACGGTTAATTCGGCTGTTTGGCCCTGTGTTCGTTCGATAGATATCTCAGCGCCCGTTTTGGTTTGAGCGTTCATTTGATTCATTCTCCTGTACCAAGTTGCGTCGATATAATCGTTCTAGAAGTCTGAGCGACGTAAAAGGCAATAGATTGGGGTCCGCGTTTGAAGGCATCTTGGAGTCGGCTCAGTTAGCAGTGGGTCCCCAAATACACGAAATGACAAACGCCCACGTTTAGAAGAGCCTTCGTGACCGGCGAACCTTTGAAACCCACAGTCCTACGCTCAGGATGGGAGAGCTAGCTGAAATTGCTATGGAGTTTTCTTTATCAGGATTATGGATGATCCGAGACTATCTTGGTTCCTTCGGCTGCTACGTGTGTATTTGAATTGCTCACTGGCAATGGCTTAATCACTTTTGCAAAATGCAACCATCTCGGTAGCCCTGTTCAAAGATTCTAAAATTGTGAATGCGCTTCGACCGATGGCCTTACCGCGGACGTACGGAAGAATGCTTCAACGATCATGCAGTGCTTCCTGGTAGGCGGCCAGAAGTTCTGGCACCGAGTATTCCCAGGCAAGCTGTTCTTCGATTCTCTTTCTTCCAAACTCGCCCATTTTCTTTCTCTCTTCTGGCCTGTCCAGCAACCAGTGAATTTTGGAGGCGAAGTCGGCGACCCCATCCTCCTTGCCGGCATAGAGAGATGCCTCCCGGGCACTAAACCTGCCTTCCTTTGAATCAAATTGCACGATTGGCTTGCCGAGGGCCATATACTCCATAATTTTGATCATCGTAGAGATATCATTCATCTCACTCGGCCGGTCAGGATTCACGCAGACATCGGATGTTGAGAGTATCTCCAACAAATCCTCGTCAGAGACTCTTCCGGTGAAATGGACCGTATCGAGCAAGCCCTTGTCCTCTACCATCTTCTTGAGCTTATTAAGTTCCGTGCCCCCGCCGACGCAGGTGAAAAGAACATCGCGTCTGCCTGAGTTTTTGACGTGCTGCGCAATGTCCAGCAGGATATCCAAACCATCTTGAACGCTCATGTTACCGACGTAACCGATCAGGTAGTTCTTTCCATTTTTCCGTGCTGGATTGGAGGGCACCGCTTTGAATGTTTCCCTGTTCGGTCCGTTGCGCACAACGAACACATTTTCTGAAGGCACGCCGCCCCTGTTCACCGCCAGATCCCTGTAGCTCATGTTCGTTGCTATCACCACATCGCTGAAGCGATAGGTAAGTTTTTCGAGCGCCACCAAGATTCTGTAGAGCGTTCCGCGTTTTCCGTATTTCGAAACGTAGAGTTCTGGATTAGCGTCGTGATGGTCAAAAATGTACTTCACTCCAAGAAGTTTGAACGGGAGTGCAACCAGAAAAATATCGTCGGGCGGATTGCAACCTTGGATAACGTCAAATCCATGACGCAAGTAGATCCACGACGTATACCAGAACTCCCAGAACAAAGCCCAGGCGTACTCCCACAAATACCCAAACGGAGTGCTTCCCTCTGCGGCTGAAGGATGTCGATAGATGCGGATCCCGTCGATCACTTCATATCCTTTGGCAGACCCTTTCCGCCGGGGGCACAATACGCTCACTTCGTAACCATTCTCGTGGAGAGAACAAGCCTCCCTCCAAACACGTCGATCGAAGGGAACTGCTTGGTTTTCAACGATGATCAAGACCCGATTTTTGACAACTCCCTGCTTCATCGTCTCAGATCCGTCCCTCGAGAGTTCAGGCTTGCCTGATCCGTTAGCCTGAAGATCAGTTTCGTTCGAAATTGCTTCTCGCCGAGTCCTGGAATTCTTACCAGCAGATGCCACTGTATTCGCCATTATTGCACCTGTAATTCGAAATGCGCACAAAATCCACCAAATTCTGACCTGCGTGCAATCTTTGAGGAACGCTCTCGAACTCAGTGGATTTATTGCCGATCACAATGGTCTCAGCGTGTTGCAAAACTGCGTCGATATTATCCACCATCAGCCTGGAAATATGCGGAATGCGGTTGAGAATGAAATCCCGGTTCGCACCAACCAATCTCGCTACCTGCACGTTTTTATCGTAGATGCGTACGTCGTAACCTTTCCCGGAAAGCCGTTCAATGATTTCGATCATGGGACTCTCGCGCAAATCGTCTGTTCCCTCTTTGAAACTGAAGCCCAAGATCCCGATGCGCTTGCGGCCCTTTTCGATGATCAACTGGAGACCCCTGGCAACCTGCAACTCGTTGCTCGGCAGTATTGCATTTAGAATCGGCAATTCCAGGTCGTGCAACTTGGCCGAATAAGCCAGGGCTCGAAGATCCTTGGGTAAGCAGGAGCCTCCAAATGCAAATCCGGGTTTAAGGTAGGCTGGCGAGATGTTGAGTTTCTTGTCCTGACAGAAAATCTCCATAGCCTTATGGGCATCAATTGAGAAGGACTTGCAGAGATTCCCGATTTCATTAGCGAAGCCGATTTTTAGAGCGTGCCAGCTGTTATCGATATATTTAATCATCTCGGCCGTTTCGACGTCCGTCCTGATCAGGGGAGCATCGAGTTTTGCATACAGCGTTGCCAGCATATCCCCGCTGGCCTGGTCAAGTTCCCCAATTACGGTCTTGGAAGGAAAAGCGAAATCCATCACCGCCGAACCTTCGCGGAGAAACTCGGGATTATTGCAAACCCCGAAGTCGGTACGGGCCTTCTTTCCAGAAGTTTCTTCGAGTACCGGTATGACCACCCGACGCATTGTTCCGGGCAGGATCGTGCTGCGGATCACTACAACATGTCGCGCCGATTTACACTTAAGCGCGTGGCCAATTTGCTCGCAAACATTCCTGACGTGCGTCAGGTCAAGGTTGCCGTTGATCTGACTAGGGGTACCTACGCAAACAAAAGAAAGCTCGGTGTCGCGGATAGCCTGAACCGTGTCGTCGGTTGCGTGGAGTCGGCCCATCTTAACTGCTTCGGCGATGATTTTATCGATATCCCTTTCGATAATGGGGGAGTTTCCGGCATTAATTAACTGCACTTTTGTCTTTACCGGATCCACGCCGATGATTTCATGACCTTCCTTCGCGAGGCAGCCTGCAGACACTGTACCGACATAACCCAGACCGAATATGCTGACTTTCAAAATGTGCTCCTTCTTCTGATCCTGGTAGGTTCTTTAATGAGTTGAATTAAGCCTCTGTCAGGCTCTCGAACTTGGAACTCTCTTCATTTCTATAGATGAGGAAGCAAAGACTTCGAAACAACTGGGCTTGGGCCCACCGATGCATGGGCGTGTTGTCCCAGCCTAGAAGAAGGCGTCGGCTGCGAAAGGAACCGTCCGGCCTTTGCCACACGGTCAGGAGCTCATTCAAAACGGCGGATAAGAGATTGTCCAATTTTGGATAACGTCCCTGGAGTAGCACAGCTAGGTTGATGCACTCGGCGTAGTCATACAGTTCGCGCCGGTATATCGTGAGCCGGGGGCGCCTCGAAAATGGCTTCGGGGAACCAGTTTCGTTGAACAGATTGCTTACATAATATCCAATTCCCCGATCGATGGCTTCGGTGCACCCGGGGTGCTTTGTTATTGCCTCGATTTTTGCTAGTGCTTTTAGAACAAAACAGGTATGAAAGTGGTCTATAAACTTTCGCTTCCCGTCTTTGGCGTAATACCAGGACCCATCCTCATTTTGAGCCTCGATAACGAAATTCAGATTTCTTTCCGCCACCTTCCGGAATTTGTCCTCTGAGAAATCGTGGGCCGCGGCTATCAGAAGGAAGGCCCGATAAGCGTTTGCATTTACTACGCTGACGGATTGTTCGGGGTCGGGCGTGTAGGAACACGTGGATGCGCTCGGGGAGGTTTGGAAATCCTTGTAGTCCTGAAGAGCGTGCTGCGCTATCGAGTTCATTATCTTCAACCATTCGTCCGCCTTGTCTATCTCCCAAACTTGTTTAAAGGCTTCGTAAACGTACGGAACAGTTGTGATAAGAGGGGTCCCTTCTTTGATCGTGCCACGGAGTGTCACCCAGTTGAATGGGTATCCCCAACAATAATTGTCATAGCCGGCGCATCGAGTGTTCTTGAGAACTTCAAGAAAGTGCAATGCTTTCACGTAATAACATTCTTTTTTTGTGAGTTTCGCGAGAAAAGCAAACCCCATCGCATAGTGGGCATCAGCGATCGGAAATCGCTGGCGTTTCCAAAATATGCTTCTGGCCGACGGCACAAATGCCTCGGAAAATACCATCGGAGCCACCACCAATATCCCCAACTTCGGCCTTTTGTAGTAAGTTGCTTTGGCCCATTGTCCTAAACCGCTCGCATAGAAACTCTGAAAGTCATAGGAAGTCTCGCCGTACTTTTCTAACCATTGGACAAATCTCAGGATAGCCGCCTGAATATTTTCAATGGGCAGCGAACTGGCTTTTGCGCCTGTAGAAAGGTCAATTGGGGATGATGTCTGTAAATTCACGCCATCTTCTCGTTCAAAACGATTTCGGCAGTCGACTGGTGAAGGGGGCCCGTGATTCGTAGAACAATTAGCTGGCTAAAGGGCTGTCAGCGAGAAACTTGCAACGTTAAGGCGTTCAGTTCGCATCCAGAAACAGTCGCTGCGTGAGTTCAAGCGTCAGGAGCCTGTGGATCTCAGTAGTGTAGTTTCGATTGCCCTTCAGGTGCCCGTTTACAATGTTTCGGACAGATTCCCTATTGACGTACGGGCGCGTCAGCGACCGCTGGTCGAACAGCATTTCGCGGACGTAGTTCGCAAGTTCGTCGCGATACCAGACCCGGAAATGAAACACCTTGTGACGACCCAACCAGATGCGCTCCAAGTGAAGCGGAGCGAACAGGTGATCCACTTGAGCAATCCACTGGGGCATACCGTAGTCATAGGCATATTCAGCTTTGAATGTGAACTCAAGCATGCCGCGAGTGAACGCGCTGGTATGTCCCCCGACGCCTCGATCGGTGCGCAATTTAGCAAGTTCGGCGCTGCCTTCTCGAATCAGCCTAAGCCTAGCTTGCTCGTTAACGGCAACAGGACCTGGCGCTTTGTATATAGTCTCAACCAAGTCGTTGTCCAGATATGGTGAGCGTACAGTCACTTGGGTCTGCTCCAATCCAAGAACGCCATAGTGATGCCAGGGCGACTGGCGGAACGCGACAAAGGTCATCGGATGGACCTGGAGGCTGCCATCGTAGGTCTTTTTGGCAGCCTCGATTTGTGGTTCGAATTCCTGTTGGTACAATCCCGCAGCAGGTTTTTCCGCCTTGAACATCACGGCGTGCAAAAGCATTTCGCTGCCGTATGTGCCCACCACGCGCACCGGCGCGATCTCCCGTACTTTCTCGTTTACGTAGAGATCCGGAGAACGGCTCAGATCCACACAGGCGTCTGTGAGATAGATAGATCGTTCTGCGTAATGGGGGAATTGTCCCAGGAACTCCTTCCCGGTGGTGATAACCTGATGCTGCTGGCCGCAAATCTTTGCCACCCGGCGCGCCAATTGCACATCCTGGTTGTCTCGGTACATGCTGCCGAAGGTGTAGCACGGCAAGGAATCAGGCGGAGCTTTGCGCCAGGCCATGATGATGCGTGTATCCAGTCCGCCAGTGAGCGAAACACCCACGCGCTCCTTACCGTTGAAATAGCGCGGCAAATTCCTAACAAAAACATCACGCAGGTTAGCGTAGTAGGTCTCTGGCTTGAGGGGCTCTTCTTCCTCCCATTCGCGAGGCTCGAAATAGCTTGCCTTCTTCTCAAGTTTTCCCCCACGGAAGACCCAAGCCGAACCTGGCGGTAAAACATGAATGCCCGAAAACAGGCTTCGATTCTCGAGCACACAACCACAAACGATGAATTCTCCTAGGCCGCGCGGATCCATACTCCGCAACTCCGGCCGAACCTTCAGGATTGCCTTTGCTTCGGCCGCAAAGTAAAAAGTGTCAGGCGCTTCGTGGTAATAAAGCCGCTGCAGACCAAAACGGTCGTTGAAGAGAATCGCCGTCTCGCGCCTGCGGTCTGCGACTAACCCGTGAAATCTCCCGTTTAGCTGTTTAGGAAAATCAGGCTCGTCCTCGTACCGATGCACCAAATAGGAAGCCCCATCGGGTTCAACTGCGTGGCCTCTCTGCTTGAGTGTCGCGGCGGTCCCGGGCTCGGCGTATTCTTCACCCGAAAAGACCAAGTTAACTTCAGCGCTTTCGTTCTTTAGCGGCATTCCATCCGCAAAAGATCCCCGGCGCCCTACCCAACCAACGTAAATGCCCTGCGCTGGGTCAGTCCACATCCCGCTGGTGTAAAACGACTCATGGCAGAGCGTCTGCACCATTTCGCGCAGTTCGCGTTCCGCGTCCGCTGCCGGACGGTTAGTGATAAGGCCGACGATTCCGGGCAATGTTGTCTCCTAGAGTGATTCTGGTTTCATTGGAATTTGCGTTGGTACCAAGCACTGCGCAGTCTGCGCAGCTTTGCAACCAACGATTCTGGCAGGTGATCCGTAACTTTGTGGTGCAGCCCCATGGATAGAGCTATTTTGCCCCAACTAGTCAGTGGCACGTAATATCGAGGTATATCAACCCGCTGAAATCCATTTCGTTCCTTGAAGTCGCTGAGACTGCTTTGCGTCTTTTTTCCATAAGCGAATCTCGAGTACACCAGATGTGGAATATTACGTTCAGCGCAAGAGCGCACCGCTTGAGCGACCAGGGCATTTGTGGGCGCCTTGTCCCGTGCCTGAAGCATCGAGATGATGTGCATCATCCCCGCCTGCGTTCCCGTATCGTCAACCACCAACTTGATAAAGCCGATCAGCTTGCCCGAATCATACGCTCCGATAAAGATGCTCGAGTCCAGATAGGTCCCACTCATCTCACGTACTTGCTCGACGCTCTTTCCGTAGTGCGGAAACAGCCTTTCCTGGCGGACTGGACACTCGTTATAGATCTCCCAGATTCCACGGACCAATTCATCGTCAAACGGCGCTTCTCGAACCACAACGCCTTTTTTTTGTGCTTGCCTGGCCATGTTTCGTGTCTTGTTGCCGATCTGCTCTGTCCACCAGCGCTCAAACGTGGAGACAGGCAGGACGGCCATATTGTCCCACTCCATCGGATAGGCATATTGGGGCGACGTCTCAGGCAATTTCTGCAAAAACGTGAAAAGATCCATGCGCATTTTGGATTTGCGCAACTCCGCCAGTACCGGTTTCGGATCGTTCAAGAATTTATAGTCATCGGCATCGAGATGCGCGATACGGCACACTCCGCCCTTGACCACGAGTTCCCTGTTGTTAAATCGTAAAGCTGTGAGTTTTGGGTTCATTGCTTTTGCATGAATCAGATAGCGTTATCTGCTTCGAACTTTCTTGGATTGGCGATCGATTGATCTTGGAATTCGTTGGACTTGGCGTTCTTGAGAAAACGTGTAGCGTTCAGACATGTCGTTCAATGGAGGGTCAGGACGCAACGGCCACGGGCTGTTCATGAGCTCGGAGCCACTCTTCAAAAAGAACCAGGCTAAACAAGATCTTGTGATTATCTTGCCGGCCGGACACATGCAGATCAAAGAGCTGGCGAACGGAAGTGGCGCGAAGGTATCGATAGATCTTGGATTCGGGATCACGGAGAGTGTCCGCCATTTTGTTATCGATTGCATCGCGAAACCAATCATCCACGACGTTACTTGCAAAGCCCCGTTTGGGCCGCCTCACGATCGACTCGGGTAGGAAGCTGCGGCAGACCTGCCGATGCAACCATTTCCGTGCGCCATTCCTCACTTTAAAATTGGCAGGCAGTCGTTCCACATATTCCACAATCTCTTTGTCGACAAACGGCACACGAAGTTCAAGGCCATGAGCCATGGAGAGTTTGTCCGCATACATCAGGAGTTCGTCCGGAAGAGTAGATCGTACTTCCAAAAACTGGAGCCCTCCAAGTTCATCCGTCTTGGACATAAGGCCGGAAAGTTCCGACCAGCAGTCCAATATTGTGTCGCCCGAATTAGGAGCGAGTACCCCATCCTGAAAGAGCCCTTCGACTTGCTCTCCTGGCAGAAGTGAGAGCACGTGTTGATATCTGCGCATGCGATCGGGAATCGCCAGGGAATAAACTCCTCGCTTGAGGGTTTCATTCCTTGGCAGGGCGCCGATAGTGGAAGTAATTGGCGTACGCATCCAGCCTGGCAAGCCGGACCAGAACGCGCTATACCGTACGCCCAGGTGGCGCCGATAACCCCCAAACAACTCGTCCGGCCCTTGTCCGACCAGGGCCACTTTGACGTCCTGGCGCGCTCGTTGGCAGACGAAATACATCGGAACAATCGAAGATGTCGCGATGGGCTCTTCCAGTGCAGCCACGATCTTGGGAAGCGCTTCCTCGAAAGTTGATTGCGTAATCCTAACGCTCGTGTGCTTTGATCCTAGCACTCGAGCGGTTTCCGCGGCATCCCTCAGTTCGTCATCGCCAAAGGACGAGCCATAGCCCACGGTGTAAGTCGGCCAGGAACTCCCGTTCAAATTCATCAATGCGAGCAGCAGCCCGGAATCGATTCCGCCGCTCAGCAGCAAGCCAACCGGGACGTCGCTGATAAGTTGGCGCTTGATTGCATCCTTATAAAGGGAAAGCAGTTCCTCCCTGGCTTCGGCGGGAGACTTGGCCGGTGTGAAAGGTTCTGGCTTGAATCTGTACCAGCGACTCACTTCGCAAGCGCCATTCTGGACCGTCAGCTTGGTGCCCGGCGCGAGTTTGCGAACTCCTTTGAGCATCGTGTAAGGCGAGGGCGTAAACCGGTAACGGAGGAAAAGATTGAGAGAGGTCGTATCAATCTCTGCTTTCCCCGGCATTATCGCGCGTATCGGGTGGATTTCCGAACCGAAATACAAGCTGCCGCCGTCTATGCGGTAGTAAATCAGCTTGATCCCAAACGGGTCTCGGGCCAAAACCAGCCGCTTCTGACGTACATCCCAGATGGCAAGCCCGAACATTCCATTCAGGCGGTTAAGCACTTCGTCACCCCACTGCTTGTAGCCGTGGATAATGACCTCGGTGTCGCAGTTGGTGCGAAAAACATGCCCGTGGCTCTGGAGTTCGCGCTTGAGTTCGGGGAAATTGTAAATCTCGCCGTTGAAGATAACCCAAATCGACTCTTCCTGATCCGACATGGGTTGATGCCCACCGGCGAGGTCTATGATCGAAAGCCTGCGAAACCCGAAACCCAACGGCCCAGCGATGAAATAGCCCTCGTCATCCGGCCCGCGGTGGCTGATGGACTCTGTCATCACTCCGATGTCCGCGCGTCGGACCGGCGCTAGGGTTTCAAAATTATATTGTCCGCAAATTCCGCACATAGGAACCTATTAGCCTCTGACGATTTCAACTCTGGTTGTGAGATAAGCGATTTGCGACTCGACGACGATGCCCGCCCGGAACGTTCGGAGATCACTATTCGGAAAGCAATGTAAATTTATCGATCGGTTTGAATGTCAGAACCCGCTTAACAATGGCTTTTAACTTCCGCATCTGTTCTCGGCGATGGAAAGCCATGAGCTCCTTGGAAACGGGCCTTTTGAGCCTTCGCACGGCGGCCAAACCATACCCGAACCCAAGAGCGAGTCCGTCTACAAGGTAGGGCCGTTTCGTCATTCGGTACGAAACTCGGAACAGCTCCCACAAGGGATGCCCACCGAGAAAATAATCTTTTTGGCCATAGGAAAATGACGCGGCCAACACACCGCGGTCTGCTGTTCCCAAGGGTCGGTGGTGGAAAAACGACTTCTCTCTGAACGATCGGGTCTTCCAACCTTTCATGCGCGCTGTTTCCACCGCGATCCAGTCGATCCCGCCTGCTTTGTTTGCGAAGTACCCGCCAATCTCTTCAAAACACTCACGACGGAACACCTGGCACTGTCCGGAAACGTAGTTCTGCCCTTCAAAACTATCGGTCCCTGAGTTGTAACCACCCTCCTCGCGAAAAACCGTCCCCGCGACCCCGAGCCTCGGCTCGTCCCGGAACTTTCCAAGCAGGAATTCAAAATGATCCTTGTCCAACAAAACATCCGAATCCAGGTTGCCGATGATTTCATAATTTATATCCTTGAGGCGTTCCTGGCCGGCATTGAATGCGTGCACTTTCGCTGCAAAATTGCGCTCTTTCCGCACCGGCCGATTCACCACTTCGATCCAGTTGTGCTCAGCAGCATAGCGTTCCGCAATCGCCCCGGTTGAGTCCGTTGAGCCGTCGTTCACAATGACCCATTTCAATGGGAGAACGGTCTGATGAATGACTGACTGGATGGTCTTCTCGATCAACACCTCTTCATTGCGTGAAGGCGTGATCAGAACGTACCCCAGAGTGGATGTTTGATCCAAATGCTCTGCCGCTGCGCTCGCCGTTGACTGCCGATCCGCTCGAGGTTTCGACATGATCAGTCTATGCTGCGGGCGCCGTTCTGCGCGTACACCTCGCCGCGCTCTGTCGTCAGCGACTTATCGTAGGCTTGGTCCGGTTCGTGTACGAGGACGTGGCTTCCCCGGTTTGAGAAAGAGAACGGGACGCACAAAAGATTCTTGAGCCGTATCCGCAATTCTTTTCGCCGTTCAGGTGGCACGAAGAAGAGCATAAAGCCGCCACCCCCTGCGCCGAGCAACTTGCCACCCAGTGCGCCAGCGCTGCGGCCCGCCTCATAGATTTCATCGAGGCTGCTGTTGGTGATGTTTTGCGTGAGTGTTCTCTTAATCTGCCATGATTCGTTCAAAAGCCGGCCGAATTCCTCAAGGGAGCGATTTGGATTGTTTACGATGGCTTCGGCTTCGTCTACCATTTGGTACATCGTTTCCAATTCGCGCTTCTTTTGCGGTGTGACTTTAATCTGTTCTTTAGCAACATCAGAAGCAATCCGGGAAAAACCCGTAAAGAACAGAGCACAGTGTTGCTGGAGGGCAGCCAGTCGGGCAGCAGGAGCGATCATCTGTTTAACTTCAAATCCACCGTCGGTATGAAAATTGATCCGATTAAATCCCCCATAAGCGGCACTGATCTGATCTTGTGAGCCAACGGCCTCTTGGAGAATTTCTTGCTCCACATGGATGGCATCGAGTGCCAGAGCACGTTTGTCGCGCATCTGCTCTCTGAGTGCATAGAGGCCGAGCAAAAATCCGACGGTGAAGGCGGAACTCGTCCCCAATCCGGTTCGAGCAGGGAGATCCGCAACGTGGTGAATCTCGACCCCCTCGTCGACGCCAAGGAATTGCAGGCATCCGCGGACGGAGGGATGTTCGATCGCGCTGTTGTGGTTGACATTCTCAACTTTCGAGTAGGAAACGCGGCTGTGGTATTCAAAAAATGGCGGAAGATGCCGGCAGGTGATGTAACAGCATTTATCAATGGCCGTTGAGAGCACAGCGCCACCGTGCTCCTGATACCAGATGGGGTAGTCGGTGCCCCCGCCAAAAAAAGAGACGCGGAGTGGGGTGCGGGTGATGATCATGCCTTGGCTTTCCTTTTCAGGAATTTCGAAATTCAAGAATCTGGGGAACTGCTTCGAAAAGAGACGGCGCAGTTACATCCGCGGCAAACTCCATGGCTCGGACTTTTTCTGGCTCTCTCTCTGCTAGTTCTCTTACCGAAACACGAGCGGTCTTGCAACCAGCACTCTTACCAGCTTGAATATCGGCGTCAGAATCGCCGATCATCCAGGAGGATGAGAGGTCAAGGTCACGGGAACGAGCAGCCTCCAACAACATTCCAGGTGCCGGTTTCCGGCAACTGCAGGGTGGTTCAATTTCGTGTGGGCAGTAATAGATCGCTTCAATCCTGGCGCCGTCTCGTGCAAGATGCTCGGACATACGTCGGTGCAAGTTTTTCAGCTCGATTTCACTCAACAATCCTTTCGCGACACAGCGCTGGTTGGTAACGACGATGACGTGAAACCCAGCTCGATTCAACTGAGTGATCCCTTCTGTTACTCCCGGCAGAAAATGAAAATCTTCCCAACGGGTCACATATTCCCCTTCCGGAGCTCTTTGATTGATGACACCGTCGCGGTCTAAAAATACTGCTTTAGTCATATCCTCTACCGAATGAAACGATATTCCCTTTGGAAGTTATCTAAGTTATCTTTTCCTGAGTGTCTTTCCGCCAAAACAAAACTTTCGATTTCCGTTATCCGCATCAGTGCTGCAGTTGCTTCTGAGTTCTAGCATGAGAATCCAAAAGAGCTGCCTGGGAAAGACTCTCGTAAAGGGCCTGGGCCCGCGCATAGTCTTCAGGTGTCCCAATGTCGATGAACATTCCATTCTGTTCGAGAGCAAAAACCCCGTGACTCAGGAGGCCGGGAAGTACATCCTTTTCCAGGCTGGATGGTCCGTCGGGAATGTGGTGGAGAACCTCCCGATTGAATATGTAAACACCGCCGTTGATAACGCCGGCTTCCGGGATCCCCATTTTTTCGCTGAAGCGCACGACGCGATTTTCCGCGCCAATGTGGACGGTCCCATACCTTGCGGCGTCGGGCACCCGGCGCACCGCAATACTGGCCAAGCCACCGTGCTCGCGGTGGAATCGAATGAGCTGGCCAAAATCGAGCTCAAGAAATGAGTCACCATTCATAACCACAAAGTCAGGCGCATTCAAAACGAAGCGTCCAGCTAACTTCGTCGCTCCCGCCGTCCCGAGTGGACGCGTTTCCTCGGAATAGTCAATCGTGACATTCCATTCACGGCCAACTCCAAACTTTTGCTGTATCTGGCCTGCTTGAAAACCCGTGCACATGATCAGGTGGTGTAGTCCTTGCGCACGAAGCTGCAGTACAAGCAATTCGAGGAAGGAGATGTCGCCGATGGGAGCCAGTGGCTTTGGTTTATCGGAAACTACCGACCGCAGCCGCGTCCCCATACCTCCGACCAGGAGCAAGACTGGCACATCTACGAAGGGACGCTCCACTCGTGCGGGTGAATTGGCGTTTTCCATCAAGGGATTTCAGTGACCTTGCAGCTGCGCTCGGAATTAACGGCCAGTGGTGGTTCTCAGAGCACCGCTTGCCAGTAGTCCAACATTGACTTCAATGTCTGCTCGATGAATTTCAGAGGTCTCCAGCCCGTATCCTTCTGGAACTTCTTGGTGCTGCCAAAAATGATTTTTTCATCCGACGGACGCATTAACCGGGACACGGGTCGAATCTCCGCCTTGACACCCGATAAGCGAACCGCAATGTCCAACACTTCGTAGATGTGATAAGTCTGGCTCGCACACAGATTGTACGCCTCGCCGCGTTTTCCCTTCATCGCCGCAAGATAAAATCCTCTTACGGCATCTTGAACATCCAGAAACGCGCGGCGAGGCTTCAAATTTCCAACCTCGATAACGGGGGCCTGCAAACCTTTTTTGATCCGGACTAATTGCCGCACAAAATCGGAGGGTGCATCGTCAGTTTTTCCCGGGCCAGTAGTGTTGAATAGACGAATGTTGACAGCCGGGATCTTGTAGTCGAGAAAGTATTCTCGCGCCAGCAAATCGAGACATACCTTGCTAATTCCATACGGATGCAACGGTTGCAACGGTTGCTCTTCTTTAACCGGAATGGCCGAGGCTGGTACGTTTCCGTACTCGGCGCTCGAACAGGCCGAGACGATGACTGGCCTGCGTTTCATATAGCGTGCAGCTTCGAACAGGTGCAACGACCCCATGATGTTTGCTTCAAAGGTCTTAACTGGATCGGCCCAAGAGACGGTGGGCAAGCTTTGTGCCCCGAGGTGAAAGATGTGCGTCGGCTCATACTGGGCCAAAACTTGCGTTACGCGTTGGCCATTTCGTAGATCACATTGCGTGAAACGCAGATTCGGCAGATTCGGAAGCGGACGAAACCCTTCCATGAGATACAACCCGGTCACAATCCAACCCTGGGCCTGGAGAAACTTGACCATGTGAGATCCGATGAATCCTTCAGAGCCAGTTACAAGTGCAGTTCTTCTCATTCGAGATGCCAATCGTTTATGTTTGCTATTGATTGCAGGACCTGGACAAATTTTGATATTAGGCTCGATAGAGCGTTCTTTCGGGTTCCAAAAGTATTCGCGTTCCTTTAGTACAACTGAAGATCGCACTCGCACCATCAGGGATAGCGGAGCTACTCCCTTTTTTCTACCCGTTTCTTAATGTTTCTGTTCAGAGTCGCGAGGCATTCTTGAGGGGACAACCGACCGGGCCGACACAACGGGGTAAATTCTCGGCATAAGGCGCTAACAGAAGAGATGTCTATTAGGTCCCATTGACCCCGTTTCCCCTATATCTGTATCTTTCTGTGCCGGCCAAGCCACTCCCAGCGTCCTCAGGTAGGCTACCGCCATTGACCTTACAAAGAGAACCCACTCCCTCACCAACCTCCCCTAACTGATTCCAAATAAAAAGGTTAGTTGAACAATTAAACCTTGAAAAACCTAAGACAGTACTGCAAGCACTCTGCCAAAAGAAAGTACAATTTGCAATGAAAAGTTATATCAAAATTGATCCCAACGGATTGAAAAAGTGTAACTTACCCTAGAATGTGGGGATTGCGGGACCTCATCGGGCATGCTTTGCGGCTTCGGACAAAGAAGCAGGGAAAACTCTTACCACATTTTGAGAGGGGGCTTCCCAACCCGCTTCTTGGCTTTCTAACGCGTCGCTAGGCCTTTGCCAAACCCTGCTTGCCGAAGGCATAGAGCAACCAGCCGAAATGGTCGGGACGGACCTCTTGTCGAATATGAAGCTCATTTTGTCGAAATCTAGGAGAGATGTTCACTAAGCTAAGGAAGGCCTCCCAATATTGGGCTGTGCGTCTCTTGGGCCGAATGGAATCCCAAATCAGACCTCGTTCCAGATTCCGAAGATCGTTTCCGAGTTCATTCACTCCAGTAATCCAGGACAACCCCTTGTTTATCGCCTCGTGAAAGCTCTGACCCGTGGCCTCTCCTAAGGCTAGTAAGCCCATAGGAGCAGTTCCGTCCTGATGCCGGGAAAACACGGGATATCGATTCGCAACGCGGCACGTTTCCTTGTCATAGAGGAACCACCACTCCCCTCTCTCGCCTTGCAGCGCACGAATCGAGTTCGCGCAGCCCAAGGCTGACGCGAGCGGCTCTTCAACCTGGAATGCCTTCGCAAAGGTCGAAAGCGCATAAATAGCATAGATTTGATCACCAAACGTCCCAAATCGACGGCAGAAAACCCGCTGGAGCGACCGGGCAAACCCTGCTTGACCGAAGAGTCCGCTCTCGCCCTGATTCTCCAGGAGCAAGTGGTAGGCATCCACGGCAACATCGGTGAGATCCGGAATCGATCCATCTCCCGCCAACCGAGCATGCGACATGCCGGCCAAGAACAAAGCGAGTCCGCCGCTGTGTGCCTGGCGACCGTCTGGATAGGCTTCCAATGCTTTGTCGAAATCGAACTCGTTGAACAAGTCACAGAGTCTCTCCGGAACAATCTCAGCGGTGAGCCAAGTCAGCAGTCCAAGGTCTCCTAGCCCACTGACCCAATTTGTGTCCGTTAGCAGGACGTCTCGAACTGCAGCAACATCAAAGGGTAATGGCCGTCCCGACTCCGCAAGGCGCTGCAGGCCTAACAGCGCAATCATCGTGCGTCTTCTTGAAGTCTTCGCTCTGTAGAAACCATCCTTGGTCAACGTGAGACTCCGAGAAAAAAGATTCTCCCTGACCTCAAAAAGGGAGACAAGCGATCGTAATGCCAGTGCGTTTAGCGCAGGAATGTCAATGCATGGTCCGGAATTACCTATAAGGGTAGCCTTCGGCCCACTCGGTCCAACAACTGATCGGACACGGGGTTGAATAGAACCACCGATTCCAAAGGCACTTTCTTGGGGCACGACTGACCTGCGTTGAAGGTTTACTCGAGGAGCTAAAGTTTAATAGCTTAATCCGAAGAAAGAGTTTTCCCGAACCAAACGACCGATGCGGGTCCCACACGTTCACAGACATTGCAATGCCCAGGGGCCGTGTACCCTCAATCACCCGATCATCTTTTTTTTCGCCGCGCTAGAAAACGGGCTGATTAGTTGACCGCAAAAGAAGCAGCGAATTGTGAAATCTTCTCCGCCACTCGCTTTTGCTGCTCAGCGGTCAAACCGGCGAACATAGGGAGAGACAGAATCTCTTCCGCAGCTTTTTCCGTATTTGGAAAATCGCCGCGTTTCCACCCTCTCGAAGAGTAGGCGGCCTGCAAGTGAATAGGAATGGGGTAGTGGATTCCTGTTCCGATGCCGGCATCGGTCAGATGCTTCTGCAACTCATCGCGAAACTGTGTTCGTACAACATAAAGATGATAAACGGATTTCGTAGAATTGGACTCAACAGGGCAGACTACACTCCCGCCCAGTGGTGCCAGGAGCTCATCATAAATCCGCGCGGCCGCGCGGCGCTGCTCGTTCCAACGCGAAAGATGACCGAGTTTGATGCGTAGGATTCCCGCCTGCAGGGAATCGAGCCGTCCGTTGTAGCCTTCCACGTCGTGACAGTACTTTTTGGATTGTCCGTGATCGCGCAACATCGCCGCTTTACAGGCGAGCGACTCGTCATTTGTGGTGATGGCACCGCCTTCGCCGCACGCGCCAAGATTTTTGCCGGGATAAAAGCTAAATGCCGCGGCTCGGCCAATCGAACCGGCCTTCAACCAGCGATTCTGTGCCTTCGAGAAGTACTCCGCGCCGTGCGCCTGGCAAGCATCTTCAATGACAACCAGTTTGTAGCGGGCGGCGAGCTCCAAGATCGGGTCCATGTCGGCGGTTTGACCATAGAGGTGAACCGGTACCACAGCCGTGACCGGCTTTCCCAGTTTCTTATGGACATAGCGGCCCGTGCCCGCGTCGAGCACGCACCCAGTCTCGAGATACTGGCGCAATTTTTCTGGGTCCAGCGTATAAGTTCGCGGGTCGATGTCAACAAATTCGATATGCGCCCCGGCCTGGGAAATGGCCTCGGTTGTCGCAATGAACGAATGGGGGACGGTAACAACTATATCCCCGGACTGGATGCCGGCCGCCATGAGAGCGAAGCGCAATGCATCGGTCCCGCTGTTGACGCCGACACAATGCTTCGCGCCGCAGAACTCCGCGAACTCTCTTTCGAACCCCTCGACTTCTGGGCCTCCGATGAAGCCGGCCGTCTCAAAGACTCTCTTGCAGACGGCCAGCAGCTCGGCTTCAAGCTCTCGGTGCAGACTCACCAGATCAACAAATGGAACCTTCGCAGCATTTGTCATCGCTTCGCCTCGGAAGAATATGCAATGGAGCGCAAGATCTTTGCCGGGTTGCCGGCGACAATCGTATTCGGGGGAACATTGTGTGTCACAACGCTACCGGCGCCAACGATCGCGTTTTCGCCGATGACGAGGTTTGAGAGAATGGTGGCCCCGGAACCTATGGAAGCCCCGCGCTTGACGACCGTGGTTTCGACGCGCCAATCCTTCTCCGTCTGGAGCCCTCCGTCCGCGGTAGTCGCACGGGGGTAGGAGTCATTAATGAAGGTCACACCGTGACCGATGAAAACATTGTCCTCGATGGTCACTCCTTCGCAAACGAAGGTGTGACTGGATATCTTGCAGCGATGTCCGACGGTGGCATTCTTCTGGATCTCAACAAAGGCACCAATCTTGGTCTCATCGCCAATTTGACATCCATACAGATTGATGAATCTGGACAGCTTGACGTCGCGTCCGAGCTTTACATCGGGCGCGATTGAGCAGAATTCGTTCACAGGCGGACCAATTCTCCTCTCCTTTGGATGGACTTCTCGGCTGCTTCGAGCATCCGCACGACCCGTAATCCTGCGTGGCCGTCGTTAATGGGAATGTTGCTGTTCATGATGCAATCGGTGAAGTACTCCAGTTCTACCTGAAGCGCTTCGAGCTGCTCCAGCTGCGGAGCCCACATGTCCCCGCTACGATAGCTGACCAAAAGATCGCGAATTCCTTGCCCCGAAGAAATTTGAACACCCTTGTCATAAATGCGGACCTTTTCATCGGCCACGAGATCGTTCCAAACGACCATTTTCTTTTGGCCACCGATGAGCGTAGTCCTAATCTTCACCGGCGAAAGCCAGTTACAGTTAATGTGTGCAATAACATTTCGCGGAAAGTAAAGCGTCATGTAGGCGACATCTTCCACCCCATTCAGGTGTTTCTCGCCAGTTGCGACGATAGCTTCCGGCTCATCCTTGATGATGTGATCCATAATGGACAGGTCATGCGGTGCGAGGTCCCAAATGACACTGACGTCATGTTGGAACAACCCCAAATTCACACGCAACGAATCGTAATAATACAAATCGCCAAGAGCACCATTTTCTGTCAACTCGCTGATCTTGCGGACCGCACCAGTGAACAAGAAGGTGTGGTCCACCATGATTGTCAACTTCTTCCGAGCGGCCAGTTCGATGAGCTCTTCCGCCTGTGCCGAGTTCGAGGTAAACGGCTTCTCAATAAACACGTGTTTCCCGTTTTCGAGAGCCAACTTGGCCAGTTCGTAATGAGTCCAAACGGGCGTTATTACCGCGACCGCATCCACCTCCGGGGAGCGTAAGACTTCCAGAGGATCCGAAACTGTATGAATCCCCGGATAGGTCTTCCGAACACGCGCCAGTGCCGCGGGACTCTTATCGCAAACCATCACCGCCTTTGAAGTCTTCTGCCCCTGCAAATTCCGGACGATATTCGGTCCCCAATAACCGTAACCGATCACTCCCACTCGAACCATGTTTCCTGTACTTTCTTGCGGAAACACCGGAGGGATGTGCATAGCTTGACTGCTACTCACCAGCTGTTCATTCGTGACGAAATTACCCATCAGCCACCTCAGGGAAATAGGGCCAAGGGACTTTGGCCTTTACTCGGAAAACTACCAACTCAACTCGCGGATGTTTAAAAGCCCGGGATACCGGAACAGTGCCATCCTCGGAAATCAGTAAGCGCCGTGACCTTTGAATACTGCCAAGGGAGTAGCCAGAAGGATCTTGAGGTCTAGCCAGAGCGACCATCGCTGGCAATAGCGCAGATCCATTCTTACCATGTCATCAAAACTGGTGCGGCTTCTGCCAATCACCTGCCAAAGACCAGTCACGCCGGGTTTCGCCTCGAGAATTCTGCGACGGTGCCAGAAGTCATAGGCCTCAAATTCATAGGCAAGTGGGGGACGCGGTCCAACCAGGGACATTTCCCCGCGCAAGACATTCCAAAATTGTGGAAATTCATCGAGACTCATCCTGCGTAGGAATCGCCCAATCGGCGTTACCCGCGGGTCATCCTTGATCTTGTAAATAACGTCTTGGGTCTCGCTTTTGTTTTCCTTATCGGCTTTCCCGCTTATGAAGCTCCGAATGTAATCCTGGTGGATCTTCGGATCATTGTCTGCAAACATAGTGCGGAACTTGAGGCACGGGAAACTTTTTCCAAACTGGCCGAGTCGTTCTTGCCTGAAGATGACTGGCCCTTTGGAAGTCAGCTTGATCGCCAGAGCGATGGCCGCCAAAAGGGGGGAATGGATTAGCAGCATTATAGCGCTACCCAGAATGTCCATCAGGCGCTTCATGACCTTCGGAAACCGCTTCTTGGCGACTTTTCCGGAAACATCAGGGTAGAGCTTGATGTCGGATACTCGATCCGAAAGATCCTCGTCCCAACTTTCTGGCAATAGACGGACGGTAACGACGAGTCTGGATGCGAGTGTAGGATCGAGCTTTTCTCGCAAGGCAGTCACAAGTTTGGAATGAAGGACTTCGGTGATCGGATCGTTCTCGCCTACGCTGACTTCCGTGAAGATCACGGCGAGAACCACGCCCTCTTTGTACCAACCAATTAGGTCGCTCTCGCGAACCGTCTCAGAGACGACAGACGCGAGTTGTTCAACAAAAGCACCACTGGTCCTGCCTGTGCCCACCGCGCTCGAATCAAGCGTCATCAGAACGAAACGGTTACCGGACCGGTCTGCACGCCGACGCTCAAGGGCTAGCATCGCACGGAATGTTTCTTCTCCAAGAATGTCCTCCCGCCGTACCCGGATAGGGCCAAAGGAAGGCAAGGCTTTCTGGCTTGTGGCCTTCCGTGACACTTGCCCTCCTAAGCTGGTTTTCAAATGGCTATTTTGCATTCGGATTTCCGTGTCCTAGTGTTCCGTGACGGTGCGGATCACTTTAGGTTTAAGCAACCACTTCTGGTAATAAGCGCTGGGAACCAATTGGCTCAAGAATTGTGGCTCGGGATGGACCGGTTGGCCTCACACTTGACCGATCGATCTCCAAAGCAACGGACCGACGGAGCAGAGAAACTGATATGACGATGCGCTGGTTCCCCTTGAAATTGATCAGAATCCCTTCCAGACCCTGCAGAGGATCACACTCAATGCGAACTTTCTGACCAAGTTCAAGGAAGGGCCAGGGTTCCGCGCCCAATCCCGATGCCACAACGGTTTGTATGGAAGCAATCTCGCCGTCATCCACCGGAACTGGTACTTTGCCGCGACCAACTACGGCAATTACCCCAGGCGTGACAAGAACCGGCAAGCGTTGCTGCGCATCGAAGCGGCAAAATACGTAGCCCGGAAATAGGGGGGCGTTAACTTCTTTTTGCCTTCCACTCCAGCTCCTTTTCGTCCTATAGCTGGGAAGTAAAGTTTCATAACCCTTACCCGTTAGCAACACGGCCGTGGAGCTTTCCCAGCGCGTTCTGACCTGCAGCGCGTACCATCTCTGGACATCTGTTCTGAGGCTCATCGCGAGGTGTCGACTCCCTTTCACTTCCTGTCGCTGGTAACGCTGTCGGTCTAAGCTACCGCCATCAAAGCCACAGACTTAGGTAATACATCGTCGCAATCAATCTGCCAGACTCCCTCACGGCTTGGGTTGTAAATCGACCTTTCATATGTCCTGTAATGTATTGATAAAATAGGGTTTAGCCATTTTCCGGCTGCTCCATATCCGAGAGGACAAGGTGTCGGGATCACAATGGCCGCCAATAAGGTGAAAACTCTTGCCGCAAATGACCACCGAGTTTCTCAAATGTGCAGGTGCCGGGATTCGCCAGTTGGGAAAACCCCTTGAATGCCGTATATCTTCCATATTTCCAATGCCTTACATGGTTTTTTCGAGGAGACTCGCTGCTCGGATCGTTCGAGGTGTTCGAAGCAGGCCCTGAACTAAGAGAAATTAAATGGTTACGGCCACACTTTGCCACTGCGAGGGATTTTAAGCACGAGTTTCCATTTTGGAACCTAGGGCGAAAACGTATAGCCTCTTCGCCTCCCCGTTCGCAAGTACCGAATGAAAAATTGAGAGTACTCGTACGATCCATTTGCTCGGCAATGAGCAGTTCCGCCCTTCAGAACGTGCCGAAGTTGTCCTCCATCCCGGCAAGCACTCGCTAAACAAACATAAAGGGATCAGGAAAATCCGCTGGTTCATGGAAAGCGAGGTAGATAGCGACATGCTGGGTTGGCCCTCGGGAAGGCTTAGAATACTGAATGCACCTCACTCTATCGGGTAGCACCCTTTCGATTCGATAACAGAGTTGTTCCTCTTTGAATTGTCCGGTATAAATTGAGTGATAATAACGGACCCCGCGCAGAATAGACCACAGTCAAGCACCGCTGCGGGAGATAGAGGAACACATGAAAGGTGTTGTGTTGGCGGGCGGTACGGGCAGCAGACTCAATCCACTTACTCGAGTGACCAACAAGCACCTGCTGCCAATCTATGATAAACCGATGGTGTATTATCCGATCCAGACCCTGGTTAACGCTGGAATCGAAGAAATCCTTCTTGTCACGGGCGGGAAAAACGCGGGTGATTTCCTCCGTCTGCTGGGAAATGGCCGCGACTTTGGACTAAAACACCTGAATTACACCTACCAGGAAGGAGAGGGGGGAATCGCCGAAGCCCTGGGTCTGGCAGAGTATTTCGCAGGCGAGCAGCCGATCTGCGTGATTCTGGGCGACAACATCATCGAGAACAACATTTGTCAGGCGGTTGAGAGTTTTCAGAGACAAAAAGAAGGGGCCAAAATTCTCCTGAAGGAAGTTACGGACGCCCAACGGTTCGGCGTAGCGGAAGTCCGCTCTGATTACGTAGTCGGGATCGAGGAGAAGCCCAGGAACCCTAAGTCCAACTATGCCGTGGTCGGTATCTATTTATACGATCGATCGGTATTTCAGAAAATCCGCCGACTGAAGCCTTCGGGAAGAGGCGAACTCGAAATTACTGACGTCAACAACTTTTATATCGAAGAAGGCAAGCTCACTTATGAAATCCTAGAGGGCTGGTGGACCGACGCCGGGACCTTCGAATCCCTGCTCCGCGCGAATACTCTCGTTGCAGAAACCGGTGCAAACAAAATGACAGGGCCGCGAGCATCGGCGGGGCAGGAATTGGCCCGATGAAGATTTTGGTAACCGGCGGCGCTGGCTTCATTGGATCCAATTTCATCCGGCATATACTCTCTGTGCGCAACGACGTGGAGATCGTCAACTTTGACAAACTGACGTACGCGGGAAATCCAGAAAGCCTTGCCGATGTAGCCTCTCATACCCGCTACTCGTTTCTCCGCGGGGATATTGCAGACTCGGAGGCAGTCGAGCAGGTATGCAAAGGTGGGCTCGACGCAGTGGTCAATTTTGCCGCCGAGACGCATGTAGACCGCAGCATCGAGGATTCATCCCCTTTTCTGCGCACGAATATCTTGGGCACCCAATGTCTTCTCGAGGCGGCGCGGCGGTTTCATCTCCCTCGCTTTGTGCACATCAGTACGGACGAGGTTTACGGCAGCGCCCCGGCTGGAGCCAGCTTCACCGAAGAGGCACATCTTGATCCGCGAAGCCCTTATGCTGCGAGCAAGGCCTCCGCTGACCATTTTGTGGCCGCCTATGCGAACACATACGGCATTCCTGCAGTGGTGCTTCGTTGCACCAATAACTATGGACCATATCAGTTTCCCGAGAAACTTATTCCGCTGATGATCGGCAACGCCCGAGATAACAAGCCGCTCCCTATTTACGGAGATGGCCTGCAAGAACGCGATTGGCTATTCGTCGAAGATTTTTGTCGAGCAATTGCCCTGGCCTTTGAAAAGGCCAAGGCGGGTTCGATCTACAATGTTTCGGCAGGCCACCCGCAGCCAAACCTCAAGATAGTGAGGACCATCTTGACCTATCTGAGTAAACCCGACTCGCTCATCCAGTACGTGAAGGATCGCCCGGGGCACGACAGGCGCTATGCCCTGGACAGTTCCAGGATTCAACGTGAACTTGGCTGGCGGCCACAGGTAGCGTTCGAAGAGGGAATTCGCAGAACCATTGATTGGTATATGGAAAATACTCCCTGGTTGGACCATGCGCGTTCGGGTGAATATCGGAATTACTATGAGCGGCATTATGAGCGACGCGCGGAAACCTTTAAAGAATAGATTGTTTTCTTCTGGAGCAAGAGTTTCATGCGAGACCGCAATCACGGCCGTTGGGCCCTGTATAATCGACCTTACCCGTGAGTCCTTCTCCCTTTCTTGCTAACCGCGCCTGGGGCCTCTACGCAGCCTGGCTCCTCCTGTGCTCTTTGGTCTTCTGGAAGCCTCTCCTTGCGGTCGTACAATATGCGATGAAGAACGACAGCTCTTCGCATATCCTTCTCATCCCCTTTATTGCTACTTGGCTCATTTATCTCGATCGAAAGAAGATCGTTTCTCGCCCGCTGGATCTTGCCGCCGCTGCCTGGCTTGCTGTGCCAGCAGCAGTTCTATCCGCGGTGGTGATAGGCAGATCGTTTGCGGATACGAGTATCTCTCTTGCAGCGTCAATTTTGGCCCTGGTTCTCTTCCTTGTCGGGGGCTTTGTCGCACTATTTGGTCGCCGTTCCGCCCGGAGAGTTAGGTTTTCTTTGGCGTTCCTTTTGTTCATGGTGCCCTTCCCCGAACCACTCCTGAACCGAGTCATCTATCTGCTACAGGCAGGTTCCGCCGCTGTGGCCGAGACTCTCTTCGATTGGGCCCGCGTTCCTGTATTGCGCGAAGGCTTCGTTTTCTATCTGCCCAAAATGAGCATCGAAGTTGCGCAAGAGTGTAGTGGCATCCGATCCAGCATGGCTCTTCTCATATTGGCCTTGCTAGTCGCGCACTTTTCCTTCATAAAATTCTGGAAGAAAGCACTGTTCGTCTGCCTGGGACTTTTGATGATGCTGGTGAAGAACGGCGTCAGGATTGCTACCCTGACGCTTTTGGCCAACTATGTGGACCCAGGGTTTCTTTACGGCAGACTGCACCGGGAGGGCGGGGTCGTTTTCTTTTTGATCGGGCTTGCTCTTTTATGGCCCGTCTACTGGTGGTTGAGGCGCGGCGAACAATCCTTTCCTCCCCGTCGCCCGGAGGCATCTCGCAGCTGAATCAAGATTGTGTTACTGGCATCCAGGCCTGCCGACAGTAAACCTTGAATTGACTAGCTCTCTTCTTTCTCTGCGATGTACGCATAAGAGTAAGGATACCCGTCGCTCTTCTCCGCCCGGTTCAGAACAACTCCAAGTAACCTCTCTTCGCCGAACTCTCTCGCAGCCTTTTGGGCAACCTCAAAATCGGTCTTGCCTGCCCGAACAACCAAAAGCACGCCGTCACAAATATCTGCGAGCATGCTAGCGTCGTGAACGGCGATGGCTGGTGGGGAGTCGAGAATCACCCAGTCGAAAAGTGGTGTTAGGCGATCGAGCAAAGTTCTCATCGCGTTGCTCTGCAATAATTCACTAGGATTCTGGACCTCCGTACCGCCGGCGATCAGACTCAGATTGGGTTGTTTACCGGTCTGGACTATTTCGAATTCATCGGCTTCGCCTCGCAGATAGTCAGCTAGGCCGGGCTTTATGGCCGCTCCGAGCGTGAGATGCAGGCGCGAAGCACGTAGGTCCCCGTCAATTAACAAGACTCTTCGCTGCTCCTGCCGGATGATCGATTGTGCCAGGTTCGACGCGATAAATGTCTTTCCTTCTTCCGGTACGCTGCTTGTGACAACAATCCGTTTTAAGGGCCGAGTTGCAGCAATTTGGTAGAGTCTGGAGCGCAACGTCCGGAACTTCTCCGCTCCGCTGCGGTCCCGTCTCTCATTCGCAAACACGCTGAATTTTGGATCGATGTTCCATTCCGTTCTCTGGCACCTTCTCAATAGCTCTTCATGTTGTGGGCTGGGCGCCTTCCCTGTTCCCGACGAGCCATTCCGGATTGCAACCCCAACCTGCGCAGATACTTCTCTTTCCCCAATGATATCTCCCGCGAGTTCGACCAGCTGCGAAGTTGACCCTTCGGGAAGCAGGGCATTCCGTTCTGAAGCGGCCTTTTTCAGTGCTTCATGTATTCGACTCATCTTACCCTTTCTGCCATTGGCCCCTGCATCGATGCGCCATTCACGCTGATACTTCTGTCATACTTTCGAGTGTGTCGCCAACTTTCTGATTCCAGTTGGTGTGATGTCGATACTTTGTATTATCGCCAAAACGGGCATCTTCAAACAATGCTCGACATCCTGCTCCGTGTACATCGTCTTGTCGACCACTGCCAGCAGGTACATGATCCCTAAGCCTAAAGCGAAGCCGCCTCCTAGACCTCCGCCGATAAACATCCACGGCTTCGGGAAGGAGGGAGACCCCGGCAGACTCGGGGAATCCAAAACTCTGAATGTCTCGCTTTCCTGTTGGTGCTCGAGATCCGTGGCCATGGCTGAGTTCGTACGCTTCTTCAAAAGGTCATTGTACATGTCGAGGGCGGTCTGATAGTTGCGGGTCAGTTCCTTGAATTGCTGCTCCACCATGGGACTGGCTTGCACACGGCCCTGCAAGATCCGGATCTGCTCCTGGATTTGATTTTGACGCTTGGTCAAATCAGCAATATTCAGTTCATCCTCCTTTAGCTTGGCTCTTAATAGTTGGAGCTGCGGCGGCTCGTGCAGATTGCCCTGTGTGGAAGTAGGAGCGACCTTCGACCCGGGGTCGGCCTCGATTCTCTTCTTCACTTCTTCGATCTGCGTCTTCAGCTTAATCACGTCCGGGTATTCGGGAGTATATTTCGAAAGTAAAGCGGTCAGCTCGTCTTGCAGCCCAGCGAGCTGCTGTTCTTGTGTTTCAGGATTCTGCTGCCCCGTCTGCGTTGCCTTCCAGATTGATTCCTGAGCACTGAGCAGCGTCTCGGTAGCGACCTTCTCCTGCTCTGCGAGGCTAATCCCTTGCGTCGTTGCATCCAACTGCGTGTTTAGTCCATTCAGAAGACTCAGGTTGGTCTGCTCCTCCTCAGGGAGTGAGCCTATGTATCTGCGCTTGAACTCCGCCAGTTTGGCGTCTTGTTCGTCGAGCTTCGCCTTAGCTTCATCTAGTTGCTGGCTCAAAAAGTCGGTCGTGGCCACAGACTGCTGTTCCCGTCTCTTAAGGTTTTGCTCCATGAACATGGAGGTAATTTCCGTGCAGATCTGTTGCGCCTGGTACGGGTCGCCAAAGGTGACACTCACGTGAAATCCCGGCGGCTGCTTGTTTTCGGAGCCCGCCATGGGTTGCATGAGCTCGACGTCGATGGTTTTCCTCAAACGGTTGACGACATCCTCTCGATCCCCCCGATTTCGCTCTCCTGGGTATAAATTCAGTTTTTCAATGATCGGCTGCAACCGCGACCGGCTCAGAACCTGCTCGGACATCGAAGAGAGCCTGTGGTTCAAATCGTCGTTAACCACCGGTTTCACAATATCGGTCGGAACCGTGGGCTGTTCGACGAGGACCACTGTAGAAGACGTAAATTTCTTTGGCAGGACTAGCGTGCCTATGAATCCCGCGGCTCCAAGTAGGCCCGCGGTCAGCAGCGGAATCCACCAGTGCCGCCGTAGCATCCGTTTTACGTCGGCCAACGTTATCTCACCATTCCGTACCATCTTGTTCCGCCTTCACGATTCCCCCCTGGGAGATCTTCCAGCCGAGGAGGGGACAGAACCTAGTCTGCCAGAGTAGAAGATGCAAGGGCAATACCACGATGGTCCCCACGCCGCTGCACCATTAGGCAGGACCCACAAAATAACCGTCTTATCGTCAACACGTTACAAATGGACTCCCCCTCGGCTCCGAACCTGCCCCAAAGCGCGTCGACCCCGGGACCCCCATGATGGAAATAAAATGCCCCCTTTGTCCTTTTGATTCTCTTCCTCTAAGGTGATGGCAGGATGGCAATAATCGGGTTAGTGGTTCCTCCACGAGCAGATTTTAGCTATCTTGGGGAGGAGGATAAATTGCATCGAATCATGATTGTGAAGACCCAGCAGCCCTACGTCGATTTTTTAGCACCTTCGAGCCCGAGGTTCCGTAGAATATTGCATCTGACGTTGTTTTTGGCTCTGGCAGTTCTGACGGTGGGCTGCAAGAAGGATCCCCAGAAATTCCTCGCACAAGGCAATGCCAGCTTCTCTCAGGGCAAATACTCCGAAGCCCTCATCTATTATGGCCGCGCGCTCCAAGCGAACCCGAGATTTGCCGAGGCCCATTACCGAATAGGGCTAACCCAGATGAAACTGGGGAACTGGCCTGCCGGCTACCAGGAATTGTCCCGTGCTGTGGATCTGCAGCCGGATCACTGGAAGGCCCAGTTGGAGCTCGGTCGACTGGAACTTGCGGGTGGAAAGCGACAAGAAGCCAAAGACCGAGCGGTGCTCATTCTTCGCAGTAATCCAAAAGATTCCGATGCACAAGTGCTTTTGTCCAACGCCGACGCCGCTTTGGGCAATATGAAAGAGGCTCTTCAAGAAGCAAATGATGCGGCAGCCATGGCGCCCGATCGTTCCATCCTCTACATCAACCTCGGACATATGCAGGCCCAATTAAATCGACTACCAGAGGCCGAAGAGAGCTTCAAAAAGGCTCAGTCTCTCGACTCTCATTCCGTGATGCCTCTGCTCACACTCGGAAAGTTCTACCAGCAACAGAGACGTTGGGCGGATGCCGAAAAGGCCTTCCAGGACGCAGTCAAAGTCGATCCGAAAGACGTGACATCGCGCGCGGATCTAGCCGATCTCTATTTCAGCCAGGGACAGGTGGCACAAGGCGAGAAAGTGGTCGCCGATGCGAAGGAAGAGCTAAGCGACAATCCCGCGGCGTACAAGCTTTTGGCGGACTACTATCTCCTCAGCAGGCAGTATGCAAAAGCGCTCGCCGAATTCGCTTCACTTTCCTCAAAATACCCGAAAGACATCCAGGTCAGGAAAGACTACGCACAACTTTTGATCGAAAACAATCAACTCGATGAGGCAAACAAACAAATCCAGGAGATTCTCAAGAATGCGCCTCAAGATCCTGTTGCACTCATCCTGGAAGGACAGCTTCAGATTCGCCAGAATCATCCCGATGAAGCCGTCTCCACACTCCAGTTGGCTGTGAAGAATGCGCCGGACAACCCCTTGGCACATTATCACCTCGGATTGGCGTACAAGCTGAAATCCAATGCTGAGCAGGCTGACAGTGAGTGGAAAGAAGCGGTGCGACTGAGGCCAACGATGACAGAAGCCTGGGTGGCTCTTGGCAGAAACGCCATTCAACGGTCGGACTGGCGAACCCTCGAAGATATCAGCAATCAATTAAAGAAGTACGCACCGAATTCGGTGGATGCCTATCTCTACCATGCGACAGCGCGCATGAATCAAGGCGATGCGGCGGCGGCAGAAGCCGACTTGAAATATATCCTTGTGCGGGCCCCGGCGAACCCCTTGCCTTACGTCAAACTCGGCCAACTCCGCATGGCGCAGAAACGCTGGAACGATGCCGAAGCGTTCTTTAAGCAAGCCCTGAGCCGCGACCCAAACTCGGTGGAAGCGATTACCGGAATGGCCGCTGTTGAGCTGGCAAGAAACAAGCCAGAGGACGCCGCAAGGTTCCTGCAGGAGGAGATTACTCGCAACTCCAATTCGTCCGTTTTGTATCTAGTCCAGGGACAGGTATTTCTCGCGTCAAAACGACCAGATTTGGCTGAGACGGCCTTCTCGCGGAGCGCGGAACTGGATCGCAAAAATGTGTCTGCCCTCGCCCTTCTCGCCCAGACGCAATCTTCCTTGGGCAAGACGGACCAAGCCATTGAGGCATATAAGCAAGCCATTGAACTTTCTCCGAATAATGTTCGGTTCTACGTGAGCTTGGGCAGCCTTTACGAGAAGGTCGGAAACTGGCAGTTGGCAAGAGATACATACCAGAAAGGACTCACGATTCAGCCGGACGATCCTCTCTCGTGCAACAACCTGGCGTATATACTTCTCGAGCATGGAGGGGACGTAAACGTCGCTCTCACCCTGGCACAGACTGCGCGCAAAGGTCTCCCTCACTTACCGAATGCTGCGGACACCTTGGGCTGGGCCTACTATCACACAGGTGCGTATTCTGCGGCTGCACCGCTCTTCGAAGAAGCTGTGAAGGCACAGCCTGACCACCAGGCCTACCATTTCCACTTAGGGCTAACTTACCAGAAGCTCCAGGATGCCGCCCACGCAAAGGTTGAACTGGAAAAGGCCATCAGCCTCGACCCCAAGTCATCTATAGCTGACCAGGCTCGCAAGGCCATGGGCGACATGACCGCGGGATAGCCGGCCGTGGGAGCGAATCAAAGAATCTTATTGCAAGGACTCCGATGCGCCTTCTCGTAATGGGTGCCCGAGGCATGCTGGGCACAGACATGATTCAGGACTGGAAGTCCGATGAAGTCGTTGCCGCCGATTCGAAAGAGGCCGATATCCGTAACGTCGAACAGGTCAGGGCTCTAGTGTTCAAGGTGCGGCCCGACTGGATCGTTCTGACGGCCGCATACACGGACGTAGACGGTAGTGAAAAGAATCCGGACCTTGCCTTCGCCGCCAATGGCAAGGGCACAGAAAACGTAGCCCGGGTCGCCTCGGAGTTCGGCTCGCGTCTCTTTTATGTCAGCACCGATTACGTCTTCGATGGCAGCTCCACCCGGCCCTACGAGACCAACGACGCAGTCCATCCCCTCAACGTGTATGGTGCCTCCAAAGCAGCAGGTGAAAAAGCCGTCGAATCCGTTGCCCGCGAATGGTGCATCGGACGCACTTCCTGGTTATTCGGCGCTTCTGGGGCGAGTTTTCCCGAAAAAATTCTTCGCGCATCCGAATCTCGGCCGGAACTCACGGTTGTCTCTGACCAGGTAGGCTCTCCCACCTTTACGCGCGATCTCTCTGCCGCTATTCTTCAACTCATCCATGCCGAGGCTCGCGGCATCGTGCATATCACCAACACAGGCACCTGTTCCTGGTTTGAGTTTGCATGCGAGATTTTGCATCAGGCAGGCCGCGATTCGATCCGCGTTCTTCCTGTCACCACCGTAGAGTTTCCTCGGCCCGCCCCGCGTCCTGTATATTCCGTCCTCTCGCGGGCGAGCCTCACCAGGTACGGAATCTCAATGAGACACTGGAAGGAAGCGCTCGCCGATTACCTGAAAGACCTTCGCCTGGTGGGAAAGCTAAGCTAGACCGGCGCGGAAGAGGAGTATCGCCGCAAGTTGAGTTGCCGCTGACATTATGCCTATCCGTCTAAAATATTGGCTTCCGGCAATCTGCGTCGCCATTCTGATTTCGCTGTTTTCCACGCACTACTTCAGTGCCCAGCAAACGGCTCACGTGATTATTCCTATCCTCCACTGGCTTTTCCCTTATGCCTCCTCCCGGACCCTTCATCGACTGCACACTCTGATCCGGAAGCTGGCTCACGTCACGGAGTTTGGCTTCTTTAGCATTACTGTCTTCTACGGTGTCCGCGGTGACCGTTCAGGCTGGAAACTCCAATGGGCTCTTTATACCCTGCTGATCGCCGTCACCTATGCAGGGCTTGATGAATGGCATCAATCGTTCGTGCCGCTGCGGGAAGCAAGATTCCGCGATGTACTGATCGACGCGACCGGCGCTCTGCTTGCCCAGATCTTTGTGTGGGCTTTCGCGAAACTCCATCGGAACTCTGCCGATTCGCCCGGGAGTCCCGCGACGCAGCCGTCTAGCTTTTGAAACTCGCGTGATTCCGTTAAGGGACAATTGCTGTGGCTTGGTTCGAATCAGCGCTCTCGTTGCCGCTCGAGTCCACGGCTGTAGCAACATAGTAGTAGGTAGTCGCGCTCTGCACGGTAGTGTCCACGTAAGTCAGGGCCCCTACCAAACCGGTCGTATTGATCTTGACGTAACCGCTTCCGTTTGTCGTGCTCCGGTACACGTTGTACCCGGAGACCGTAGAGGTGCTCGCAGTCCAGTTAAGAGTAACCGAGTGGCTTGTCGCCTGTACGCCTGTCCCCGAAAGCGTGATGGCCGTGGGTGAACCCGTGGCATTGCTTGTCACTGTCACCGTGCCGGTGGCACTTCCAGCGGAAGTAGGATTGAAGATCACACCGAAGGTCAAATTTTGCCCGGGGGTTAGCGTGACCGGCGTGCTCGCGCCACTGAGTGTGAATCCGGCTCCACTTTCCGCAATTTGGGAGACAGTGACATTCGCATTTCCGGTATTGGTTACCGTGACATTTAATGTCGAGGAGGTCCCTGTATTCACATTTCCAAAACTCAAGGAGGTTGTGCTGAAAGAGAGCAGTTCTGTTGCAGCAACTCCAGTGCCGGTTAGGGCGATCGCCGCAGGCGAATTCGGGGCATTGCTGACGATTGTGACGCTGCCGGTGGCCGCTCCCGCGGAAGCAGGCGCGAACTGAACGTTAAAGGTGGTCGACTTGCCGGCAGTGAGAGTGATTGGCAGTGTCAGAGTCCCGAGGCTGAAGCCGGTTCCGCCGACGCTGACCTGCGAAATTGTCAGTGAGCCGGTGCCGCTGTTAGCCACCTGAATGCTCTGCGTTGCCGGGGAACCAACGGTCACGTTTCCAAAGCTGGCGCTAGAGGGAGTAACGGTCAGTGCCGGCTGAACTCCAGTACCAGACACGGAGACGACGGCACTTGCTCCCTGGGAGCTCATGATTGTGATGTTGCCGGTGATGTTTTCCGAAGCCGAGGGACTGAAAGTCACGCTCATCGTGGCACTCTGACCCGCCGCTAAGGTAGTTTGGTTGGCAATTCCGCTGGCTCCGAAATCCTTGGCGTTCACGGTAATTTGGGAAATAGTCAGGCTGGTATTCCCACTGTTCGTAACCGTTACATTCTGAGAACTCGAGCTGCCGGCATTCACGCTCGTGAAGCTCAAGCTAGTCGGGTTCGTCGAAAGCGTGACGGACGCAGCCGTACCCGTTCCGCTTAACGCCAGCGCATTGGGCGAATTCGGCGCATTACTGGTGAGGCTGACGGACCCGGTCAGGCTGCCTGCTGTCGTCGGGGCGAACAATACGCTGAATGTCGTGGTGCCGCCGGCGGCGATTGTCGCTGGAGTAACCAGTCCGCTCACGCTATAAGCAGCGCCGGTCACGGACAACTGCGCGATGGTCAAAGAGGCGGTTCCAGTGTTGGTTACGGTAAAGCTCTGAGATTTTGTTTGCCCGTCAACGACGCTCCCAAAATTGAAGCTTGCCGGAGAAATCGATAATCCAGCTTGCGCCCCGGTTCCGGTCAACGGAATGGTGAGCGGCGAGTTCGCTGCGTTACTAACAATGGTCAGCGAGCCTGTTACGCTGCTCGCTGCGGTGGGGGCGAACGTTGTGGTCAGCGTCACAGTCTGCGATGGGTTTACCGTGGCCGGAGCGGTCACACCGCTCACGGTAAACCCAGTGCCAAGGGCTGTCACGCTCGAAATCGTCACGGCTGCATTGCCTGTATTGGTCAAGATAATCTGCTGGTTGGTAGAAGTGCCAGTCGCGACGGTTCCAAAGCTGAGGCTGGTTGGGCTGGCGCTTAATTGACCTGAAGGTGTCGCCGATCCCGTTCCGCTTAGCGCAACATTCACCGTGGGATTCGCTGGATCGTTGCTTGTAATACCCACGCTTCCCGTAGCGCTTCCAGCCGTTGTTGGGGCAAAGGTGAGGACGGCCTGAGCCGATTGGCCTGCGGGAATGGTCTTCGGTGTGGTAATGCCGCTGATCGTGAACTCGGCGCCGGTGATGGTAATCAGGGAAATGGTCAAGTCTGCGGTCCCGAGATTGGTCAGAACCAAATTGCTAGTGGCGTTCAACCCGTCAGAGATGGTTCCAAAATTGATGGTCCCGGGGCTCGCAGACAATTGCGGCTGAGAACTTACCGCTGTTGCGGAGAGATTTACGACAACTGGGGTACTGCCCGCGCTGCCTTGAGCGGTGAGTGTTCCCGTCACTGCTCCTGCCGATGTCGGCGTTACCGCTACTGAGAAACTCCCGGCTTGGCCAACACCCAGCGCCATTGGAATGGTCATGCCAGTAACACTGAACTGAGGATTGGAAAGAGTGACCTGCGTGATACTCAACGCAGTATTCCCGGTGTTCGAGACTGAAACAGTCTGTGTGGCTTGTTTGCCCACCGCAACACTGCCGAAGTTGACACTTGCGGGGCTCAATTGGAAGGCGGCAAGCGTCCCTGTCTGTTTGGGAGCGCTACTGACAACACCCGTGCAGCCGTTCAACAGAACTAAGGAAGGGATCACCAGGGCAACAAGGAGTAACCCATATAAGCTTCCAAATTTTCTGGGGGTTTTTCTAAACTGATTCCCGACGGTCCGGGCACGACCGTTTCTCATGGGTTTACCCTCCGTGAGGTTTCCACACACCTGAGGGTAAGTGGTCTCGTTAAACAGGAATACTGGCAGGAAGACCAAATTAGGGACAGGGTTTCTGCCTGTCCTCACGTTCCCTCCTTGGCCTGGTTGTTTTTAGCTCTGCCTTAAGTTTAGATAAGCCGAATGGCTTTCGGTGGGGTCAGTTCACCCTGTCAATCGTAACTCACTGAAATAAGAATACTTACGATTACCACTAAGAGTACCTTCAAGCACAGGGGTGATCTTCCTCCCCTGCCAATTTCTATTCTGGTATTTTACGCTCGTGGGTTAGATCCTTTGCCCGTCTCATCGCCTACTGTGCCGCGAGGCACGGCAGAGCCAACCTAAATTGCCTTGATTGCCTCGGTTCTTAATCACCGCGCATAGCGTCGCGAACCCTTAACGGATTGTTGCCGCAGAGCTCTGAATGTATAACCTGCACGATCTTTGTCGGAAAGGATTGGTTCCCCCTCGAAAGGCCAGTCAATGGCTACATCCGGGTCATTCCATAGCAACGTACGTTCGTATTGCGGAGAGTAGAAATCGGTCACTTTGTAGGCGACGTCCGCAGTTTCGGAGAGCGTACAAAAACCATGGGCAAACCCTTTTGGAATCCAAATCATGTGGTGATTGGTGGATGTGAGCCTCGCTGCGGCCCAATTCCCATAGGTCTTCGAGCCTGGGCGCAGGTCCACAGCCACATCGAAAATTTCACCTTGTAATACACGCACGAGTTTTCCTTGCGCTTTCTCGATTTGAAAGTGCAGACCACGGAGAACGCCCTTCTTCGAATGGGACTGGTTGTCCTGGACAAAACGTTCCGTAATCCCGAGGTCATGGAAACCACGTTCATTGTATGTCTCCAGGAAAAAGCCCCGGGAATCGGAGAACGTCTGGGGCTCCAGAACTATAACCTCCGGAATTTTAGTCTGAATGATCTGCATTGTAGTTTTTCTCTACCTCCGCGAAACTCCCGGCCGCCCGGCAACGGCACAGTGATCGCCGCCTCTCCTCAAATCGTAGCAAAGATTTGAGGGCTTACTTCGTTCTTCTCGTTTAATTTTATGATTCGTAATGGCGGAATGCGACGCAGACCTTTCAAGCGAATCAAGGTCAGCTCATTCGATTTCAAACACTGTAGTTCTTGTTCAGCTCTTGACTGCCTGTTCCCTGCACCTTGCACAGGGTCGCGCGCCGTGAAACCAGTCCCGAATCGCGAATCTTGTAAATCAGGGCTCGATAGCTAATCTTCAGCGCCTGCGCGGTTTTTCGGCGATTCCACTGGTTCTCGCGCAAGGCCTCGAGAATGACTTTTCGCTCCATCTCCACGATGGCATCTTTGGTCAATTGCTTTAAGGTTGCCGGTGCCTCCGTTCCGAGACCATTCGAAGAAAGTCTGGCCCTCTTTTGCGTTTGCTCTTCACGAACTGCGCCTTCCGGACCGATCAGAACGTACCGAGCCGCAACATTCGAAAGCTCCCTAATATTCCCCGGCCACGCCAGTTTTTGTAGGTAGTCCAACATTTCCGGGGCAAACGGATCGGCCTTCATTCCAAATTGCCGTTGAAAGTGTTGGCGGAAGAATTCTGCGAGCGTGGGAATATCCTCACGACGTTGGCGAAGCAGGGGCAGGTTCAATCGAAAAACGTGGATCCTGTAGAACAAGTCTTGGCGAAATCGTCCTGCGCTGGTTTCCTTCTGCAGGTCCTTGTTGGTTGCGCACAACAATCTGGCGTCAATTTTGCGCTCTTCATTATCGCCAATGCGAGAAAAAATGCCGTCTTGCAGAAAGTGGAGTAGTTTACTCTGGAGATTCAGATCCAGATCCGCGATCTCATCGAGAAACAATGTGCCCCGGTGGGCAAGTTCCACGCGTCCCGGCTTACTGTTGTGCGCTCCCGTGAAGGCCCCTTTTTCGTAACCGAACAACTCACTCTCAAGGAGCATCCCCGGGATGGCCGCACAGTTGACCTTGACGAATTCTCCTGCGGCATACTCAGAATTGGCGTGGATCCATCGTGCGATGGCCTCTTTGCCCGTACCCCCTTCTCCCGTCAAAAGGATGGGAATATTCGTTCGGCAAATCCTCTGGGCTTGGCTCCGTAGCTCCGCCATCGCTGCGGAGCTTCCAAAAAGTACGTCTTCGGGTGGAACAGGGTTCCACGCCTCTTGCTGACCGTTTTTGATTGAATTCGCCCTGGGCATAGGTTCCTAGATGGGACGTAGCACATTGCCAACCAAATCCCAAGCCCCGAGCGGGCACGCCTAAGGAGAGCTATCCGAAGTAAACATTTGTTTTTCAGTGACATACGAAACTATAGGATTAGGATTTCCAGTACCTTCTCGGAACAGCCCCTTAGCCCCCCTCGGAACAAGGGAAATTGGGAGGTCCAACTACGGAAGCTTGTTTCACTATTTGGTCGCAAGACCCGGCGCGGTTCACAACCGCGTTCTGCCACAATCCTCTATCGCGCCGAAAACAGATAGGATTCCAATAGGTCCGCCCTGGCCTTCTCATCGGAGGCCATCACCCGTAGCAAATCGCTGACCGACAGCATTCCGTGATAGCCTCCCGCGCTGTCCACGATCAGGAGATGATAGACCCCATTTTGTTCCATCAGCTGAAGACTTTCATCGAAGGTCATTGCGGGTGTCACCGTCAGAAGGTTACGGGTCATAATCTCAGAAACTTTTACCCACGCGGGACATTTGTTTTCCGCAGCAATCTTATCTGAGATGTCGCTCTGCGACACGACGCCGACAAGCCGGCCCTCCGCGTTGACGACACCGGCCGAGCGCACGCCTTTCTCCCGCAGATATTGCGCTGCTTCCAAGACACTTTTTTCTTCGGGGATGGAATACACCTCGCGGCGAGACCCGACTAGATCCGAAACCTTCATTGGACCCTCCGGGGAAGAAATTTCTGCTGATGGTACGCCCCCACCCGTCTCGAATGCAATGAAAAAATCGCAGAAACCACGATTTGCTAGGGTATCCAGGCTTCAGCTGCTATGAAGCGGACGGCGGTTCCGCTATCGACGGCTCACGCCCGTGGCGTCTGTCCACGAACGATGTCATAACGCTCGATGATGGCTGCCACACCTAGGCGCGGTTCTCCTTCTTCCAACCTGGGCTCGACTCGTATTACTTTTCCCTGGGCCCGGACGATGACGTCGCCTCCATGCGTAATTTCCGCGGGTAAGGTCAGGGTAATGTCCAGCTCGGAGCCCGCTTCCAGTTCCTGCGATACCACGAAATACAAACCTCTGGTGGAAATATCCCTGGTTTTGCCTTCCCCTCGATTAATCAGGCTTGCCACGGCAAAGCGAATGCTGATCGGCAGAGTCAAGTCATATCGTCGCGCCGTCCGGCGTTCTGTCATTACGGACATCCTCGGCTCCCGTTAGTGGCCTCGCTGGCGAGGCCACTCCACCAAATTTTTTTGTCAATACCGGCTGGAAGCGTTCCTACCCCTTGCAGCGGATCCCAGCCTGATGCCGGATCCACTTACTTGCTGCCTGGTGCCAACTCGCACGCCTGTCGGCCGGTCTAATGAATTAAACGAAGCACTCGACAGTGCACAACCGTCCGCTCGGGCTTGGAATCTTTTGGCCTGACCCTACTGCAAATCGGAATTCCTGCGCTCACCAAACTCCCCATCCACTTTGTCTGTTTCCGACCAATGTACTGCAAAGATGGAAGCCAGCTGCGCCCTCTCCCAGCTTGCCTGTGCTTTTCGATGCGAAAGATACCCCGCGCAAAAGTTTCCGGCAAGATTTGTTTATGTTGAGTGTGCTAAGAAGAAACTACGACGTACTAGGCCGCGCTGTGGCTTTGAGGTCGCTGGTGAAGTCTCAGCTTGAAGGCGGAAATTCCTTGGAGGATGCCCCTTCGGTATTCGCTTTAAATCCAGGGAATGTTACTTCGTTCACGGGGTTCGGTAAGGCACCAGGCGGCCGTTCTGTCTCAGACCGGTTCGGTGACTTTCCGCCTAGTCCTCGGCGTATCCAGGTTGAATTGCCTCATTTTGTAGAGCAGAGCCTTATAACTGATCCCCAGCATTTTTGCGGCGTCTTTGCGGCACCAACGTGTCTTCTCCAGCGCGTCAGCGATCGCTTCCATCTCCGCTTCATCCTTCAAGCCACGGACGAGTGCCTTCAAGCCTTGCTCCCGAGGCACGGTCGGTTCTTCTCTTGGCGAGGTCCTCTGGCGTGTGGCGGACATTTCCACCAACTCGCGCAGACTGCCCTCGTCGTCCTCCAGAATCACGTACCGCTTCACGAAATTCTCCAATTCGCGAAGATTTCCGGGCCACGGGTAATTCATAGCCGCGTCAAGCAGGTGCTTCGACGGCGGTTGCGCGCTCTTGCCAAATTTCTCGCTGTATTTATCCAGAAAGTGGCGGAAGAGCAGCGGTATTTCCGAGGTCCGCTCCCGCAAGGGCGGCACATTGATCGACAACACGTTCAGCCGGTAGTAGAGATCCTCCCGGAAGCGTCCATCTTTCATCGCTTCCTGCACATCGATGTTGGTTGCCGCCAGCACGCGCACATCGGTCTCTACAAGATGACGCCCGCCGAGTCTTGAATACTGATGGTCCTGCAACACATGGAGCAGTTTTGCCTGCAAGTGCACGGACATTTCGGCGATTTCGTCGAGAAAAATCGTTCCCTTATTTGCCAATTCGAATTTCCCAGGCTTCGCGCGCACCGCACCGGTAAAGGCGCCTTGTTCAAACCCGAACAGCTCCGACTCCAACAGTTCCCCGGGCAGCGCGGCGCAATTTACCTTTACAAAGGGTTGGTTCCTTCTTTTTGAGCGCAAATGGATCATTCTTGACACGACTTCTTTGCCAACGCCGCTTTCCCCACAAATGAAAACCGGGACGTCCACCGGCGCGATCTGCAGGATCTGTTGGCGGATTCGAACCATCTGCGGACTCGCCGCGAGAAAACTGAGATCTTCTGTCACCTGATCACAGTAATCTTTCAGCGTCTGATTCTCCTGCGCCAGCTGCTTCTTCTGCTGCGACTTCAGCATCGCCGCATCCAGTTCGGTCTTCTCAAAAGGCTTTGTCAGGTAGTCATGCGCCCCGAGGCGAATCGCTTCCACGACAGTTCCCACTTCGTTGGAACAAGAGAGCATGATCACGTTGAGGCTGCGGTCCAGATGCATCAACTCCTGCAAGGTCTCGAGTCCGTTCATTTCGGGCATAAGTACATCCAAGATGATGAAATCCGGACGCTCGCCGAGGTTGATTTTTGAGATCGCTTCCTTGCCGCTGCTCACCGTGTCCACGTCAAAGCCATCCACCTCCAGCAGAGTCTGGAGATACTTGCGGATGCTCGGCTCATCATCCACCACCAGGATTTTCTCTTTAACTGCCATCTTTCTTCCTCTTTTCGCCTGTCGACGTTTAGCTCTGATCCATCGGCAGCAGAAATGCAAACGTGCTGCCACGCTGCGCTTCGCTCTCCACCCAGATTTTCCCGCGATGCGCTTGGATCAAGCGTTTAGCGATCGCCAACCCAAGTCCCATCCCAGAAGTGTTCTTATCCACGCGCATGAAATCCTCAAAGATCTCCTGGTGGTGTTCCGGCGCAATCCCGGCTCCTGAATCGGTGACGCTCACTTCCGCACTGTTGGGTCGTGGCAACCGGAATCTTCGCCGCTCTTCGAGAGGCGCCACCTGTGCGATGCGTCGCTCCCAGAAGTGAGGGCGCGCTCGCAGCGTCACCGTTCCGCCCGCCGGCGTGTGTTTCAGCGCGTTATCCAGTAAATTGAACGCGATCTGTTGGACTTTCTGATAGTCAAACTTGAAGGTAGGTATGGATGGATCCAAGTTACTTTCCAGCTTTACTCCCTTACGCTGGAACGCTTCCGACCACCTGCTGGCAATCTCCGCCAAGCAGTCTCTTAAATCATTCTCCCGCAACTGCAGAACAAGTTTTCCACTCTCCAATGCTGAATAATTCAGGAACATGGACACCAGCCGGACCAATCGTTCACAACTCTCCTTCGATTCTTCCAGAATATCTCGCTGTTTCTCCGTGAGCCTTCCCAGGGATCCGGTTAGCAACAGGTCGTAATACCCCTTAATGACCGCCAGAGGAGTTTTCAATTCGTGCGCAGCAGAAGCAAGAAATACAGTCTTCTGGCGGTTCACTTCCTGCAATTTCAAATAGGCGGCCAGAAGGTTTCGATAGGTGATCTCGCGTTCCTGCAACAATTCCTGGACCGTCGGTTGGGGGGCGATCCCGTCAACCCTTCCCACACTCAGCTCGCGAGCATCGAGTTCAACGGCCAGCCAATCCGACTCGCGGATAAATCTCAAGCGCGCATGATAGGGCTTGCCAGCGAGGATGCCACTCAACGCAATTTCGTTCTGCCCATTCTCCAGACGTCTTAAAACATCCGGCCCATCCACTTGGAAGAGGTCTCGAAGGATATTCAAGGATCTGTGTCCATCAAAACCGAAGGACAGGAGGGCTTTCTTGGCGCGTTCGTTCAGGGTCAACACCTGGCCATCACGGTTGGCCAGGATCACCGCATGTTCCAAGGTCTCGAGAAGTGCGCGTACGTGCTCCACCGTCACGTTCGTCCCGTTAGGGGGCCCTTGTCCTTGGGGGGTGGACGCAGTAACTCCCATTCATTCAGTCCCATCTCTAGGATTGTGGAAAAAAATTTCCCATGCTCAGCTGCCCCATCCTTCCAGACCCCCGTCTACCTGTCAATGGTAAATGCGTTCTGTTTGCACTTTTCGGGAAATCCCCTGCGCATTATTCCTCCAATTTTCAACACTCGACCTTGTACGCTGGCCCTGTGAACTGTAACTTATTGAAATAGCATGACACTGGGACGCTTGCGAGGCTGGTTAACTGGCATCCAACCTGCTCACCCTGTACTAGTTCCCGAGTACTATGAATCCAACGAATATGGAAGTTGGTTTGAAGCATTTAAAGGGTGGCCAGCAGGGTGGCTCTTCCCAATCTCGCTCCTCAGAGCGGATTAGGATCCAAGTTCCGGTGTTCCTTCGTGCGGCTGACGCAACGGGTCTGGAATTCATTGAACTGACCAAAACGTTGAATATCAGCGCTCGGGGCGCGTGTATCGCATCCTCCCACCTTCTTCACATTAATCAGACGGTAC
>Ga0187819_10000078_pt1 | contig 43069 bp, 42 predicted proteins | sample NC_wetland_sal_i_15_FD_132411 | JGI IMG/M metagenome (GOLD analysis project Ga0187819, IMG submission 132411) | Wetland sediment microbial communities from Neuse River Estuary, North Carolina, USA - SO4_4 | ecosystem: Environmental > Aquatic > Freshwater > Wetlands > Sediment | place: USA... | reverse complement strand
GTGGTGGGCCCAGACGACGAAGCCGATGCCGCCAATGGCGACCATCGCATAGGCCATGCCGAGGTAACCGAACACTGGCTTGCGCGAGAACGTCGCCACGATCTGGCTGACCATGCCAAAGCCGGGCAGGATGAGAATGTAAACTTCGGGATGACCGAAGAACCAGAACAGGTGCTGGAACAGCAGCGGATCGCCGCCGCCGTCCGGCGTGAAGAACGTCGTGCCGAAATTGCGGTCGGTCAAAAGCATGGTGATGGCGCCGGCCAATACCGGCAATGCCAACAACAACAAGAACACGGTCACCAGGATCGACCAGACGAACAACGGCATCTTGTGCATCGTCATGCCCGGCGCGCGCATGTTGAAGATCGTGGTGATGAAGTTGATCGCGCCGAGAATGGACGAGGCGCCGGCGAGATGGATCGACAGGATCACGAAATCCATCGCCGGACCGGGGTGGCCGTAGGTCGACAGCGGCGCATAGATCGTCCATCCGGTTCCGGCGCCGTTGGTGCCGGGCTCGCCCTCGACGAACATCGAGGTCAGCAACAGCGCGAACGACGCCGGTAGCAGCCAGAACGAAATGTTGTTCATGCGCGGGAACGCCATGTCCGGCGCGCCGATCATCAACGGCACCATCCAGTTGCCGAAACCGCCGATCATCGCCGGCATGACCATGAAAAAGATCATGATCAGTCCGTGCGCGGTGACGAAGACGTCGAAGGTATGGGTGTCGTGAAAGATTTGCAGGCCCGGATACATCAGCTCGGCGCGGATCGCGATTGAAAGCGCGCCGCCGATCAGTCCGGCGAAGAGCGCAAACACCAGATACATCGTGCCGATGTCTTTGTGGTTGGTCGAATAGAGAAAGCGCCGCCAGCCGTGTGGGATTTCGTGGGCTTCCTCATCGCCATGCGCGGCATGTGCCATCGTATCCATTGCCAGTCCCTTCGTTTACGACCGCCTGCCGAACGCGGCAGCGACCGTCATCGGATCGCCGGTGCCGCGGTCGCGGCGAGCGCATTATGCGCAGCGTCGTTGTCGATTGCGTATTTCTGCTTGGCGCTGTCGAGCCAGGTATTGAAATCGCCCTCGTTCACGACCCGCACCGCGATCGGCATAAAGGAATGATCCTTGCCGCACAGCTCGGAACATTGTCCGTAGAACACGCCCTCGATGGTGGCCTTGAACCAGGTTTCGTTGATGCGGCCCGGGATCGCGTCCATGCGAATGCCGAATGACGGCACCGTGAACGAGTGAATCACGTCGGCGCCGGTCACCAGCACGTGCACGACTTTGTTGACCGGCACCACCATCTCATTGTCGACGGCGAGAAGCCGCAACTGACCCGGCTTGAGATCTTTCTCCTGCACCATCAGCGAATTGAATTCAAAATTGCCGCTGTCCGGATAACTGTAGCTCCAGAACCATTGTTTGCCGGTGACCTTCACGGTCAGGTCGGGCTTGGGCACTTCGAGCTGAACGAACAACAACCGGAACGACGGCACCGCGATCACCGCCAGGATGATGACCGGAACGATGGTCCAGAGGATCTCGATCAGCGTGTTATGGGTCGTGCGCGACGGCGTCGGATTGGCGCGCGCATTAAAGCGCACGATGCAGATGAGCAGGAGCGCGAGCACGAATGCCGAGATCGCGGCAATGACCCAGAGCAGGAAAAAATGAAATCCGGCGACATCCTGCATGATCGGCGAGGCTGAATCCTGCAAATCCATTTGCCATGGTGTCGGCTGGCCGAGCCCGGCCCACGCGGCGCCGGCGCTCGCCAACACACCGCCCGCGCTTGCCGCGATCGCGGCCAAACGTGACAACGCCTTCATGCCCCGTCCTGCTCCCCTGTTGCTGATCGTGTCAAAACCGTCGCTGCAACAACCGCCGATGAGCGCGCAAAACCCGAACCTCGCGCGAGCCACCACGGCATGACACCACCGGTTAACGCCACCGGTTTGGCGGGCCTTGTCCCGCGGCGCGATGTCCCTGGCGGGCCGCGCCGCGATAAGGGAATTTCCGGTTCCTCCAAACCACAAATCGGCGACTGCTGCAATGCACTCATGATCGCAGCGGCGGCGGTGGTGGATGGCCCCGATCGCCGGTCAATCACCAGTCTTAGGCGACCGCCCCAAGGCCTCAATTGACCTTCGGCTGGCCACAATGGCTTGACTTTGATTCCTTGACAGGGCGGGCCCACGCTGTAGGCAGGGCGCGGCAGCCGGATTCGCGCTGGCAAGCCTGCCGGAGGCAGCTTTGCGGCGGATCGAGGGAACTCACAATGACGCAATGTGACGGCGCTTGGTGGATCCGGCCATTGGCCAGGCTGGTGAGCGCCGCGGTATTCATCGGGTTGTTGTTCGCCGTAACCCTGGCACCGGCGGATCGCGCCAGGGCGCAAGGCGCGGTCAAATCGGTGCATGGCGACTGGCAGATTCGCTGCGACACGCCGCCGGGTGCGCAGAGCGAGCAGTGCGCGCTGATGCAGAGCGTCACGGCGGAGGACCGCCCGAATATCGGGTTGACCGTAATAGTCCTGAAAACCTCGGACCAGAAAAGCCGGCTGATGCGGGTTGTCGCCCCGCTCGGGGTCTTATTGCCGTCCGGCCTTGGGCTTAAGATCGACAATCAGGACGTCGGCCGCGCCGGTTTCGTGCGCTGCCTGCCGAGCGGCTGCGTCGCTGAAGTGGTCATGGACGACAATCTGATCAAGCAATTGCGCAACGGTCAGACCTCGACTTTCATTATTTTTCAGACGCCGGAGGAAGGCATCGGCTTCCCGATGAGCCTGAAAGGTTTTGGCGAGGGCTACGACAAGCTGCCGTAATTTTCATCACCCGGGGCCCGCCCGCCGCGGCATTGCCAAAGCCATTCGCCAACCCGTCAGCAGTAAAGAGCCGCGAACAGGGACAGACGCCATGCGAGCCGAGCGCTTCATCGCGGCCATTGCCGCGATATTCTTGGGCGGATTCTTGGCCGGTGCTGCATTGCCTCGCGCGGCCCTGGCGCAGAATGATTATCCCAATCGGCCGGTCAGCCTGATCGTCCCCTACGCCGCCGGCGGCGTTGCCGACGTCGCGATGCGCATGCTCGGAGACAAGCTGTCCACTCGGCTCGGACAGCAATTTGTCATCGAAAACCGGCCTGGCGCCGGCGGCATCGTGGCCGCGCAAGCTGCCGCGTCCGCTCCGGGGGACGGCTATACGCTGTTGATGACCGGCAACAACAACGCGATCGCAGCCGCGCTGTTCAAATCGCTGCCTTATAATGTGCTCACGGATTTCGGCTCGATTTCCACCGCTGCCTTTTTCGACCTGCTCGTTGTGACGCGGGCCGGTTCGCCGCTGCACTCGGTTAAGGACGTGATCGCGACGGCCCGGGCCAATCCCGGCAACCTCAATATCGGGACCATCAATCCCGGCAGCACGCAGAACCTCGCCGCCGAACTGTTCACCAGCACCGCCGAGATCAAAGCCGCCATCGTGCCGTTCCGCACTTCGCCCGACATGGCCGGCGTGCTCCTGCGCGGCGACATTGATATCGCGTTTGAATTCTACGCCGCGGTACACGGCTTGCTCGCCGACAATAAACTCGCGGCGCTCGCTTCGGCCGGATTAAGCCGAACCGCTTATCTGCCGCAGGTGCCAACCGTGATCGAAAGCGGGCTGAAGGATTACGAGGTGACAAGCTGGAACGGCCTATCCGCTCCGGCGGCGACGCCGGCGCGGGTCATCGCAACCCTCAATCAAGCTGTGAAAGAGGTGATGCCATCGGCCGACATTCAAACGCGGTCGGCGGAAATGGGCATGGCCATGCGCGCGAGCACGCCGGGCGAAATGACCGCCCGGATGAAAGCCGATATGAGCAAATGGTCCGCTGTCATCGAAAAGGCCGGGATCGCCAAGCGTGACTAAGGGCTTGCGACCAAGGGCCCCTCGCCGACCCGCGCGAAAGCGCATATCTATGAACGATTAGGGATCAAACGCACTCGCAGGGCATCGCATGACCGATACTCCGATTTCGCTCGTCGATCGCGCCGGGCTTGACCGGCAGCGGCTCGCAAAAATCATTTCGCGCGGGCTCGACGGCGCCGACGACGGCGAATTGTTCCTCGAATACCGCCAGGCTGAAGCGTTGGCCTTCGATAATGGCCGGCTCAAACAGGCGACCTACGACACTTCGCAGGGCTTCGGCTTGCGTGCGGTGAAGGACGAAGCGGTCGGCTATGCCCATGCGTCGGACGTTTCCGAAGGCGCGATCGAGCGTGCCGCCGACGCCGTGCGCGCGGTCAAAGGCGGCTATTGCGGCCATTACGCGGCGCCGCCGCCGCGCAGCAATGTCAAGCTTTATGGCGAGGACAGCCCGTTACAAAGCCCCTCCTTCGAAGCCAAGGTGCAGCTGTTGCAGACGATCGATGCCTATGCGCGCGCCAAGGACCCGCGCGTGCGGCAAGTGACGGCGAGTATCGCCGCTTCGTGGCAGGCGGTCGAAATCCTACGCGCCGACGGCGAAGCCTATCGCGACATCAGGCCGATGGTGCGCGTCAGCGTCGCGGTCGTGGTCGGCGATGGCAATCGGCAAGAGACCGGCAGTGACGGCTATGGCGGCCGCGAGGGCTACGAGCGCTTTATCGCGGAAGGTGCGTGGCAAGGCGCGGTGGACAATGCGGTGCGCCAGGCGCTGATCAATCTCGAAGCGGCGCCGGCGCCCGCCGGCGAAATGGATGTGGTGCTCGGCCCCGGCTGGCCTGGCGTGATGCTGCACGAAGCGGTCGGTCACGGCCTGGAAGGAGATTTCAACCGGAAGAAGACCTCGGCCTTCGCCGGACTGATGGGACAGCGCGTTGCCGCCAAGGGCGTGACGGTCGTTGACGACGGGACCATTTCCTTGCGCCGCGGCTCGCTCTCGATCGATGACGAGGGCACCCCCAGCAATCGCACTTTGCTGATCGAGGACGGCATTCTCGTCGGCTATATGCAGGACCGGCAGAATGCCCGGCTGATGGGCATGAAGCCGACCGGCAACGGCCGGCGCGAGAGCTTTGCCCACGTGCCGATGCCGCGCATGACCAACACGTACATGCTTGCTGGAAGTCACGAGCCCGACGAGATCATCGCTTCGGTCAAGAACGGCGTCTACGCCACCTATTTCGGCGGCGGCCAGGTCGATATCACCTCGGGCAAATACGTGTTTCAATGCACCGAGGCCTATCGCATCGAGAACGGCAAGATTGGCGCGCCGATCAAGGGCGCCATGCTGGTCGGCAATGGGCCGACTGACCTGCACCGCGTCTCGATGATCGGCAACGATCTGAGCCTCGACAAGGGCATCGGCACCTGCGGCAAGAACGGTCAAGGCGTGCCGGTTGGCGTCGGCCAGCCGACGCTGCGCATCGACCGCATTACCGTGGGCGGCACCGGCTAGTCACATTACCGCACCACGCCGGAAATGCAGCACGGCCGACGTCGTGGCGGCTTGATCACGTCTTTTAGAAAGCACCGCGCCGAAGCGGCGCCGTAGCCGGGCCGCCGATAGGTCCAGGCCCGACAGCGCTGCTCGCCTTGACAGGCCTCGGCGCAGGCTTTGCCTTTAGCGTCGGGCGGCGTTTCAAACCAGCGATAATCGCCGCCAAAGCGATCGATCGAATATTCGATCGCGCCGGTTTGCGGCTCAATCACGCCGGCGCCGCGCACGCCCGATACGCAGCAGCTCGATTCCTTGGCCGGCACCACTTCGCGCTTGAGCCAGCACATCGCCGGCGCCCCGGACCCCGATGGATAGGAGAAACTCCAGGCTCGACAGCCTTTATCGCGCTCGCAACGGGCAGCGCAGACCGTCGGATCGCCGTTGGCGACCGGCGCGCTGGTGTAATCGCCGCCAGGGCGGTCGTAGCCGGTTTGCGCGAAGGCGGCGGTGACGCGTCCGAGCGCAACCGCAAGCAAGGCGGCGAGAACAAAGATGAGCGCCCGCTTGCTGCGCTGTTTCGGCTGTCCCCGATTTCGCGTCGCGCTGCTCGGCACGAGGAACCTTTTCTTCCTCAAGAAATACCACAAGAATTTCCGGCTCCAGCCGGCTCGTCAACGACCACGCGGCAGCCGCAGAGTAGCGCACCCCCGCATTAGCGGAAATGTTTCGACAATTTGAGCCCCTGGGCCTGGTAATTGGAGCCGATACCGCTGCCGTAAAGCTGATCGGGACGCGCCAACATCTTCTCATAGACCAGCCGGCCGACGATCTGCCCGTGTTCCAGGATGAACGGCACTTCGCGCGAGCGGACTTCCAGCACCGCGCGTGAACCCAAGCCACCGGCCCCCGCATAACCGAAACCGGGATCGAAAAATCCGGCGTAATGCACGCGGAATTCGCCGACCAGCGGATCGAATGGGACCATCTCGGCCGCAAAGTCCGGCGGCACCTGCACGGCCTCGGTCGACGCCAAGATGTAAAACTCGTCGGGATCGAGAATAAGGCTGCGATCGGCACGCGCCACGATCGGCTCCCAGAAATCGGCAACCTCGTAAGCGGCGCGGCGCTCGACTTCGATGACGCCGGTATGCCGCTTGGCGCGATAGCCGACGACGCCGTTCATGCGCGCGCGATCGTTTGGCCCGGACCCAGCGAGATCGATGCTGACCGCGACACCGTCGCCCATCACCGCTTCGGCGCGATCGACCAGCCGCTCGCGCGCATGCAAGGCGCGGAGCGCGTCGCCTGAGAGCGCAGCGTCGCCGCGGCGCAAGCGCAGTTGCGACAATCGCGAACCCTCACGCACCAATACCGGAAACGTTTTCGGGCTGATCTCGGCGTAAAGCGGGCCGTGGTAACCGCCGGCAATGCGATCGAAGCCACGTGTCTCATCGGCAATCACGCGCGTGAATACGTCGAGCCGGCCGGTCGAGCTTTTTGGATTGGTCGCTGCCGCGATGTCGGCGGGCAGCGCCAGGCTCTCAATCAGCGGCACGATATAGACGCAGCCGGTCTCCAGAACGGCACCGGTGGCGAGCGAGAATTCGTGCAGCTTCAATTCGGCGATGCGTTGCGCCACCGTGGTGCCGGGACCCGGGAGAAAACTGGCGCGCACACGATAGGCAATTGCGCCAAGACGCAGATCGAGGCTGGCCGGCTGAACCTGGTCCGCATCGAACGGCCGGGCGGCGCGAATCCCGCCCTGCTCCGCCAACGCCGCGATCATGCGGTCGGGCAGAATTCCTCGTTCGGAAGCTGCGAAGCTCAAAGCCATTTGCGGACCGGCAGCGATCTTAATCGGCGCACCGCTGCGATCTAATCCGATGCCCGGTTTGACGCAAAGACGGCCGCAGCGTATACATCGCGTTATCCCGTGGTCATTTGAGCCGGCCGGCTTGCAGCCACGTAAAACAAATCGCTAAAAGGCCGGGGACGCGTGAGCCCGGCCCGAGGATTTCCCCGGCCGGGTTTTGTTTTGGCCGCGTTTTCAGCGGCCAAAACGCGTGTTGGCTAAGGAGGGCCACATGTCCGCGTCGGCAAAAAAGAGCTATCGCCCCGAAACGCGCCTGGTGCAATCGGGCACCCTGCGGTCGCCGTTTGGCGAGACTTCGGAAGCGCTCTATCTCACCCAAGGCTATGTCTACGACAGCGCCGCCCAGGCGGAGGCGCGATTTAAGGGCGAGGATCCGGGCTATCAATATTCGCGTTTCGCCAATCCGACGGTCGACATGTTCGAACGGCGCATGGCGGCATTCGAAGGCGCCGAGGCGGCGCGCGCCACCGCGTCGGGCATGGCGGCGGTGACATTGTCGCTGCTCGGCCAGGTCAAGGCCGGCGATCACGTCGTGGCTGCCAAAGCGATGTTCGGATCCTGCCGCTATGTCGTGGAGGATTTTTTGCCCCGCTTCGGTGTCGCTTCGACGCTGGTCGACGGCTGCAATCTCGATGCCTGGCGCGAGGCGGTGCGGCCGAACACCAAGACTTTCTTTCTGGAAACGCCCACCAATCCAGCGCTGGAAGTGATCGACATTGGGGCGGTAGCCAAGGTCGCGCATGACGCCGGTGCGACGCTCGTTGTCGACAATGTGTTCGCGACGCCGTTATTTCAGAGCCCGCTCGCACTCGGCGCGGACTGCGTCGTGTATTCCGCCACCAAGCATATCGACGGCCAGGGCCGCTGCCTCGGCGGCGTTATTCTCGCCTCGCAAAAATTCATCATGGAAAAAATCCATGTGCTGCTTCGTCAAACCGGGCCATCGATGTCGCCGTTCAATGCCTGGGTGCTGCTCAAAGGGCTGGAGACGCTCGCGGTGCGGGTGCGGCGGCAGACCGACAGCGCGGCGACGCTCGCGGTGGCAATAGCCGGGCATCCAAAAGTTTCGCGGCTGATTTATCCGGGCCGGCCGGACCATCCGCAGGCCGCGATCGCGCAGAAGCAGATGCGCGGCGGCTCGACGCTCGTCGCCTTTGAGATCAAGGGCGGCAAACGCGGCGCCTTCCGCTTTCAGGACGCGCTCAAACTCGTTCGCATCAGCAACAATCTCGGCGACGCCAAGAGCCTGATCACGCATCCGGCGACGACAACGCACCAGCGGCTTACGCCGGCGCAGCGCGCCGAGCTCGGCATCAGCGACGGCTTGGTGCGGGTTTCGGTTGGGCTTGAGGATCCCGACGATATCGTCGAGGACGTGCTTGGCGCGCTGGAAGCAGTGTGAGAGGAGACTTGAAAGCGCTTAGTGCAGATCTTGTTGATGCACGTCTCTCGTTAATGCACGTCCGGTTTCGCCGGAATCATGGCGGGATGAACCGCGGCGGCGGCAATCGGCCGCGTTGCCGCTTCGGCGATAGCGCCGCCGAGCAGCTTCGCCAGGCAGGCGTAACTCCAGTCGTTCATGTGCAGATGGTCCGGCGACACAAACGTGTCGAAGGAGAGGTGCTGCACGTCATGCCAATCGCGCATCACCGCGAAGCGCTGGAATAGCCCGACGTCCTCTTGCTTTGCGGCGAGCGCGATCTGTTCGACCATGCCTTGCGTTTCCGACTTGGCGAGCACCGCCGGCGCAAATTGCGGATCGATCAGGACCACGTCGGCGCCGACCTCCTTGAGCTGCTCGATACCGTCGTGCAGTTGCACGGCATGGGGGTTGAGCGGATGGTCGCGCAGCACCGAATTGGTGCCGATCTGCCACAGTACGAGCTGGGGATGCGCGGCCAGTACGTCGGCTGCGAACCGCGCCATCATACTATTGGCCTCTTCGCCATTGACGCCGCGATTGAGGACGGTGATCTCCCGGCCGGGAAACCGCGCCCGCAATTCGACGGCGAGCCGGCTTGGATAGGATGCGTCGGGCGAGCTGGCGCCCGCACCTGCGGTCGAGGACGATCCGATCGCGACGATGGTAAGCGGCTGGCTGTTGGCCAGGCGCCGCATCGTATGAATGAGCGGCCGATCGAAACGCGCCAATGCGGTGGGCGCAGTGCATGTCGCTGGCGTGGCAGGCGCGGTCCCGACAATCGGTTTTGCGGCAGCGCTTGATCCGGCCACGGCGGGAATCGCAGGGGGCGCGGCACTAGGCGCGGCGACCGGACTTACAGGCAGCGTTTGCGCCACGGCCGTCTGCGTCGCGGAGCCTTGCGCACTCAAGCCTTGCGCGCTCATTTGCGCGCGCGCATTGTCGCTGTGCAGTGCAAAAAACTGCACCGCCAAAATGGCGGCGACGGCCACGGCCTGCGTCTGACAGGCGAATTTTATTTGTTTGAAAGACATTAACGCGTCGTTTGCATTCTTACGGCGTCAAGATGCGCAGCACTGATAATTAGCGACGCCAGGGCCCGGCCAATGCACTCATGAACTCGCCGCGCCATATCATACTTCTTGGTCGCGGCATAGAGGTCGAAAGTGCCGATATCGTTCCAATATTGCATGATCGCCAACCGATCGAATAACAGCGCGTTGCGCTGCTGGGCGACGCGGCGCATCACATCGGCATAAGCCGATACGTCAAGCATCGAAGCGGTGCGTGGGCTGTATTGCATGTTCATGAGAATAACATCAGCGCCCGCGGCTTGAATTTTATCGACGCCGTCCTCGAGGCTCGAGCGGAAGTCTTCGGTCTCAACGCCATTGATGGCATCGGCCGTACCGGCCTGCCAGATCACCAGGCTCGGATGGTCCTCGGCGAGAATCTTATCCAAGCCAACGAGCATGTTGGCCGTGGTCTGTTTCGGCTGAACGTGGGCCGTGACCTTGATCTCGTTGCCGGGCAATTGCTGCTTGAGCGCATCCTCAAGCCGCGCCGGATAAGCAAAGTGCGCCCCGTCAGGCCCGGCCAGCGAGGAAGATCCCGTGCCCAGCACGCTGATGTCCAACCGATGCCGGTCCTTGAGTTCACTAGTAGCGCGGGTGAGATCGATTTCGCTTTCCAGAAACGACGCCGGTACGTCGCAAGCCTCGGGCTGTGGCTCCGCCACCGCCCCCCAGGCCGGCAAACAGTTGAGCGCAATTGTCGTGACAAGCGCGGTGAGCAATTTCATGCCTCGCCTCCCGCGAGGTCTGCATCCGGCGGTTTACTCCGCCCGGTGGGGCTTCGCCCTTCTATCTGTTTGTACCACGATATCAGACTAGCTGTGGCGACCATGATCAAGATGCCGACAAGGCTGATAAACGTCTGAATCAAGGGCCCGCCTGACCACTCGCTGATGATGAATTGGCCGGCGAAAGCCAAAAACACGCCTAGACAGAAGACTTCCAGCGAGTGCTGGCCGCAAAGGATCGCCGGCCGCAGGTATGGCGACTTGAGCCACGGCCAATCACGCGGGATGAAATGCACGGTGACGGCCGCGAGCGCGAGGAAATGAGCAAAGCGCAGCACGTCGAGATTGGTCTTGTCGATTGGATACATCCAATCGCTCAGCCAGGCCGGTACGAAACGCCCGAGTGACTCGACATACCAGGTTAGCGTGACCGCGAAAGCGAAGACGAGATAGGCAATCGCGATCGCCAGCACGACGCGCGAGCGCAACGCCGCGGACAGCCGTTGTGCGCCGCCGAGCGCGCACCACGCGCCGAACACAAACAGCAACTGCCAGGCAAACGGATTGAAGAACCATTCCCCGTTTGGATAAGCGGGCAAATTCCAATCCAGATTCCACGCCAGCACATAGACCAGCGCCGATCCGGCCAGCGCCAGGGCCGGTTGTCGGATCAAGAGCCAAAGCATCGGCGGAAAGAACAACAGCAACATGATGTACAACGGCAGCACATCCATGTTGACCGGCTTGAACTTCAGAATGAGCGCCTGAAAAATTGTGACATCCGGCTGCTTGAGGAAATCGAGAATATTCATTTCCTCGGCGTAAAGCGGATTTTCGAACGTCGCCGCGACATAGGCGATCTCGGCCATGAAAATAGTGAACAAAAAAATATGGGCCACGTAGATCTGCCAGGCGCGCCGCAGCACCCGCGCGCTGGCGACGATGATGCCGCGTTCGCGCATGGCGCGGCCGTAAACGAAGGCGGCCGTGTAGCCGGAAATGAAGATGAATATTTCGGTGGCGTCGCTGAAACCGTAGTTGCGGATGGTGAACCAGTTCACGACATTCTGCGGGATGTGATCGAGAAAAATCAGCCACAGCGCGACGCCGCGGAACAGATCGAGCCGCAGGTCGCGTCCGCCCGGCGGCAACGGCGAAGCGGCGGCCGGCGCCGACGGCAGTGCCAATCTGGGCAATACGAGGTGCTTCACAGCCGCCTTCACGATCGTTGCGCCGCGGCGCGTTGCCTGGCGCCATTGAACGGTGCGCCCGGCCTCGGCCTGCATGGGCGCTGATTTTCCAATCTAGGGTCAAAACTCATTAATTTCCGCGAGCCGCGTTGCAGCCAAAATCGCTCGCCGGGCAGGAGAAGGGCGAAGAGCGTATCGGCAATACGGTCGAGCCCTTCGACGAACCCGGCGGCGATTTTCGCTGCAACCCGAAGGGACGCGGGCCTTTCGGCCGCCGGCGTCGTTGCTCGTCGCTCATGATCGTATAGATCACATCGCTCCTCGCGCCTAGCCAGCGGCCGAAATGCCTAGCGTCGCGACCGTGCAAATAATGAGTTTAGACCCTAGCCGGCAAGTACCGCTTGAGAAAGCGTCTTGTGACGGCTATGCAATCACGCCTGCCGTACCGCCCGCTTCTGCGCCGGCATTGGCCCGCAAAGCGAACCTCGCTTGAACGGCGCTGGGCTTCGCGCGTGGTAGCGAACATTGGTATCAGCTGCAACATTGCCGTATCGCTCGCATGTATCGCGCCGTGACCCGCAATATTGAAGTCGTGGTGACGCCGCGTTTCGTCGCCGATCGCTCGTCACCGGAGAACAATTATTTCTTCTGGGCCTACACGATCTCCATCACCAATAAAGGCGCCGAGACGGTGCAGCTGAAAACGCGCCACTGGCGCATCACCGATGCCCATGGTCGGCGCCAAGAGGTACGCGGCGCGGGCGTTGTCGGCGAGGAGCCGGTGCTCAAAGCCGGAGAGTCTTTCGAATATACCAGCGGCGTTCCGCTGCAGACGTCCTCGGGTTTCATGGTCGGCACCTACGGCATGGTGACTGCCGGCGGCGAACATTTCGAAATCGAGATTCCCGCGTTTTCGCTCGACAGCGGCGACGGCAAGCGCACCATCAATTGAACGACCGCGGGCAAACGCGATCGATGGGCGGCGCGCCCGAAACGCGTGCGGACCGCCATTCGCGGCCCGCATCCATTTTCCAACAGAGCATTCTACGCGATAGCGATCTTAGCGGTGGATCACGATATCGCCGGCCGGCGCGTCGGCATCAAAGCCGTGATCGTGATGCCGCCAGTGCTCGCGCTCGCGAATGATCACCTCTGAATCCGGGCGCTGGACGCAGCGCGACACGCAGGTGCCGTTGTCGCAGACTTGGCGGCAAATCCGTTCGGCATTGGCGGCGTGCGAGAGCGCGAACCACAAGGCTGCCGTTGCGACGCCGATCAGGAATTTGGTCATCGTCAGCCTCCGCTCCGCCCCCGCGGTCAGCCTCGGCTGCGCCCCGCGGTATCAATTTGCAGAGCGACAGTTTGGTTCCGTGCTCAATATTGGCGTCGTGGGCACGCGGTTAGAGCCGGCTCCAGCTGTACTCGCCGGTCAAGTCAATAAATTAACAAAATCAATGGCTTGTGTGCAGAGATGGGATCGCGCCGGCGGCAATCGACTATGGCGACGCCGGCATGCTCGCGGCGGCAATTTCAGCCGGTGCGAAGACGTAGGTCGAGCTGCAAAACTCGCATGTCACCGTGATACGGCCGTCCTCGACCATATCGGCGCGATCTTGCGGCGAGAAACTTCGCAGCATGTTTTCGACGCCGTGGCGCGAACACGAGCACTGCGCGGCCACCGGCGTCGCGCGGAAGACGCGAACGCCGCGCTCGTGAAACAACCGATAGGCCAGACGCTCGCTCGACAGTTCCGGATCAAGAAGCTCGATATCGCCAACGGTTGCGACCAGCGAGCGGCCCTCCACCCAAGCCTCATCTTCGGGCAGCACGTGTGGCGCGGTGCCTGCCGGTGCGTCGCCAGGATCCAGATCTGCGCGGCGAGCACGCTCGGGCGAATTGGGCAGAAATTGCAACAGAATGCCGCCAGCGCGCCAGTGCCGGCGTGGACCGCCGTCGCCGGCGCGGAATTCTTCGGCGACCGCGAGGCGCACACGGGTCGGAATTTGCTCGGAGCGCGAGAAATATTCATGTGCCGCCTGTTCGAGGTCGCCGCCTTCGAGCGGCACCAGGCCCTGGTAGCGGCTCATGTCCGGGCCTTGATCGATGGTCATGGCGAGGTGCCCGCGGCCGAGCAATTGCCCGGGCGCCGCTTCGCCGCCGGCAATCGCGGCCGCGACGCGCGCGGCGTCGAAACGGGCGCAGGCCCGCACATTGTGGGGTGCGGTGAAATCGACCACCAGCATCCGAACCGGTCCGTCGCTTTGGGTCTGCAGGATGAATCGCCCGTCGATTTTAAGCGCTGAGCCGAGCATCACGGTCAGCACGATCGCCTCGCCAAGAAGTTTAGCGACCGGGGTCGGATAATCGTGCCCGGTTAGAATCGTATCGACGACCGCGCCGAGCCGCACAATCCGGCCGCGCAGATCAAGCGCTTTGACGGCAAATGGAAGGATCGTGTCGTCGAGACTGGTTGCCGCAGGCTGACGAACCGGGATGTCCAAATCGGGATTGTTCATTGCCGCAATATAGGTCCTGCGAACACGATTGTGAGGGCCGCAGCCCGACCTCACCGCGCATCGGCTTCCAGGCACCAGGTCAGTATGCCCTTTTGTGCATGCAACCGGTTTTCGGCCTCGTCGAAAACCACCGAATGCGGACCATCCATGACCTCGTCGGTAACTTCCTCGCCGCGATGCGCAGGTAGGCAGTGCATAAAAATGGCATCGGGCTTGGCGCGCGCCATCAGCCGGCCGTTGACCTGATAGCGCTTGAGCAGATTGTGGCGACGACTGCCGTTGCGGTCGCCCATGGATATCCAGGTGTCGGTGACGACGCAGTCAGCACCTTTTACCGCCTCGTCCGGGTCGGTGCCGAGCGTGATCGCGGCGCCGGAGGTCTTGATCCAATCGAGCAGCGGTTTCTTTGGCGCCAGTTCGGCCGGCGTCGCCACCCGCAAATGGAAATCAAAGCGCTGCGCCGCGTGCATCCATGACGTCAGTACGTTCGTAGCATCGCCGGTCCAGGCCACGGTACGGCCGCGAATCGACCCGCGGCACTCCTCGAAAGTCATGACATCGGCCAGCACCTGACAAGGATGCGATCGGCGCGTCAGCCCATTGATCACGGGTATCGCGGCATAGTGCGCCAATTCGCTCACGGCTTGCGGATCGAGCATCCGGATCATGATGGCGTCGACATAGCGCGACAGGACGCGGGCAGTATCGGCGAGCGTCTCGCCGCGCCCGAGCTGCATTTCTTCCGCGGTCAGTAGAATGGCGTCGCCGCCCAATTGCCGCATGGCGACTTCGAAGGACACGCGGGTGCGGGTCGACGGCCGTTCGAAGATCATGGCCAGTGTCTTGCCGGCAAGCGGGCGTTCGCCGCGGTCACGGCGCGATTTTATCGCGCGCGCAGCATCAATCATGCCGCGCAGATCGGCGGCCGGAACCTCGATCAGATCGAGGAAATGGCGGACGACTTTCATCCCGCCGTCTCCTCTTTGGGCCGCGGGACGGCGGCCGGACGCTTGGCGCTCCGGCTAAGTTGCGCGCAGGCGCGGTCGAGCCGGGCGATGCCCTCGGCCATTTCCTGCTCGCTGACAATGAGCGGCGGCAGCAAGCGCACGACATTGTCGCCGGCGCCGACCGCTAGCATCTTCTCTGCTCGGATCGCATTGACCAGTTCGCCGGCGGGAACGACCGCGCGCAAGCCGACCAGTAGGCCTTCCCCCCGCACTTCGGCGATGAGTTCGGGGTAACGGTCCTTGATCTCGGCCAGGCGCTGTTTGAACAAAATGCCGATCTTTTTCACATGATCGAAAAAGCCCGGCGCCAGCATGACGTCGAGCGTCGCATTGACTGCGCTCATCGCCAGCGGATTGCCGCCGAAGGTCGAGCCATGCGTGCCGGGTGTCATCCCCTTGGCCGCCTCGCTGGTCGCAAGCACCGCGCCGACCGGAAAGCCGCCGCCGAGCGCTTTGGCGAGTGGCATGATGTCGGGAATGACTCCCGCGCGCTGGTAGGCGAAGAGTTCGCCGGTCCGCCCCATGCCGCTTTGGACTTCATCGAGTATGAGCAGGAGGCCGTTTTGGTCGCAGAGCTCGCGCAGCGCCCTCAGAAACGACGGCTCGACCGTGCGCACGCCGCCCTCCCCCATCAGCGGCTCGATCATGATCGCGGCGGTCTCTGTGCCGATCGCTTTTTTGACCGCCGCAAGATCATTGAAGGCGACCTGATCGAAGCCTTCCACCGGCGGCCCGAAACCGTCCAGATATTTCTTCTGTCCGCCGGCGGCGAGCATCGCCAGCGTGCGGCCATGGAATGCGCCTTCGAAGGTGATGGCCCGGTAGCGTTCGGGATGACCGCTCACCGACTGGTATTTCCGCGCCGTCTTGATCGCACCTTCGACCGCTTCGGCGCCGGAATTGCAGAAGAATACGACATCGGCAAAACTCGCCGCGCATAGCCGTTGCGCCGCGCGCTCCCCTTCGGGAATTTCATAGAGGTTCGATACGTGCCACAGCTTCTGGGACTGTTCGGCGAGCGCAGCGACCAGATGCGGATGCGCATGGCCGAGCGCGTTCACGGCGACGCCCGAGGCGAAATCGAGATAGCGTTCGCCATTCGTGGCGATGAGCCACACGCCTTCGCCCCGCTCGAAGGCAAGGTCGACACGCGCAAAAGTCGCCATCAGATGCGATGTCACGGCTCCACTCACGTTCTGGCTCACGGTCTGGCTCGCAAAGCTGCGCGTTTAAAAGCGGCGCGGCTCAAACGACAAAAGCAGCGCGGCTCAAACGAAATGTGCCGCCTCTCCGGGCGGCACCGACAACATTCTATTTCCACCTGCCCTGCTGTCAACACACGATAATTGCGCGCCGCGGACCCGATTTGTACCCAGTTCATCCACACGCGTGCAGGAATATGTGGACGCAAGCAGCGCGAGTCTTGCGTCAGACTCCAGCCATATTGTAGCTTTTTGATTGTCTAGTACGACATCTCGTGCGGCGGACAGTCTTCTGGAGCGTTGTGGTTGAGTGCGTGTTGGGCGGCGACGCGCTGCCCGGCGCGAGGGGGGATTCTCGCTACAGCTTGGTTGACAGATTCAAGGAGGGTTGGGCATGTCGTGGACTGACGAGCGGGTCGAGCTTCTAAAAAAGCTTTGGTCCGATGGCCTCTCGGCAAGCCAGATCGCCGCCGAGCTCGGCGGCATCACGCGCAACGCGGTGATCGGGAAAGTGCATCGGCTCGGACTTTCCGGCCGCGCCAAGAGCAGCTCCAGCGCTTCGCCACGGCCGCGCAAGCCCCGTTCACCATCGCACATGCTGCGCATCGGGCGCGCATCGATCCGCGGCAATACCGCGCTGGCGCATGCCTATGACTACGAGCTGGAGGCCGAACCGGAGCTGATCGAGAACATCATTCCGATCGGTCAGCGCCGCACCATCCTGGAATTGAACGAGCAAACCTGCCGCTGGCCGATCGGCGATCCCGGCAGCAGCGATTTCTTTTTCTGCGGCGGCAACACGGTCGCCGGCCTGCCCTATTGCGCCTACCATTCGCGGGTCGCGTATCAGCCGCCTTCCGAACGGCGGCGCGACAAACGGACGGTGCGATAAGTCCGATCGAGCTACGTTTTCCGGGCGCGGTGCAGCACCGCGCAACTATCGCGGTGACGCGCGTCGTTTGACGCGCTACGGCGCGTGATGCGCCGCAGACCCAGGACCTTCAAAGACGCAGAGTTTGGAACGATCCCGGATCAGCGCCCGCCTTCGCTAAAAGCTTCGGCGGACAACCGGTCGAGCCCGCCATAGCCTTTGGCGACGGCGGGCGGCGCACCGTTTCACGCTGCGCCGGGTCCGGGATACGGGCCTTTTCACGCCGTCTTGCCGAAGCGGTCGTCCAGCGAATAACCGGCGCCGCGGACGGTGCGGATCGGATCGGTGGCATGGCCGCGATTGAGCGCCTTGCGCAAGCGGCCGACATGGACGTCGACCGTGCGCTCATCGATATAGACGTCGCTGCCCCAGACGCCGTCGAGCAGTTGCTCGCGTGAGAACACACGTCCGGGCCGCTCCATGAGAAATTCAAGCAGCCGGAATTCGGTCGGACCGAGATCGACCGGCCGGCTGGCGCGCGAGACGCGCTTTTTCTCGCGATCGAGTTCGAGATCGCCGATGGTGAGTACGAGCGCGACGCGTTCCGGACTGGCGCGGCGCAATAGCGCGCGCACGCGCGCCAGCAGCTCCGGCACCGAAAACGGCTTGACGATGTAGTCGTCGGCGCCGGTGGCCAGCCCGCGCACGCGTTCGCTTTCCTCGCCCCGCGCGGTGAGCATGATGATGGGCAGCGTTTGGGTCTGCGGCCGCGCCCGTAACCGGCGGCACAGTTCGATTCCCGACAGGCCGGGAAGCATCCAGTCCAGCACGATGAGATCAGGCGCGGTTTCCTTCAACCGCGTATCGGCATCGTCGCCTCTGGCGACGGCGTCGACTTCGTAGCCTTCAGCTTCGAGATTGTACCGCAGCAGCGTAGTGAGCGGTTCCTCGTCTTCCACGATCAGGATGTTTGCCCCCATCCCGGTCTCCTATTTTTGCAGGATGCCTGCTGGAAAACTCGTGGTGTCACCCTTGGGACGCTGGTCGGTAATCGGACGGCCTTCGACCATGTAGTAGACGGTCTCGGCGATATTGGTGGCATGGTCGCCCATGCGCTCGATGTCCTTGGCGCAAAACATCAGATGCATGCAGAACGTGATGTTGCGCGGATCCTCCATCATGTAAGTGAGGAGTTCGCGGAACAGCGAAACGCACATCGAATCGACCTGTTCGTCGCCATTCCAGACCGCGAGCGCCGATTGCAGGTCGCGGCTGGCATAGGCGTCCAGCACCTGCTTGAGCTGCGTCAGCACCAGCGCCGACATGTGCTCGACGCCGCGGATCAACTTTTGTGGATAGAAGTCGTCGTCGAGCGCGACGACGCGTTTGCCAATGTGCTTGGCGTGGTCGCCGATCCGCTCAAGGTCATTGCATACGCGCATGGCGCCGACGCATTCGCGCAGATCCACCGCCATCGGCTGGCGGCGGGCAATCGTGAGGATGGATTTATCCTCGACTTCGCGCTGCATCGCGTCGATGGTCGGATCAAGCGCAATGACGCGCTCGCCGAGTTCGATATCGCGATCAACCAAAGCCTGAACCGCATCCGCGATCTGCCGCTCCACGAGGCCGCCCATCTCGGCGACCTTGCGGGTGATTTCCTGCAGATCGGTATCGAACGCCTTGGCGGTGTGATCGATTCTGGTGGTGATGTCAGTCATCTGCGTTATCCGAAGCGGCCGGTGATGTAGTCTTGCGTGCGCTGATCCCGCGGCGCCGTGAACATGTTGCTGGTGGAGTCGAATTCGATAAGCTCGCCCAGATACATGAACGCGGTGAATTCCGAAACGCGCGCCGCCTGCTGCATATTATGGGTCACGATCACGATCGTGTAGTCGTCAGTCAGCTCGTCGATCAGTTCCTCGATCTTGGCGGTCGAAATCGGGTCGAGGGCAGAACAGGGCTCGTCGAACAAGATGACCTCCGGCCGCACCGCCACCGTGCGCGCGATGCAAAGCCTTTGCTGCTGCCCGCCCGATAGGCTCTGCCCATTGGCGTTAAGCTTGTCCTTCACCTCGTCCCAGAGCGCGGCGCGCCGCAGCGAGGTTTCGACCCGGCCGTCGAGCTCCGATTTCGGCAATTTCTCGTACAGCCGGATGCCAAAGGCGATGTTCTCATAGATCGACATTGGAAACGGCGTTGGCTTCTGAAACACCATGCCGATGCGCGCGCGCAGCAAATTCAGATCTTGCTTGGGCGAAAGAATATTTTTGCCGTCGAGCAAGACATCGCCGGTGGCGCGCTGGTGTGGATAGAGGTCGTACATCCGGTTGAGCACGCGCAGCAAGGTCGATTTGCCGCAGCCCGAAGGACCGATGAAAGCGGTCACCTTGTTCTGATAGAGCGGCAGAGTAATCGATTTCAAAGCCTTGTCCTCGCCGTAGAAGAAATTGAGATCGCGGATCGTAATCTTCTCGGCGAGTCCGGCCTGGCGGCTCGGCGCGTGAGCGACGGAGGGAACGCCGACGGTAGCACTCATGGTCATGACTGTTTTCCCGTTGTGACCAGGGCACGCGCGGTGATGCTCAGGATCAGCACCGCCAGGGTGATGATGAGGGCGCCGGTCCAAGCCAGCGCCTGCCAGTCCTTATAGGGGCTGAGCGCAAACTGGAAGATGACAACCGGCAAGCTGGCGACCGGTGCGTTAAGATTGGTGCTCCAGAACTGGTTATTCAACGAAGTGAACAGGAGCGGCGCGGTTTCGCCGCTAATCCGCGCCACCGCAAGCAGCACCCCGGTCAGCATGCCGGCGCGCGCTGCGCGATAGCAGATACGCGTGATTGACAGCGAACGCGGCAGACCGATCGAGGTCGCCGCTTCGCGCAGCGCATTGGGCACCAGTGTCAGCATGTCTTCGGTCGTGCGCACGACCACTGGAATGACCAGCACCGCCAGCGCCACGCCTCCCGCCCAGCCGGAAAAATGGCCCATCGGCGCCACCATGATTTCATAGATGAACAGACCGACCACGATCGAGGGCGCGCTGAGCAGGATGTCGTTGATGAAGCGCACCACGCTGGTCAATCGATCATAGCGCCCATACTCGGCCATATAGGTGCCGGCCAGAATGCCGATCGGCGTGCCGATCAGCACGGCCAGGCCCGTAAGGGCCAGGCTGCCGACGATGGGATTGAGCAGCCCGCCGCTCGCGCCGGGCGGCGGCGTCATCTCGGTGAAGACCGCAAGTGACAGACCGGAAAAGCCCTCCCACAACAGCGAGCCCAGGATCAGCACCAACCAGCCCAGACCGAATGCGGTTGCAGCGAGTGACAGCGCCATCGCGACAGCGTTGTTGCGGCGGCGGCCGGAATAGCGAGAGGATGAGACCTTATCCGGCATGGCGTTATCCGATCCGGCGCTCGATGCGCAGCAAGAGGTAGCGCGCAATCGCCAGCACGATGAAGGTGATGACAAAGAGAATCAGACCCAGCGCGATCAGCGCCGAGGTATAGAGATCGCCGACGGCCTCGGTGAACTCATTGGCGATTGTGGCGGAGATCGTGGTCCCTGGCGCCAGCACCGAGGCAGAGATCCGATGCGCATTGCCGATCACAAAGGTCACTGCCATGGTCTCGCCCAACGCGCGGCCAAGGGCGAGCATGATGCCGCCGATGACGCCGACCCGGGCATAGGGCAGCACCACGTTGCGCACGACCTCCCAGGTGGTGCAGCCGAGGCCGTAGGCTGCCTCCTTGAGCACGGGGGGCACTGCCTCGAACACATCGCGCGTGATCGAGGTCACGAACGGCAGCACCATGATGGAAAGGATCAGCCCCGAGGTCAGCATGCCGATGCCATAGGGCGGCCCAGCGAACGCCGATCCAATGCCCGGTACGTTGCCGAGCGTATTAATCAGGAAAGGTTGCAATGTTTCCTGTAGGAACGGGGCGAACACGAACAAGCCCCAGATGCCGTAGATGATGCTTGGAATGCCGGCCAGCAGTTCGATGGCGATACCGATCGGCCGGCGCAGCCATTGCGGACAAAGTTCGGTGAGAAAAAAGGCGATCATCAAGCCGACTGGAACCGCGATCAGCATGGCAATGAACGACGTCAAAACGGTGCCATAGATCGCCGGCAGCGCACCGAAATTGTCAGTGACCGGATTCCACCGCTCGCTGACGAAGAAACCAAAGCCGAAAGTGCGCAGCGCGGGAATTGAGCCATCGATGAGCGAGATGATCACACCGCTTAACAGCAACAGCACGCCCAAAGCCGCCGCACGGGTCAAATGACAGAATACCGCATCGCCAAGCCGCAGCCGGTCCAGCACCTTGGCGCGTGTGACTGCCTCGGCCGACACAACGGCTCCTCTCTCTAAGGCAAAGTCAACCACGGGGCGCCTCTCTCGCAGGCTTCATCAATATGCTCCTGAAGGCAGCCTCGGAGCACGCACTCAAACGAACCACCGGCCGCCGCACAAGAACGCCGTGCAGCAGACCGGTGAGAAACAGGCAGGGCACTTTTACGCAACGCCTATGAGTTAGTGCCCTGCCCTAACGCATGAGGAGTCACTTCGCCGTGACGTGGAGCGGCTTACCAGTACTGTCCTTGATGTCTTTGGCCCACATTGCTTCGACTTCTTTGGCGACCTTTTCCGGCATCGGCACATAGACGAGTTCCTCTGCCATCTTGCTGCCCTTAGCGTAAGCCCAGGCAAAGAACTTGAGGGCTTCCGTCGCAGCGGCTGCATCCTGCGGCTGCTTTGGGATGAGGATGAAGGTGGCGGCCGTCATCGGCCAGGAACCGGCACCCGGCTGGTCGGCCAGAATCACGCCATAGCCCGGCACCGAACTCCAGTTCGCATTCGCCGCCGCGGCCTGGATCGCTTCGCTGGTCGGCGAAACGGTCTTGCCGTCCTTGTTCATCATCTTCGTGTAAACCAGCTTGTTCTGCAGGGCATAGGCGTATTCGACGTAACCGATCGAGCCCTTGGTCTGGCCGACATTGTTGGAGACGCCTTCATTACCCTTGGCGCCGATGCCGACCGGCCATTCGACCGATGTATTGAAGCCGACTTTCGACTTCCAGTCGGGACTGACCGCCGCCAAGTAATAAGCGAAATTGAACGTAGTGCCGGAGCCGTCGGAGCGATGCACGACAGCGATCGCCTGCGACGGCAGCTTGGCGCCGGGATTGAGTTTCTTGATCGCCGGATCGTCCCAGGTCTTGATGTCGCCGAGGAAGATCTTGGCCAGCGTAGGCCCGTCGATGGTGAGTTCACCGGCCTTGATACCTTCGAGGTTCACGACGGGCACGATGGCACCCATGACCATCGGAAATTGTGCGAGACCGTTCTTGTCGAGGTCCTCGCCCTTGAGCGGCGCATCGCTGGCGCCGAAGGTGACAGTCCTGGCCTCGATCTGCTTGATGCCGCCGCCCGAGCCGATCGATTGATAGTTGAGCCCGACGTTGGTCTCTTTCTTATAGGCGTCCGCCCACTTGGCGTAGATCGGATACGGGAATGTGGCGCCGGCGCCGGAAATATCCATTGCGGCAGCGGGCAGGATGGTCGCCGCCAAAAACCCGGCGGCGGCAATTGTCCTGAGATGTTTCACTGTGCTCTCTCCTGTCTTTGGAATGCGACGTGAGTTGCCGACCTACGTTTTAGTCAACGTGGTCACTGAACCGTTCAGTCGCCGTGTGTCAGAACGCTGCATCGTGGGGCTTGCCTTGAAAGGCGGAACTGCAGCAGGCGCACGGTTAGGCCTGACGCGTAGCCGTTCTATGAAGGTTGCATGACAACCGGATGACAACGCAAAGCCTTGAAAGGCCACGCATTTATCGCGCAGGCGGGGCAATGGCGGTGGGCAGATGCACCGTGAACGTGGCGCCGGCGCCGGGCGTGCTGTCGATGGTCATGCGGCCGCGATGGCGGTTGAGAATGTGTTTGACCAGCGCCAGACCGAGCCCGGTGCCGCCTTGCGCGCGACTTTCGGTGACATCGACGCGATAAAACCGTTCGGTCAGCCGCGGCAAATGCTCGGGCGCGATGCCTGGGCCGTAATCGCGGACACTGACGCGGGCTTCCGGTTCGCCCTCGGCCGATGAGCCGGGACCGAGCTTGATGTCGACCCGGCGTCCGGCGGCGCCATATTTGAGCGCGTTTTCGACCAGATTTTCGAAAATGCGGACCAGTTCGTCATGATCGCCGAGCACCGTTAGCGCGCCGGCATTTTCGACGTTGACGGCGACGCCGCGGTCGCGCGCCAGGCTCTCGAGCCCGTCGGACACTTGGCGAATGATCGGCACCAGATCGACCGGCGTGTCGGGACGCCGATGCGCGTTGAGCTCGATGCGCGACAACGACAACAGATCATCGATCAGACGCGCCATACGCCGCGCCTGTTCCTGCATGATCGAAAGAAAACGGTCGCGCGCTTTGGGATCTTCCCGCGCCGAACCCTGTAGCGTTTCGATGAATCCCAACAAAGCGGCGAGCGGAGTACGCAATTCGTGGCTGGCATTGGCGACGAAGTCGGCACGCATTTCTTCGACGCGACGCAGCGGCGTGAGATCGTGAAAGGTCATCAACACGAGGTCAGGACTACTCGCATTCGACTGGCGCTTCACCGGCGTCACCACGGTCTCATACCAGCGGTCCAGCGGCACGCGTTCGGAATAGACGACGCGCTGCTCTTCGCCGTCTTTGCTGGCTCGGCCGATCGCCTCGATCAGTTCAGGCGTCCGCAGTGCAAACGACACCGGCTCGCCCTGCCGTAGCGCCGGAGCGAGCGCACGGGCGCGATCGTTGAGCGCAACGACGCGGCCATCGCGATCAAGGGCGAGAACCGGATCCGGCAGACCGGCGACAAATGTGCGCAGCAAATCGTCGCCGGTTTGCACATTGACGACGGGCTGCGCAAAGCGATCCTGCTCGCGGGCTGAGCGCAGTCCAACAACAGCGGCAGCCGCAATGACGGCAAAGCCGGCCACTGCGTAAACAACAGGCAGCGTTCCCATCGCGGCCAAAACTGCAAAAACGACCGCCGCCGCCGCAAGCACAATGCTGCCGCGCCAGAGCCTAGCGTTTAAAGGGGCGCGGTCCTCGGCGAGACTCATCGAGGCACGTCGGTCGTCCGGCGAACCCGCGGATCGGTATCGCCGAGCGGCGGCGTTGCCGCAGGAGAGAGACGCCGCATGCCGCGGCTGAGCAGAATTTCGCGGGTGCCCAGCACAGCCAATGAAAGCACGAGCGGGACGACGTAATAGAGCAGCCGGAACAACAGCAGCCCTGCGAGGAGATCTTCTTTATCGAATTGCCACAGCGCGACCAGCATGGCGGCGTCGAACACGCCGAGGCCGCCGGGCGCGTGACTGGCAAATCCCAACAGCGTCGCGGCAACGAAAATCACCGCAACCGTAACGAATCCGAGATTTGGTTCGTCCGGCACCAGCATGTACATGGCAGCGGCGCAGCAGGCGAGATCGACAATGCCGATGGCAATCTGCAGCAGCGTCAGCGGACCGCCGGGCAGCGTTACCTGCCAGCCCTCACGGCCGATGAGGCGCGGTTTGACCCAGACCCAAGCCACATAAGCGGCGAGCAAGGCGAGAATCACAACGGCGAGCAAACGATTGCTCCACAGCGGCAACTGATCCAACGCGCGCATTGCCTGCGGGTTGTACAGCACGCCGAGACCGAGCACGGTGGCATTGCCAAGCCAAAAGGTCAGACCGGCCACAAAACAGATTTTAGTGACGTCGATGACACTCAATCCCCAGGCGGAATAGATGCGGTAGCGCACCGCGCCGCCGGAGAACACGCTGGCGCCGACATTGTGGCCGATGGCATAGCTGGTGAAACCGGTGAGAGCGGCGACGCGATACGGCACGTCCGACCGGCCGATCGTGCGCAGTGCGAACAGGTCATAAAAGGTGAGCGTGAGATAACCGCCGGCGACGAAAAGAGCGGCAATAAACAGCGTGCGCCAGTCGGTGGCCTCGATGGCGTCGATGAGCTCATCGGGATCGATGTCGCGCAGGATGCGATACAGCACCACGAGCGCGACCGCGATGATGGTGAAGCTCAGCGCCACCCCGAGCCGGCTCCACCCGACTTTGGTGTTGAAAAATCGCGCGGTCCCACGCAGGCGTCTCAACATGCCGCGCTCCGGATCGGCTGTTTGCGCATCCATCGCCAGTTCCGTTCCGTCCCCTACAGCATGATCCCGGAACTGCCTGCCATGAATTTCATCGGCATGAATTTCATCGGAAGGTCACTTTCGTGAGAAGATCGTGGTTTAAGAAAAACATTCCCAAACAACGCCCTAACGCTGAGATCGTCACAACGTCGGGGCCGTTCGCCCTAACCTACCCTGATTTGCAGTTTCGGAACTGCGCCGCAAGCTGGCATAGCGGCGCAAGCTATTGGTCCTGCGCCAAGATTCCTGAGCCAAGATTCCTGCACCAAGACTCGACGGGCGTGGCGACGGCATACTGTGCTGGGCGTGGCCCATCTGCGGAAATTCACGAGCATCAAGGGGTTACGAACTTCACAATGGCGCCCCTCGCGGCGCTCCCCTAGCAGATGTCAGCGGCCGATGCGAGACCGGCCAGCGCGGCGCGTTGGTTTTGGGCTTGCTACAGCGCCGGGACGGTCGCAGAACTCCACTTTGGCGGAACATTCGATCGAGAGGCCGACTTCAATGACCGACCTCCAAATTGCACGACGAACGCTGCTCGCTCAGTCCGGATTGGGCATTGCCACCGCATTTGGCGTCGGATTTGGTCCCGGCCTCGAACCTGCCGAGGCCAGAGCTGGCCCCGGCGGCGATGTTTGGAGTCAAGGCTACTGGGCCGATAAAGGCAAAGGCTCAGTGAGGCTTGGCATGTATCGCAAGTGGCCCGGCAGCTTGGGAGGCTGGCCCGAAAAGCAGCTTCCGGTGCTGTTCCTGGTGCACGGCTCCTCGCTCTCGGCGCTGTCGAGCTTCGATCTCAGCGTGCCGGGAAGCGAATACTCGATGATGAACGTATTCGCGCGTTCTGGTTTCGAGGTGTGGACCATGGACCATGGACCATGAAAATTACGGTCGCTCCTCGCAGACATCGAGCAATTCCGACATTGCCAGCGGGGTTGAAGATCTCGCCCCGGCGCTCGAGGTGATTCAACGCGAAACCGGCCGCGCCAAAGTTCACATGTTCGGCGAGTCTTCCGGCGCCATCCGCGCCGGCGCTTTTGCGCAAAAGGCGCCGGACCGGGTCGATCGACTGATCCTGACCGCTTTCACCTATAAAGGCGAAGGCGCCGCCGAAATTGAGCGGCGCCGGGCGCGCATCGACGAGCTACGCGCCAATCCGAAACGCAAGCGTGACGCCGCCCTGATCCGTTCGATCTTCACCCGCGACGGCCATCCCAGTCTGTACGATCCGGTCATGAACGACGCGCTCGTCGCCGCTGAACTGCCCTATGGCGATGCCGTGCCGAGCGGCACCTATGTCGACATGGCGGTGAACCTGCCGCTGGTCGATCCGGCCAAAGTGCGCTCGCCCGTGCTGATGACGCGCGGCGAATGGGACGGCAACTCCACCGACGACGATTTGCTTGAGTTTTTCCGCAAGCTGCCGAACGGCGATCGCCAATACGTGATTTTGCCGAACACGGCGCACAGCCAGGCGTTCAGCAAGAATCGTCAGCTGCTGTGGTACGCGATGATGAATTTCCTCGACGCGCCCACCCCAGTGGCGAGTTGAGTTTTGTCATTCCGGAGCCGAGCCGGGCGAGCAACCCGGAATCCATAACCCCGGTCTTACAAATCGGCACAAATCTAAACTGGTCGTGATTATGGATTCCGGGTTCGCGCGGCGCGCGAGCCCGGAATGACTAGCCGAGCTCCCTTGCCGCGAAGAAGTCGCGAAGCTCCCGGTACGTCTCCTCGGGTGCTTCTTCGGAGAGGTAATGCCCGCAAGGCAGCGCCTTGGCGCCGCGAATGTCGCTGGCGTAACGGCGCCAGATTTGTTCGGCGTCGTGGTCGCGGCCGACGCCGCCGGTCGCGCCCCACAATAACATCACCGGGCACGCGATTTTTCGCCCCGCCTCGAAATCCTTGGTATCCATGTCGAGATCGACGCCGTGGGTGGCGCGATAATCCTCGCACATTGCATGGACGGTTGCCGGGTTGCGGAAATAGCGCTTGTATTCCGCGAGCGCGCGCGGATCGAAGAAGCTTAACCCCTGCGCGGTCTTGGCGAGCTTCTTTTCGATGAAAAAATCCGGGTCGGCGCTCATCAGGCGTTCGGGAAAATCGTAGGGCTGGATCATGAAGAACCAGTGCCACGAGAAAGTCCCCCACACGCGCGTGACATTATTGAGCAGATGATGCTGTGGGATAATGTCGAGAATGGCGGCGCGCACGACCTTGCGCGGATGATCGAGGCACATGCGATGCAGCACACGCGCACCGCGATCGTGCCCGGCGGCGTAAAAACGCTCATGCCCGAGCGCGGCCATGACCTCGATCTGATCGGCCGCCATGGCGCGGAAGGAATAGTTCGAATGGTCGGCGCCACCCGGCGGTTTCTCGGAATCGCCGTAACCGCGCAGATCGGTCGCCACCACCGTAAATTGTTCGGCAAGCCGCGGTGCAAATTTGTGCCAGGATAAATGGCTGAACGGATTGCCGTGCATAAGGAGAAGCGGCGGTCCCTTGCCGCCGTAGACGGTGACAATGCGCGCGCCGCTGGTCTTGATCTCGGTGCGAGTGAAATTTTCGAACATCGTGCTTTCTTTTCCGGGAGTCGCGGTTGATCTCGTGCCTCGTCATTGCGAGCGAAGCGAACCAATCCAGCCTACTGAACGGCTTCTAGATTGCTTCGTCGCCCCTGTTGGGGCTCCTCGCAATGACGAATCGCAGCGCCCCTATTTGCGCCGCGGTTTATCCAGCCCGAGCTCGCTCCATCGCGCCTTAACTGCGGCAATGTCTTCCGGCGCCGGCCAGACCAGCGGTGGGAACCGCGCGCCGTCGAATTCCGGATCAGGATCGTAATCGAGATTCATGGTGGCATCGATCAGCATGCGATTCCATTTGCCGGTGCCATAGAGCGAGGTATTGCGGTCGCGCTTGCGCGTCGATGGGTCCAAACCCAAACCAAAGGTCGCCGGCATGATAACGACGTCATTCTCGCCGGCATTGACGCGATAGGCGATCGCCCAATCGACCGCGGCGTAGTCGTGAATGTCGATGTCGTCGTCGACCACGGTGACGTGCTTGTAGCGGACGTGGCCGGCTGAACTGCCCCACAGCGCGTTGGCGACCTGTTTGGCCTGGCCGCGATAGCTCTGCTTGATCTGCACCAGGATGTTGACCCCGGCTTGCACCGGCGGACACCACACGTCGGTGACGCCAGGAACGCCGGCGCGATCGAGCACGTTCCACGCCGTCGCCGCGCGCATGATCGAGGAGCACATGCCGTTCTCGGAGAAACAGCCGGGCAGCGAGCCTTCGATGGTGCCGCGCAGGATCGGATCCTTGCGATGGGTGATGCAGGTGACGCGGATGGTCGGCTTCGGTGAGCGATCGCCGGCGATATAGCCGGTGACTTCGGCAAACGGCCCTTCCATCAGAAAGTTCGAAGGATCGAGCTGGAGATAACCTTCGATCACGATCTCGGCGCTGGCCGGCACCATCAGATCGACGGTTTCGCATTTGACGAGATCGATCGGGGCGCCGCGAATGGCGCCGATCACGTCGTATTCGCACAGGCCCTTCGGCACCGGCGAGCCGGCGACGAAGCCGAGCGACGGCTCCCAGCCGATTGCGACCGCGATCGGCATTTCGTTGTGCCCGGCCTGCTGCCAGGCCGTGACGTGGTGGCCAATATGCTGCGCGCGCCACATCAGGATCGGGATCTTGTCCTTGCCGCCGATCATGCCGCGATAGATGCCGACATTCATCACGCCGCTGTTGGGGTCCTTGGTGACGACGCCGCCATAGGTCATGATGTAACGGCCGCCGTCGGCTCGGTTCCATTGCGGCACCGGAAATTCGTAGAGATCGATGTCGCCGCCCTTGACGATGTTTTCCTTTACCGGCCCGGTCTTGACCACATTGGGCGGCACACTTTGCGACAGCACGGTGCGGCCAAGCCGCACCAGCTCGCGCGGGTGCGTGTCTGGCGGCAGGCCGAACATCATGGCGACGCGCCGCGCGCTGGAAAGTCCACCGGTAAAGACTTGCCGGCAGCGGGCATTGGCGCCGTAATCGCGAATATTGCCGAACAACAGCGCCGGCCCGGTGCCGGCGCCCTGCGCCAAGCGCGCGATCGTACCAAGCTCGACGTTCCAATCGACCTCGGCATTGATGCGCTGCAATTCGCCCGCACCATCGAGCGCCGTAATCCAACCGCGCAGATCGCCGAACGCAACCGGCTTTCGTTCGCCCACCATCGACCGTCCTGCTGAAGCTTCCCTGGCGCCGGCGTTCTTCGCTTTCCCTGCTTGTTCTGTCAAGAAAGCCCTTTCGTCATTGCGAACGAAGCGAAGCAATCTAGAATCACTCGGTCCACTGGATTGCTTCGTCGCTTCGCTCCTCGCAATGACGAACTTGGCCATCTCGCGATGCCATGCGGCATCTGCTAATTCAGCATCCATGATCGAAGACCAACGCAGAATCCTGATCGCCGGCGGCGGACCGGTCGGCCTGCTTTGCGCCTGGCTCATTGGCCGTCATGGGCTGCCGGTGCGTCTGTTCGACAACAACAGCGTGCTGCAAATGGACCTGCGCGCCGCGACCACCCATCCGGCGACGCTCGATCTCTTGGACGACGAGCTGGTCGGCGATATGGCGCGGGTTGGTCTGGTGGCGCCGATCTTTCAGTTCTGGGACCGGCCGAACCAGCAATTGGTCGCGCAGTTCGATCATGCCGTTCTCAAAAACGACACGCGGCATCCGCTTGTCGTACAATGCGAGCAGTTCAAGACTGCAAAGCTGATCCTGGACCGGCTGGCGCTTTATCCGAATGTCGAGGTGCTGTTCGATCATGAAGTGATCGACGTGGCGCAGGGCGCCGACGCCGTGACGGTGCGGGTGCGCGGGCCGTCGGGTGCGGCCTCGCAACAAGCGGTTTCACAACATATGGGCGCTTATCTGATCGGCGCCGACGGCGGCCGCAGCACGGTGCGGCGGCGTTCCGGCATCAAATTCGAAGGCTTCACCTGGCCGGAGCGCTTTATCGTTCTCACCACGCCGTTCGATTTCGAAGCCGAACGCAGCTATTGCTACCGCAGCTATTTCGCCGACCCCGGCGCGTGGTGCAATTGCTTCAAGGTCTCGGCCGACGGCCCGCCCGGACTTTGGCGCACGGTCTACCCGACCGACCCGGCGCAGAGCGAAGAGGACATATTGAGCGATGCCGGCGTGCAGGCGCGCATGCAATCGTTTTTTCCGTCGCCGCGGGCTTACGAGATCATCCATCGCAATCTTTATGTGACGCATCAGCGCGTCGCCGAGACTTTCCGCAAGGGCCGCGTGCTGCTCGCCGGCGACGCGGCGCACGTCAACAATCCGATCGGCGGCATGGGATTAAACGGCGGCATCCAGGACGCCGTGAACCTGTCCGACAAGCTTGTGCGCATATTTCGCGACGGCGCACCGGAGCGGCTGCTCGATCTGTACGATCTGCAACGTCGCACCGTCGCCATCGAATTCGTCCAGGAGCAATCGATCGCCAACAAAAAGCGGCTGGAAGCGCGCGACCCGGCGGTACGCCAGCGCAATCTCGACGAGCTGCGCGCGAGTGCGGCCGACCCCGAGCGCGCGAGGCAATTTTTGTTACGAACCTCGATGATCGCCAGCCAGCGCCGGGCGGAGGCGCTGGCGTTGGCGAAGGGGTGAGAGGGGCGGTCACCTCAGGATGACGGGCTAATCGATGAAAGCGATCAACCACCTGGTGTTCGCCGGCCATGATCTCGAGGCCATGCGTTCGCACTATGCGCGTTTGGGATTTACCGTCATGCCATGCGGCCAGCATCCTTTTGGCACGGGCAATTCCGTCATTCAGCTTCACGGCACCTTCCTCGAACTGCTTGCCGTCACGATCCCGCAAGATATCCCCGAGCATCGCGCCGGGCATTTCTCCTTCGCCGCGTTCAATCGCGATTATCTCGCCCGTCACCAAGGCTTCTCGATGCTGGTGCTCGATACGCCGGATGCGCGCGCCGACATCGAAGCGTGGCGCGCGGCCGGGCTGCAAACTTATGAGCCGTTTGATTTCTCACGAACGGCGAAGATGGCTGACGGCCGAGAGATCACAGTCAGCTTTTCGCTTGCCTTTGTCAGCCATCCGGCGGCGCCGTGGCTCGGCCTGTTCGCCTGCCAGCATTACGCGCCCGAATACTTCGCGCAGCCGCGCTATTTGCAGCATGCCAATGGCGCAACGGCAGTCCAGGATGTCTGGATCGTCGGCGAAACCGCGCCCGATCTTGCCGGCTTCATCCACACTGTTACCGGCGCCAAGCCTATCAGTGAAGATCCGTCCGTCACAACGCTGCAAACGCGCATAGGCGCGATCGTACTGGCTCGCGCGGCGGCGTTCGAGAGCGTTTTCGGCTTGGCTGCGCCGTATCCGGACGATGGCCCGCACCTCGCCGCATTGACGATCGCATGCCAAACTATGGGCCAGCTCGCGGATTTGCCGCGCGTTGGCAACCGCCACGTCCTTGCGCCAATGAAGAATTTTGGCACAACAATCGGGTTCGTCGAAACTCCCAAAAGGTGATCCATGCGTATGTTTCAGCTCTGCGTCTGCGGCGAACCGCTGCAAGCCAACGAGCAGCCGACGCCAAAGCCGACCGGCAGCGAGGTGCTGCTCAAAGTGCTGGCGGCGGGCGTCTGCCATAGCGACTTGCATCTCGCCGATGGCTGGTTCGATCTCGGCGGCGGCAAGCGGCTTAGTCTCACGGACCGCGGCATGAAGCTGCCGGTCACGCTCGGCCACGAGAATGTCGGCGAAGTGATTGCCACCGGACCGGACGCGAAGGGCGTGCGCATCGGTGCGCGCATGCTCGCGGATCCGTGGATCGGCTGCGGCAGCTGCGGGCCGTGCCGGCGCGGCGAGGAGAATCTCTGCCGCGCCATGAAAAGCCTCGGCGTGTTCGCCAATGGCGGCTATGCCGATCACATATTGGTGCCGCATCCGCGCTATCTGTTCGAGATCGGCGATCTGCCGCCGGAGCGCGTGGCGCCGCTTGCCTGTTCGGGCGTGACGACTTTCGGCGCCTTGAAAAAAGTACCGACCTTGGCAAGCGAGCCGACCGTGATCATCGGCGCCGGCGGCTTAGGCCTGATGTGTCTTGCCTTGCACCAGAAGATGGGCGGCCATTCGGCCATCGTCGTCGATATCGATCCGGCCAAGCGCAAGGCGGCGAAAGAGGCCGGCGCTGCGCACGTCATCGATGGCGGCGCGTCCAACGCCGCACAGCAGATCATCGATCTCACCCAAGGCGGCGCCTGGGCGGTGATCGATCTCGTCGGCTCCTCGCAAAGCGCGCGCGTCGGCTATGACAGCCTGATCAAGGGCGGCAAATACATCATCGTCGGCCTGTTCGGCGGCGACATGACGGTATCGCTGCCGCCCATTCCGATGCGCGCGCTGACCATCCAGGGCTCTTATGTCGGCAGCGTTCCGGAAATGGCCGAATTGATGGAGCTCATCCGCCGCACCGGACCGCCGCAGGTTCCGGTTGCGACCAAACCGCTCGACGAGGTGAACGCGGTGATGCGCGACTTGCGCGCGGGCAAGATCATTGGCCGCGTGGTGCTGACGCCGTAGGCTCGTGTCTTCGACGATATGAGGGTCGGTATGGACGATCCATTGCGGCAGGCCAAAGCCAAAGCAGCCGCGACGTATGACGCTGCGGCTGACCATTTCGACGATACGCCGCTGAGCTTCTGGGAACGGATTGGCAAGCGGACCATCGATCGTCTCGCGCTTCTGGCGGGCGCCGACATACTCGATGTTGGCTGCGGGACCGGTGCGTCGGCGCTGCCGGCAGCGGAAGCAGTCGGGTCGAAGGGCTCAGTAATCGGAGTTGATTTGTCCGCGCGTCTACTCGATCGTGCTCGCGCCAAGGCCAAGGCGCGCGGTCTGTCAAATGTTGAATTCCGACTCGCCGACATGACGTCGCTCGGTTATCCGAATGATCACTTCGATGCCGTGGTAAGCGTTTTCTCGATCTTTTTCGTACCCGACATGGAAGGCATGGTCCGCGAACTGTGGCGCATGGTGCGCCCCGGCGGGAAGCTCGCAGTCACCACCTGGGGTCCGCGAATATTCGAGCCGGCCTATTCGCGCTGGCAAAAGGTGATCAAACAGGAGCGACCGGACCTTTATAGCGCGTTCAATCCCTGGGATCGCATCACGGATCCCGTGTCGGTCCGGCGCTTGCTCCAGGATGGTGGGGCAGCAAACATCGAGGTCACGGCGGAAGACGGAAACCAGACGCTGCGCTCAGCAGACGATTGGTGGACAATCGCTCTTGGTTCGGGATTGCGGTGGGTAATCGAGCAGATGGGGCCGGAGGCGGCAGCACGGATAAAGACTGATAATGTCAATTGGCTCAACGAGAACAAGATCGACCGTCTTGAGACGAACGCGATTTATGCGACCGCTCAAAAAGCATCGTAACAGGGATTCGGATCGATAGTGGTGAGACCATGCAGCGCAAAGTGATCATCTCATGCGCCGTCACCGGCTCGGCCGACACGCCGGGCCGCAACTCGGCGGTGCCGGTGACGCCGGAGCAGATCGCCACTTCCGCGATCGATGCCGCCAAGGCCGGCGCGGCGATCGTGCACATCCATGTGCGCGATCCGAAAACCACCAAACCGAGCATGGACAAAGCGCTCTACCGCGAGGTTGTCGAGCGGATCAGGGGAAGCGGCACCGACGTGCTCATCAATCTCACCACCGGACCGGGCGCGCGCTTCACCCATGACGAGCGCGATCCTTCGAAGCCCAGCGCAGAAAGCGTTTTGAAATCGCCGGAAGAGCGCGTGCGTCACGTCGTCGAGCTCAAGCCCGACATTTGCAGCCTCGACATGGGCAGCCTCAATATGGGCGACCGGGTGTTCATCAACACGCCCAAGCACCTGCAAGCGATGGCGGTGGCGATCAAGGACGCCGGCGTCATGCCCGAACTCGAAGTGTTCGAGACCGGGCATCTCCTGCTCGCCAAGCGTTTCATCGACAACGGTTACGTCAAGCCGCCCGGGATGTTTCAGATCTGCCTCGGCATTTCCTGGGGCCAACCGGCGACGCCCGAGGCCATGACCTATATGCGCAATCTGCTGCCGCCGGATGCGCCCTGGTTTGCCTTCGGCATTTCGCTGCATCAATTCCCGATGGTGGCGCAAACCGTTTTGCTCGGCGGCCATCCGCGCGTCGGACTAGAGGACAACATTTATCTGGAAAAGGGCAAGCTTGCGCCAAGCAACGCGGCGCTGGTCGAAAAGGCGGCAAACATTGTCCAAGTCCTCGGCGATCAGGTTGCGACGCCTGCGGAAGCACGGCAGATCCTCGGCTTGGCCGCGAGTAACGTTTGAACCGAGTGCACTAAAATTGTTGGATCGTCATTGCGAGGAGCGTCAGCGACGAAGCAATCCAGTCTCTGTGCTGGCTTTCTGGATTGCTTCGCTTCGCTCTCAATGACGAAAGTGTTGGTTCGCCCTAGCCTCATCTAGCTTCAAGGGAACATCAAAGTTATGGATCTGGGCATCAAAGGTTTGCGCGTGATCGTCACCGCCGGCGCTGCCGGCATCGGCCGCGAAGTCGCCCGCACATTCCTGCGCGAAGGTGCGCTGGTGCACATTTGCGACATCGATCGCCACGCGCTGGCTGAACTTGCAAGCAGCGACCCCAAACTGAAGGCGTCGCTCTGCGATGTCTCCGACCGCGACGCCGTTACCCGCTTCATCGATGCCACGGCGGCTGCGCTCGGCGGGCTCGATTGCCTCGTCAACAATGCCGGCATCGCCGGCCCGACCGGCCGGGTCGAGGAAATTCCGCCGGAAGAATGGGATCGCACGCTCGCCGTCAACATCACCGGACAGTTCAATTGCGTGCGCGCCGCGGTGCCGCACCTGGCGAAAAGCGGCAATCCATCGATCATCAATCTGTCCTCGACGGCGGGCCGCCTCGGTTTTCCCTTGCGCACGCCCTATGCCGCCTCGAAATGGGCGGTGGTCGGTTTCACCAAGTCACTCGCCATCGAGCTTGGGCCGCTCAAGATTCGCGTCAACGCGATCCAGCCCGGCGCCGTGGAGGGCGACCGGATTCGGCGGGTGTTCGGCGCCAAGGCGCAGGTCCGCGGCGTGTCGATGCAGGCGATGCAGGAGGAAGCCCTGTCGCATGCGTCGATCAAGGAAATGATCGCGCCGCAACAGCTCGCCGACATGATGGTGTTTCTGGCGTCGCCGCGCGGGCACACGATCTCAGGCCAGGCCATCAGCATTTGCGGCGACGTGCAGTCGCTGTTCTAAACCAAAGCGAATGATTTTAGGTTGATTCGGTATTTCGCTTTAGCTTGTTATTTGAGCATGATCTTTTCCGAAAACCGGCGTCCACTTTTCGGGATCATGCTCTAAGGCGGGATCGACGCCGACCTCACCTTATCCGGTACAGCGCATGGCGCCGGTTGCGGGTGAACGGCCGCACCTGTGTGGGCCAGCGGCCGGCTTCGACCGCCTTGGCCCATTCCGGACTGGTGAGCACATGCGGGCCGTCGATCTCGTAGACCGCTGAGTGGCGCGCGCCTTCGTGCGCGACCTTTTTTTCTTGGCCGCCGATGCTCACCGCGAACGGCTCGCCTTCGAGACGCGTCACCGCATGCACGCCCGGCACTTTCAGCAGATTGGGAACGTGCTCGGTATCGTAGACTTCGTGGAACAGCGCTTCTTTGTCGGGATCGACATCCATGCTGGCGACGAACAGATATTTGGATTTGATCGGCATCGGGGTCCTTCGCTTGGTAGAGTTACGAAAAATTATTTGAATCGCTCCGACGGCGGCGCGATCTCGGTGACAAGATCGCGGATGAGTGCCTTGTTTGGCAGCGGCGTCAGCGTCATTTCGCGCGGCTCGAGCCGCGCGGTGCAGGCATAGACGGTTTCGCCGTCGAGCTGGATCATGCATTCCTTGCAGGCATTGGCGTTGATGCAGGAAAACCGCATCGCCAGCGTGGGGTCCTTGTTGATGCGTAGCCAGCGCAACCCGTCGAGCACCGACTGCCCTGGCTCGAACGGCACTTCGAAGGTCTGCCAGCGCGCCGGCTCGCCATGGCTGCCGCGGCGGATTTTCAGTTTGGCGACGGCGGTCATGCGTCTCAGCCTGTCCCAAGTTTCCCTCTCCCCGTCGGGGAGAGGGAGCCGAGCGCCAAAGGTGCGAGGCGGTTGAGGGGGATCGGATTGAGAAGATTCTGCGCGATCGGATCCCCCTCACCCTCGCTCGCCTCGCTCGCTCGACCTCTCCCCGCTGGGGAGAGGTGGAAATTTTCCTTACTGTTCATCAGACCAATGCCTCGGCTGGTGCGCCCGAGAATTGCAGCGCGCCTTGGGCGAGCCGCACGCGCTGATGGCGCCGCCAGGCCGGCAGCATCTGTGGGTAATCTTCGCGCTGATGGGCGCCGCGGCTTTCGGTCCGCGCCAGCGCGGATTGCGCGACGGCGCGCGCCACGACGAGCATGTTGCGCAGATCGAACCATTCGAGCCGCTGCAGATCGAAGCCGACGTCTGCTGCGCCGGCAAGGCGCGGCACACGCTCACCGAGCTCGTCGGCGAGCGCGCCGATCCCCGCGAGCGCGCGGTTGAGCTTGGCGGCAGTGCGGAACGGGCCGACTTCATCGGCCATGATCGCCTGCAATCGCGCGATCATCGACGCTGTGTTGAGGTCCCGCCCGGCGCCACTACCGTCGCCGACGAGGTCAAGCGCGGCGCGCACATCTACCGCGCGCAAATTCTGGCGCGCAATCGTCTTGGCGCGCGCGGCAGCGCTGCGGCCGGCGCGGCGGCCGAACACCAGAGCTTCGGTGATGGCATTGCCGGAGAGCCGATTGGCACCATTGGCGCCGCCGACCACTTCGCCGGCGGCGAACAGGCCGGGCAGTTCGGTCTGCATCTGCGCGTCGGCGATCACGCCGCCCATGTGGTAATGCGCGATCGGCGCAACTTCGACCGGCATGCGGGTGAGATCGATAGCGTTGGCGGCGAGCCGGTCGATCACAGGCCCGAAAGCGGCGCGCAACGCCGCCGCGGAGCAGTGTTCGAACGACAGATAAGCGCCGCCATGCGGTGAGCCGCGGCCGGCCTCGACTTCCTTGAAAATGGCATAGGTCGCGAGATCACGCGGCAGCACGTATTTGCCGTCCTCGTCCGAGCCGTAGCGCGAGGTAAACTCTTCCATGCGGCCGTTGAGAAGCCGCCCGCCGAGCTTGTAGCGGAACGGATCCCACATGATCGGATCCATGCCAACGAGCCGCGGGGCCAAGTGCCCGATCGGAAAGAACTGGACGAATTCCATGTCGATCAGCGACGCCCCGGCGCGCAGCGCCAGCGCATAACCGTCGCCGCCCATATTGAGCGAGGCGCTGTTGCGCCGGTAGAGCCGCGTCAACCCGCCGGTCGCGAGTACCGTCGCCTTCGCCGCGATGGTCACTGGCGCACCGCTGCCGACATGCCAGCCGACCGCGCCGGCAATTTCACCATCGGAACCAGCGACCAGATCGATGATGCAGATGTCGCCGGCTTTGCGGATATCCCTGTTACGGGCCATCACGGTGCGCAGCGTCTTCGACACCGCCGGTCCGGTATTGATGAAATCAACATAGACGCAGCGCGGCCGGTCATGGCCCGGCGCGGTAGTCGCGGTGATGTGATTGTCCTTGCGCGCCCAGCCGACGCCCCAGGCGTCGAGCTCGCGAATGCAGGCGGGAGCGTCCTCGCACAACAGCTGCGCCAGTCTTTCGTCGCACAGGCCGCGCCCGGCGGCGATGGTGTCGTCGTAATGGTGGCGCGGCGCGTCGGGCACCTCTTCGCCCAGCGCCGCCGCCACCGTCATCTGCGCCATCACGGTGGCGCCGCCGCGGCCGATCAGGCTGCGATCGACGAGGAAGACGCGCGCACCGCCGCGCGAAGCTTCGATGGCGGCATACATGCCGGCGGCGCCGGAGCCAATCACCAGCACGTCGGTCTCGATGGCAACAGGTTCGGAGGTCATGCGGCGAAGATAGAGTGCCGCTCGTCCCCGCGAAAGCGGCCTTCCGTCATCCTGAGGTGCGAGCGTAGCGAGCCTCGAAGGATGAACGGCCCGTCGCCCTTCGAGGGCCGCTTCGCGGCCACCTCGGGGTGACGGGAATAGCTACGCCGGCAGCGGTTTGCCCCTGGTCTCCGGCAAGAACGGCGCGACGCAGAAGCCGAGCACGTAAATGGTCGAGATGATCAAAGCGGCGCGGCTAAACCCGCCGAACTGCACGATCAGCGCGCCGGCAAACAGCGGGCCGAGAAAAGCGATGAAGCGCGGCGCGTTGAACGAAAACGCAACGCCGGTGGCGCGCGAGCGGGTCGGAAACAATTCCGGCAACCAGACCGGCATCCACGAATATTGCCCGAGTGTGAAGAACGCATTCACCGCCGCCGCGACCAAGAGCAGGTTCAGATCGGTCGTCCACAGGAACAGGACCGGCGTCATCAACAGCGAGGCGGCGAAATAGAACATCACGACCGGCTTGCGGCCGAAGCGGTCGGCGAGAAAGCCGAGGCTGGCATAGCCGAGGATGGCGCCGAAATTGTAGGCCATGCCCGCATAGCTCGCCCATTGCGGCCCCGGCAAATTCGCCTTGGCCGCGACGGAAGCGATATAGGGCGGCACCCAGGACGAGATGCCCCACCAGGCGAGCGTCGTCGCCAGTGACATCAGGAAGGCGAGCATGATGCGCCGGCGGGTTTCCGGCTCGGCAAACAGGTCGGCGATGGTGAAGCGCGTCAGCGCCTGCTCGTGCGCCGACAGCGCGGCGCCGCTGTCCCTGCGCGCGTGGGCTTCGCGGCGTTGCGCGTCAACCCGTTGCCAAGCCGCGGACTCGTCGATTGAGGTCCTGATCCACAGCGTCAACAGCGCCGGCAGAATGCCGATCAGGAACATATAGCGCCAAGCTTCAGGGCCCAATGCGCCGACGAACAGCCAGATGAAAGATGCGAGAAAGAAGCCGATGCCGAGCCCGCATTGCATTAGCCCGGCGCCTCTGCCGCGCGCCTCGTTGGGCCACAGCTCAGCCATCATCGAGGATCCGGTCGCCCATTCCGAGCCGATGGCGATGCCGACCAGGAAACGCAGCAGCGCAAACGAAATCCAATTGAACGATATCGCCGTCAATCCGGTTAAAATCGAATAGGCCAGGATGGCGTAGATCATCGTCCGCTTGCGGCCGATATAATCGGCGAGAATCCCGCCGCAGAAGCCGCCGATGCCCCAGCCCAGAAGCGTGATCGCCACCACGGTGCCGATATAGGCGGGGATCTGCGCATATTGCGACGGATCGAGCAGCGAGTGCATCGCCGGACCGACGGTGAGGAACAGCGCATAGGCCTCATAGCCGTCGAACAGCCAGCCGAGATTGGTCGCGATCAGCGTGCGCCACTGCGTGGCAGTCAGCGAGCGATACCACGGCAGCGTGCCTGCGGTGACTTCCGTCATGTCTTCCTCCCCGGCCCCGCGCTCTTGTCCCCGCGTCTTCGATTATCGAAGCGGGCGCATCGCGGGAAACTTAGCTGAAAGTTTTGGTGCGGTCACGGCGCGATTGCTCTGCGCATGATCTTTCCCGAAAACCGGCATCCACTTTTCGGGATCATGCTTTAGCAGCCGGCGCGGCAAAGGCCGCGGCCAGGCGCGCGGCAAATTGTCGTTCCATTTCCTTCGCCTTGGCGCGAAGCACCGGCTGGCCGAGGCTGCCGAGCTTGCCGGTGAGCGCGGTTTCGACGTCGTAGTCGATACGCGTGGCGCCGGCCGTTTCGGTGAGCCTGGTGACTGACGTTGCGGCCAGGCGCCCGACAATGCCGACTGGCGCGCCCTCGATCTTGGCTTCGATCTCGCGCGGTTCATCGGCGCGGACAACCTGCACCGTCACCTTAAACGCAAATTTCATGTAGGCAACTTTGGTCTCGAACATCGCGCTGTAAGCGTCCGGGCCGGTCTCGGCAAGATCGCGCACGCCCTCGACGCAGGACGCAAACAGCCGCGCGTCGCGCAGCGCCTTGTAAACTTGGGCGCGCGGCGCCTGGACTATTATCGTTCCGGATACTTTCATGATTTTTCGAATTCGGCTCCCGAATTCGCCGCTCAGGCGCGCAATGCGGTGAGCATGTCCTTGATGTATTCGTCGGCGCTGGAAATCACCAGCATCATCGCGTGCGGCCGCAATTGCGCCAGCATCTTGGACAGCGCCTCGTCGCTGGAGGACGCGGTGCCGAGGATCAGCGCGGTCGTCATCACGTGACGGACGGCGCAGGCTTCACCGATAATGGCCGCAGCCCCGGCACTCTCGCCGGCGCTCGCCACCATCACCACCAGATCGGCGGAAGCAATCTCCTCGACCAGATTCTTGGTGCGCCCGGCGAGGTCATTGAGCCACCCGCCGAGCGAAAAGCGCTCCGGCGCGCTGCCGGAAGCTGCGCCGGCAAAGGCCGAAGCGGTGAGAAAGGTCGCACCTTGCCAGGAATCGCGCGCCAGTTCCTTGACCACGCGTTCGCTCGCGGCATCGAGCGCGATGACTTTGACGGCCCGCGGACGCGAATTCGGCGCGGCGATCCGAAACTTCGCCTCTGCCGCCGAACTCATGCGGGCCGATTCGCTCTGCATCCCTTAATCTCCCGAGGCGTATGGCCGCGCCACTATAGCGAAGCGGGCACGCTATTTCATTATCGGCACACTCTTGTATAACGGCCGGCTTTCACTTTTATAAGCGATCATTTGGCGGATTCCTCGCCGAGGCAGCGATGTCCTCTACAGCAAAACGTCTTGATCTGTGCGCCGCGAGCGAGGTCGCACCCGGCACCGCGCTCAAGGTCGAGATCGAGGATCTCGCGCTGGCGGTGTTCAACGTCGACGGTGAATTCTTCGTCACCGACGACATGTGCACGCATGGGCCCGGCTCGCTGTCGGAGGGCTATATCGACGGCGACGTCGTCGAATGCAATTTTCATAATGGCCAGTTCAATATCCGCACCGGCGAAGTGGTATCGCCGCCATGCATGATGCCGGTGAAGACCTATCCGGTGAGCCTCATCGAGGGCCGCGTCACCATTGAGGCCTGAGCCGCCCCGTTGGGAAGCGGCCCATCAAGCGCCGACCGCTGTCTTCGATCTTTGCGCTTTTCAGTTGACGACAACGCATCGGCCCGGCTTCTTTCCTAAAGCCCGCGCGCCAGATCGCAGGGCAAGCCGGTGTGGAGGATCGCCCAATGACCAGAAGCAAGCCGCCGTTTCGCGCCGACATTGTCGGCAGCCTGTTGCGCACCGCGCCATTGAAGGAGGCGCGGGCAAAGCGGGAGAAAGGCGCGATCAGCACCGCGCAGCTCGCCGAGGTCGAAGACCGCGAGATCGAGAAAATCATTAAAAAACAGGAGGACGTCGGGCTGAAAGTCGCCACCGACGGCGAATTCCGGCGGTCATGGTGGCATTTCGATTTTTACGGGATGCTCGACGGCGTCGAGATCTACGAGCTCGATCACGGCATCCAATTCCAGGGCGTGCAGACCAAGCCGCGCAGCATTCGCATTCACGGCAAACTCGGTTTCTCACATCATCCGATGCTCGACCATTTCAAGTTTCTTAAAGCGCACACGCGGGCGACGCCGAAAATGTGCATACCGAGTCCGGCGACAATGCATTTCCGGCTGGAGCCGAATGCGGTCACGGCCAAGGAATACAAGGATCGCGACGCCATATTCGACGATCTGGCCAGGACCTACCGGCAGGCGATCCGCGGCTTCTACGACGCCGGTTGCCGTTATCTACAATTCGACGACACCGCCTGGGCCTATTTGTGCTCGCAGGTCGAGCTGAAAAAGGCGCGCGAGCGCGGGCTTAACGCCGACCGCCTACAGCAGGACTATGCCCGCGTCATCAACATGGCGCTGGAAGGCAAGCCCGCAGACATGGCGATCACCACGCATGTCTGCCGCGGCAATTTCCGCTCGACCTGGATTTCCGAGGGCGGTTATGAGCCCGTGGCCGAAACATTGCTCGCGAAATTGAATTACGACGGTTATTTCCTCGAATACGACACCGCCCGCGCCGGTGGCTTTGAACCGCTGCGGTTTCTGCCGAAGGGCAACAAGATCGTCGTACTCGGCCTCGTCACCACCAAGAGCGGCACGCTCGAGAAAAAAGACGCCGTCAAGCGCCGCATCGAGGAGGCCACCAAGTTCGCGCCGTTCGATCAGCTTTGCCTGTCGCCGCAATGCGGTTTCGCCTCGACCGAGGAAGGCAATGTGCTGGCCGAGGACGAGGAATGGGCAAAGCTGCGGACGATCGTCGAACTGGCCAATGAGGTGTGGGGGTGAGGGGTCATTCCGGGGCGCGCCAACAGGTCCGGCCCAAAGTGGCCGGACCGGTGACAAGCTCCGCGCGAACCCGGAATCCAAAATCACACCCGTGCGCCTTCGCGCTCCTTCTCCCCGCTTGCGGGGAGAAGGTTGGGATGAGGGGGCGTTATCGGCGGTTCAGACTCG
>Ga0187819_10000077_pt1 | contig 43246 bp, 35 predicted proteins | sample NC_wetland_sal_i_15_FD_132411 | JGI IMG/M metagenome (GOLD analysis project Ga0187819, IMG submission 132411) | Wetland sediment microbial communities from Neuse River Estuary, North Carolina, USA - SO4_4 | ecosystem: Environmental > Aquatic > Freshwater > Wetlands > Sediment | place: USA... | reverse complement strand
TGTGCCACTGGTGCTACTATCGCGGTTACCTGCCCACAGAATCTTCGGGCGCACGAGGGGCGCTCGGGAGGAAGTCCGTGAAATCCAAGAGGCGCAAGAGGGAATCTATGCCCGCTGCGGGGGATGGGCTATCGCGGCGTGAGTTTGCGCGGCGCGCCGGCGTGGCTGCTGCGGCGATGGCGGCCATTCCGGGCGGCGTACTGGGGATGGCGGGGACGCCGTCGTCTGGGCGCGAGGATTCCATCGCGCCGCTGCAGGAGGCTGCCGGGGGGACGCCGAAACTATCTGCGGAGGCATTGGGCGAGGCGGACGGAAAGGTCGCGGAGATTCTTCGCCGGTACGGGGCAAAGCTGAGCGAGGCGCAAAAGGCGGATGTACGCCGCCTGATGCGCGAGGCCCAGGAGCAGATCGAAGCGCTGCGCGCGTTTCCGCTGGAGAACAGCGACGAGCCGGCCACGGTTTTTCATGTCGTGGGAACCTCGCCACGGAGCGCCGGGACGACTCGGCGCGCACCCGCGGCACCGGCCGCACCGGGCGCCAAAAAACCCGCTAAAGGGGACGCCTGACCATGTACGTCGAGGAGGTCCTCTACCTGACGGTGCGGGAGCTGGCGGACCGCATCCGGACCGGGGCGATGTCGCCCGTGGAGCTGACGGAAAGCTATCTGGAACGCGCGAAGCGGCTGGGGCCGCGGTGGAATGCCTACGCGTTGCTGACGCCGGAGCTCGCGCTCCAGCAGGCACGGGTGGCGCAGAGGGAAATCCGGGCAGGGCATTACCGCGGGCCGCTGCACGGCATTCCCTATGCGGCGAAAGACCTGCTGGCGGTTCGCGGGCTGCCGACCACGTGGGGTGCGCGGCCTTACGCGGCGCAACAGTTTGATTTCGACGCCACAGTCGTCACGCGCCTGCGCGAAGCGGGCGCGGTGCTGCTGGGCAAAGCGGCGATGATCGAACTGGCCGGCGGCATGGGGTACCGCTACGCCTCCGCCTCGCTCACCGGCGCGACGAAAAACCCGTGGAATGCAGGCTGCTGGACGTGCGGCTCTTCGAGCGGTGCGGGGGCCATCGTGGCCGGGGCGCTGGCCGGTTTTGCGATTGGCACGGAAACGTGGGGTTCGATCATCTGTCCCTCGGCGTATTGCGGGATCAGCGGGTTGCGGCCGACGTATGGGCGCGTGAGCCGTCATGGGGGCATGGTGCTGTGTTCGTCGCTGGATAAAATCGGGCCGATGGCGCGGAGCGCGACGGATTGCGGCACGGTGCTCGCCGCCATCGCGGGCCACGATCCGCTGGATGCCAGTTCGCTCGCAGCGGGAGAGGCGGCGTTTGCGTATCCGGGGGCGGGCGCGTGGCCGCGGGCGTTGCGCGTGGGCTGGATTGCGGAGCAGATGAAGGGAGCACAGCCCGGAATTGTGGCGGCGGTGGACAGCGCGCGGCAGGCGCTCGTAAAAGCGGGCGCGAAAGTGGCCGACGCGAAACTGCCGGAAGGTCCGTGGGAGGCCGCGGCGGGCGTGATTGTGTCGGTGGAGGGAGCGTCGGCGTTCGACGAGCTGATTTCGTCGGGGAGATGCCTCGAGCTAACGGATCCGCTGGGCAAAATTGGAGGGTTCGTGAACCAGCAGATCGGGGGCACGGATTACCTGCGAGCCATGCGCGCGCGCCGAGTGCTGCAGCGGAAAATGGCGGAAATGCTGCGCGGTTACGACGTGCTGGCCGCCGCATCACAAAACGTGACGGCGGTGAAGGTCGATGCCAATCTCGAAACGGATACCGGCGGGGCCGATCCGCTGGGGGCGATCGGCAATCTGTGCGGTCTCCCGGCGATCAGCGTTCCCTGCGGATTCGATGCGAGCGGGTTGCCGGTGGGGTTGCAATTCGTGGGCGCCCTGCTGGGCGAGCATGCGGTGCTCGCGGCCGCGGAATTGTATCAGCGCCATACAGATTGGCACCGGAAGCACGCACCGGCGAGTCGAGGGTGAGGCGTGCCGCTCCAACCAGAGGGGGAAAATTTCTGGTAAGCTCACGCCCGGGAAGACGAGTCGGATTCCACATTTTCGGGAGGTGAACCATGCGCCGAAGCCTCTCTGTTTCACTGGCTGTCCTTTGCGTGTTGCTGGCGTTGCCGCGGGCGGCGCGGGCCCAGATCGGGAAGGCCGTGCGCATCGCCGCGGGCTCTCCGGAGGACCAGCTTGTCCTGGCAATCAATGCAGCGACCACGAATGCGGAGAAGATCGCTCTTCTGGACAAGTACATGGCCGACAATGGAAAGAGCGAAATGGCAATCGTTGCTCTGGAGCAGTACGTAGCCATCTACAGCGCCGACAAGAACTACGAGAAAGCGTTCCAATACGGCGACCAGGGACTAGCCGCTGATCCCGACAACTACGGCATTGCTTATGCCATGTTCCGCGCGGCCCAGGATAAGGGGGATGTGGAGCGCGAATTCCATTACGGAGAGGCGCTGGCGGGAATCGTGGCGCGTTACAAAGCGCAGGCGGCGCCGCAGGGAGAGGATGCGGACTCCTGGGCGGCGCGAAAGAAGCAGACCCTGGCGGATATTGCGGAGGGCATGAACTACGTATCCGCCTCGCTGTTCAATGCCGCGCGCGGCGCGCAGGACCCCAAAGTCCAGGTGGCCCTGCTCGAGCGCTATGCCATTGCCTTTGCCGATTCCCCTTATGCCGAGCCGGCGCAGACGCTGGTGGCCGATAACTACCGCCGGTTGCGGGATTACGCGAAGATGACCAGCTTCGCGCAACAGGTGCTGGAGAAAGATCCGGACAACATCAGCATGCTGGTGCTGCTGGCCGACGACGGGAGCGATCGCGGCGTGAAGCTGGCGGAGGCCGATCAGTACGCGCACCGAGCGCTGGACCTGCTGGGCAAAGCGCAGAAGCCCGCGGGGATGGCCGACGGCCAGTGGCAACAGCGCGTGGCGCTCCAGGAGGGCCTGGCGTGGTCGTCCATCGGCCAGGTGGCCATCGAGATGAAGAAGGAATCGGCGGCGCTGGCCGCGTTCCAGAAGGCGGCGCCACTGGTGAAAGGCGAGCCGTTCAGCTATGCGCGGAATCAATACCGCATGGGCTTTGCGCTGCTGAACCTGAAGCGCACGGCAGAGGCGCGCACTGCGCTGACGGAGGCAGCTTCGCTGGACACGCCGTATAGAAAACTTGCGCAGGAGAAGTTGAACGGCTTGCCGCCCGGGCCGCCCGCAAGGAAGAAGACGCCGTAGGGGAATTCCGCCGCGGTGAAACCCAACGGGCGATCACAGCATCCATCACCCCATATGCCGCAAAACGAGATGCAGCGAATGAGCCGGGCGGCCGGCCCGCGCGGAAGCACGCTCCTGGCGGCCGGCGCCGCATGCTGTGCAGCGATTGCGGGCCTTGCTTTGGCCGCCATGGCCGCCCAAGGGCCTGCTGTGCCGGCCGCAGGCGTTCCGCAAGGGGGAGATTCGCGGCAAATCCAGATCGGCGACGCCACCATCACGGTGAATGTTGCCGCCGGGCACACGGATCTTCCCGAGGCGCGGATCTACGCGTGGGTGACGCGGGCGGCCCACGCGGTAGCCATGTACTACGGCGGCTTTCCGGTGGTGCAGGCGGAGGTGAACGTGCGTCCGGCGGCGGGCCGGGACGGCGTTTTCCACGGCTTCACGTATTTCCCCGAAGCGGGAACGCTGACCACGCGCATTGCCGTGGGAGAGCATACAACCGAGGCGGAACTGGCCAACGACTGGATGATGACACATGAACTCGTCCACATGGCCTTCCCGTCGATGGCGGACGAACACCACTGGATTGAAGAGGGAATCGCCACTTACGTGGAGCCCATCGGCCGCGCGGAGGACGGGCAGATTCCGGTGACCTCCGTGTGGCAGCAGCTCGTGGATGGATTGCCGAAGGGCGAGCCAGAGCCCGGGGACCAGGGCTTGGACCACACGCACACCTGGGGGCGCACGTACTGGGGCGGCGCGATGTTTTGCCTGCTGGCGGACGTGGGCATCCGCCGCGATACGCAGAACCGGCTGGGACTCCAGGATGCGCTGCGTGGCATCGTGGCTGCGGGCGGAACGATGGAGCGCGAGTGGCCCCTCGAACGCGCGTTTGCGGCGGGGGACAAAGCTACCGGTACGACGGTGCTGAGGGATCTCTACGCGAAGATGAAGGCGGCGCCGGCTCCGGTGGATCTGGAGCGGCTGTGGCGTGAACTGGGAGTGGTGCCGGGAGGCGGGGGCGTGACGTTTCGCGACGATGCGCCGGCCGCAGCGATTCGGCGAGCGATCACGGAGCAGCCCAGGGCAAAATTCGCGCCCGTGAAACCCTGAAGAAGGAAAACCGAAAAACGAAAAACGGGAGACCCGGCTGCGCGGTGGTCCTACGAAAGCACGACGACGGGGTCGCCTACGCGGATGGCGCCCGGCGCGGCGGGGATGATATTCCAGCCGAAAAAGACTTCGCTGGCGCGACGGCGATACGTGGCCAGCGTGCGCATGGGTTCTTTGCCGAATTCACCGGTTTCGGGGTCCACGGTCGGGATGGAGCAGCGCGCGCAGGGCTTTGCGATGACAAATTCAACTTCGCCGACGCGGATCTGTCGCCAGCCATCTTCCTCCAGCGGTTTGCTCCCGGCGACGACGAGGTTGGGGCGGAAACGGCGCATTTCGACGGGGTACTCGAGGCGCCGATTCAGATCGTCCAGCGAAGCCTGAGCGATGAGCAGGAGGGGAAAGCCGTCGGCCAGGCTCACGCCGACGCCCTGGGCTGCGTAGATTCGGTTCACCTGGCGGAAGGCGTCGTCGGGCTGGTAGACGAGCCGGCAAGGAAAGCCCAGGAACTGAGAGAACCAGGCATGGGCCGAGTCGCCGGCAAGCTGCACGTCCACCTCGTCGTTCCAGAGCTGCGCGGAAATGCGCTGCGAACTCCCCGCCGGGGGTGGGGCCACGCGCAGCGGCGGCATGCCGGGTGCGGAGCAGACCAGATCCGGCGAGCCGCCGGCCACGGCGATCAGAGCCATGCGCGGCAAAGCACGCTGGGAGAGAAAGGCGCCTGCCATGTCCACGAGCATCCAGCGGCGGTCGCCTGCGGGGCCGCGACCGTCCAGTGACATCTCGCGGAGCGGGATTCCGCGCGCCGACTTCAGCGGATAGAAGTGGAGCTCAGTGACGTGCATGGCCGGCGGCACAGAGCGATGCTACGGCATGGTGTAGCTGGAGCAAAGAGCCAAGATGGCTGTGGCTCGAATGGACCGGCTTCGGGGCAAAAGCCCACGACTTCTGCAATCGTTACGGCGGGGCTGAGGTCCCGCCCTTCCGGTGACACTGATTCACCTTACAGACTCTCGACCGACCGGCCCGAAGAGCCAGCCGGTCAAATGCGTTGCGGGTACCGACGCGCGGCGCCTACACTGGGGCTTTGGAGAATCAGGGCGTGGCGAAGCGTTCGGCGAAATCCGCATCTTCGCGCAAATTGGTGTTCACGGTGGGGCACTCCACGCGGACGTGCCGGGAATTTCTGGCGCTGCTGCGCGGCCACGGCGTCCGGCTGCTGGTGGACGTGCGCACGGTGCCGCGGTCGCGGCACAATCCGCAGTTCAATCAGGACGCCTTGCGCGCAGCGCTGCGGCGCGCGGGCATCGGGTACCGCCATATGAAGGGCCTGGGTGGCCTGCGCCACCCGCGGAAAGATTCGCCGAATGGCGCGTGGCGGAACGCGAGTTTTCGCGGCTTTGCCGACTACATGCAGACGCCCGAGTTCACCGAAAATCTGGAGCGGCTTGCGGAATTGGCCCAACGCCGTCCGGCGGCAATGATGTGCGCCGAGGCTGTTCCCTGGCGGTGCCATCGGTCGCTGATTGGCGACGCGCTGCTGGTGCGCGGATGGCGTGTGGAGGAACTCAGCAGCCTTTCCTCCACGCGAGCGCATAAACTGACGCCGTGGGCGAAGGTCCGCGGGAAGCGGGTGCTTTATCCGCCGGAATGAACCGGCCGCGGGATGCGTCGTGGCGGTGAATTCCGATAGAATTGTTGTCGCCATGGCGGAACGAATGCCACGCGTCCTGATCCTTTGTACGGATAATTCCGCTCGCAGCCAGATGGGCGAGGCCATCCTCCGCCACTTGGCGCAGGGGAGAGTAGAGGTGCTGAGCGCGGGCATGCGCGCGACTTCGGTGGATCCGCTGGCTATTGAAGCGCTGCGGGAGATGGAGGTCGATGTAGCGGGTCTGCGGTCGAAATCGGTGGAGGAATTCCGCGGCCAGGAGTTCGACGCCGTGATCACCGTGTGCGACCAGGCCCGCGACGCCTGTCCCGCGTTTGCCGGCCGCGCGGTGCGCGTGCACTACGACATTCCAGACCCGGCCGCGGCCGAAGGCACGGCGGAGGAAAGGCTGGAGGCTTTCCGGCGCGCGCGCGACCTGCTGTTTTCGTGTTTATGCGAGTTTTTTACCGTGCTCGTCGGGCCGGACTAGAAGGGGGCATCGGAAAAACATTCATGCAAATTCAGATCAACGGCGAGGCGCGCGAAGTTCCGGACGGCCTCAGCGTCGCCGCGCTGCTGGTCCATTTGGGGTTGAATCCGGCGCGCGTGGCCATCGAGCGAAATCTGGGAATCTTGCCGCGGGCCGCGTGGGAGCCGACGATTGTTGAGGCCGGCGACCGGTTTGAAATCGTCCAGTTTGTTGGAGGTGGGTGAGGGGATGCTACGGACGGGATTGATTACTCGTCTGTTCGAGCGATGCAACTTGAGTGTTTAGATTTGAGGAATGGTTGAAATGGGAACAGGCAGGATTGCCTGTTCTACCTAGAAATACTCTGCAACACGCAGCTACACTCTCCCATCTAATCAGTGCGGGTGCTGCGGCGGTTTTTCGCAGCGAATTATGCAGAGAGCTACGGATGTGTTTGTCATCGGCGGGGGGCCCGCCGGCCTAGCCGCGGCGATCGCCGCGCGGCAGAAGGGTTTCCGTGTGACGCTGGCCGATCCGGCCGCCCCGGGAGCGGACAAAGCGTGCGGCGAGGGCGTGATGCCGGAGGGGGTGGAGGCGCTGTGCCGTCTGAGCGTGGAATTGCGCGCCGGCGAGGCTCGGCCATTTGGCGGCATCCGTTTTCTGGACGGGGGGGGAGTTGCGGAGGCAAGATTTGCGGCGGGCCATGGCCTGGGAATCCGCCGCACCACACTCCACCGGGTTCTGGCGGAGCGGGCCGCGGCCTGTGGCGTGCGCTTGCTGTGGCGAACCCGGGTGGAAGGAATCACTGAGGAGGGCATAGCGCTCGAGGATGGAACAGTCGGCGCGCGGTGGATCTGTGGCGCGGATGGGAGCCAATCGCGCGTGCGCCGGTGGATAGGGCTGGAGCGGCCGTCGGGCAGCGCGCCGCGCTATGGCGCGCGGCGCCATTTTCACGCGCGTGCGTGGTCAGATTGCGTGGAGGTGTACTGGGGGCGGGAGAGCGAGCTGTACGTGGCTGCGGTGGGCGAAGAGGAACTGTGCATCGCGCTGATTTCGCGAGTCCCCGGAATGCGAGTCGAGCAGGCTCTGCCGGAATTCCCGGAGCTGTCGGCGCGCCTCGCCGGAGCTGTGCCCGCGGGCGGGGGCCGGGGAGGGGTGACGTTATCGCTGGGCTTGCCGCGGGTGTATCGGGGCCGCGTGGCGCTCGTGGGAGATGCCTCCGGCAGCGTGGACGCCATCACCGGGCAGGGACTCTCGCTGGCGTTCCAGCAGGCGCACGCACTGGCCGAGGCGATGGAAGCGGGAGACCTGGGGCAGTATCAGGCCGCGCATCGCCGCATCCGGCGGCGTCCGGCGATCATGGCGCGGCTGCTGTTGGCGCTCGACGGGCGGCCGGGGCTGCGGAGGCGGGCGCTGCGAATACTGTCAGAAGAGCCGCACATTTTCGCGCGCCTGCTGGCCGCGCACACCGGAGCGGCATCGGCAGTGGATTGCGCGCTGGGCGGGCTGGGATTGGGATGGCGGCTGGTGACGCCGTGAAGGTGGCGGAGCTGTCCGAGATCTAGACACCCGCGAGCAGGTGGCCGAGTTTTTTCTTTTTCGTCTGCAGGTAGCCGCGGGAGCGGTGCGAAACGCGGGGCTGGCAGGGGATGCGCTCGACCACGCGGACGCCGTTTTCCTCGAGTTGCCGGACCTTCTCAGGATTATTCGAGAGGAGGCGCACGGAGCGCACGCCGAGCTTGCGCAGGATGGCCGCAGAGAAGGCATAGTCGCGGGCATCGGCGGAAAAACCAAGCTCCTCGTTGGCCTCCACAGTGTCGCGTCCCAGATCCTGTAACTCGTAGGCCTTCAGTTTGTTCATCAGGCCGATGCCGCGGCCTTCCTGCGGGAGGTAGAGGAGCAACCCGGCGCGGGCGCGGCCGATCAATTCGAGAGACAGTTCGAGCTGCGCGCGGCAGTCGCAACGTTCCGAGCAGAGCACGTCGCCCGTGAGACATTGGGAATGAATCCGTACCAGCGGCGCTCCGGAGGCGGCAGGATTACCGCGCACCAGCACTACGGCGTTTTCGGCCGGCCCGCGGCCTTCCACGCCCAAAATCGTGAATTTGCCGAACCGCGAAGGCAGTTTGGCACGCGCTACGATGCGCGGAGTGGCGCCGCGCTGGCGGTAGCGTGCCCTGCTGCGGGTTGCGCGTGGTTTCATAATGAAAGCGGCAATTATAGCAGGACGCGCCTTTACACCCCGCGTGGGGTGGGCTAACTTAGCTTTGGCGCGGCAGGGAAGGACAGAGGACAGGCAGGAATGCCTGTGCAACGGGCGCCGATGGCTCCGCAATGGTCATTCTCTCCATAAAAGAACTGCTGCTGACGCTGTTCTTCAAGATGGGGCTGGCAGCGTCGCTGGCGGCGCTGCTGGCGCGCTCGGCCACGTTCCGGAAGGTGCTGTACACGGAGCAGCGGGATTCGGACGAAAAGGTGCGGCTGATGCTGTTCTTCACGCCGCCGCTGGCCACGGGCGTGATGCTGCGGGTCCTGGGCTACCCGTTTGCGGACCTGACACTGGAAGGCGCATTTCTGCTCGGGCTGCTGGGAGGGCGGGTGCCGGGCGTGCTGGGAGGCGCCATCGTGAGCCTTCCGGCGTTTTTCAGCCACGAATGGCTTTCCACGCCCATCGCGGCTCTTGCCGGGCTGATGGGCGGGATGATCCGGCAGGCCATGCCGAACACCGAGGCGGTGTGGAACCTCGGGCCGTTCACGTTTCTGGGAGTTCCGCGGTACTTGTGGCGTTGGGCGCGGGGCCGCGAGCTGGAACGGCACTGGGAGATGCTGGCGCTGGCCGGGATCGTGGCGCTGGAGCTGGGACAACTGGCGCTGGGGGCGGCCGTGCACGGGAAATGGCTGTTCTATTTTGCCGCCGAAAAGCGCTGGGTGGCCATGGCGGCGCAAGTGTTTGCCTCGATGATTGCGGTGGCCGCGCCCATCAAAATCTGGAACACCATTCGCGTCGAGGCGAACCTGGAAGAGCACCAGCAGATGCTGCTGCGGGCGCGCATGGAGGCGCTTTCCAACCAGATCAACCCGCACTTCCTGTTCAACACGCTGAACACCGTTTCCGCGCTGGTGCGCACGGAGCCGGACATGGCCCGGGAGGTGGTGCTCAAACTTTCCAACATCCTCCGGCGTCTATTAAGACAGCAGGAGAACTTCGTGCCGCTGCGGGAGGAGCTCCATTTCGTGGATGATTATCTGGACATCGAGGTGGCGCGTTCCGGCCATGACAAACTGGAGATCGCCAAGGAGATTGACGAGAGTTCGCTGGACGTCTTCGTGCCATCCATGCTGCTGCAGCCCATCGTGGAAAACGCCATCCGCCACGGGCTGGCGCCGAAACTGGAGGGGGGGGTGATCACCCTGCGCACGGTGCTGGACGACGGGCGGCTGGTGATCGAGGTCGAGGACAACGGGCTGGGCATGACGGAGGCGCGCCTGGCGCGGGTCCACGACGAGGGCATCGGCATGTCCAACGTGCAGGCGCGACTGAAGCTGCTGTACGGCGACGATTTTCGTTTCGAGATCTCGAGCCGGCTGGGCGCGGGCACGCTGGTGCGCATTGACGTGCCCGAACTCGTCTCCGAAGTTCCCGCGGTCTCCTGAGGATTTGGCGATCCGATGCGCTATTGCCTGAACTGCGGCGCGGAAAGCCCTTCGGAACCCTGCGGCCTGTGCGGCTTCACCGAGCAGCTCGCCGCGTTCGTGTTCCGCCGCCGGCTGGTTTACATCACCGCGATTTTTCTGCTGGGCACAGTGGCCTTTCTTCCCGCCACGCAGATTTATCCCCCGCTCGATCTGGACAGCATGCTGGTGTTCCTGGGCGTGGTGGCGGCGGTGACGCTGGGTTCGGCCATCGTGCTCGATCTCCGGGCGCGCCGCGGCCAGCCGCTCGAAGCGCTGCGGCGCGTATTCCGGGGATTGCTGCCGCTGCCCTGGGTGCTGAGCGCGCTGTTATTCGCAAACGGATGGCTGGACCACACGCCGCCGGACGTCGCCATCGCCCGCGTGGTTTCGAAATTCACCATGCCCGGCCTGGTGCGCCCGCATCGCCTGATCGTGCGTTCCTGGCGGGCCAATGGGCGCGTGGAACGGCTGGCTGTGGATGAAGACGACTATGCGCGGTTCCGCCCCGGCGACGTGGTGGAAGTGCGGCTAGCCCCCGGCGAGGTCGGCATCCCCTGGGTGTATTCCGTCCTGCGGCATGATTCCCCGGGTGCGCCGCAGCGCGCTGCTGTGCCTCTGCCGCAGCGCCGCGACCCCCCGGTCATCTCCGCACGCTGATCTGCGCCGCGTCCGCCTCGTACCCCTCGTCTTGCACGGTTTTCTGAGCGGCGGTCCGCAATGCCGGCTCGGCCGCATCCTTCCCCGCGGCGATGTGGCGCCGAATCACCTCGTCGCCGTTCACAATGCGAACCAGCCAATTGGATTGCTGCGCATCCCAGGAAACTTCCACTCGATCGGCACGCATAGGCACCTCCCGCAAGACCTCTGATGCATTCTAATCCACGTAGCGTCTGGAGAGAACTCCGGAAAGCGCCGGACCAAGGGCGCCTGGGCAGGCTGTGTCTTTGAAGAGGAACTTCAATGGAGGATCTGCATCCGGGTCGCTCCATTCCACGCCGAGGCCGGGATTTCGTGCTGACCGTATGCCTTCGGACACAGGCGCGGCGCGAGAGCGCGCTTCCGCTGTAGAATAGGAATCACCCCAGCCCGGGAGGTCCCAGATGCGCTCTGCCTTACGCACTGCCGGGTTTGTGGTCATGACGTTGCTGACGGCGGCCGGTGCTGCGGCCCAATCCACGGGAGAGGGCACAATCGGCGGTCAAGTGGTGGGCACGGACGGGAAAGCGGTAGCGAGCGCCCGAGTGACGTTGCAACCTTCCGACGGCAAGCGTCCCCAAACCACAGAAACGAACACCGACGGCCATTTTTGGTTCCCATCTCTTCCCCGGGGACTCTACGATGTGCGCGCATTCCATGACGGGCGGTGGTCCGACTGGCGGCGGAACGTGTGGGTGGAACGGGGTAAGCAGAGCAATGTGACACTGCGGTTGCAGCCGAAGAAATCCACTCCGGCGAAGAGCCCGCCTGCTTCGCTGGTTCCCTAGCCACGATTCCAAGCTTGGCGCAATGCGGGAGAGGCCCGACGGCTTCCCACGGCCGTTGCGCGTCGAAGAAAGCGCGTTCAGGTTTATGCCGACCGCAAACCGGTCGAGCGACCCGCCGGCAAGCAGGAGTCAAGTTCCTCCAAGAACAGTGCTTAAAGACCTGTGGCTTGAGACCATCGCGATGGGTGGCCACCGGCAGCTGCAGTCGTGTGACGCATGCGCGCTGTCGTTGTGACGATTGTCACAGAAGCATGGCCACCGCCTGGCGCATAAAGCTTATTTGGAGAGGAGATTACGTATGCCTGAGCACTCTCTGGTCGTAGATGGGAATGAAGCTGCCGCCTGGGTGGCCTACCGTCTGAACGAAGTCGTCGCCATTTATCCGATTACACCTTCTTCTCCCATGGGGGAGTGGGCCGATCAGTGGATGTCGGAAGGATTGCCAAACATCTGGGGCAGCGTGCCGCGGGTCATCGAGATGCAAGCCGAAGGCGGCGCTGCGGGCGCGCTGCACGGTGCGGTGCAGACGGGGGCACTGGGAACCACGTTTACAGCCTCGCAAGGCCTGCTGCTGATGATCCCGAACATGTACAAGATCGCGGGCGAGCTGACCCCGGCGGTAATCCACGTGGCGGCGCGCTCGGTGGCCACGCACGCGCTGTCCATCTTCGGAGACCACAGCGACGTGATGGCCACGCGGCAGACGGGTTTTGCGCTGGTGGCGTCCAACTCCGTGCAGGAGGCGGCGGATTTTGCGTTCATCGCGCAGGCCGCGACGCTGGCCTCGCGCGTACCCTTCCTACACTTTTTCGATGGCTTCCGGACTTCGCACGAGATCAACCGGATCTTCGGCCTGACGGACGACGATCTGCGGGCCATGCTCGATGAAACGAGCGTGCGGCGCCAGCGAGAACGCGCGCTTTCTCCCGACCATCCCGTGCTGCGCGGCTCGGCGCAGAACCCGGACGTGTTCTTCCAGTCGCGCGAGGCGTGCAATCCTTACTACCGCGCCTGCCCGACGATTGTGCAAGAGGTGATGGATCGTTTCGCCGCGCGGGTGGGCCGGCAGTACCACCTGTACGACTATGTGGGCGCGCCGGACGCGGATCGCGTGGTGGTTTTGATGGGGTCCGGGGCAGGAGCGGTGGAAGAGACCGTTGAGGCACTCAACGCGCGCGGAGAAAAGGTGGGCGTGCTGAAAGTGCGGCTGTATCGCCCCTTCGCCGTCGATGCGTTCGTGGGCGCGCTGCCGCCCACGGTAAGGGCCATCGCGGTGCTAGACCGCACCAAGGAGCCGGGCGCCGTTGGCGAGCCGCTATACGTGGACGTGGTGACCGCGCTGGCCGAGGCCGCCATGGAAGGCATGCGGAAACCCGTAGTTACGCCGCGGGTGATTGGCGGGCGCTACGGCCTCTCCTCCAAAGAATTTACGCCGGCCATGGCGCTGGGCGTGTTCGAGGAATTAAAGAAATCGTCGCCGCTGAATCACTTCACCATCGGGATCCACGACGACGTGACGCACACGAGCCTGGCCTTCGATCCGGAGTTTTCTACGGAAGACCCGCGGACGGTGCGCGCGGTGTTCTACGGGCTGGGGTCCGACGGAACCGTAGGGGCGACGAAGAACTCGGTGAAAATCATCGGGACGGACACGCCAAACCACGTGCAGGGCTACTTTGTCTACGACTCGAAGAAGGCCGGGTCGGTCACGGTGTCCCACCTGCGCTTCGGCCCCGCTGCCATTCGATCCACGTACCTGATCCAACAGGCGAGCTTCGTGGGCTGCCACCAGTCTGAATTCCTGGAGCGCACGGACGTGCTGGAGAGCGCGGCGCCGGGGGCTGTGTTCCTGCTCAACTCGCCGTTCGGTCCGGACGAGGTGTGGGCCCATATTCCGCGCAAGGTGCAACACCAAATCATCGAGAAGAAGCTGCGTTTCTACGTGGTGGACGCGTACCGCGTGGCGCGCGAGACGGGTATGGGTTCGCGGGTGAACACCATCCTGCAAACGTGCTTCTTCGCCATCAGCGGCGTGCTGCCGCGCGAGGAGGCCATCGCCGAGATCAAGAAGACCATCCAGCAGACCTACGGAAAGCGCGGGGAGGCTGTGGTGCAGAAGAACTGGGCGGCGGTGGACCAGGCGATCGCGAACCTGCACGAGGTGCGCGTCCCGGGCAGCGTTACGGCAACCTTTGACGTGCTCCCACCGGTTCCCGCGGCGGCGCCGGCATTCGTGCGCGACGTGCTGGGCACGATGATTTCCGGCCGCGGCGATTCGCTTCCAGTGAGCGCCATGCCGGTGGACGGCACCTTTCCGTTGGGCACGTCGCGGTGGGAGAAGCGGAACATCGCGCAGGAAATTCCCGTATGGGACGAGGAATTGTGCATCCAGTGCGGCAAATGCGTGCTGGTGTGCCCGCACGCGGTGATCCGCGCAAAGATCTACGATTCCTCAGACCTGGCCGGCGCCCCGAGCACATTCAAATCCACCAAACCGCGGTGGCGCGGCCTGGAGGCGCTGCGCTACACCTTGCAGGTCGCTCCGGAGGACTGCACGGGGTGCAGCCTGTGCGTGGAAATCTGTCCGGCAAAGAGCAAGAGCGAAGCGAAGCACAAAGCGATCAACATGCTGCCGCAGGCGGCCCTGCGCGAGCCGGAGAGCCGCAACTGGGACTTTTTCCTGGGGCTGCCGGAGTTCGACCGGGGCCGGCTGGCGCATCACCTGGTGAAAGACGTGCAAATCCTCGAGCCGATGTTCGAATTCTCGGGAGCCTGCGCGGGCTGCGGGGAGACACCTTACATCAAACTGCTGACGCAGTTGTTCGGAGACCGGGCCATCATTGCCAACGCCACGGGCTGCTCGTCGATCTACGGCGGCAACCTGCCTACAACGCCCTACACGAAAAACCGGGAGGGCCGAGGCCCGGCGTGGTCGAATTCGCTGTTCGAAGACAACGCCGAGTTCGGCCTGGGCATGCGCGTGTCGCTCGATAAACAGGCCGAATATGGGCGAGAACTGTTGAAGCGGCTGGCCCCGCAGATCGGCGAAACGCTGGCGCGCGAACTGCTGGAAGCGGACCAAACCAAAGAAGCCGGAATCGAGGCGCAGCGCGCGCGGGTGAAGGAACTCGAGCAGCGGCTGGCGGCGATGAATTCCGTGGAAGTGCGGGATCTGGCCGCGGTGGCCGGGGCGCTGGTGAGGAAGAGCGTGTGGATCGTGGGCGGCGACGGCTGGGCTTACGATATCGGCTTCGGCGGCCTGGATCACGTGCTGGCCTCCGGGCTCGACGTGAACGTTCTGGTGCTGGACACGGAGGTGTACTCGAACACGGGCGGGCAAATGTCCAAAGCCACGCCGCGCGGCGCTGTGGCGAAATTTGCCATGGGCGGAAAACCGGTGGCGAAGAAGGACCTGGCGCTCGAGGCCATCGCGCACGGCAGCGTCTATGTGGCGCGAGTGGCCATGGGTTCGAGCGATACGCATACGGTCAAAGCTTTCCTGGAAGCGGAGGCCTACCGAGGCCCCTCGATCCTGGTGGCTTACAGCCACTGCATCGCGCACGGCTACGACATGGTGCACGGCATGGAGCAGCAGAAGAACGCGGTGCTGAGCGGCTACTGGCCGCTCATCCGCTACAACCCGGAGCTGCGGGCGCAGGGGAAGAATCCCTTCCAACTCGACTCGCGGCCACCCTCGATTCCACTCAAGCAATACGCTTACCAGGAAGCGCGCTACACGATGCTGGCGCGGCTGCACCCGGAAGCGGCGCAAGATCTGCTGCACAAAGCGGAGGACGATGTGCGCCGGATGTGGGACCTGTACCACTACTTTGCGCAGATGCCCGGCGCCAAGCCTGCGCCCGAAGAGCCGGAGACAGGGGGCGAACAGCCCGTGGCAGTGGAGGGAGGGGAAGAGTCATGAGCGACTTGAAGACAAACTACCTCGGCCTCGCGCTCGAAAATCCCATCGTCGCTTCGGCGTCTCCGCTTTCCGAATCGGTGGAGCGCATCCGCCAGCTGGAAGACGCGGGCGTTTCCGCGGTGGTGCTGCCATCGCTCTTCGAGGAGCAGATCACGCTGGAAGGCCAGGCGCTCGATTCCGACCTGTCGCGCGGAACGGACAGTTTTCCCGAGTCGCTCAGCTATTTCCCGGACATGACCGATTACAACCTGGGGCCGGAGACCTATCTCGACCTGATCCTGGCAGCGAAGGGAGCGGTGCGCATTCCGGTGATCGCCAGCCTGAACGGTTCGACCCGCGGCGGCTGGACGCGATACGCGCGGCTGATGGAGCAAGCCGGCGCCAATGCTTTGGAGCTGAATATCTACGCACTTCCCACGGATCCCGGGCAGACCGCGGCGCAGGTGGAACAGCGTTACTGCGAACTGGTAAGCGAGGTCCGCGGAGCCGTGGGCATTCCCCTGGCGGTAAAGCTGTCTCATTTCTTTACCGCCATCCCGAACCTGGCGAAGTCACTCGATGCGGCCGGCGCGGATGCGCTGGTGTTTTTCAACCGCTTTTACCAGCCGGATTTCGACATTGAAGCGCTGGAAGTGGTGCCCAATCTGGTGCTGAGCAATTCGTATGAATTGCTGCTGCGCCTTCACTGGGTGGGAATTGTGTATGGCCACGTGAAGGCGGACCTGGCGGTGACCGGCGGAGTGCACACGGCGGGTGACGTGCTGAAGTCCATGATGGCCGGAGCACGCGCGGCCATGATGACCTCCGCGCTGCTACGAAACGGCCTGGGGCACGTGCGGGTGGTGCTGGACGACGTGGCGCGGTGGATGGAGGAGCACGAATACGACTCCATCCGACAGATGCAAGGCTGTATGAGCCAGCGCTCCAGCCCGGATCCCGGCGCCTTCGAGCGTGGCAATTACATGAAGGTGCTCAGCTCGTACGTCTTACGCTGAGAAGACCATCCGATCACCTGACTTGGGGAATCCCCGCAGCCACTCCTGAAGGCCGGCAGCCTGCCCTCTATTCCTCAGGGGAGGCCGGTGCTGCCCCGGTCGATACCGTGCCGTGTGACTGGGCCACCGGAACATCTACCAAGAAGTGGCGTGGCTGCTGCGCCAGGGAAAAAGCCCACGGTCAGAAGGGCACTGACCGTGGCTACCACTCACCACAGGACGTTGCGGAAATCCGGCATTTTCGGGAGCTGAATTTCCAGCAGACGGCCCTCGTCCTTCAGACGGACATGGATGAGGAATGAGGTTCCGACGTCGCGCAGAATCCAGTCCTCCGATGTCAGGGCTTTAGTGGCCTTGGCGTCGCGCGGCATCTCGTAGCCCTTGCCGTTTTTCTCGAATGTGGCTGGATCGTATTCCGTGAGCAGGCGGAGTTGCATGTCGATCATCAGGTAGCGCGTGCCGAGCTGCACGAGCAGCCGGTGCTCTTTCTTGTCTTTCGGGGCGTGATACACGGTCCACAGTTTGGCGGGTTTGCTGTCGATCCGGAGCAGGGCGGCCGAGATGGGGCTCCAGAGGACTTTGTCCGGGGCAGGCGCGGCCGCGGGAGCCGCAAAGGAGAGCGGCAGGCCGAGTGCGAGAACGAAAGCCAGGCGCGGGAAGGGAATCGGCCGGCGGCGCGTCACGAGCGCACTTCCGCGAACGAGCGATCGAGCAGCCGGACGGCATAGTCCACGTCGGCCCTGGAGATGTTCAGCATGGGCGACAGGCGGATCACATTGCCGTAGAGGCCGCCCTTTCCGATGAGCAGGCCGTTTTCCCGCGCGCGTTCCATCACGGCCACGGTCTCCTGCGGTGCGGGCTCCTTGGTCGCGCGGTCTTTGACCACCTCGAGGGCCTGCATCAGGCCCATGCCGCGAACATCGCCGATGAGGGCGTGCTTTTCCTTCAGCTCTTCGAGCCTGGCGCGAAAATGGGCGCCGGTAGAGTGCGCGTTTTCGAGGAGGTTTTCCTCTTCGATCACCTGGATGGTGGCGCGGGCGGCCACGGAGGTGACCGGATTGCCGCCGAAGGTGGAAATGGTCATGCCCTGGAAGGAGCTGGCCAGCTCCGGGGTGGTGATGGTGGCGCCCACGGGTGCGCCATTGGCCAGGCCTTTCGCGCAGGTGATGATGTCGGGCGTCACTTCCCATTGTTCGATGCCGAACCAATGTTTGCCGGTGCGGCCGAAGCCGGTTTGCACTTCGTCGGAGATGAACAGCGCGCCGTACTGCTTCACGATTTTGAACACGATCTTGAAGTATTCCTTCGGTGGCGTGATGAACCCGCCGACGCCCTGGATGGGCTCAGCGATAAACGCAGCGGGGGCGCCGTTTGTGGCCGTCTGGATGAGATTCTCCACGTCGTTCGCGCAGGCCACTTCGCAGGAGGGATAGGTGAGACCCAACGGGCAACGATAGCAATACGGGTTGATGGCATGGGCGATCCCCACGCTGATGATCCCCGCCTTGCGATACGCGGCGTGCGCCGTGACCCCTTTGGTGAGCTGCGAACTGCCGGAATAAGCCTGGCGCAGCGCCACCACGTCGTAGCTGCCCGTGGCCATGCGTGCCAGCAGGATGGCAGCCTCGTTGGCTTCCGTGCCGGAGTTGGTGAAAAAGCTCTGACGCAACGCCCCGGGAGTGATTTGCGCCAGTTTCTCCGCCAGCGCCACGATCGCTTCCGTGGGATAAAGCGTGGAGCAGTGCGAAAGCCTGCCCACCTGCTCCTCGACGCGCGCGGCGACCTTGGGATTTGCGTGGCCCACGGAGATGGTGAGGATGCCGCCGAAGAAATCGAGGTAGCGCCGGCCTTCCAGGTCCCAGAGGTATTGCATGGAGCCGCGATCGGCCACGAGCGGCTTCGAGTAGTAGTTCGTCACGCACGGCCAGAGGAATTCCTGGTGCTTGCGGATTACTTTCTCGCTGCGGCTGGCGGCAATTTCCGTGCGCGGGGTCATGGACCGGGCCTTTCGTTCCTTGGCGCGCCGGGGGCGCGCTGCGCGAGAGATTTCGCGTTTTTCAGTCTAGCGCCGCGGGCAGCGGGCGGCAAGGCATTGCCAGCCGGACACGCGCGGCGCAAATATCCGCAGCGCGGCGCGGTTTGTCCATGTACTCTCACGGGAAGGCTGCGCCAGATGAATTTCGTCCGCCGGATTGGCCGGGCACTGCGTCGCGTCTTCCCGCGCGGGGGACTGTACGCACAGGCTCTGGCGTTCAACCTTTTCCTCACGCTTTTTCCTCTGCTGCTGCTGGTAGTCTCGCTGCTGGCAGGCTCGCGGGGCGCGAGTGCTGCGCTCGAAGAACTGCTGCGCGACCGCTGGATGCTGCCGGCCAGCAGCCGCGAAGTCATCTTCCCCTACCTGCACCAGCACAACGTGAACGCGGGCCGCTGGCTGGCCATCGGGCTGATCGGGACGATTCTGGCGGGGATGCAGTGTATGGGCGTGCTGCTGGAAAGCTTCCGGATGATGGAGGGCGCGGGGCGGCGGCCGTTCTGGAAGCACTCGCTGCAGGCCATTGGACTGCTCCTGCTGGCGCTGGGGCCGGCGCTTGCGGAGGTTGTGTTCACGGTATTCGGGCGGCTGGTGCGCGTGTGGTTGGGGCGGCACTTCGGACTGCGGCCCCTGTTCCAAATCCTATGGGTGATAACCGCGGCGGCGGCCGCATGGATCTTCGCCGTGCTGATCCTGGCGCTGCTGTACCGCGCGGGACAGCCCTGCATCCGGAAATTCCGCGATGGCCTGCCGGGCGCGCTGCTGGCCACGGGTCTGTGGGTCATCGCCAATGTGCTGTTTGGGGCGTACATGAGCCGCACGCCCTACGGGCCGATTTATGGGGGGCTAACCGCGATCATCGGCCTGTTGGTGTGGCTGCAACTGAGCACGCTGGTGGTATTTGTGGGCGCGGCGTACAACGCCGAAGCACTAGGAGCGCCGCCGTTGAAATGAGGGAACCTACGCAGCCGCCGGATTCCCGAGAGATTTCCGTGGAGTGTTACGCGGGACATCGCGCCGACGAGCGCCCGCTTAGGTTCGAGCTGCGCGGTCGGCGCTACGAAGTGGTGGAACTGGACGACCAGTGGTATTCGCCGGAGGCGCGCTACTTCCGCGTGCGCGCCGACGACGGGAATCTCTACGTCCTGCGCCACGACGAGCGCCGGGATGTGTGGATGCTCGACGCGTTCCGCGCGGCGCGGTGATGCGAAGATTTGCGCTGGGACGGTGCTAGCCAGAGTCGCGGCGGTGGCCCCCGCGACTTACGGGTGCGGCCGGAAGGTCTCGGCCACGAGGTTGCGGACCACGAAGAGGCAGTTGGCCGGCCGCTCCGACAGCCGACGCATGAAGTAGGGGCACCATTCGGTGCCGAAGGGAACGTAGATCCTGAGCGCATGGCCTTGGTCGCGGATCTGCGCCTGCAAATCGCGGCGGATGCCGTAAATCATCTGGAACTCGTATTTGTCGGTTGGGATTTTGCGTTCGCGGATGATGCCGCGAGCGTGGTCCAGCATGGCCAGGTCGTGGGTGGCGATGGCAGGGAAGAAGCGGCCGTCGAGCAGGGTCGCGGTGAGCTTCCGGTAGTTGTCATCCACCTGGCTTTTTTTCTGCAGGGCCACCGACGCCGGCTCGCGGTAGGCGCCTTTCACCAGGCGCAGCTTCGGCTTCAGAGTTGCGAGGCGTTCGACGTCGTCCGCAGTGCGGTGGAGATAGGCCTGCACGGCGAGGCCGGTGCCGGGGAACTCGCGCTGCACGGCTTCGAAGATGCTTAGCGTCTTTTCCGTATAGGCGGCGCCTTCCATGTCCATCTCGACGCTGCGGCCCATGGTCCCGGCGGCCGCGGCGATCTCGCGCGCGTAGGCCTGGCAGAGGCCGGCGTCGAAATCGAGCCCGAGTTGCGTCAGTTTGATGGAAATGTTGCCGTCGAGTTTTTCGCGGTCGAGCGCGCGCAGCATGGAGATGTAGCTCTCCGAAACCTGGCGCGCTGCTTCGGCCGTGGTGACGTTTTCTCCGAGGTGGTTCAGGCTGACGGCGCGCGTCTCGCGGTTCAGCTCTTTCGAGGCCGCCAGGGCGTCTTCCAGCGATTCGCCCGCGATGAAGCGGCGCGCAAAGCCGTAGCGCATGCCGCGCTCGGCGAGCGGCCTGGTAACCGATTTCTTCGTGGAGAGCCAGAAGATAAAGTTTCGCAGCATCGAGAGTTCCGTTTCCCCGGGTTAGTGGCGCACTTCCAGCTTCACCGTGGCTTCCACGCGCTGGGCGTTGCGGAGCACCACGACGCGAACTTCTTCTCCCGGCCGGTGGGCGCGGAGCTGGTAGGTGAAGTCGTAGAGGTTTTTGATGGGCGCGCCGGCAAATTCCACCAGGACGTCGCCCCGCTTGAGTCCAGCTTTGGCAGCGGGGCTGGCGTCGCGGACGTCAGCAAACCGCACGCCTTCGACCTCGGCGCCCATATCCGGGATGGAGCCGAAATAGGCGCCGTAGCCGCCCCCGCCGCCGGTCGAGCCCACGGGACGCGGCTCCACAACGCGGGTAAATTGGGGGCGCGGCTCGCCGGAGGCCAGCGCCATGGCTACGTGCAACACCAAATCTCCCACGCGGGCCTCTTCGCCCGCGGCGATCTTATCCGGTGTGTCCGTGGCGCGGTGGTAGTCCTCGTGCAGCCCCGAGAAAAAGAACAGCACCGGAATATCCTTCACGTAGAACGAGGTGTGGTCGCTGGCACCGTAGCCGCTGCGCGAGGATTCCAGATGCAGGCCGGTGGCGTTGGCAGCCTCCAGGAGTTTCGGAAAGACGGGCGAGGTGCCAGTGCCGCCGACGTACAGCTTTCCCTCGCGCACGCGGCCCACCATGTCCAGGTTCAGCATGGCCACCGTTTTTTCCAGGGGCCACAGGGGATGCTCGGTGTAGTAGGCAGAGCCGAGCAGTCCCAGCTCCTCGCCGGAAAATGTCAGGAAGATCACGCTGCGTTTCAGGTCGGCGCGCCGCGCACAAATGGCGCGCGCTAGTTCGAGTACAGCGGCCGTGCCCGATGCGTTGTCGTCTGCGCCGGGATGCACCTGCCCTGCGGCATCCGGGTCCAGGGCATTGTGGCGGCCCAATCCCAGGTGGTCGTAGTGCGCGCCGATCACCACGGCCTCGGAGGCCAGTTGCGGGTCCCGGCCGCGGACCATGGCGACCACGTTTTGGGTGCGTGCGTGAATGTGTTTGACATCCACGCGCAGGTTCAGCATCTCTCTCTCGTCGAGCGCAAAGCTCTGCGTCTCAAGCCGTTCGTCAATGGGCTTCTGGAGCGCGTCCAGAGATTTGCCCGTTCTCTGCAGCCAGCGATCCACCACGCTGCGTTTTACCTGTACCAGAAGGATGCCCGGATTCTGCGGTCCGCTGAGCGAATCGAACGGCATCAGTAGGTCTTCTTCCGGTGGCGCCCCCGGCAGGGCGGAGGGGGCGTCGTTAACCAGGATCATGACCTTCGCGCCGTGATTGCGCGCGTTAATCGCTTTGTTTATGAGCGCGGAATACTGCGTAGGTTGCCGGCCGTCGAAGATGCTCTTCTCATCGTCCTTCTGCGGCTCATTGCGCAGCACGATCACGGCTTTGTCTTTCACATCCAGGTGCGCGTAGTCGTCGTAGTTGTACTCCGGCGCGGTGATTCCGAATCCTGCGAACACCAGAGGAACGCCGGCTTGGCCGTTCTCGGAATAATTGAAGGGCAGCCAGTCTTCCTTTAATCCAAGGACGGTCGCGCCGGCGCTCGCGGTAACCGATAGAAAATTCTTCGGTCCCAATTCGGCGCCCACGGTCACCGTGAAGTACTGAAAGAACGAATCCTTTCCGGCGCCGCCGCCCAACGGTTGGAGACCCGCGTGTCGGAATCCCTCGGCGACGTATTTCGCGGCGCGATTATTCTCGGGGGTGCCGGTGTCGCGGCCTTTGAGCTGGGGGCTGGCCAGAAAGTTGATGTCCGCCTGGATGCGCTGGGCGGAGAGGGCCGATGAGGCCGCGTCCGCAGAGATACGAGTAATGCGATTCGCGGCGGTGCCGCAAATGAGGAAGCACGGGAGTACCAGGAGGAGCAGAACGCCGCGCCGCGCTCGTGTCGGGAATCGAAGGGGAGAACGCGCAAAAAAGCCAACCGGCATGCCCATACGATAGCAGGAAACCCCGGTTCTACCCACGTCACAGCCACAACTTTTGCTCTCGCCGCGGGTTGGATGGGAAGGTAGGCTATGGTTATTCGTCCGGATCGCCCTTCCGCATGCACTGTCCGGGACGTCAGGAGATTCCTCGGATGCCGCTGAATTCCTGCTCCTTCCGCCGTCGTGAGATTGAATTCCACCGGGCAAACCGAGCAGGACTCACGGGCCTGTGCGCGGGCGTTCTGCTGGCCGCGGGCACACTGTGCACGCCATTTCTCGCCGCGCAGAACGATAAGCCACACGACGCAAAGCAGGCCACGCAGAAAATCGAGCTCAGCAAGGCATTTCGCGGGCGGCTGCCGATCACGGAGCTGACCGAAAAGGAAGCGACGCTCCACGCACTGAACCGGCTGGCCTACGGACCGCGCCCCGGCGAGGTGGAACGCGTGGAGCAGATGGGCCTGGAGAAGTGGATCGACCTGCAGTTGCATCCCGAACGGATTGACGACAGCGCGCTCGATGCGCGGCTCCAGCAGTATCCCGCCATCCGCATGTCCACCGAGCAACTGTTGGCGCGCTATCCCCGGCCCAACCAGCAGGCCCAGCAACAGGGCCAGAACCGGCAGCAATTCCAGCAGCAGCGCCGGCAGCAACAGGGACAGGGCCAGGGCGACGCGCAAGAAATGAAGAATCGTCCGCAGGAAATTGTGCTGGAACTTTCGGAAGCTAAAATGACGCGGGCGATCTACAGCGAACGGCAGCTCCAGGAAGTGATGGCGGACTTCTGGTTCAATCACTTCAACGTGTTCGTGGGGAAAGGCCCGGAACGGTGGTTCCTGCCGTCCTACGAGCGCGACGTGATTCGCCCGCACACGATGGGCAAATTCCACGAGCTGCTCTACGCCACGGCAAAAAGCCCGGCCATGCTCTTCTACCTGGACAACTGGCTGAGCGTGGATCCCGTGGCGTTCGCGGAACACGCGGCCGAGCTCGAGGCGCGGCGGCAGCGGTTCCTGCGAATGTTCGGCGGCGACCCGAACGCCGTGATGATGCGGCAGAACCCGAACAATCCCGGGGCGGGGCAGGGAAATCCGAACGCACCGCAGCGCCGCGGGCTGAATGAAAACTACGGCCGCGAGCTGATGGAACTGCACACGCTGGGCGTGGACGGCGGCTACACACAGCAGGATGTGACCCAGGCGGCCCTGGCGCTTACTGGATGGACCATGACGGCGCCGCGACGCGATCCGGAATTCCGTTTCGACGAGCGCTTCCACGGCAGCCAGCCGAAGGTGATCCTCGGGCAAACGTTCCGTTCGGGCGGGATGAAGGACGGCGAGCAGCTCCTGGACATGCTGGCGCAGCATCCCAGCACGGCGAAGTTCATCTCCACCAAGCTGGCGCGGCGGTTCGTCTCCGATAATCCGCCGCCGGAGCTGGTGACGCGCATGGCGGAAACGTTTGAGAAATCGAACGGCGACATCCGCGAAGTGCTGAAGACCATGATTTACTCGCCAGAATTCTGGTCGCGGGCGGCGTATCGCGCGAAGATCAAAACGCCCTCGGAGCTCGTAGTGAGCGCGCTGCGCGCCACCGGCGCGGAGATGGCGGAGGCCATGCCCGCGGTCCGCTGGACGGCGCAGATTGGCGAGCCGCTGTACGGCTGCCAGCCGCCCACCGGCTACAAAGACACGGCGGACGCCTGGGTCAACTCCGGCGCGCTGCTGAACCGCATGAACTTCAGCATTCTGCTGGCCACGGGCCGCATGCGCGATACGAAGGTGGATCTCGCTGGCCTGCTGGGCGTCGAGGACCCGAAGGAGCCCGACGGTGTGCTGAATCACGCCGTGGCCGTCTTCCTCGGCGGCCAGGTATCCAAACAGACGCGCGCGGTCCTGGAAAAACAGCTCGACGACCCGCAGGTCCTCCAGGCCATGCTCGACGACCCGGTGAAAAACGTGGACGCGGGGATGATCGCGGGGCTGGTGCTGGGCTCGCCCGAATTTCAGCGGCGGTAGCGGGAATGGGAACGGGGAAGCAGGGAAATAGCGAAGCAGGGAAGCAAGGAGTACGGCAATGACGATTTCGCGGCGATTCTTCTTGAAGGGCGGCGGTGTAGCCATGCTGGGCTTCAGCGCCATGCCTTCGTTTCTCACACGCGCACTGCAGGCGGCTACCGGGCCTTCCAAAAAGGTGCTGGTGGTGATCTTCCAGCGCGGCGCCATGGACGGCCTGAACGCTGTGGTGCCGTACGGGGAACGCAGCTACTACGCCATGCGGCCCTCCATCGCCATTCCGGCGCCGAACGGCGGGCAGGGAGCCGCACTCGATCTCGACGGCTTCTTCGGCCTGCACCCGAGCCTCGAGCCACTCATACCGCTGTTCCGCAGTAAACAGCTTGCCATCGTCCAGGCCGCGGGCTCGCCCGACAATTCCCGCTCGCACTTCGACGCGCAGGATTACATGGAATCGGGCACGCCGGGCGTAAAGAGCACCGAAGACGGCTGGCTGAACCGCTATCTTCAGAAGCAGCCGGATGAAAACGCCACGCCTTTCCGGGCCGTGGCCATGGGCGCGCAGATGCCGCGAACGCTGCGTGGGTCCGTCCCAGCACTCGCGATTCCGGACATTCGCCAGTTCCAGGTGCTCGCGCCGGTCGCGGTTTCCGGCGCCATGGAGGGCGGGTTCGAAGCCCTCTACGCGCAGACGGTGGACCAGGCGCTGCACGGCACCGGGCAGGAGACGTTTGAAGCCGTCGAGATGCTGAAGAAAGTGCGCGAGCAGCTCTACATTCCCGAGAACGGAGCGGATTATCCGAAGGGAAAATTCGGCCAGACGCTCCAGCAGGTGGCGCAGCTCATCAAAGCGGATATCGGCGTGGAAGTGGCGTTTGTGGACATCGGAGGCTGGGACCACCACGTAAACGAAGGCGGCGTGCAGGGCCAGCTCGGGAACATCCTGCGGGAATTCGGCGGAACGCTGGCCGCATTCCACATGGATTTGGGCGCGAAGATTGCGGACGTGACCGTGGTGACCATGTCCGAGTTCGGACGCACCGCGGCGGAAAACGGCAACCGCGGCACCGACCACGGCCACGCCAACTGCATGTTTGCTTTCGGGGGCGACGTGCGCGGCGGAAAAGTGTACGGCCGGTGGCCCGGCCTGGACCGCGCGCGACTTTATGAAGGGCGCGACCTCGCCGTCACCACGGATTTTCGCACCGTGCTCGGGGAAGTGGTCTCCCGCCACCTGGGCTCGACCGACATGAGCTACGTCTTCCCCGGATTCCAATACAACCCGAAGCAGGCCCTAGGCCTGATCCGCACGTAGAGTTAGCGGCGGCGACTTAGGGGCAGGACTTCTCGCGCCCCTACGATTCCCGATGTGATCTCAGTCGGCGGGAGCGCCTGCCGGGGCTTCAGCGGGCTGCCCGGAGCGGATGCGCATCCCGTAAAACGAGCGATAGACGAAGAGGAAAGAGACGGCGAAAAACGCCGCGGCCAGTGTGCGGGTCAGGGTGCCGCCGGTTTCGTGGGTCAGCTTCACAGCCAGTTCCACGGCCAGCAAGCCGAAGAGGGTGGTGAATTTGATCACCGGGTTCAGCGCCACAGACGAGGTGTCTTTGAACGGGTCGCCCACGGTATCGCCGATCACGGTGGCGTCGTGGAGCGGAGTGCCCTTCTGTTTCAGTTCGACCTCGACAATCTTTTTCGCGTTGTCCCAGGCGCCGCCGGCGTTGGCCATGAAGATGGCCTGATAGAGGCCGAAAATGGCGATGGAAATCAGATAGCCGATGAAGAAAAAGGGCTCGAGGAAGGAGAAGGCCAGGGTGGCGAAGAAGACGGCAATGAAAATGTTGAGCATGCCCTTCTGCGCGTATTGGGTGCAGATTTCGACCACTCTCTTGCTGTCCGCGACGGAGGCTTTTTCGACGCCCTCGAGTTTGATATTGGCCTTGATGAATTCCACCGCGCGGTAGGCGCCGGTGGTGACCGCCTGGGTGGAGGCGCCCGTAAACCAGTAAATCATCGCGCCGCCGGTGATGGAGCCGAGCACGAAGGGAGCGTGAAGAATGGAAAGTTTGGCGACATTCTCCGTCAGGCCATTCGTGAGCGCCATGATGATGGAGAAAATCATGGTGGTCGCGCCGACCACGGCGGTGCCGATGAGCACGGGTTTGGCCGTGGCCTTGAAGGTGTTGCCCGCTCCGTCGTTGGCTTCCAGCAGGTCTTTGGCGCGGGTGAAGTTGACGTCCATGCCGTAATCCCGCTTGAGTTCCTGCTGGATGCCGGGAATCTGCTCGATCAGGGACAACTCGTAAATGGACTGGGCGTTATCCGTCACCGGGCCGTAGGAGTCCACGGCAATGGTGACCGGTCCCATGCCCAGGAAGCCAAAGGCAACGAGCCCGAAGGCGAATACGGGCGCGGCGACCATCAGGTTCCCCAGGCCTTCGCGGCTGATCAGGTAGCTCACCGACATCAGGAACACCATGACCAGCCCGATGTAATAGGCAGAGAAGTTGCCGGCCACGAAGCCGGAAAGGATGCCGAGAGACGCGCCGCCCTCCTGAGCCGAGGTCACCACTTCCTTGACGTGGCGTGATTCGGTGGAGGTGAACACTTTGACCAGCTCCGGGATGAGCGCGCCAGCCAGAGTGCCGCAGGAGATGATGGTGGCGAGTTTCCACCACTGCGTGGGGTCGCCGCCCAGCGCGGGGATGATGAACGCCGAAATCACGTAGGTGAAGGCGATGGAAACGATCGAAGTGATCCAGACGAGCGAGGTGAGCGGGGCCTCGAAGTTCATCTCGTCCGCGTCGGCGTATTTGGCGCGGGAGATGGCGCCATTGATGAAATAGGCGGCGGCGCTGGCGACCAGCATCACCACGCGCATCACGAAGATCCACACGAGCAACTGGACCTTCACCGCGGGGTCTTTCACGCCCAGAAGGATAAAGGTAATCAGCGCGACGCCGGTGACGCCGTAGGTCTCGAACCCGTCGGCGCTGGGGCCCACGGAATCGCCGGCGTTGTCGCCGGTGCAGTCGGCGATCACGCCGGGATTGCGCGCGTCGTCTTCCTTGATTTTGAAGACGATCTTCATCAGGTCGGAGCCGATATCGGCAATCTTGGTGAAGATGCCGCCGGCGATACGAAGCGCGGCGGCGCCCAACGATTCGCCGATGGCGAAGCCGATGAAGCAGGGCCCGGCGTAGTCGGCGGGAATGAACAACAGGATGATCAACATCATCAGCAGCTCGACGCTGATCAGCATCATGCCGATGCTCATGCCGGCCTCGAGCGGCGTGTGAGAGATCGGATAGGGCTTGCCGCGCAGGCCGGCGAACGCGGTGCGCGAGTTCGCAAACGTATTCACGCGGATGCCGAACCAGGCCACCCCGTAGCTTCCGGCGATTCCCACTACGCTGAGTGCCAGAATGATGACCACGCGGAGGGCTTCGTATTTCTCCAGCACGCCGAAATAGAGGACGATTACGACGGCGATGAACGATTCGAGCAGCAGCAGGAATTTCCCCTGGGTGATGAGATAGGTCTTGCAGGTTTCGTAGATCAGTTCGCTCATCTCCCGCATGGAGCGGTGCACCGGCATGTTCTTGAGCCGCGTGTAGATCACCATTCCGAAAATGAAGCCCAGCACGCAGAATCCGATGCCCCCGAGCAGGAGCGTATGCCCGTCCACGCCGAGGAACTTGACCGACGAAAGATCGGGGAGTTGCAAGTTCGCTTCGCCGCTGGGCGCCTGGGACGCGGCCATTGCGGGAGCGGCCATCACAGCGAGCAGCGGGCGAGCGAATCCGCCCGCAAGCGGCAGCGCCGCCAAGCCCGCACTCATCAAACCGAGCCAGTTCTCCGGGACCATCCTTCCTCCATTGAATCCAGATTCCTGCCAGTGGGCGCACTCGCAGGCGCTTGGGGCAACCGTGAACGGAGAAGATATAGCAGTCAGGCGAGCGGGTCAACTCGGAGGCGGCGACTGGCGGCTTGTGACTGGCGACTGGTAGCGCAGCCTTCGGCCCGCTTGCATTTCTTGAGGAAGCACTTATAGTCCAGCGTGGCGCGCAAGAATTGGGGCTGGTCCACGAGGCCCCGCGCGATCTAGGAGGGAAACATGAGACGGATTCATGCAGCGCACAGCAGGGGAGGGGATGACACTAAGGCCGCGGGAGCCAAAGCGGCACCGGGCATTACCAGGGCAGCGCAGGGCCAACCGGCCGGAGCGGATCGCCGGGAGTTTTTGCAGGGTGCTGCGGCCACGGCCGCAGCGCTAGCACTACCGCGCTGGGCGCGGGCGGATTCCAGCGACCTGGGCGTGATTCGTGCCGAGGTTGAAAAGCGCCACACGGAAGCCGTCGAACGTTTGCAGGCCTGGATTCGGCAGCCGTCCATCGCGGCGGAAAACCGCGGCATGGACGAGGGCTGCGACCTGACCATGCGCATGTTGCGCGAGGCAGGATTCACGAGCGTCGCCAGGATGCCCACGGACGGCCAGCCGGGCATCTTCGCCACGCTGGACGCGGGCGCACCGCGCACGATCGGGCTCTATTTCATGTACGACGTGAAGCAGGTGAACCCGTCGGAATGGTCGTCGCCGCCCTGGGACGCCGCGCTGGTGGACAAACCCGGACTCGGCAAGGTGATCATCGGCCGCGGCGCGGTGAATCAGAAGGGGCCGGAGGCGTCCTTTCTGGCCGCGCTCCATGCGATTCGCGGCGCCGGCCGGAAGCTTCCGGTGAATTTCGTGTTTGTGGCCGAGGGCGAAGAAGAAATCGGCTCGCCGCATTTTCCGCAGGTGGTGCGCCGTCCTGAAGTGGCCGCGGCGCTCGGGAAGTGCAGCGGCGTGTTCATGCCCGCCGCCGCGCAGGGGCTGGACGGCATGGTCACTCTGACTCTGGGAGCGAAGGGCGTGGTCGAGCTGGAGCTGGTGTCAAGCGGGGAGCGCTGGGGCCGCGGGCCACGCAAGGACGTGCATTCCAGCAACAAGGCGCGGCTCGACAGTCCGGCGTGGCATCTGGTGGAGGCGCTGGCCTCGCTGGTCTCGCCGGACGGAAACGATCCGGTGATCGAAGGTTTTGCGGCTCCGGCGCGGCCTATCTCGCCCGAGGAAAAGGAGATGATCGCGACGGCGGCGCGGCGGCTCAATGAAGCGGACGCGAAAAAACTGCTCGGGGTGCAGCACTGGGTGCACAACGTAGGCTGGCAGGAGGCGCTCGAACTGCTCGAGTCGCGGCCCACGGTGAATATCGAAGGCCTGGTGGGAGGCTACACCGGCCCGGGCGGCAAAACGATCCTGCCGGGCCGCGCGGTGGCGAAAATCGACATGCGGCTCGTGCCGGACATGAAGGCGCTCGATTCGCTCGAGGCGTTGCGCGCGCACCTGGCGAAGCGCGGCTTCGGCGATATAGAGGTGAACATGTCCGGGGGCTACGATCCCACGAGCACCCCGGGCGACTCCGCGCTGATTCGCGCCCAGGTGGCGGTGTATCGCAGAGGCGGTGTGGACCCAGTGATTTTGCCGCGCAATGCCGGTTCCTGGCCGGGATATGTGTTCACCGGCGAGCCGCTGCGCCTGCCGGCGGGGCACTTCGGGCTGGGCCATGGGAGCGGCGCGCACGCCCCGGACGAATACTACGTCATCGAGTCGGCCAATCCGAAGGTACAGGGAATGGATGGAGCGGTGTTCTCATTCGTCGAGTACTTGCATGAACTGGCGGTCGTGTAAGTGAGTGGGACGTATAGGCGGGTTTACCCTACCATCCGGAAAGTGATCCAGAGCCCGACGAAAGCTAGCGGCATAAAGCTGCCACTACATTCGCGGATCGGTCCTACGAGACGCTGAAGATCGGTTTGCGAAGAATCTCCGGCCGGGGCTGGATGCCGAGGCCCGGGCCATTGGGTGCGGCGAGCCGGCCGTGCGCACGCTGCGGCGCGCCTTCGGCGGTGCTCACGGTGACGTAGCTATTGAAGTCGGTGGAAGAGAAGAGAAGCGCAGGCGGCGTGCTGTGTGCCAGATGGGCAATGGCAGCGGTGGCGATGTCGCTGCCCCAGGTGTCTTCGATGGTCAGCGCGATGCCGAGCGAGACGCATAGGTCGCGCATCTGGCGGGCGCGGGTGAGGCCGCCGACTTTGGAGATTTTGAGGTTGATTACGTCCATGGCGTGGTCGGCTGCTCCGCGCACCACGGTGGCCACGCTGTCCATAATCTCGTCGAGGATGAAGGGGCGGTTCGTGTGCCGGCGCACGGCGAGGCACTCCTCGTAGCTGGCGCAGGGCTGCTCGATGTAGACATCGAGATCGCGCACGGCATCCGCCACGCGGAGCGCCTGGTGCTGGGTCCATCCGGTGTTGGCGTCGGCCACGAGCACGTCGCCTTTCGGCAAGAGATTTCGGACCTCGCGGATGCGCTCGATGTCCGTATCCGCATCGCCGCCCACTTTGAGTTGGAATTTTGTATAGCCCTCGGAGCGGTAGAGAGCCACCTTTGCAGTCATCTGCTGTGGGCTCTCCTGCGAAATGGCGCGATAGAGCGGGTAGGAATCGCCGTAGCACCCTCCGAGCAGCGTGGCAATGGGCTGCCCGGTGAGCTTTCCGAGGATGTCCCAGCAGGCCACGTCGAGCGCGGACTTCGCGTAGGGGTGGCCGTGAAGCGCCGCGTCCATGCGTGCGTTCACGAGCGAAAGCGCGGCAGGCTCGGCCCCGATCAGCGCCGGAGCGATTTTGGAGATGCCGGCGCGCACTCCCTCGGCGTAGGCGGGCAAGTACACGGGCCCGAGCGGGCAGGCCTCGCCGTAGCCCGAGACGCCCGCATCGGTGTGAACCGCGACGATAGTGGAGTCGAAGACCTCGACGAAATTGCCGCCGGAAAAAGTGTAGCGGCCCTCGCGCAGCGGGAGATCCACCTGGAAGGCCTCGATGCGAGTGATTTTCGGTGGCTTCGTCATCTTTGTTGCCCGGGCGGGGATGATACCACTGAGAGCTTGGGCATAGGCGCAACGGCGCGAGAGCGGAGCGCGAAAAACGGAGACGGCGCGCCGCTTTGGTCCATGGCCGGCGCATTCTGCTAGACTGCTCGATTCGCGAGGAGACGCGATTGCATGCAATGGTGGGTGGGATTCCGGCGCTGGATCGCGGCGACGCTGCCGGCGCTGGGGGCGGGCGGAGTTTTTCTGGCCGCATTTCTCGATTCTTCGTTCGTTTCGCTGCCGCTGATCAACGACTTCCTGGTGGTAGAGATGTCCGTTCTGCATCCGGGGCGGATGCCTCTCTATGCGGCTGCGGCGACGCTGGGCTCGCTGGCCGGCTGCCTGGTGCTGTTTTTCCTGGCGAGGAAGGGAGGGGAAGTGTACTTCGAACGCCACGCCGGAGGGCGCGGCGCGCGCATCCGCGCGTGGCTGGGACGATACGAATTCTTGGCCATCGCTGTGCCCGCGATCCTGCCGCCGCCCATGCCGTTCAAATTATTCGTGCTGGGCGCGGGTGTGTTCCAGGGGGAAGTCCGGCCATTTTCGCTGGCGCTCGTGGTGGGGAGGGGTTTCCGGTATTTCGCGCTGGGGTTTCTGGCCGTGCGGTACGGCGAAGATGCGCAACGGGCGTTGGTGGAGCACAAACTGGCGTTTGTGCTGGCGGCACTGGGATTTGTGGCGTTGAGTTACCTGGTGACGCGGGCGGCGCTTCGCGGAAAGGTGACTGGTGATTCTTGACTGGTGACTGGTGAAGGCGGATCACCGCGCCCGGGTGGGTTCATAGCGGAGGTGCCAACTCAGCAATGGTCCATTAAGCTCGATGACGGCGATCCACGCGCCGCCGCGCGTGTGGAGCGGGGAATCGCCCAGGTCGCGCAGCACCGCGCGCTGGCCTTCGGGCATGCTCTCGATGGTCACGAAGGGGAAGCGCGCCAAGGCTGTGTAGGCCTGTGCGAGTGGCGTGGCCGCCGCGAGGGTCAGGGCCGGCGAGGCCTCGGGCTTGTAGCGCAACTCCGCTTTTTCCGGAGCGAAAGGCCCTCCGGCTGCTACCGGCACTTCGACCTCGGCGAGGAAGGAATCGGTTTCCACGACGCCGCGCCAGGTGAACGGCAAGATCCCTTCCGGGAATGCCGCCCAGTGACGCGGCGCGCTTCCGTTGTACTCCGCAGCGCCTAGCAAATCCTCCGCGCGAGCGTGCAGGATGGCGCGCCCGCCGATCCAAAAAACGAGCAGCGCGAGGGCGGCGACCGGCCACCCGCGCGGTGGACGCGGGTCTTTGCGCTCGCCGATTTCTTCCGTAATCAGTGAGAGCAGCGCTGGAATCAGCGCGAATACAACCAGCAGCAAGAGCAGAATCACATCGAAATTGCCCGTCAAATTCCACGCCACGCGGGCGGCGCGGAAGGGCCAGTACAGTTCGATGCCTGTATTCGCACTGAGATCGAGCAGCAAGTGCAGGCCCGCCGCCGCGAAGGCGGCCATCAGGAATCGCGAAAGCGGGGGAGGCGCCGGGGCCCGTTTCCTCAGCGCGGCCCATATGCCGCAGGCGATGGCAGCAGCCAGCACGCTCGCTCCGGCCAGGGAGTGCGTCGCGGTTCCGTACGCGCGCAGAGGCGAGAGAGGCGCGGGAAGATGCCACAGCCAGTCCAGATCCGGGGCAAGCCCGGCGAGCAGAAAAACCGCCATGTCGGGCGAAGCTACGCGAACGCGCGCCGCGCGCGCCAGGGTGTACGAAGCGAAGAGATGCGTGACCGGGTCCATGCGAGCGCCGGGCGCGTGCGGCCGATCAGGCTTCCGGCCGGACGATTTTCGGGACCATAAGTGTCAGCGCGGACGGCACAATGCGGAATTCTACGCCCAATCGTCCCGCGGGTTCGCCGTCCACCTGCGCATAGACGGGCGCCGGGGGTGCGCCGTTTCCCGCCACCGCTTCGCAGCGCAGCACGCTGGTTTTCCATACGTGGACGCCCGCGCGCCCGCGCAATCGCCCCAGCCACAGCGAGGGAAGCATCGCCAGATACATCAGCGGGCTGCGCGTGGTGAGCGCCAGGATTTCGAAGCTATCTTCAAACAAGCTGGCGCCCGTGGTGAATTCAAAGGGCCCGCCATAGCTCCGGGTGCGGCCGACGACCACAAGCGACGCGAGCAGCTCTCGACTGCCGGAAGCCACGCGAAATTGGGGAAACCTGTAACGCACGAGTTGCCGAAAGCCTTCCATCCAGTAGGCTAGTATTCCAGCGCGGTGCTTGGTCCTCAGATCCACGGAATAAACCAGGAGGCCGTCCGGACCCGCGCCGCCCAGGCACAGGAAGTAGCGTCCCGAGCCGGCGCTGCCGAGCGGCAGGATTTGCCCGAGCGCGATGCGGCGGGGGCGCGAGTGCGGAATCAGCTCCGCGGCGCGGCGCACGTCCCAGGGGATGCGCAGCTCTTTCGCGAGGACATTGGCCGTGCCGCAAGGCAGCACCGCCATGGCGGTCGAGCTGCCCGCGAGGCCGTTCACCACCTCGTTGATTGTGCCGTCGCCCCCGGAGACGATGACCAGCCGGCAGCCGTCCGCGGCGCACTGCTGGGCCAGCTCGGTGCCATGACCGGCCTCGTCGGTAAGCTGCAGCGTGGTTTCGATGCCCGCGCGGGCCAGGATGGCCCGGGCATCCTCGAGGCGGTGGCGGCGCAGCCGGCCGCCGCCGGCCGTGGGGTTGTAGATGAGCGCCGCAGGGGAAAGCGCGCCAGGTTCCGGAACTGCATCTGCAATCGAAGATTGCGCCGGCCGTTCAGGCAGCATCGAGTCTCCGCGGACGCATCGGGTCGCATTGTATACTACGGCTCCCCGGCGAGCCGAGCACGTACGCTCCCCGGTGTGCGAGAAGTGCAGCCGGCGGTTCGAGCGGCGGGTTGGTCCCGCCACTTGTGGCAGGGAGTATTCGGATGCCAGCGCGCAAATCCATGCAAAGCGAGATCGAAAAGCTGCGCGGAGAGATCCGCCGGCACGAGCATCTCTACTACGTGCTCGATGAGCCGGAAATCAGCGACGCGGCGTACGACCGGATGATGAACCGGCTGAAGGCGCTCGAGGCGGAGCATCCGGAAATGGTGTCGGCGGACTCACCCACGCAGCGCGTGGGCGGCGCGCCGCGCGAGGGGTTCGAGACGGTCACACATCGCCGGCCGATGATCAGCCTGGACAACGCCTATTCCTACGAGGAGTTGCGCGATTTTGACCGCCGCGTGCTGGAGCTAGCCGGGCGCGAGCGGGTGGAATACGTCACCGAGCACAAATACGACGGCCTGAGCCTGGCGCTACTGTACGAAGGAGGGAGGCTCGAGCGCGGAGTGACGCGCGGAGACGGCACGCGCGGCGAAGACGTGACGCCCAATGTGCGCACGATTCGCTCGATCCCGCTCGTACTGGACGGAGCCGCAGCGAAGAAATGGAGATTGCCGGCGAGTCTCGAAGTGCGCGGCGAGGTGATCATGACGCGGCGCGCGTTTGAGGAGCTAAATCGCCGTCAGGAGGAGCAGGGCGGCAAAATCTTCGCGAATCCGCGGAACGCGGCGGCGGGCGCGGTGCGCGTGCTGGACCCGAAAATCACCGCGTCGCGCCGTCTCGATTTCTACGCCTATTACCTGTTCGATGGCAATGGACGCGTGCCGCTGGATCGCCATTCCCGGGCGCTGGACGCGCTGGAGGCCATGGGCTTCAAAGTGTGCGCGGAGCGGGAGAAGGTACCCGGCATTGAGAAAGCGATGGCCTTCTGCGAAGCGCAGGACGCGCGGCGCGAAAAGCTGCCCTACGAGATCGATGGGATCGTCATCAAAGTGAACGAGGTTGCGCTCCAGGAGGAACTTGGCGCAACGGCCAAAGCGCCGCGCTGGGCCATCGCTTACAAATATCCCGCGCGGCAGGAAACCACGGTGGTGCGCGACATCCGCGTCCAGGTGGGCCGCACGGGCGCGTTGACGCCGGTGGCGGACCTCGAGCCCGTGCAGATCGGCGGCGTCACCGTGAGCCGCTCTACGCTGCACAACATGGACGAAGTCGAGCGCCTGGGCATTCAGATCGGCGACACGGTGCTGGTCGAACGCGCGGGCGAGGTCATCCCACACGTCGTGCAGGTGACCCGGAAGGGCGCGCACCGCCGGCCGTTCGTGATGCCGGAGAAATGTCCCGAGTGCGGCAGCCGAATCCATAAATCACCGGACGAAGTGGCCTACCGCTGCGTGAACGCCGCCTGCCCGGCCAAACGCAAAGAGTCGCTGATCCATTTTGCGGGGCGGCACGCCATGAACATTGACGGGCTGGGCGAAAAGATCGTGGACCAGCTTGTGGATACGGGCCTGGTGAAAGACCCCGCGGACTTGTACACGCTGAAGCTCGGCGACCTGGTGCCGCTTGAGCGCATGGCGGAGAAATCCGCGCAGAACCTTCTAGACGAAATCGAGGCCAGCAAGAAGAACGGGCTGGCGCGGCTGGTCTACGCGCTGGGCATCCGCTTTGTGGGCGAGCGGACCGGGCAACTTCTGGCGGAGCATTTCCAGAGCCTGCACGAGATTGTGGAGGCGGACGAGGACAAACTGACGGAGGTTCACGAGGTGGGCCCAAAGGTGGCCGCGAGCATCGCCGAGTTTTTCTCCGAGCCGGCGAACCGGAAGCTGGTGGCAAAGCTGGAGAAGGCCGGCGTGCGCATGTCCGCGGAGCGCCAAGCGCCGCGAGACACGCGGCTCGCCGGGAAGACGTTCGTTTTTACAGGCGGGCTGGAACGCCATTCGCGCGAGCAGGCGGGCGAAATCGTAGTGAGCCACGGCGGAAAGGTGAGTAGCTCGGTGAGCAAGAAAACCGACTATGTGGTGGTGGGGAGCGACCCGGGATCGAAGTTCGAACAGGCCAAGAAGCTGGGCGTCGAGATTCTGGACGAGGCCGGATTTGAAAAGCTGCTTCATCTGGAGTAAGAGGCCTCGGTAGTTCCACCCTACCTGTGATCAGTAAACCGGTGCGCAAGATCGCTGAAGAGGTATTCGTGTTCGCTCTCCACTCCCCAGATTTCAAATCGGGCCCAGTACCAGGCTGGACTGAGATTCGAGCGGATCGTGGTCACGCGTGTAATCGTTGTGCCCGTTCCATCGCCCTGCAAATCGTACTCGGCTCCGTCAAATTCCAGCCAATGCCGGCCGGGCAAGTTTGTGCGGTCGACCGCCAGACGCATCCGGGCAGGGGGGTTCCATTCCAGAACGGTTTCTTCGATCGAACCCTGATCGAAATAGCAGATTCTCTTGCTGCCAACCGATGCGCCTCTTAATTCGCACCTTTGGGGAACGGGAAGTCCCATGTGCATGAGCAAAGGCTTTCTGCCGGCCAGTTTGTCCAGCGACTGAATGTTTGCCCACACCTCGTCGGGTGTCGCCCGTAGATGCATCGTTGTCGTAATGCTCAGCGTGCGTGCTTGGGTGAATGTCTTCATCTCAAGGCTGTGCCCGCCAAAAACCAGCACCGGCGCCGCCAGAAGAATCAGGCAGTTCGTCGTGAAGTTTCGGGAGGGGCGAAAGAGCAGGCGGAGCAGCAGACCTGCTCCTACGCCAATCGCCAGCGCAGTCAGAATCAGGGGGAAAGCGAGGATGGCGCAGAGGATGCCTTCCTTACGCGCTACGATCAAACCAGCCAGACAAAACAGTAGCGAGATCGATGCGGACAGCAGAGCCACAGCAGCCATCGGCCGGGGCGTAACCATGGCAATCGTCGCGCCGACGGCGAAAGGCAGCAGCAGAAACAGGGTCTGGCCCATCCGCGGGCTCTCGAAGACTCGCAATAGAAAAAATCCGAAAAGTCCGTAAACAACTCCCGCCGCAGTTCCCACTAGAGCGGCCTGCCAGGGACGCAGTCCCTCTTGCGGGTTACCTGAACCTGCGGTGTGCATTGTTCGCCCCTGGAACCTACGGACTTGGAGAAGTCCTCGCTCGACGGTATCGGTGGGTCATCCACAAGGCAAGCATTTTGTTATCGCAGATGCGTCGAGGAGAACGACACGTTCGATTCGATCGGAGATTCCAGCTAGTTCATCAGCACCCCACCCGCCGAAAGACCGCGAGGATAGCCTCGCCCCGCTGTGGTAGGGTGCCTCCCACTCCGCCTTCCGTTGCGAATGGCGGGACAAACCCGCCGCTACACGGGGGTGGGTGGTCCGCCGCGAGCGGACGCCACTATGTCTGCCCGTCCTTTTCCACATTCCGCGCGGCCTCGCTGGGGGGCTGGATCCAGGATCCCAGGGAACGGGTCAGGCGGACGAGCGGGGATTCGGGTACGAGCAGATCCACGCGGGGCTGCGCGCCGGCCTCCGTCTCGCGCAGCAACTCCGCGCCCGGCGCGATGCCCACGGCATAATTCCTTCCGGCTTCCTTCGCCGCGTACATGGAGCGGTCGGCGAGCACGAGCACGTCGTCCACGCTCAACGCGTCGGGCTGCGAGGTGATCCAGGGGAACGCGGCCCAGCCGATCGAGCAGGTCATAGAAATCATTTTGCCGTCGCCGATGTCGAAAGCCTCCTCGCCCATCAGCCGCAGCAGGCGGCGGGCCAGGATGTCGCCGTCGGCGCGCGTACCCGAGCGCAGCACCACCAGGAATTCCTCGCCTCCCCAGCGGATCAGCAGGTCGGACTGCCGCACGATGTGCGTCAGCCGCCGCGCGCATTCCATGAGCACGCGGTCCCCCGCGTAGTGCCCGTATTCATCGTTCACGCGTTTGAAGTGGTCGAGGTCCACGAAATAAAAAATAAGGTCGCCGTGCTCAATGGGTCCGGCGTTGGCCCCGGCGCGGCGGTAGGCGCGCACCACTTGCATGGCGTCCGATTCGATGGTCTCGCGGAAAAACCTGCGGTTACGCACTTTCGTCAGGGGATCAGTGAGCGACATGGCCTGCAGTTCGGCGTTGGCGCGGGCCAGTTCCGCACTGCGTTCCGCCACAGCTTGCTCCAACATCAGGCGGTCGCCCTCGAGGCGGCGGATACGATAGACGAGCAGCGCGCGCACCGCCAGCCCCAACAAGAGCAAGGCGACAAGCCGTGCCCACCAGTTGGCCCACCACGGTGGCCGGACCGAGAAGGAAAACTGCGCGAGCGCGAGGCTCCATCCGCTCACCATTGATCCGCAGCGCACATCGAAGCGGTAATGGCCCGGCGGAAGGGCCGGGTAACGCACCTCGCGTTGCGCCGTTTCCTGGTACTCGCGCTCGAGGCCCTCGAGACGGTACTGGCAGCGGATGGTTTCCGGATTGCGGAAGGTCATCGCGGCGAACTCCGCGACCAACGTTCCGCTGTCGTGCGGCACCTCGACACCCGAACGATTCAGAAATTCTTCGCCGCCGAGCTGCGCGGAGGTGAGCACCACGGCGGGAGGTTTTTGGGCGGCCACGGCCCCGCCGGGTCTGTAGCGGGAGAGCCCCCGGCTGGTAGCAATGAATACGGAGCCGTCCGGATCATTCCAGGTGTACCCTTCGCCGACGTCGTCCCAAAGCAGCCCGCTGGCATGGTCGAAATGTGTGATGACGCCCTCGTCGTTTAACAAGTCAATGCCGCGGTCGCCTCCGGCCCAGATGCGTCCCTGGAAATCACGGCCGAGGAGGTATACGGAGTCGCTTCTCAGCCCTTGTTGCACCGTAAAATCGTGAACCGAGAGCTTCCCGCCTTCGACGCGGGCATGCGTCAGGCCTTGCGATTCGCGGTAGCACAGCCACACCTCGTCGTGGCTAAGGGCGAGCAGCAGTTCAACTTGGTCATCCCGAAGACCATTCGCTTTGGTGAAAACTACCCATTGACTGCCATCAAAGCGCGCAAGGCCTGTGGGGCCGCCCGCCCACATGGTCCCGTCGGGCGCAAAACTGATGGCCCGGGTTTTGCGCTGAATTTCTTCGGGCAGAGATATCTCATGGATGACCGGGATGCTCGCGCCCGTGCGCACGGAATAGAGCACGGTTCGCGCGCCAATCCAGAGCGTGCCGTCGGGACTAACAGCCAGTGCAATGGGCGCCTTATCCCCGGACCCCGGCAGCTTCACTTTTGTTGCCGCGAGGGTGTGCGGGTTGATTCGCGTCAATCCGCCGGGTACGGAGAGTGCCCAGATGCCCCCGTCACCGGCAAGCACGAGCTGCGATACGGTGATGCCGGCCAAGCCGTCCTTCTCCCGCCAGATGCGCCAGCGATGTGCTCCCGAATCCCACATGGCCAGTCCGTTGTTCGTGCCTACCCAGAGCCGTTGTTGCGCGTCGCGCATCACGCACCAGACCACGGGATCGGGCAGACCTTCCATCTCGCCCCAGCCGAACCAGTTCTCACTGCCGGCCCAGCGATCCATTCCGGTCCCTGCCAACCCCACCCAGATGGCGTTTTCGCGATCCTCGAGAGCGGTATACGCGCCGCTGGTGGAGAGCCCCTGCTTCTCGTTGACGGTCACCCAATTATTGCCATTCCGGCGAAAGAGGCCTCGGACGGTTGGCAGTAACAGGTTTCCAGAGCGATCCACCGCGGGCAGCCCGAAGTTGAGCGCCACTGGTACCCCCTCGTCGGCCGGTACGTATTGAGCGAGAGAGGGCGTCAGATATCCGACGTGCCCATGAGTGCGCAGCCAAACTCGGCCGAGGCCATCGGTGATGATCGCGACCAGATCCTCAGCAGGAATCCCCTGGATGCTCAGCATTTTGGGTTCTTGTGCGCCGGGCCGGAGAATGCCCAACTGGCTTTCAGCTCCGAACCAGATGTTGCCGTCAGGTGCCGCAGCCACAGCGGTTACGTGACGCAAAGGCAGGCCACTGCTCGTTGACAAGAGATGGCTCGTAGGGACCTCGCCAGAGGGTCCAGCCGTATGGAGCAGCAGCAAACCGTTCTCGGTGGCCACGTAGGCCTCACCGCCGGGCAGCACGGCGAGGGTCTGCGGGACCCCACGCACCTCGACTCCTTGGGGCAAGTCTACGGCAGAAAACCGAAGACCGTCGAACCGGTAGATGTGAGGCCCCACCACAGCCCAAAGGATTCCGTCGGGAGACTCGAGTAACTGTTCTACGAGATCGTCGAGCATTCCTTCGCGGCGGCCGAAACTCTGTGCCTTCATGCCGTCGAAGCGGTAAAGACCTGTCTGGGTTCCCACCCACATAAAGCCCTGCCGGTCTTGAGCCAGTGAGGTGACTGAGGCCGTGCCTAGGCCGATGGCTTCCCCGATATGCTGAATCGCGTAGCGGGGGTGGTCCGGGACAGGGAGAGGGCCGTTGGCCCTCGGCGGATGGTCCGCACACACCGGGCACGCCACCAGGACCAGCAACAACAGTCCGGTAAGGCCGCGCAGCAGCCGGTAAGAAGGCACGGAATGTGCTCCAAAGGGCCGAATCGGGCGAAATCCTGCGCCCCATTCTCCACGACTTGCGCGGGGCCTCAAATTGTTTTCTGCGAACGCGATACCGGGGAGACAATAACGCTTCCAGTAGGCCAGCACTACGCTTGGTGGACTCGCCCGCCCCGCCGCACCTCGTATGTTTCTCTGCGCACGTTCCCCAAAACCGGAGGGCTGGGCGCCTTCGTCGGATGCGCGAGGGGAATGGCGGGAAAACCGGCCGCTAGGCCCGGCAATCCAGTACGGCTGCCCCGGGAATCGCGTCGTTCTTCAGTGCATTGAGCGCGCGGTTCGCGTCGCGAAGTGGAAAGATTTGCACCCGTGTACGGATCGGAATTTCCGCTGCGACGCTCAGAAAATCCTGACCGTCCTGCCGCGTATTGTTCGCCACGCTCCGGATCACGCGTTCTTGATAGAGCAGCTCGTAGTCGAGCGGTGGGATGCGGCTCATGTGGATGCCGCCGAGCACCAGCGTTCCCCCTTTCCGCAGGGCTTTCAATGCGGCGGGCACGATTTCGCCGGCAGGCGCAAAAACAATCGCGGCGTCGAGCGGCGCGGGCGGCGCATCAAAGGCTCCTCCGGCCCACTTGGCGCCGAGTTCCAGCGCGAGCCGCTGGTGTCGCGCGTCGCGCGTCGCCGCGTACACCTCCACTTTCCAGTGCCGCGCCACCTGAATGGCCACGTGCGCCGCCGCGCCGAAGCCGTAAAAACCGAGCCGTCTTCCCGGTCCGATTCCCGAGAGCCTCAGCGAACGAAATCCGATGATTCCCGCGCAGAGCAGGGGAGCAGCCTGCTCGTCGCCGAACCCTTCTGGAATGGCGTAGACGAAGTCCTCGGGCGCGACGATTGCTTCCGCGTACCCGCCGTCCACGGTGTAACCGGTGAAGTCGGGATGGTCGCACAAATTTTCCGCGCCGGAGCGGCAGTACGAACAGACGCCGTCTGTGCGGTGCAGCCAGGCAATGCCCACGCGCGCGCCGGGCGCAAAGCGCCGCGCATTTTCGCCGCACGCTTCCACAACTCCCACCACCTGATGCCCTGGGATCACCGGCGATTTCCGCGGCGGCAGTTCGCCCTCCACTACGTGCAGGTCCGTGCGGCAAACGCCGCACGCCGTCACTCGGACCAGCACCTGGCCGGCAGGCGGGCGCGGCGTGGGAACGTCGGTGAACTCCAGCGGGTTCGTCTCGATCCGCGCCGGCGCGCGCAGCAAACAGGCTTTCATGGTGTGCCTGCTCTCCCTGGTTGCGCAGTCTAGCACGCGGCGTGGCGCATGCCGGCGAATGTGAAATCAGGACTCCTCGTCGCCTGGGTCCTGCCATTCGTTGCCGCAGGAATTGCACTTCCAGAGGCTGGGCTTGCAGGGGATGGGCAAACTGGCGAAGAAGCCTGCGTAGGTCGGGGGTTTATCCAAGTCTGCAAACGAGATGTCCAGCGACTGGCACTTCGGGCACCGGGGCTGCTCGTATTCCCCTACGCCTTCGACTGTGAATTCCTTCGGAATTTCCGCGTCCAATAGGGCGGCCGCCGCCTCCGCGTCTTCCTCGTTCACCCACAGCTTGATGCCGCCGATGGCGTTCGAATAGAACCAGTCCATCCGGACGGTATTTTCGTCGGCCAGGAAGCACGGGATGCTGGCCGCATCCAGAATGCTCTTGGCGAGCTGGGCGTCCGGAAAGTCGCGGAACTGGCGGAGCGTGACGGGCTTGCGCCATTCTGGTGCCGCGACCGGGGTAGCCTCGTTGAGCGGAAGTTCGAGCCCCCGGCCAGCGATTTCGCTGCGAAGTGCTTCCCGCGCCACATCGGTGAGCTCGAAGGCATTGAGAGCGAACTGCTCCAGCTCTCCTTCGGTCATTGAAGCATAGTGCTTGGCCAGCCGCTTTCGCTCTTCCTCTGGGTCTACGACTCCCATCACTGACAAGATAACACGTCGGGGCGTCGCAGCCCGCCCACACCCGGCTGCGGCGCGGATTCGAGCATGAAGTGACGGCTCGATGGCCGTGCTCATGAATCCTGCGAGCGGGCACCCCTCCAGGAGTAGTGTCCATGCCGTCTGCTGGTGTGACCAGGCTCACTGCGTGCCCCGGGCTGGCAGTGCTATGCAGTATCCAGGATTCGACACTATCCCGAGCGTCCGAAAGTGGCCCGGCCTTCCCCTGGTGAGGAGGCGGAAATGATCAAGAAAGTGAAAGGCGGCTATCAGG
>Ga0187819_10000076_pt1 | contig 43457 bp, 35 predicted proteins | sample NC_wetland_sal_i_15_FD_132411 | JGI IMG/M metagenome (GOLD analysis project Ga0187819, IMG submission 132411) | Wetland sediment microbial communities from Neuse River Estuary, North Carolina, USA - SO4_4 | ecosystem: Environmental > Aquatic > Freshwater > Wetlands > Sediment | place: USA... | reverse complement strand
GTGTGTTGCCAGAAAATGCGCCCACATTTGGGCGGGCTCCCATTTTGGGCTGGACTTTGGTGGGAAGGGGGTACACCCCCGGGTATCCTGGAAACTGTGAAGTAAAGCACTGATGGCAAATGGTTTGCCAGTGCACTAGTGCGTTGACTGTTTGCAAGTTGGTTATCGGGTAGTGCTCGGAACGCGGGCACGTGGGGAGGAAAACCAGCGCCCAGGAGGGACACGGAAGCTTAAACCTTCAGCAGATAATACCTGAGTTGTAATCCTTTGTCAAGTACAACAATAAATATAATTGGTTCAGGGGCTTAGAGGATAGCCCTTCGTTCCTTTCCGCAAAGGATCCGGGGCAGGCTGGGTAAACTGAAGCCGTGCCCCGACGTTGCCAAACAGACTCTGAAGCCCCGCGCCTACCTGCTTGTTTCGGCGGCTGAACCGGCGGGCAAACGCTTCTTTCCGCGGTGAAGCCGTAGGCAAAGGTGGATGCTATACTCAGCGCATGAAAGCACACGTCTGGGTGATGCCAAAACGCACCGTACTCGATCCACAAGGCCAAACGATCCAGCACGCTCTCTCCGGCTTAGGCTACGCGGCAGTGAAGGACGTCCGCCAAGGCAAGTTCTTTGTCCTCAATCTCGACGGCTGGAACCGCGACGAGGCCCAAAAGCAACTCGAGCGCATCTCCAAGGAAGTCCTGACCAATCCAGTCATCGAGGAATACCGTTTCGAGATCGTCGAGTAATCTGCCCGGCCCGGACCACCGCGTCGCGCCACCGCCAAAGGCCGCTAGTACCCGTCGCCTAGTTCGCACATAGTACGAACGTCATCGCCGCCTGTCGCAAAAGCCGTGCTACGCTTTGGAAATAGACTCTTCAGGAGACGCCGCGCCATGTGCGGAATTGTCGGCTATATCGGATCGAAAAAAGTCGTCCCCGTCATCATCGAGGGGCTGCGCAAGCTGGAATACCGCGGCTATGACTCCGCCGGAATCGCCGTCGTCACCAAAGACGGCAAGCTCGAAGTTCGCCGCGCTCCGGGAAAGCTGCGCAACCTGGAAGAAGTACTGCAGAAATCGCCGATCGAAGGCACCTACGGCATTGGACATACCCGCTGGGCTACCCACGGACGCCCGACCGAGGAGAACGCCCATCCCCACCGCGATTGCACCGGTCAGATCGTGGTCGTTCACAACGGCATTATCGAAAATTACCTGGAATTGAAGGAGCAGCTTCAGCAAGAAGGCCACAAATTCGTCACCGAAACCGACACAGAAATCGTCGCCCATCTCGTCGAGAAAAACACGCAAGGCGGCGTCTGTCTGGAAGAAGCCGTGCGCCAATCCTTAAAGCAGCTGCGCGGAATCTACTCGCTGGTCTTCCTGTCCGCAAGAGAGCCCCAAAAGATCGTCGCGGCTCGTTTGGGACCTCCGTCCGTCATCGGCCTCGGCGATGGCGAATATTTTGTCGCCAGCGACATTCCAGCCTTGCTCGAACACACCCGGCAAATCTTTTTCCTCGCCGACGGAGACATCGCGGTCCTGACACCCAAGGGCGTTTCCGTCATGGACCACGACGGCCGTCCCGTCAACCGCCCCGCCCAGCACGTCGCCTGGGACCCCATCATGGCGGAAAAGGGCGGCTTCAAGCACTTCATGCAGAAAGAGATTTTTGAGCAGCCGCGCGCCGTCCGCGACACGCTCCTCGGCCGCATCTCCCAGGACACCGGCAAAATCTTCTTGGACGAGATGCAAATCACCGAAAAGCAATTCCGCGATTTCCAGCACGTGCGCATCGTCGCGTGCGGAACCAGTTGGCATGCGGGGCTCGCGGGAAAATTCATGATCGAACGCCTCGCGCGCCTTCCTGTCGAAGTCGACTACGGCAGCGAGTTCCGCTATCGCGATCCTATCCTCGACTCCAAAACGCTCACCGTTTGCATCAGCCAGTCCGGTGAAACCGCCGACACCCTTGCCGGCCAGCGCGAAGCCAAACAAAAAGGCTCGCCGACCCTCGCTATCTGCAACGTCATGGGCTCCATGGTCACCCGCGAAGCGGCCGGAACCATCCTCACGCACGCCGGACCCGAAATTGGCGTCGCCTCGACGAAAGCCTTCACCTCGCAATTGACCGCACTCCTTCTCCTCGCGGTCCATCTCGGCCAGTCACGCGACAAATTGTCCGCAGAGGCCTCCAAGAATCTACTGCAGGAATTCACTCGCATCCCGCACAAGATCGAAATGGTCTTGCAACAGGAAGAATCCGGAACCTACGAAAACCTCGCCCGCCAATTCTTTCGCCACACCGATTTTCTCTATCTCGGCCGCGGCATTCATTACCCGATCGCTCTCGAGGGCGCACTAAAGCTGAAAGAAATCTCCTACATTCACGCCGAAGGCTACCCCGCCGGCGAGATGAAACACGGCCCCAACGCACTTATCGACGAAAACCTGCCGGTGGTCGTTCTGGCCACGCACGACGAGTCCGATCCCGATTCCGTGACGCGTTACGAAAAAAGCGTCTCCAATATCCAGGAAGTGAAAGCGCGAGACGGCATTGTGATCTCCGTTGTCACCGCAGGCGACCACCTCGCCCGCGCCGCCTCCGACCACGTCCTCGAGGTGCCGCCCGCGCCCGAACTTCTCTCCCCGTTGCTGGAGATTATTCCCCTCCAACTCCTGGCCTATCACATCGCAGTCCGCCGCGGCTGCGACGTAGACCAACCCCGCAACCTCGCCAAATCCGTCACCGTTGAATAATTTCACAGCTCATCATGCGCCGCTGAGTCGGAGCGCCCTGTCATCCTGAGGCCATCCGACTTGTCCAGAGCGCTTTGCGCGAAGGGCAAGGATCGCCGAAGGACCTCAACGTAGGCGTTGCCAAAAGCTCGCCCTTGACTGCACGCCCTCGGTTGCCACACGCCTCCGCGTGACCCCCGCAATCGCTTTCCGGTAAACTAGCCGCATGCCCCGCATCCTGCGCGCGTGCCTCGTCGCATTCGCCGCCCTCGCGACGCGTGGAGTCTCCACCAGCAACGCGCAGACCGCCCCCGCGGCCGCGGCGACCGCGACCCTCCGCGAAGTCCATTCCGACGGCCTCAAATCCTTAACCGAAGCCCAGGTTGCTTCGCTCAGCGGACTGCAACCCGGCGCGCAGGCCGGCCGTGACGACCTGCAAGCCGCCGCCGACAAACTGCTGGAAACCGGTTTGTTCGCCAAAGTGCAATACAATTTTCAGACCCGCGCAGACGGCTTGCTGGTCACCTTCCACGTCGAAGAAGCCGAGCGCAGCGCCGCCTACTTCGACAACCTCCCGTGGTTCACCGACGGAGAGCTGAACGACGCGATTCGGAGCAAGATTCCCTTCTACGACGGCACGCTGCCCAATGCCGGCAGCGTTGTCGATCAAACGGCCGACGCCGTGAGCGCGTTCCTCGTCAGTCATGGCCTGCAAGCCGCCATCGAGCACCAAGTCCTAGCCAACCCCAACGGCGACGGCACAGTGCAAGAATTTCACATCGACGGCGCGTCCCTCCGAATCTCGCATCTCGAGTTCAGCGACCCATCTCTCAATTCCTCGAAAACGATTCAGCAAATTCTCGCCGAGCTCACGGGCAAGCCGTACTCCCGGATGGCCATCGACCTCTTCCTGACCGAGCAAGTCCGCCCCATCTATCAAAAACAGGGTTATCTCCGCGCCAAGCTGGGTCCTCCAGAAGTGCGGCTGACCGGCAATCCAAATCAAAAGCTGCCGGAACAAATTCCGGTGTTTGTTCCGATAACGCCGGGTCCGGTGTATCGCTGGAAAGGCGTACAATGGACCGGAAATTCGGTCCTGTCGTCGATCACGCTGACCGGAGACGTTGGACTCGCTGTGGGCGAAGTCGTCGATGGAATGGCGTTGGAAGCAGGACTGGATCGCGTGCGCGAAGAATACGGGCACATCGGTTACCTCGACGCGAAAATCGATGCGTCCCCAGCCTATGACGACCAGGCTCACACCCTGGCCTACGCCGTGCGTATCGACGAAGGCAAGTCCTACCGTTTTGGCGCGCTGGTGATCACCGGATTGTCCCTCTCCGCCGAAAAGCGTCTGCGCGATGCGTGGCCCATTCCGCAAAACGAACTCTTCGACAAAAACATTTTCGAAGAGTTTCTGACGAAGCTCGAGGCCCGTCCGGGTGAGATCTTCAGGGATCTACCCGTGCACTACGACAACGTTGGGCACTGGCTGCAGCCGGACGCCTCCAAGGGCACCGTCGATGTCCTCCTCGACTTCAAATGAACGTCCCGGAGCAAGCTCCCAGTACGTTCTTCTGCGCTATACTCAAGACCAGCGATGACCGCATTCGTTCCAATCCGTTCCGCACAACTCCCTGCCGCGTCGCCCGAAGAAAAAGAGCGGCTGCTGCTTGCCCGCCTGTCGGAGATTCCCTCCGTGATCGTCGCGCTCTCGGGAGGCGCCGACTCCGCCTATTTGGCCTGGGCCGCGCAACGCGCTCTGGGAAACCGCGCCTTGTCCGTCACCGCGCTTTCGCCGAGCTTCTCCACCCATGACCGAAGCGTCGTCGAAGAATTCGTTCGCACTTCGAGCCTCCATCACGAGTTCGTCGAGACACACGAGATGGAAAATCCCGCCTACCAGGCCAATGCTGCGGACCGCTGCTTCTTCTGCAAAGACGAACTCTTCTCCGTTCTGGACGAAATGGCGCAGCAACGCGGCTTCACCGCCACCGCGTACGGCGTCAACGCGGACGACACGCTAGATTTTCGCCCCGGCCATCGTGCCGCAAAAGAGCATCGCGTGCTGGCGCCCTTGCTAGACGTCGGCCTCGGCAAAAGCGAGATTCGCTCGCTGTCGCAACGCGCCGGGTTGCCCACTTGGGATCGCCCGGCCTCCGCATGTCTAGCGTCCCGCGTTCCGTACGGGACCGAAGTCACGCCGGAACGGCTTACCCTGGTGGAGCGCGGCGAAGCAGCGCTGCGCCAATTGGGCTTCCGTCAATTCCGGGTTCGCCTGCACGACAAACTCGCCCGCGTCGAAATTGCCCCCGATGAGATGCCGCGCGCACTCGCTCCCGACATGGCCGCCGCGATCTCCAGCCATTTGAAGGACGCGGGCTTCACCTACGTAGCGCTGGACCTGGAAGGCTATCGCCAGGGTTCGTTGAACGAGGGTCTTTCGCGCCGGGAGCAACCTTGAACCAGGCTCGCCGCAGGAACATATGGCGCGGCGTTTGCGTATCTCAGAGTAGGCGCGCCCAGCGCCCGCTTGAGATTCGTGACGGAGGACGAAGGATGCGAACTACGCTTGCTGCCCGAATAGGCCCGCTGGTGTTGGTGCTCGCGGCTGCAACGGCCGCAGGTTGCGCCGTGGGACCTTCAGTCCGCGGGAGTTTCGATCGCACCTTCAGCGTGACGGCGCCCATTCGCTTGGAACTGGTCAACGCTTCCGGAGACGTCGCGATCACCGGAAGCGCTGACGGCAAGGTTAACGTGCACGCAGACGTGCGCTCCTACGGGATGGGATTCGGCAGCCCCCAGGAGCGGCTGGACGAAATCGTCTCCAATCCGCCGGTCGAGCAGCGAGGCGACACCATTCGCATCGGCAAAGATTTGAGCCGGATCCGCAACATTTCCATTTCCTACGTGATCGAAGTGCCCCACGACACGGAGATCAGCACGACCGTCGCTTCGGGCTCGCAAACGATACGAAACGTCCGCGGACCATTGAAAGCGGAGGCCGCCTCCGGTTCCATCCGCGCAGATCACATTGATCGTCAGACACAACTCACCACCATCAGCGGCTCCATCGACGCCACCGATATCGGCGACGACATCCGCGCCTCCAGCGCTTCCGGAAGCGTGGTGGTCTCCAATATCAAGGGCGACGTGAGAATCAGCGCCCTGTCGGGGAGCACGCAAATCACCAAGCCCGGCGGCCGCGTCGATGCTGACACCGCCAGCGGTTCGGTGGAGGTGCAAGGCGCAACCCGCGACGTGAAGGCTCACGCTGCGTCCGGACGCGTGGACGTCCAAGGCAATCCTAGTGCGACCAGCTATTGGGACTTGAAGACCGTGTCCGGCGTCGTGCAACTTGGCGTTCCCACCAGCGCGAACTTTCACTTGTCTGCCGAGGCGGTCTCTGGACAGATCAAGGCCGATGTTCCCATCGTTATCGAAGAGCAAGACAAGCACTCCCTGCGCGCTCGCGTGGGCAACGGCGGCGGCCGCGTCGAGGTCCACACCGTCTCCGGCGAAATCCGCGTCCGCGGCACGTAGCGGCTGGACACGGCCCGAGCTTCCGTTCTGCTGAGATCTATCGCATACGAAAGTGCGGTTTTTCCGGCCAATTGCGAATAAAATGGAGCTTGATGCTGCTCTCATGCAAAAACGTCGCGGCGCTCTCCGTCTTGGCCGTCCTGCTCCTCACGACCACGATCAACGGCACAGCACTTCCCCAAGACGACAAGAAAACCACCCCGTCCGCCAAAGCCGCCTCCAAACAAGCTTCTGAGCAAAAGCCACCTTCGCCCGAGGAAGAACTTCAGCAAGCGATCGACAATGCCGGCAACGATCGCGCCGCGCTGGTGCGCAATCTCGAGGCCTTCCTGAAGAAATATCCCGAGGCGCAGCAAAGGGTCAAAATCTATCGGGCCCTAGTGGAAGCCTGCTTGCAGTTGCGTGATACCCCGCGTGCCACGGAATATGCCGAGCGCATCGTCGCGCTCACTCCCGACGACATGTCGATGACTCTTCTGGCGATTCAGCTTCTCGAGCGGGGTGGCGACGAAGCGGGACTTCGCCGCGCAACCAATTACGCCTCGCGTGTGCTGGAGTTCATCGACCGCGGCGTCGATGAAAAATCACCGAAAATCTCCAAAGCAGACTGGGAAGCGGATAAGAACCGCGACCGCATGACCGTATTGCTCCTTCGCGGCCGTTTGTACCTGAAGCAACATGAAATCGCGAAAGCCCAAAAGGATTTTGAAGACAGCTACGCACTCGTCCCCAGCGCTGGAGCCGCAGAAAAGCTCGGCGAAATTGCCGAGCTCAACAAGGAATTACTCCACGCGATTCAGGCATACGCCCGCGCCTTTGCGCTGGCTGATGGCGCAAGGACTGGACCCGACCGGCGCGAAATTCGCCAGAAACTCGGCAACGTGTGGCGGCTGGCGCATGGCTCCGACGACGGCCTCGGAGATTACATTCTTCATACGTACGATGAAATCACCGCAGCGCCGGGCAATCCACACGCCAAAAGAAATGCCGACGCCAAGGACCCATACGACTTTACTCTGCGCCGCATTCCCAGCGGCGCTCCTCTTCCGCTCGCCGGCCAGAGAGGGAAAATCTTGGTGGTGAATTTTTGGGCCACGTGGTGTGGGCCGTGCCGGGCGCTGGAACCCGCGTTTGACCGTGTGGCCGCGGAGTTTCAACGAAGCTCTGAGGTGTTGTTCTTAGCCGCGGACTGCGACGAGGACGAAACCCTCGTTCCGGCTTACGTGCAAGAGACTAAGCCGCGCACGACGGTAGTCTTCGCCGACGGACTGGACAACGCGTTTGCGGTGAACTCCTTCCCTACGGTGGTGGTCATCGATCGCGCGGGGAAAATCGCCTATCGAGCCGAGGGCTACGGCGAGGACACGTTCGAGGAAGCGCTGACCGCCGCGGTGCGCCAGGCGCTCGGTCCGGCTGATGCGCCGCCAACCGCAACTTCGTCGAATCGCTGAGCGCGCCGCAAGCTGCGGGTCACGGCGTCATTTCCGGGTTGTAGTGATCGATGAAATCAACGAAATCCGACGCCTCCGCCATATCCTTCGCCACAAACCGAATCGTGTGCGAATCCACGCGCTCAACCACGCGCAGGTAACTCAATGCTTCCGCCGGGGTATAGTTCTTGAAAGTGATCTCCAGCGTGACGGGCGGTTTGACGACGTAGGGTTTGAAATCGCGGACGCGGCCGAGCGCCGCTTTCACGCCGGCACTGATTTTCTCGCAGGAACTCTCGGGAGTCAGCGTCTCGGCGGAATGAAAGCCCAGCGATTTTTTCGTTTCCACGGTCTCCAGATTTCCGAGGCGGGATTTCAGTTCGCTCATCGCGGCATCGTCACCCGAAGCGAAAATCACCGGCACTCCGAAAGAGCCCGCATACGCCGCGTTGAATTCCCCTTCGTTGACCGCAGCGCCATTCAGCCCCACCCTGGCAAGATGGGCGCTCGAAAACGTATGCGCCCTCACGCCGTGGGGATTCGTCGTCGACGCGTGATAGCCCACAAACATCGCGGCGTCGAAGCTCGCATCCAAACCCGCCATCATTCCGCCGTGGCGCGGCCAGGAACGCACGATCCGCACATCGCGCGGAAACAACTCGATCAGCAGGTTTTCCCCGTTTCCGTGTGAGTCGCTGACGACAATCTCGGTCGCACCTGCTTCTTTTGCCGCCTGAACCGCGGCAAGAGTCTCGTTGGTCATGAATCGCCGGAACCTCTCGTACTCGAATCCCGCCGGCCCCAACTGGTCCACTGTAACGCACGCCCGCTACCCCTTCCATGTCGACGGAGATGTACAGCTTCAGCTTGGCAGGGCTTGCATGCGCCGCGCGCAGCGGCCAAGACGAGGTCATGCACACGAATACAGTGCAACTTACGAGCGCGACGATTACCGCGACACACTTGGCGATTCGGAGAAACATTCGACACGCCTCCAAACAACGGAAAATTCAGCCGGAAGATTCCAGGAGCGAGAGTCTAGCAGTTCGTGGCAGCACTAGCGGAAGGAAACCTAACCGCAACATCGCGAGCGGCGAGAATGGTATTCACATGGATGCGCACGGTGTCTTCGACCCGGCGCGCGTAGCCCCCTGCCAGCGTCGTCGCCACGGGGATACCGCGACGCCGCGCCTCTTCGAACACTCTGCGGTCGCGCTCCATCAGTCCCTTTTTTGTGAGCGACAATCCACCGAGCTGGTCCTCGCAATAGGGGTCCGCACCACCAACATAAAACACGATATTCGGGCGAAATTCGTCGAGCGCATATTGCACGGCGGGAATCAGCGCGCCGAGATACTCCTCATCGTCGGCACGATCCAACATGTTGAGATCGATGCTCGATGGCGGCTTATGCGCGGGATAGTTGCTCTCCTGATGAATGGAAATGGTGAAGACGGACGGATCGTCGCGGAAAATCCAGGCGGTACCGTTGCCATGGTGCACGTCAGTGTCTACGACCATCGCCCGCTGAATGGCGCTGTCCGCCTGAAGCCGCCGGATCGCGACGCCAACATCGTGAATCGCGCAGAAGCCCTCGCCGTGTCCCGGATACGCGTGATGAAAGCCGCCGCCAAGATTCGCGCCGAATCCATCGCGCAGGGCAGACTGGCCCGCCAGGATGGTCCCACCCGCCGCGAGCCAAACCGCCTCGACGAGTTCCGGCGAATACGGCACCTCAAGCTTCATGACGTCGCTGGCGGTGAGCGTGCCGGTCTTTAGCTTGCGCACCCAATCCGGCGTGTGGACTCGCAGAATATCGTCATCGGTAGCCGCAGCGGGCTGCAAGAAATCTTCCTTTGCGGCGATGCCTTCCCGAACGAGCGCCTCCGCGATGAGGCGAAACTTCTGCGACGGAAACACGTGCGGACCCAGATTCAAATCGTAGTGATCGTGGTAGACGAGCTTGAACGGCAGCATGAGGTGCAGAGTCGCTAGTTCTCGCGTTCGAGGATGAAGTCCGGCAACGTAAGCAGAGCGCGGCCATATTCCGAATCATTGCGGCCATCCAGGCAGGCTTTCGCGCGGTGCGCATAGTCATGCGCCAGATTGCGCGCACGGTCCAAGGCGCCCGACTCATGGACGAGGGCCACCAAAGTCTCCGGACGAACGGAGTCAAATTCCTTTTCTTTCAGCACGCGCGCGACGAGTTCCCGGGCGTCGCGGTGGCCGTTTTCCATCGCGTAGATCAGCGGCAGCGTGACCTTGCCCTCTTTCAGATCGCTCAGCACCGGCTTCCCCAACTGCTGCGCGGACGCCGTGAAATCCAGCAAATCGTCGACGAGCTGAAACGCCAGCCCGGCGTAGCGGCCATATTCCGCCAAAGCCATTTCGTCGGCGCCTTCCAACCCGCCAAGAACCGCGCCGAGCCGCGCGCATCCGCTGAACAAACACGCCGTCTTGTGTGTCGCCAGCCGCAGCGCATCCTCTTCGGTAACGTCGATGCGTCCGATCTTCGCGAGCTGAATCAGCTCGCCTTCCACCATTTTTTGCGTCAGGTCGATGAGAATGTCGAGAACCCGGAAATTGCGCTCTTCCAACGCCATCTGGAAGGACTGCATGTACAGCCAATCGCCTGCCAAAACGCTGCGATGATTGCCCCACCGCGAATTCGCCGACGGGCGTCCGCGGCGCGTGTCCGCGCTGTCGATGACATCGTCATGAATTAATGTCGCGCTGTGGAGAAGCTCGACGACGGCGGCCATGCGGATTGCGCCGGGGCCGCTGTGGCCAGCATAACGAGCGGAGAGGAGCAGCAGCGCCGGCCGGAGGCGCTTGCCGCCACCACCAAGAAGGTAGCTGGTGATTTCAGAAACGGGCTCGAAGGCGACACTACTCTGTCTTGTCAGCTCCTCTTCGACCAGAACGAGGTCTTCTCTGACGAGATCAAAGATTTCCCTAGCTGTGAGCAGCGCGATAGCGTTCCTCCTGGCCTGCAACAAATTTGTTGAGCCGCGAACCGGTCAGTATCCCGTTTGACGGGACAGGGGTCAAGCACAAGTGCGACTTGCAGCGCGGCCAGCTCATTTGTATTCGACAGCCTTGGACCCGTCAGGCTGCGCGACGCCCCCATCCAGGCGGAAGAAACGCCGGAAGTTGGCTGCGCTGGCCGATGCCACCTCTTCTGCGCGTAAGTTTCTCACACTCGCGATGGTCTTCGCTACTTCGCCAACATACGCCGGTTCATTCCGCTTGCCGCGATAGCCTTGGGGCGCCAGAAACGGAGAGTCCGTCTCAATCAGAAGCGTCTCCAGCGGCAAAGCTTTCGCAACGTCGCGAAGGTTCGTGGCTTTCGGATAAGTTGAATTGCCGGCAAAGGAGACCAGGAAGCCCATTTCGATGCCGCGGCGCGCGTCTTCCAGCGTGCTGGTAAAACAATGGAGGATGCCGCCAAGCCCGGTTGGCCGCCAGACCTGGTCGAGAACAGCCAGGCAGTCCGCCCAAGCGTCGCGGCAATGGATGACGATCGGCAGCTTGGCCTGGTGCGCCAGCGCGAGCTGATCGCGAAAGACCCGGTCTTGAATATCGCGGGGCGAATGATCGTAAAAATAGTCGAGGCCGATCTCGCCCCAAGCAATCACTTTGGGATGCTTGGCCAGCTCCGCGAGCCGCTCGAGATGCTGCGGCGTCAACTGCTTTGCTTCGTGCGGGTGCGTGCCCACCGTGGCGTAAATCCAATCGTACTGCTCGGCGAAAGGGATCGCCGCATCGAGCTTTTCTGGGCCTGGGCCGGAACCGATGGCGAGCAGTGTTGATACGCCCGCTGCGCGGGCGCGAGCCAGCATGGCGTCGCGATCTTCGTCGAACTGCGGGAAATCAATGTGTGCGTGTGAGTCGATCAGTTCCATGGCATTCACGGCACGGGCATCTTGGCTTCGCGCTTGCGTCCGGGCACGTCGACAGCCGACACAGATAGGAGTGTCTGTGCTACTTGAGGCGCGCGCCTACTTCCACGTCTTCGGCGAAGCCAGCAAGGACGGGGCGGCCTTCGGGACCAACTGAGGCGGCCACAATCATGCCATTCGATTCAACGCCGCGAAGCTTGCGCGGCGCGAGATTGACGACCACAACGACCTTGCGGCCGATCAGCGATTCCGGCTCGTAGTACTGCGCGATGCCCGCGCAAATCTGGCGCACTTCGCTGCCGATATCGACGGTGAGCTTCAGCAGCTTGTCGGCGCCGACGATGCGCTCCGCGGTTTTCACCTGGCCCACGCGCATCTCGACTTTTGCGAAGTCTTCGATGGCGATCTTCTCGGCAGTGGCAGGTGCGGCTGCGGCGGCCGCTCCGACGGCGATACCGGCAGGCGTGCTGGCCAGGGGCGCCGCAGCTGTCGGTAGCGGTTGTTTCTGTGCCTCATTTTCCATGGCTTCCATCCTCTCTATGGCTTCCGCTTTTTCGATCCGGGGGAAAAGCGTTTGCGACTTGCCCAACGTCGTGCCGGGAGTGAGCTGTCCCCAGCGTAATCCATCCAGTTCTAGCGACCCGAGTTGTCCCGGCTGCCCGAGCAAGGACCAAACCTTCGCCGTGCTCTCCGGCAATACCGGATGCGCCAGCACGGTCACGATGCGAAGAACCTCGGCCGTCGTCCACAGAACCGTGGCGCGCCGTTGCTGATCCGCTTCCGAGTCACCCAGCGCCCAAGGCTGCTCGGACGTCAGGTACTTGTCCGCCGCGGCGATCAGCGACCAAATGAATTCCAGCGCTCGCGAAAACCCAAGATTGTTGTACTGCTCCATCACCTCGCCGATGGCTTCTTGCGCTTCCTTCGCCAGCGCCGCGTCTTGCGGCTTCAGCGCAGCGGGCTTCGGGATTTTGCCGCCGCAATTTTTCTCGATCATCGCCACGGTGCGGCTGGCCGAATTGCCCAGGCCGTTGGCCAGGTCGCTGTTGTAACGCTGCACGAGAGCGTCGTAGCTGAAGTTGCCGTCCTGGCCGAAGACCGTTTCACGCAGAAGGTAGTAGCGGAGCGCGTCGAGCCCGAGCACGTGCACGATGGGTCGCGGACGGACTACATTGCCGAGCGACTTGCTCATCTTCGTGCTGTCCATTAGTAACCAGCCGTGCGCCCAAATCTGCTTCGGCAGAGGAAGCCCCGCGGCCATCAGAAACGCCGGCCAATAGACCGCGTGAAAACGAATGATCTCCTTCCCTACCAAGTGAATATCTGCAGGCCAAAACCCGCGCCGCTCATATTCCGGACCGCCGACGGCACTCAGATACGCGGTCAGCGCGTCGAACCACACGTAGAAAACGTGCGGCTCCTCCCCAGGTACGGGGATGCCCCAGCGGATCGACGTCCGGGTAATGCTGAGATCTTTTAATCCGCCCTCGACAAAACTGAGCACTTCGTTGCGCCGCGTCTCCGGCTGGATAAACTCGGGATGCTTCGCGTACCAGTCCAGCAGCGGCTTCTGAAAAGCCGAGAGCTTGAAGAAATAGTTTTGCTCGGTGACGGTTTCCAACGGGCGCCCGCAATCGGGGCACGGATCGCCAGCCTTGGCATCCGGAACATACGCGTTGTCGAACACGCAATACTGGCCGGTGTAGCTTCCCGGGTAGATGTAGCCGCTCTCGCGGCACAAGCGGAAGAGCCATTGCACCGTGCGCGCGTGCCGGACTTCGGTAGTGCGAATAAACTCATCGCCCTGGATGCCAAATTCATCCCAAAGGGCTTTCCATTCCGCCGCCATCTTTGCCACGAATTCCGATTCGGGCAACCCCGCCTTCTTCGCCGAGCGCTCCACGTTGACGCCGTGTTCGTCGGTGCCGGTCGTGAGCACTACCTCGTAGCCCAGCATGCGCTTGTAGCGCCGGATGGCGTCGCACACGATCGTCGAGTAGGTGTGGCCGACGTGCGGCAGGCCGTTCGTGTAGTAAATCGGCGTGGTGAGATAAAACTTGGGTTTTCCCTGGGCCATTGTCCCTTTTCTAGCTGTCAGTTTCCATCGATCTTCGACTCGTAGCGGCGCAGGGCTTCGTTGATCACCTGCTGCAACGGTACGTTTTTTTCGACGGCCAGCTTGCGGCAGTCGTCGTATTCAGGTGCGACGTGCAAAATCCGACCGTTTACACGAGAAAGCTTGATGCGGACGTCGCCATAACTCGTGGTTACGTTGACGGATTCGCGGGGCAAAGCGCGGCGCTGAGCGCGATACGTGCGCGCGCCGAACGTGGTCGTCTCCGCAAAGATCAGCGACATCAGCGCATTCGTGTCTTGCGGTTTGCACAGAACGGTCAGCAGCGTGCCCGGTCGATTCTTCTTCATTTGTACCGGCGTGGTGTAGACATCCAGCGCGCCCGCGCCAAGAGCCTTCTCCAAAAAATAGCCGTAGATCTGCGGATTCATGTCGTCCAGATTCGCTTCGATGACCGCGATCTCTTCGTCGTAGCCCGGAACCGCCTTCTCCGCTGCCTCGCCGATCATGATGCGCAGCACGTTGGGCTGGCCTTCGAGATCGGCGGTGCCCGCGCCGTATCCGATCGCACTAACGGTCATCGGTGGCTGCGGACCAAACGAATCGCAAAGTGTCGCCACAATCGCGGCGCCCGTCGGCGTAACCAGCTCACGCTGTACGCCATTGGAATATGTCGGCTTGCCTTGAAGAAGGCTCGCCGTTGCAGGCGCAGGCACCGGCAAAACTCCGTGCGCCATCTTCGCCGTGCCTCCGCCGACGTTCAGCGGCGAGCAAGCGAATTTCTCAATGCCCAGCGCACTGAACCCGATGCATGCGCCAACGATGTCCACAATCGCGTCTATCGCCCCAACCTCGTGAAAATGAATTCTCTCCACAGGCACATCGTGTATCCGTGCCTCCGCTTCACCCAGCTTTTGAAAGATCGCCGCGGCCCGATCGCGCACCTGCGGGTCAAGCCGCGAAGCACGCAAAGTCTCAAGAATCGCGCCCAACGAACGATGCTTCTGCTGGTCTTCGGTCTGGACATGAACGTAGGTCGCCGCCATACCGTTCTTCCAAACTTTTTTGGCGGACAACTCCCAGCCCGGAACCTGCAAGCCACAAAGTTCCGCGCGGAGACGCTCGGCGTCGCAACCGGCATCCACCAGGGCGCCAAGAGTCATGTCTCCGCTTATCCCCGAAAAACAATCGAAGTACGCTAATTTCATAGGCTTACGCGAACCCAAGCAGGCTGCTTTTCTGCGGCCGCAAGTCTGATTCGAGTCTATCGGCGGTGTTTTACCCTGTCAAATCAGTGCGAACTCGCGACGCGGCGCAGCGGCATCTTTGGCCAAAAGCCCTCCGCGCTAGTCGGCTTCTCGATTCGTGATCGACACTCGAAACACGGGCTTGGACTTCTCCGCCGGCTCCATCTCGTACGTCTGCGAGGTTTTATTCGGATCGTAGTCACGCCACAGCCAAATCATCTCCGCCGGAAACTCCGCCGCCCCGTGGCCGGAGTTGTGCGTGCCCTTGCCAAAGCTAAAATGGAAGTCGTACTCCTGAGCCTTTAGAGCGTTGGCCATCCGCAGGTTGGCTAGCGGCCAGTTGCCATAGCGAAGGTCAAGGTCCTCGGAGCCGTCCTGCAGCCACACACGGATGTTGCGCTTGGCTTCGCGGAGAACCTTGTCTGGATAGTCCTGTCCTCCGTCCGGCACGGCGGGATCTTCTTTCCACTGGATGCTGGCGTAGCTGCCAATCCAGGAGATCACGCGGCTAAACTGATCGGGTATCTGCCACGCGGCATTGAATGCACAAATTCCGCCGGACGAGAGTCCCGTGATCGCGTGGCTGTACGAATCCTTCCGAATGTTGTACTTGGACGCAACGTCGGCGAGCACTTCATCGCGCAGAAAGCGCACATAGCGATCGCTCACCGTGTCGTACAGTGTGCTGCGCATAGAGTCCTTCAGCGTCCGATGCCACTTTTCCGAATACGCCTTCACGAAGTTGTACGTGGGCGTGCCGGGCGAGTCGGTGATATCTCCCGGGTTGATGAAAACGCAGATCATCACCGGAATCTTCTTCTGCGCGATCAAGTTATCGATGACGTTGAGCGTTGGGTTGTTGCTATTGCGGTCGATGTATCCTCCACCGTCCTGGAAGACCATCACGGCTGCAGGCGTCTGCGGGTTGTATTGCGCGGGCACGTAAATCCAATAATCGCTCTTCATGCCGTCGTAGATTTTGCTGGTGTGCGTGATCTTCTCGGAAAGCGTGCCTGACGGAACGCCCGGCTGAAGGTAGGACAACGGTCCGAACGCCGGCACGTCGAGCTTCCCGCCAAATTTGGTGCCATTGATCTGGTAATAGAAGGAGTGGAGTTTGCCTACCTGTTCGATACGAGCGGCGCTGTACCAGATATCCGAACCCGTTAGCGGCTGCATCTCAGGCCCGGGAGCGCCGTCGATCAGCAGCTCGGGTTTGGCCTGGGCTTGGATGGCAAAGAAAAAATCGGGGCCGCGGCCCATCCAGGCGGTTCCCTCCTTCAGGTCCTTGGCTTCAAAGCTGGAGTTGATAGCCTCGCGCAAACTCGGACTGGCGGATTTTGCTAGGTCAATGAGCTGCGTCGCCGTTGATTTTTCGGCCGCCAGGGCGCAACGCGATCCGGAAAACGCGACTACAACAACGCTCGCCATTGCAAAGCGCTTCAGCAGATGCATAGGAATACGCATAGAGCCGCTCCTTGGAAATGAACTATCCGCATTTTTTCACTGGATGTGCTCAAAGCAAGTTGCCATGATAGCTCCAAATGACGGAAACGCTGCTTTTTGACCGATCCCACAACAAGCCTTTATACTCACTCCTCTTCTAGCTAAAAGGACTGAGGCAGCCGAAGAACTGAGGACGCCTTGTATCTCACAGTGATGAATCGTTTGCGCCAAGCGCTGGCGCAGCACATCCGCGAAAAGTACGGCGTCGAGTTGACGATCGTCCTGGAACGCCCGCCCAAGCTTGAAATGGGTGAAGCGGCATCACCGGTATGTTTTGAATTGGCCAAGCGGCTGAAACGCGCGCCCCGCCAGATCGCACAGGAAATTGCAGCGCAACTGGCTCCGGTGGAAGGGATTGCGCGCGTTGAAGTAGCCGGCGGCGGGTACTTGAACGCCTTTGTCGATCGCGCCGCATTTTGGGAGAGCGTGCGGAGTGAAGCCGGCGCGAAGCCCCCTTCCCGCGCCGACAGACCGGGGAAAATCATTGTCGAGCACACCAGCATAAATCCGAACAAAGCTGCCCATATCGGGCACGTCCGCAATGCGGTGCTGGGCGACACCATGGCGCGCACGCTGCGGCACGCCGGCTACAACGTGCAAGTGCAAAACTACATCGATAACACCGGCGTGCAGGTCGCCGACGTGGTGATCGGCTTTCTGGACATGGAAAAGCGGACGCCCATCGGCGTGAAGATGCTGGCGATGGAGCCGCGGTTCGATTACTACTGCTGGGATTTGTATGCCAAAGCGACACTTTTCTTCGAAGAAGACAAGGAGCGTGCCGCGAAGCTGCGCGGCGCCACCCTGAAGGCGATCGAGGGAGGCCGCGGCGAAGAAGCCGAGATTGCGCAAGTCGTGGCGGATGCGATTGTCGGATGCCACCTGCGGACGATGGCTCGCCTGGAGATCCGTTACGAACTGCTGGCGCGGGAAAGCGAAATTCTGCACCTGCATTTCTGGGACGCGGCATTCACAAAATTGCGAGAGGCAAACGCGATTCAATACGCAAACAGCGGAAAGATGGCTGGTTGCTGGATTATGCCTTGGGGAGAGAAAGATGGAATCATCACTGAGGACGCACAGAGCACAGAGACGGACGAGGAGAACTCACGGGACAAGATTATTGTGCGCTCGAATGGCACGGTGACCTATGTCGGGAAGGACATTGCGTATCAGTTGTGGAAGTTCGGACTGCTGGGCAAGGATTTTCACTATGCGAAGTGGCCGAAAGCTCCGGAGGGAGAAGTCGTCTGGGCCACGACCAGCGAGCCGAACGACCCGGACGCACCTCACTTTGGCGCTCCCGCTACGGTGGTCTACAACGTCATCGACGCGCGCCAGGCGTACTTGCAGCACGTAGTCGCCGCGGGTTTGCGCGCGCTGGGACACGCGGCCCAGGCGGACCACTCGATTCACTTGTCGTACGAGATCGTGGCGCTCACGCCGCGATGCGCCGCCGAGATGGGATACGAGGCGTCGCCGGAAGAAGCCAAGAAGCCCTACGTGGAGGTCAGCGGCCGGAAAGGCCTCGGAGTCAAAGCCGACGACCTGATCGACAAACTGGAAGCCGCCACGCTGGCGGAGGTGCAGCAACGCCACGCGGAAATGAGTGCCGAAGAGCAGAAGCGCACGGCACACGCGATTGCAGTGAGTGCGCTGCGGTTTTTCCTGTTGAAGTTTACGCGCACCGCCATTATCGCGTTTGATTTCAAGGATGCTCTTAGTTTTGAAGGCGAGACCGGACCGTATTGCCAGTATGCCGTTGTGCGCATTCGTGGTATTCGCCGCAAAGGCCTGGAGACCGGCGCGACTAGCGTCGCGCTGACCAAAGAGACCATCCGCGCCCTGCTGACAGGAGCCGAAGGTGACGGTCTGTGGGAGCTGCTGCTAGCGGCGGGATCCCTTGATTACGCGGTCGACGCGACCATCGGGGCGCAGGAGCCTGCGTTTCTGGCGAAGTTCGCGTTCCAGCTAGCGCAGGCCTTCAACAATTTTTATCACAAGCACCACATTCTGTCGGAAACCGATGAGCAGAAGCGCGCGTTCTTGTTGGCATTGACGGAATTGGTCGAGGCTCAATTGGTGCGCGCGCTCGACCTCCTGGGTATCGCCGCTCCCGAAAAGATGTGAGGTGAGAGAGGGCGCAGCAATGCTGCGCCCCACGAACAGACCGAGACCGATGGCGTGGCGGCAAAGCGATGACGTGGCGGCGGCTGGCTCTACGAGCCGTCGTCAATATGACATGACGAGGTTGACGAGGGTTCGCACCGCAACGCCGGTCGGGCCTTTGGCGAGCCACGGCTTGGCGTCGTCGTTCCAGGCCGTGCCGGCAATGTCTAGGTGGATCCAGGGCGTATCGCCGGCGAACTCGCGGATGAACCAGGCGCCGGTGATGGATCCCCCGCCCTTGCCACTGCCGATATTCTGAATATCGGCGAAACTGCCCTTGATGAATTCGCGATACTCGTCATCCATGGGCATCTGCCACATTTTTTCCCCGGCCGCTTTGGCCGAGGTGAGCAGCTTGTCGGTCCAAGCCTGATCCGAACCAAACACGCCGACGTTCACGTTGGCCAGGGCCACGACGATGGCACCAGTCAGCGTAGCGGCATCAACGAGGTGCGTGGCGCCGAGTTGCTTAATATAGTGGACTCCGTCAGCCAGGATGAGTCGCCCCTCGGCGTCGGTGTTAAGCACCTCGATGGTCTTGCCGGACATAGCGGTCTGGATGTCGCCAGGCTTCTGCGCTTTGCCGCCGGGCATATTCTCCGTGCTGGGTACGACGCAAATCACTTTCACATTGGGCTTCAATGCCGCGAGCGCGCGCATGACACCGAGCATGGTTGCCCCACCGGCCATGTCGTACTTCATTTTTTCCATGCCTTCGGCCGGCTTAATCGAAATGCCGCCGGTGTCAAAGGTCACCGCCTTTCCGACCAAGCCAATCACCGGCGCGCCAGGCTTGGGATTCGCGGGCGTATAGGTGACAACCATGACCCGCGGCGGCTCGACGCTGCCCTGAGCTACGCTCAGCAGCGCCCCCATCTTCAAGTCCGCGATTCTTTTTTCGTCCAGAATTTCCACAGCCAGGCCGGCCTCCTTCGCCATGGCCTCTGCCTTGTCCGCCAAAATCTTTGGAGTCAGCTTGTTGGAGGGTTCGTTCACCAGGTCCCGTGCGAAGTTCTGCGCGTCGGCAACCACCCGGCCTCGCGCCAAGCCTTTTTCTGCTGCGGCGCGTTCCTTGTCCGAGTACCCTGCCAGCAGCAACGCATCGACCTCCTTGCCGTTCTTCTTGTCCGTCTTGTATTTGTCGGACTCGAAATCGGCGGCCAACACCCCCTCGGCGATCACCTGGGCCGCGTCTTCGGTCACATCGCTTTCCCGCACCACGAACGCAATCTGTTTCACGCCGCGCGACTTCAGGTACCGGAACGACGCCCCGGCGATCTTTCGCAGAGTCGCGCCGTCGAATTTCTCTCGTTTCCCCGCTCCAACTAGAAGCAGCCGCGCCGCCGCGAGACCCGCAGGGGCATGCACCAAAGTCATCTCCAGCAGCTTGCCCGTCAATTCGCCGCCCTTCGCCAGTTTGCGCAACAACCCGTTGGCAGCCTGGTCGATCTCTGCGATCCGCCCCTCCACCGGATCTGGTTCCTCAAAAACGTAGGTGACCAAGGCATCGGTCTCCACTCCTGCATACGGCTTGGTTTCCAGCGTGATCTGCATAGTCGCTTTATCGCCTCCGGTTGCGATACATAGCTTGTTCGGCTTCCCTGCGCGCCTCTTTGATGCGCTCGTCCTGGCGGCGGTCCCATGTCTTCTTGCCTTGCGCCAGAGCAATTTCGCATTTGGCGATGCCGCCGCGAAAGTATATCCGCAGGGGAATGACAGTTAAACCCTTGGACTGAACGCGACCCGCCAACTTGTAAATCTCGTTCTTGTGCAACAGCAGCTTTCGCGAGCCCAACGGCTCATGGTTCCAGGGGCCGCCGGGCATGTACTGGGCGATGTGGGCATTGACCAGCCACGCCCCACTGGGCTTGAAATCGACAAAGGCATCCCGAATGTTCGCCTTTCCTTCGCGAAGCGCCTTTACCTCGGTGCCGTGAAGCACCAACCCGGCTTCCAATTTCTCCAGCAGATGGTAGTTGTAAGAGGCGGCGCGGTTTTGCGCCACAATCACCTCTTTGGGTTTCTCCGCCTTGTTCGATGGTTTGGCCACTCGCTCGGAATCCTATGTGACGCCAAGGTTAAATGTTAGACGGGTGGGGGTAACATATGCAAGACAGCCAACCTTCCGTTGCTTGTTCCGCCTCTAACCCGATGCTAGACTGCGACTGAATTTGTGCCCAAGCCCTGGAGAGTACATGCGAGGATGGAGCAGGTTAATTTTGTGCGTGGGTGTTGGGGTGCTAGCGGCAGGCTGCCCGAAAGGCAAACCTGACTACCAACAAGGACGCAAGGCTGAGAATCTTCAAGATTATGACGCCGCCTACGATTTCTACCAGAAAGCGCTGAAAAGCGAGCCTGATAACGCCGAGTATCAGATCAAGTTCAACCAGGCCCGCTTTGAGGCGGGCGCCTTCCACGTCAAGCAGGGTCTGAAGTTCCGCGAACGGGGCGATCTCCAGGGGGCGGCGGGGGAGTTTCAACACGCCGCAGCCATCGATCCCTCGAGCCCGATTGCCGAACAGGAGCTGCGCAAGACCGCCGAGATGATCGCCGAGAAGGATCGCGCCAACGCGGCCGCCGCCGAACCGCCTCCCGATGCCAACGAGCAGCCGCTCGCGGCCATGCCTCCGGAGATCAAGCCGCTCTCGCGGGCGCCGATCAATTTTAGGGCCTCGAACGACGCTAAATACGTGTTTGACACGATCGGCAAACTAGCCGGCCTCACGGTAATTTACGACCCGGACTTCCCCGCCCGACGGATCTTTGCGGACCTGAACAATGTGACTCTGGAGCAGGCACTGGATATCGTGTCGCTGGAAAGCAAGGCGTTTTGGAAGCCGGTGACGGAAAACATCATTTTCGTGATCCCCGACCAGCCGCAAAAGCGCCGCGACTACGAAGAACAGATCGTGCGCACGTTCCCCCTCTCGAATACCGTCCAGGCGCAGGATCTGACCGAAATCGTCACCGGGCTTCGTTCGTTGCTGGACTTGAAGCGCATTCAGCAGCTCAACTCGCAAAACGCCATCATCATACGCGACACCCCGGACAAGCTGGCCATCGCCGAGAAGGTGATCCGCGATATCGACAAAGCCAAGCCCGAAGTCGTGATTCAGGTGCAGGTTTTGGAAGCGCGCGTGGACAAGATGCGCAACCTCGGCATCGCGCCGGGCACGTCCGCGTCGGTATCCGTGGTGCCGCCGGGAACGACGACCACCTCTAGTTCCACCTCCAGTACCAGCTCGACGACCAGTACCAATATCTTGACGCTGCAAAACCTCTCCCATCTGAATGGCTCCGACTATAGCGTTACCCTGCCGTCGTTTACCGCTAACGCCCTGTTGAATGACTCCACCACGAAAATCATCCAGAATCCCGAAGTCCGCTCGGTGGACGGGCAACCCGCCAAGCTGCGCATCGGTGACCGCGTACCCGTGGCGACAGGCAGCTTCCAGGCCGGAGTGGGCGTCGGCTCGACCGCCGGCGCGGGCTTCGTCAACCCGCTGGTCAACACTCAGTTCCAATATATTGAGGTCGGCGTAAACGTGGATATCACGCCGCGCGTGCACCCCAACCACGACGTCAGCCTGAAGGTGCAGGTGGAAGTCTCCTCGGTCACGGGCCAGACCAACATTGGCGGAATTCAGCAGCCCATCATCAGCCAGCGAAAGATCGACCACGAAATCCGCCTGAAGGAAGGCGAAGCCAGCGTGCTCGGCGGATTGATCACCAAAACGGACACGAGGAGCCTGAACGGCTGGCCCGGCTTGGCCCATGTTCCGCTGCTGCGCTATCTATTTTCCGAAGACTCCAAGAGCTACGAAGACGACGAGATCCTGATCATTCTGACTCCGCGCATCGTACGGCTCCCCGACTGGACCCGCGCGAATCTGCGGCCTTTGTACTCCGGCTCGGAATCAACCGTTCAAGTAAGGCGCGAGAGCGACGTCCGGGCGCCGTCGACGACGCCGGCCGCGACGCCTGTTCAAGGGGCGCCGGCACCTACTGCGCCGCCGATGGCCGCAGCACCTGGCGCCGCAAACCCACCGCAGAGCGGACAGTCCGCGCAACTCCGATTCGAGCCGCGCAGCTTGTCGCTGAAAACAGGGGAACAAACGACGATCGGCGTGGTTGTCGACAATGTGAACGATCTGTTCTCGATTCCCTTCTTGCTGCAATACAACCCGGCGGTGATTAGCGTCGAGGAAGTGCAGCATGGAGGCTTCTTGCAAGGCGGAAATCAAGAGATCGCGATCGTACAACGCGTCGATAAAGAGCACGGCCAAGCCATCATCTCCGCGACGCGCCAGCCAAACACGGCAGGAGTCAGCGGCACCGGCACCATCATGGGCATCGTCGTGAAGGCGATCGGGCCCGGCTCGTCAAACCTGTCGATCGTGCAGGTTAACGCCAAGGACTCGCAGCAGAGACCGATCCCGCTGGTTACCAGCGAGGCCACGCTGCAAGTGCAACCCTAAGTGAACGACGGGAATCCGAATCTAGAGAAACAAATGTCGCGCAGGAATCGCATCCGCCGCCAAATCTCGATCGCAGCGGGCATGACGCTTCTCGAGCTCATCCTGGCCTGCTCGATCCTCATGATCTTGTCGTCCGCGGCCTTGCCGATCGCGCGGTACACCATCGTGCACAAGAAAGAAGAGTTGCTGCGCTACGACCTGCGCCAGATGCGCGACGCCATCGACCGCTACAAGGATCTGGCCGACCGCAACCTAATCCGCGTGGAAGTCGGCAGCGAAGGATACCCACCCGACTTGGAAACGCTTGTCAAAGGCGTGCAGCTCGGCGCCGGGAACGACCGCAAAATCCGGTTTCTGCGCAGCATTCCGAAGGATCCCCTGACCGGCCTCGCAGAATGGCGGCTGGTTGCCATTCAGGACGATCCCGACTCGACAAGTTGGGGCGGCAAGAACGTATTTGACGTACACTCAAAATCACAGGGGACTGCCAGCGACGGCACGCGTTACACCGACTGGTAGCTGAAATCGAAACTGCTGTTGAAACAAGGACTCAGGATGCACCAACAACCGCTCTTTCCACGCTCGTTCTCAGCTCGCCAGCGCCGCGGATTTTTGTTCGCAGCGGGCTTCACACTGATCGAGCTGATGATCGTCATCACCATTATTTTCATCCTGATTGGCATGGCCGCCGCGCGCTACGACCGCTCCGTCCTGCGCGCCAAGGAAGCAACTTTGAAGAGCGACCTCCAGGTCATGCGCCAGGCCATCGACAATTACACGCTCGACAAAGAGGCTGCGCCGCAATCCCTGGATGACCTCGCGAACTCGCAGACGCCGTACCTCCGCGAGGTTCCCGTCGATCCGATGACTCGCGCAAAAGACTGGCACACCGATTTCGGAGACTTGGTCATGAGCCCGGATCAAGTAAACAACGGAATCGTCGACGTCCACTCAAACTCGAACCAGACCTCACCGATCGAGGGAACGCCCTACAATACCTGGTAATTTCCCCTGGCTTCGCGTGAGTTCGATTCAACCCAGGTCTTCGAGCCCTCCCGCCCTAACGCCCGCAATTTGACGCCGCACTCCGCGTCCGCTATAGTCATGATGCGGGGTGGAGCAGCCTGGTAGCTCGTCGGGCTCATAACCCGAAGGTCGTCAGTTCAAATCTGACCCCCGCAACCATGGGCGCTTACGAGGCGAATCCTCTAAGCGCCCTTCTTATTTACAGTTACGAGTTGAGCCGTAACAATTCCTTCGCCTAAAATGTCTGCGGTCATCTTGTGGAGTGCCCGAGGAACTTTTGCGCCAGCTTCAGGTTTCCCGTCCGGTCGTTAACAATACTCGCGGCGGAATGCCTGAACGTATGAAAGCCAGACGCGCCCTTCTTTCGCGGAATCCCTAGCCTGTCCAAAATCGGGTAAACGGCGTCCTTTCGAAGCACGTCCGGGTCTAACGTCGACCCGTCTTTCTTGCAAAACACGAAGTCATCGGGCCCCTGATGCAACGAGTTCGGTGTGCTGCATGTCTCAGATGCACCGTCAATGATTGAGGTTCGCGTTTCATGCGCTGTCTCCTTTCGCTTAGTTCCTGCCACTTACATTCGATGCCCTTCAATGTCTCTACCTTGGAATCGGCTTCATGTACTCACGAATCATCTCGTAGTTTCCGGTCTTCCAATCACTCAGGTCGGCCACGACGATGAAGATGTCGCAGGCGAAACGGAGCGAGAACAAGGTCTTGTCCATGAAACAGACATTGACGCAAAGCGTCCCGTCGTCGATGGAATGGCTGATGTAATCCACAACCTTGCCTTGGACGCCGGGATACCGCCTTCCAAAAGAGCGCAAACGTGTCGCTTGCGTCGCCGGTGCTTTACGTTTCGCCATTGCTCGCCTCGTTTTCCGGCGTCGGAGTGGCTTCTGTTTGTGCATGGGCTGCCACACGCTGCGATGGCTTGGAATGGTTCGATTTCCGTTTCTTTGTTGTTTTCTGACCCTTATTCCCAATACGCTTTCGTTTTTTCGCTTGCTCCTCGTCGTAGCGTTCTTCGTCGGACATATCCCAACCGGGCAGGATTACCAGGCGGGGAGGTAATCCCTTTTTCTTGCGTCGCTCCTCGGAGTCCTTGATTTCGAGATAGATATCGTCGGGGTCTTTGATCTTCTTGTTGTATTCGCGCTGGAATTTGTACGCCCAGACTGCGTCGTTTTCGACGATCTCGTCGAAGTTGTCGAAGAATTCCCGGTTGGCGTCCACCCTGGCGCTTTCTACGTCCGCACGGGCACAGCGGACTATGTCGGTATGGAAGAGGCGTACTTTTTCCATTTGTTGAAGGCCACGAATGACCTGCTCAAATGCGAGGTTTAACTCCATGAGTTCCTGGAAGAGGCGGAGATTCATCTCTGCTCTCCCTGCCAATGTTGCGCCTCGTTCCCCACGTCCATGGGAGGTTTCGGATACTGTCGCTCCCATGCCTTTTGCTCGTCGCTATTGAGAAATCGGACTTTTGGCACTCTGCCTTCCAGGCGGCGGCTCTCCTCGACAGCTTGCACGTCCTGATAGACTTGCACTTCATCTAACATCCTCTTTTCGTGTTCGCGATGTCTCTTAGCAAAACGAGCTTCGTCCCGTAGCTCGCTACCCTCAACGTTGTTACAGAAGTAGCTATTGAGTAGAGCTCGGTGCATTTCAAAGAGGGTCAGCTTTTCATCGAAATACGCCAGGTTCAGACCGGGTTCCGTGGCTCGTTTGAGCCGCTCCAACCCTCGAACTGCATCGTCAATCCCGCGGTTCACCAATAGAATCGCTTCGTAGAGATGGGCTTTTTGCATGACAACATTCCTTTCAGCGGCGTGGCCGCGAGTTCGGCACTTAAAGTGGAGCGCCCGGACACACGTCTCCAATGGAGTCGAGTGCCGACCTGGTTGGACATATGGATTCAGTCGGGGAAAACTACGGCGGGGGATGCGCGACACGGCGCGGAATGGGCCGTGCGATGGAAACCAAACGGTGATGGGCGGGTTGCACCCAAAAGGGGAACCCGTTACCTTTTGTGACAGCCATTGTTGCCTCTAACTCAGGCGACCTTGGTTAGGGGCGCGTTCGTGTTACTAGCACGGGCGCGTCCTGTTCACTCACCTAATCAAAATTTCAGCGCTCTATCAGTCGTAGCAATATGCACATAGCGCCATGCGCATCGAATTATCACAAACCAAGCCATGCCTGTCAAGCTTCAAAACTGGCGAGCGGAACTCGTTCGTCATAAGATGAAACTATGAGACGCGACCTGGTTTCCAAAGTCATGAGTGAGATGGGCAGAAAGGGCGGTAAGGCAGCCAAGGGCAAGGGCGTAAAGGCGCGCATGGCAGCTCTCACGCCACAGGAGAGAAAAGAGCTTGCTAGGAAAGCAGCACAAGCACGGTGGGCACGAGTGAAGAAAAAAGCTAAACGCCCAGCCGAAACGTAAGGCGGGGTAAGGCGGGCCGCATTTGCTTCGAGGAATTACAGCCTACGTTGGGCCTTTGAGTGCCATTCGGATCGTTCTTATGTCGAGAAACATCCGTTGAGGGCCACTCTCGGCGGTGCCCTCCACAGCGACGAAACCATACCGCGCATACCAATCGACCCGGTCCCGATATGCGTCCGTAATAATGCAGCGGCATCCCACATCGTCTGCAACTCGAAGTGCGATTTTGCAGGCTTCGGAAATGAGGGCATGCCCGAGGCCCTTTCCTGAGAATCGCCGGTCTACCGCAAGGCGTGCGAGTAAGATTAGCGGCAAGTCGTATGGCGGAAGCCCGCGCACATATTTCTTCGGGAAAGCGTCTCGTGGCACACTTGCTGTCGCAAGAGTGAAATATCCAATCACGCTGAGCGGAGCCTCCTCATCGAGCGCCACATAAGTCACTCCGATGGAGCTTTTCTGCTGATTCGCCCAGGCATGACGCTTGAGATAGTTGTTGAGCGCCTCATCGCCGCAATCGAAAGCCGCGACCTCGTCCTGCTCTTCAATCCGACGTATGACAACGGCCACTCAGCCTCTCATTGCCCGGATGAGAGTTTCGGTTGGATTAGCGGGTTCTCTCGATGCGAGATCTGCAAGACTCTCTAACTCGCGGGGTGTCCAAGGAATCTCCACACGTGGGAGTACAAGTTCAGGGGCGACACGTTCCAGGCGCGGAAACACCAATTCCTTCCGCTCACCCGTTTCAGTTTCACTAAAAATGCGATGACCGCGCTTTCTTTCCCATACTGCCCAGCGGAACAACGCCAGAGCATCAGAAAGAAAATCCGTGTTGCTAGTAAGCTGCAACTCTTGCTTCAAACCGCGAACCATGCGGTCCTCAGCAGGAGCCAAATCAGCCTGAAACTTTGACTTGCGCATAGGCCGTTCGGTTTGGGGCTGCTTCTTGATTTGCTTGGTTTTTAACGCCATTGTTGAACTATCCTTTTGTATTCCATTTCCACTCCTATACTACTACATATTGAGTGTAATTTCGAGTCCTTACTAGGTCCAGGCCACCGCACCCCGTTCCCGCATCGACCATGAGTAGTGCGCAAGTACCTCGTGAACGTAAGTGCCGTTTCAATCCACGCGCCCGCGCGGGGCGCGACATTCGGATGACGATTTGCGCGGTGCGGTGTACATGTTTCAATCCACGTACGGTCACTGTGCGATCAAGGCACAGACGCCCTTTATGACGATGACGAAGCAGTTTCAATCCACGTGCCGCCCACACAGGGCCCCACGACAACAACGAAGACCTACTGCCACACGAACCTGTTTCAATCCACGCGCCCTCACAGGGAAGCGACGAGACTTGATGACGAATTCACCCGCTGTCGCGCTGTTTCAGTCCCCCACACCCTCGTGGTGCGCGACACTGTGCCACTCGAATCAGTTGGCCGTCCATCCGGTTTCAATCCACGCGCCCTCACCGGGCGCGACTGGGATGCTCGTATTCTTTCCCAACCTCATACTGATTTCAATCCACGCTCCCGAGCGGGGCGCGACAGGGGATTTGATGACCAATTCCCCGCCGTCGCGTTGTTTCAATCCACGCGCCTGCGCTGGGCGCGACTTCATCAGGCGATCTTTGATGATGCAGTACACGATGTTTCAATCCACGCGCCCGTGAGAGGCGCGACACTCCCTTCTCCGCAATGCTCTTCGCCAGATATTGTTTCAATCCCGCGCGGGCGCGACTCCAACGAGGACGCCCGTACTTGTCCATCTCGTAGTTTCAATCCACGCGCCGCCTACACGGGGCGCGACCTACTACATGCGCGGCCCCACATCGATCGCCTTCGCGTTTCAATCCACACGCCCGCGCCGGGCGCGACACCTGATTGCAGACCAATCTGGCCTGTTCGACGTGTTTCAATCCACATCCCCGCATTAGGGACGGTAAATGCGGGTGTCGGCACTGCGGCGCACTGCTTTCAACCCACGCCCCGCAGCAGAGGCGACCGAGAAATCTGCAACGATCTTGACGGCGAAGTGGTGTTTCAATCCACAGCTCCAGCACAGGTGGGTGCCTGTTATCTGGTGTGTCGCCCTGCGCGATACCCATGTTTTCCATTCAGGCACCGGCGCGGCGAGCGACCAGCCGATAGGATTTTTCGCCGCGTTTGGTGAAGTTTCAATCCACGCGCCCGCAAGGAGTGAGATGGCGTGCGCGTCAACACAAAATTCATCCGCGAGTGGTTTCAATCCACGCGCCACCGGGGCGCGGCGACCACCGGCAACTTTGGCGGCGCCGTGGCGATGTTTCAATCCACCCAGCGAACCCTCCAGTGTGCTGGGACCACATGCACTGAATCATATCGGCAAGACCCTTCGGTTTCAATCTAAGCACCGAAGTTCCTCCGCGCTGTGTCTGCGATGCAGGTTCGATTCGTGCGCCGTCGTACGGACGCGAGATAGGCGATAGGATTTTTCGCCGCGTTTGGTGAAGTTTCAATCCACGCGCCCGCGCGGGGCGCGACGCGCCTTAAGGAACGGCGCGTCAAGGCAGTTTTGGGAGCATTGGGTAGTGTTTGGAGCCGTCAGAAAGGCTTAACATTCCTTCTAGTTGTTCCCAAACCCCGGGGACCGGGTAGACAACCGACAGTGCGCGGGAGAGCATCTCGGGAGCAGGCCGGAGCCGGTCACGGTTTTGCTGGTAGATTTGAATACAGCGTCTTGCCGCCACTTTCCGCAACGAGGAACAGCTTGTTGCCCTCCACGGAATCCTGCAGGTGACTCCTCCCACCGCCATCGGAAAGCACAAAATACCGCTCGGTGGAGTTCCAAAGAGACTGGAATTGCCGGTCGTCGATAAAAACGGACGGACTGCCTGGCGCATACGAGCCATATTCCAGATTATTGACTTGCCCATTCCACAGCAGGGCTTGCTGCCCACTATAAAAAAACACCGACGAAAATGCGTAATATTCGCCGTTGATGATCAGTCGTCCCTTCGGCGCGCGCGCGAGCGCCTCTGCCAGGGGTCGCGAGGAAAGGTAGGGGTCAAAGACCACGAGCGCCAACCGGCTTGCATGAATGAACAGCACCATCATGAAGGCGATGGCAAGATAGACGCGCCGGCCTCGTCCCATCCAGCAGGCCACTGTCCCGGCAAGAAAGGCCAATCCCGCCAGAAAGAGTGGAGCACGCAGGTAGGCGAAGGACTGGATCGTCAGGTCACCCATGTGGCCCATCGACAGTGTGTATGCTTCCGGATGCTGCTGCAACGCCTGAGAGATGTCGCCCGGCGCGGGCGTGCCTCGCACCAGATACAGAAGAATGCCGATGCACACGCTGCACAGCGCCGTAATCAGCCCCAGCACTCGTGTCCCCCAACGCGTCCAGGAATCTTCTTTGGCCATTGCGCTCCCCAGTAACAAAGCCAACGCCGGATAGACCGGCAGGGAGTAATACTCTTGCGTCGTCGAAAACGTGAAGAAAACCAGCAGGAATCCTGTCCAACATAGGGCGAGCAGCCGGGTTCTGCCGGCTCGATTCACGGGCTTAAAGCTCTGCCGTGCCACAGCCGCAAAATAAACACTCCACGGGAAAAGCCACACTAGGTGTAGCCCCCAAAACGCCACCCTGGGCACGGTATTGTAATCGCGCGGATAGCGGAGATTCAGAAAACGCAACACGTGCTCGTTCATGAAATAAAACCAGAAAAACCCGTGGTACTCCCCTGGCCCGCTATGCATCGTGAAATCGAGGTACGGCGGCATCCGCAACGTAGCTAGAATGTGCCAGGGCGCGGCAATGGCCAGGAAAATCGCCGATCCGTATACCAAGCGCAGACTCTTCCACACTTCCTGGGAAAATAGTTGCCTGGTCAAGACGAGGTACGCAAGAATTCCTCCCCCGAATACCACCAGCGCGATTAAGCCTTTCAGCATCACGCCCACGCCGATGCTCGCCGCCAACAACGCCGCCCAACGGTTCGGATGAGCCTCCTCGAGGTCTGTCGCCCGTTGAAACGCCCAATACGCGAGGCACGTGCTCAGCGTCAGCATCACGTCCGGTATCTGAATCCGCGTAAACAGAAACACGCCCACACATGTCGCCACCACTACTCCCGCGTAATATCCCGTCCGTTCGTCGAAGGCCCAACGCCCATATCGGTAAATGACCCACGCCAGGAGAACCGCAGCTAGCGCGACGGGAATTCGCGCGGACCAGTCGTGTACGCCGAAAATGCGATAGGAAGTCGCAATCAACCAGTAGATAAGGGGAGATTTCTCGATATAGGGCACACCGTCCAGGTGAGCAATCACCCAGTCGCCGCTATCCAACATGTTCCGGGCGATTTGTGCCTGGACCGCATCGACATCGTCCATCAAGGAAGGTGGCGAGACGATGCAGCCGAAGAAAACGGCAGCGGCCAGAGCGATCAGGACACCGCTTGTCTCGAAACGCTTTCTTCCGCCGCCAGCGGTAGACTCAGTTCGCTTGAGATTTGAATGTTCCAGTGTTTCATCCATAGGAAGAGAATCATCAGACCCCACAAGTGGTAGCCCAAATTGGCGCGGCGTTCCATGTGGTCGTCCTTCAACCGTTCGATCGCTTCAGGGCGAAACAGGCCGTTCTGCTTGACCGCAGCCGGGCTCAGAGTCTCTTCGAGGTACGGGCGCAGAGGACCGCGCAGCCAATCGTGGGTGGGGATATCCAATCCGGTTTTCGAACGGCGCAGCACACTCGTTGGCAGTTTCGATCTCATCAATCGTTTCAGTATGACTTTGTGGCAACGGCCGCTGACCTTGAATCGGTCGGGCAAGGAAGCGGCGAATTCGATAATGCGATGATCCAGATACGGCGGGCGAACCTCTAGGGAGTGGGCCATGCTCATGCGATCTACTTTCTGCAGCAGATCATCCGCCAGGTAATATCTTTGATCGAAGGCCAGAAAGCGGGTGAGATTCCCGTCGTCATTCGCTGCTGGCAAATCACATTCGAACAGGTCTTGCGCTCGCGCTTCATTCGTCCTTAGCAGCAGGTCCGTCTGTTGGTCCCTGGAAAAGGACCCATTCCAATAGACATGCGCTTCGTCGGGGGAGAGCAGCGATCCTTCCAGGAAGCGCTTCATTTTGTACTCGAAGCTAATTTTGTCGTCAGATACTGGCCAATAACCCAGCGCTCTTAAAAGGGAACGCCGCGCGGCCTTCGGCAGTAACCTGGCATATCCCGCCAGATGGTCCGCTCGATAGGTGATATATCCGCCGAACAGTTCGTCCGCGCCTTCACCACTTAGCGCCACAGTCACTCGCTGGCGGCTGAGTTTCGACAGAAACCACACGGGAAGCGCCCCTGCATCCGCAAAGGGCTCGTCCGAATAATAAGCCACATCCTCAATCGCGGAAGGTAGATCGAGCGTCGGACTCAAATCCAGTTCGAGGTGGTCGGTCTGATACTTGTCCACCAGTTCGTGGATGTAAGGCGTTTCGTCAAAGCTCCGGCCGCGAAACGTTATGGAAAAAGTCTTTAGTGGCTGCGTGCTTGCCTGCGAGGCGTAATGCACAAGCGTAGACGAATCGATTCCCCCGCTCAGCCATATTCCCACCGGCACGTCCGACAGCAAATGGTCCTGCATGGACCGCTTCAGAAGTCCATCTAGCGCCTCTTCGGCATCTGGTAGAGTCCAGTTCTCATTCTGCCCATGCGGCAACTTCCAATACGGTTCTTCGAGCACGATGCCGTCTCGCCACTCCAATACGTGCGCGGGCCGTAGTTTCTGGATTCCTTCAATCAGTGTAAACGGACCAGGCACATAGTTCAGGGCTAGGTAGTGATGGAGGGCGCTTAGATCCAGCCGTCGGGGAACTTTCGGGTGAAGCAGTATTGTTTTTAATTCTGATCCGAAGTAGATGTCGTTGCCTAAGCGGCAGACATACAGAGGTTTGATTCCCACTCGGTCCCGAACCAGAACAAGCCGGCGCTCGTCCTCATTCCAGAACGCCGCCGCGAACATTCCGCGGAGTCGCCTGAAACAGTCCGTGTCCCACTGCGAGAAAGCCCGCAGGAGAACCTCCGTGTCGCTCTGCGTCGAGAACTGGTGGCCCAGTGCCTGCAGTTCCTTACGCAATTCGCGGTAATTGTAGATTTCGCCGTTGAAGACAAGGACTGTCTTCTGATCGTCACTAAAGAATGGTTGTGCTCCCGCCGACAGGTCGATGATCTTCAGCCGCACAGCACCCAGAGACACGTATGCAGATTCGTAAGTGCCCTGCTGATCCGGCCCTCGATGAATTAGAGTGTTGGTCGCTTTCTTGATCGCGGACGGATTAAATACACCATCACGGTGGGTATAGCCTGATATCCCACACACAAATAATCGCCCCCCCAATTACACCAAGAAGGAACTGCTCTCCTGGTGCGCTCCGTACCTGGTATGTTCGGTTTAGAAGCGGGATAAGTCACGACGAGTTGCCCGTGGAATCGGCTGCTCCACTTCTCTCCTGAAGAAGAACTGCCGTCTAAACCGCTGGATACTTGAGTAACATAATAAACCACGTCGCAGGAAAATGCAGCCTTTCTGCCGCCGTTCCTTCGCTCAGTCCATTGGCCTCAGATCCGGCTCTGCCGGGGAGTATCTCTCTGAAATCATCATTCCTGATGCGAATGCGCACCGACGAAAGTTGCTGCTGTCCTATCGAATCCGGGAAATTTGACTTGCACGGTTCATGTCTTCCTTTGGGCGGCTCATCGCAGAAGCGACGCTCCCTCATAGACTAAGCACGGGATCAGCGGCCCCGCTTCCGGAAATCGCTCCTCCAGAAGGCTGTAACGCAGAGAACAGCCAACAGCACGAAAACGCCTATCAATACCCGCTCGACCATTTGCATTCACTCGGCCGAGTCGCGGCCATCGCCGTATATGGCAACGTCTTCGCTGGACGGCCTGACAATTCGTTTTGGACCTTCTAGCTTCCCCGGACGGAATGATTGGTTCCGTCCCTCGCCCCGCTCCAGCCGAGCATCGCCAAATTCATTTTAGTTCTCAAACTTGGCATCGGCAGGCTTTGGAGAGCTAGGAGAAGGGGCTGATGCACGCGTCCCAATGGCAACTTCCATGGCCGTGTTTTTCGGGAATACAAGATCGCGTCCACGCGCGATGAAATGCGAATAGACCGACATGCTTGCGCCATATGCACCCATCGCCATGCCAAGCGGCTGCGAGTGAACAAAGGCGCCCATCGCGATGCCCACAAGTTTGAATCCCCCTGCACCACCTGCTACCCGATTGCTAGTATTCCCTCCGACATCGCCGTCACGTGCGTCACTGTCGCCATGAGAGGACGCAAGGGCCAACGCCACGGAGATTCCAGTTGCCAAATACCGTGTTTTCGGGGAGTTGGCTTCAGCGCCGCCTTCTGAATCGAGTTTCACGTCCTGTCCTTTGCCCGACTGAACGCCCTCCAAACTCGCTTCCACTTTTTGCTCAATGCCGTCCGGCAAGACAAGCTCGTGGAACACGATTCGGAGCTGCCCATTACGGCTGAGGCGGCGCGCCGGCCGAACCTGAAGCACGGATCCTTTCAGCCGGCTTCCCTGAGGAAGGACCAGGCGGTTTCCGTCAAACAGTGGTTGCGAGAGGACCGCCTCTACTTCGTCCCCTTTCTGCGCCGTCGCTGAGCTCAGCGCCGTCATGAGTCGCACGTGCACCGAGCTGCCGGGCGGTGGTGGCGTGTTGAGCGAAGCCGCAACTACTGGAGTCAAAGGCTCGGTCCCAAAGTCGAGCGGCTGCTCAACTTCGGCGAAATAGACGGTTCCGGCGTCAATATATTGCGGATGAACGGGGAGTTGGGCGACGGCATACCTTTCAATCTTGTGCATTTTGCCGGGCTCATGCACCTGCTTCATCGCATTGTCCCACTGCCGCTTGGCTTCTTCCTTTGCCTGGTCCGCTTTCTCTGACGCAGCGTCTTTTATCCTCTTTTTTTTCTCGGCGCCTGCGGCCGCCGTGACGAACTGGATCACTTGTCCGGAGCCGGGTGTGACGGTGGTGTGGATTGGCATGTGCCGACCATCGCTCAGGTCGAGAGCGTCAAATTCGATCTGGACCCTGTGAGGAGGAGTGAAATCGGCATTCAATGCATCTAGAGTGCGTCTTCCACCCGAAACCCCTTCGAGCTGAGTGATCTGGCCCGAGACCTCGGTTCCCACTGGCACAACGAGTTTGTCAAAAGCATAGACGGGCTCACCGACGCGACCGTGCACGGACTGCCCGACTTTCTGAATTCTCACTTCCTTGTCCAGAACAACCTGCAGCGCAGTCCCTTTCGGCACGATGAGAGGGATGGTCTCATTGGTTAAGGCAGGCATTGACGCCGAAACAGGATCCTGCGCCTGCAAGGAACTCGCCCACGCGCATGTCAAAACCCCCGCGCCAAAGGCCAACTTTACCGCATTCGGAATCATTTAAGGTTCTCCTCGCGATCTTGTAGGCCTGGTGGACATATGAGTCCAGAGATGCCGCGACCGATGTCGAAGATGTATGAGCGACCGAGACTCAGACCCACAGATCTCTCTAGTGTGCTTTGAAGCTCTCGCTGGAGTCGAAATGGAATGCTATCAGCTTAAGGATGAAGCAGCATTGTCTCCGAGATGACAAGTTGTTCATTTTACGTCGCTCTACGACGTCTATCGAATGTTCTTTCGGGCGCGGCCTCAGAAGTCCTGCAAATCGTCGGTCGGCAGCGCCACGCGCACGGCGTTCAGCACCGCGAATAAGTCGATGATCTCCTGCGCGATCGCTCCGCCGATCGGCGGCAAGTAGCCCAGCGCGGCCGCAATCATCCCCACAATGCTCGCGAGCATGCCTCCCAGCGCGCTTTGCAGCGCGATTCGCCGCATTCGCCGCCCGATGTGCATCAGTTCGTCGATCTTTCCGAGCGACGTTTCCAGAATCACCGCATCCGCTGCCTCGGTAATAATGTCGCTCTGCGATCCAAAGGCCACGCCCACCGTCGCCGCCGTCAATGCTGGTGCATCGTTGATGCCGTCTCCGACGAAAAGCGTCTTGGCCTTGGCGGTTTCCTGTTTCACGATCGCCACTTTCTCTTCCGGACTCTTTCCCGCCCACACTTCACTAATCCCGACGCTGTTCGCCAAATACTGCACCTCGGACTCTCGATCGCCCGAAACCAGCATCACCTTGCGAACCCCGTGCCGTGGTTTCAAATGCTGAATGAACAAGCGGCTGTCGCCTCGCGGCGCATCGTGGAATCGCATCGTCGCGGCATAGCGTTCGTCGATAAAGATCACGCACTCCAAACCGCTGCCCATCGCGGGCAAAACCGCACGCAGGTCTTCTGCTTGCTTTCTTCCTGTTATTCGCACCCTGTGCCCTTCGACGGCGCCCCGCAGCCCTTCTCCCGGCGCCTCGCTTAATTCGGTCACTCCCAGGAACTTCATTTCCTGCCTTTGCGCTTCGCCGACAATCGCGCCGGCTAGCGGATGCTTCGAGTACTGTTCCAGGCTGGCTGCCAATCGCAACACATCTTGCCTCTCAAATCCTTCGGCGCAAATGATTTCCGTGAGCTTCGGGCGTCCGTACGTCAGTGTGCCGGTTTTGTCGAAGATCAGGGTCTGGCAGGAATCGATCTGCTCCAGTACCGCCGGATTCTTGATGATGATCGCCCGCCGCGCTGCCACGGAAATCGCCCCGATGATCGCCGTCGGGATCGCCAGCAGCAGAGGGCACGGTGTTGCCACAACCACCACAGCCAGAAAGCGATGCATGTCTCTGCTTGCGAGCGCGGCGATCCCAGCCAGAATCAGCGCGATCGGCGTGTACCATGCGCCCAGTCGATCGCCCAGCCGGCGCAAATGTGGGCGTTGCTGCTCAGTTGATTGCATCACCTTCATGATCCGCGCGTACCGCGAATCGACCGCCAGCTTTTCGGCGCGGATCACCAGCGCCGCATCGCCGTTGATTGCCCCGGAAATTACCTGCGATCCCGCCATTTTCGAGATTTCGTAAGGTTCGCCGGTCAAATACGCTTCGTCCATTTTTCCGCGGCCTTCGATCACTATGCCGTCCACCGGGCAAATCTCATGCGGCAGCACGATCAGCAAATCACCAATTCGAATCTCTTCCAGCTTCACATCCGCCGCGCCATCCGAGCCTCGACGGTGCGCGACGCCCGGCATTCGCCGCGCCAACGCTTCCAGCACCGAAGATGCCCGAGCCGTTGCCAACTCTTCCAGCGCCGCGCCGCCTGAAAGCATCAGCACCACAATGGCCGCCACCAGGTACTGCCCCAACAACACCGCGGTGATGATCGAGATTCCCGCAAGCAGATCCGATCCGAATTCCCGTTTGACTAGTTTTTTCGCCAGATCGAAGACCAACGGCGTTCCGCCAACCAGCAGCGCGAAAACCAGGGGAGCCAGTACAACTCGCAGTGGCGCATGTGTCCCATAGCGCAGCACCAGATGCAACGCTATGGCAATAATTGTGATTCCAGCAATGTAGGTCTCTTTGGGAAGCCTGGAAACAGTCGTACGAGCCGCCGTCATTGTTCGTATCTTACAGGAATCGTGACGCCGGGAATATGACCACCGTCCGCGCAGAAGGAGTTCTAATAGTCCGGTAATCGCGAACGCTCTTTAGCTCAAGCGGTCGAAAGCACTCGAAGGCATGGTTTATTCATGCCGAGCGTCTACAGACGCACAGGCAAGGAATTCCCAGAATCATAGGTCTGGCTGCCACTTCATTTCTCCCTCCGCCAAGTCATTTCGACGCGGACCGGTATTTCGTTCTTCACGGGCATCGCTAACAGCGACGGAGGGTCGATCTTGAAATCGGACAGTGTGGCCGGAATGGTGCCTGATATCCGGACCTCGTTTCCTTGGGTCGCCTGTTGGAATGAAACCTGTTTATACTTGGCGGTCTGGCCGGCAAACTGGACCTCCAGATCGGCATGAATGGTTGCTGATGCGGAAGCGTCTTCGGGCAAACGAGTGCGCACAGTGACCATCGGAAATTCCCCGCCGCGCGTCACTTGAAGCATGTGGAGATCGCGGTTGCTGTCCCCGGAATCGAACGATTTAACGGGCACCGCGATCAAGAAATCGCATTGTCCGGCATGGCAAACGCCCTTGCCTCGCGCCGCATGGCTGACTCCATCGGTCTGATGGAGCGGGTGAGACACGTGATATGTGAGAGTGGATTGTGAAAGAACCCATTGGCTATCGGTTTGGGCGAAAGTGGGAAGCGCCAGGAACAAAAAGGTTATAAGCTCTTTTTTCCCCATGAGGGCTCTCTACCACTTTATGGATACGGACAGAATGGCGGCTCCGTATGCCGCAGCTGTCACGATGGCCACCGGTCCGTGCGCACTTGCGATTCCATGAACCTTTTCCCCTTTACTTTTTTGATCAAATGCAATCGCCCCCAAGATGGGCGTCAAGATCATGCCTGGGCCGTGAATCCAGGCCAGAGCCTTGTGCAGGCGGATGGGCCCCCGAGTTTCGGTTCCCTGGATCTTGGGCGCGCGGATGGCATAGTAAGCGCTCATAAAATACAAGTCCCCCGTCACCGAGCCGAGAGCTAGATGCGCATAGCGGTTGGCTGTACTGGTGCTCTTGCCGCCGGCGCCGGGCCCCAAGATGACCGTGGCGATTAGAGGAGCGGTATCTATCAAACCGAGTCTTTGATGGATCTTAAGCATATGCGACCGCTTGTCGAGCCTCGCCTGATCCTGGGCATTCCCCTGGGTCTGACCCGGAGCGAAGCCGAGGTCTCCAAGAGAAAGCACCCCACGCAACGTCAGGTTCATCGTTTGCTTGGCTTCTGCGGCGACCGTTACCTTAGCCACGTTGGGGCCGAAACCTTCGGCTGAGACGGAAACTTCGTAATCCCCAGGTATGAGGTTTGGTACATTGTAGAGGCCGGCCGAATCGGTCTGGGTTTCCGCCGATTGACCCGTGGCGACATTCTTGACGGAGATTTTCGCGTTGGGTACAACGGCTCCCGATGGGTCAGTGACGGTGCCAGACAGCGTGGCGCTAGCGACCTGCGCCCGCAATTGACCTGAGAGTAGGAAGGAAAGCACTAGAATCCCCGCTCCAAAGGCGAACTTCGCCGCATTCGGATTCATCTGAGATTCTCCTCGCGATCTTCCCAGCTTAGTGAACATATGGGTCCAGGGACGCCGGGATCGATGTCGAAGATGTACAACTGAACCTTAGACCGACAGCTCCTAACGTGCTCTTTGGTTTGAAGCAGTCGCCAGATTCAGAGTGGAATGCTATCAGCCAGGGATGAAGTAGCAGTATCCTGTGGATGACAAATTGTTCATTTTTCCCATGCTCCCCGCCGACAATACGTCAAATGGACAATGCACAGCTTGGTTTCGACGGAGGCAATCAGCTCGTCGCGGGACTTTTCTCACCGATGTCGCAGATGCTACCAAAGCGTCAAAACCGACTCACCTTGGCAGCATGGGTTCCGTTCGGGCGAATAACTTCAGGATCAGCATCAAAGTTTTCACCACTCCTCAACCGCGGGCGGTACCAAGCACCAAACGCCTCTTTCACTAACTTGAAAATTGCCCGCCGATTTTGGGTAATCACCTTCACCCATGCCAAGCGGCCCATCTGAGGGAAGTAGATTCCGCGAAAACACATTCGTGCGATGAAGATGTTGATGCGATAGCCCAATGGCTTATGATCGAGTGAATCGACGGCCTTTCCTATCGCTTCTGGACTGTACGAATTGGTCCACCCGTACTTCACCTCGGCATGCGCTTCTGCAATCGTCATCTTCAGCGGAGTGTGGGCCATCTCAAACGGTATGAACTCCTGCCAGTGTTTCGGCCGCGTCAATCGCCCTGCGGCCTCGAGCCGCTTGTAAAGCGGCGTCGCCGGTAAGGGCGTGAGCAAACCGAAGATGGGCAGCCCCGGAGGCCAGCTGCGAACCTCTTGAAGCGTCCGCTCTGCGACCCCGGGCGTGTCGTTATCCATTCCGAAAATGAAGGAAGTGATCGCATAGACGTTGCGCTTGGCGAGCCTCTCAAGCACGGCCGCATACTCACCGGGCTTGTTGAATCCCTTGTTCATGTCGGCAAGGTTCGCAGGGTCGATGGACTCCATGCCGATGAAGATCCACTTGCCGCCTGAGGCCGCAATGAGGTCAATGAGTTCCTCGTCGCGCAACAGGTTGGCGCTGATCTGGGCGACCCAGTTCACCTGTGCGCCGGCGGCGATGATATCGCGCAACAGCGATTTCGTCCGTTTGATGTTGATCGCGAAGTTGTCGTCGATGAAGAAGATGGCAATCTGACCGCGCTCGCTTCGCGCGCGAGACTTGAGTAGCAGCAGTTCATCCACGACGTTCTTGTTCGTGCGAAACCGGATCGAGTCGCCGAAAAAGCCGGTTACGGTGCAGAACTCGCAGCCATACGGACATCCGCGTCCCGACTCCATCGGAATGATGCGAAACGTGCCCCAGCCCTCACCGACGCGCTGGAGCATGCGTGTCGCCACTTTTGGAACCATATTAAACTGGTCGAGGTCTATTTTGTCCCACCGAATTGCCGGATATGACTGAAGGCTGGGTTTACGTTCCTGGCCAAAGTCATCGACCGGAGCGTAGATAGCCTTGAGTTCACCGCGCGCGGCATCCTCCACGATCCTGGGCCAAGTCTCATCCGCTTCACCAAGGGCCACCGCGTCCGCATGGCGCGGACCGCCGCTTCGACCGAGGGCCTCGTCTGCCATTTCTGTGACATGAGGTCCGCCCATCACGACCGGCACACCCGTGGCGCGGACAGCATCCGCGACGCGGTATGCTTTTGCGATCATCCGAGTCATCGCCCCGATCCCAACCAGTTCGATGTTGTGTTCCCGTACAAATCGTGCGATGCCGTCTTCATCCATTGGTTGTGCGTTGCCATCGATCAGCAATACCTCATGGCCAGCCGGGGTCAGCGCCTGGAGAAGAAACATCCAGAGGTGTGGCATGAAGTTCCGCGTCACACCATTGTCAGGGTTGTAGAGTAAAATTCTCACATTACCTCGATTTCTCACACGATCTCGACTTACTCTTCGACAATGAGCTTGCCTGTCATCCGGCGGTGACCCGAACCACACTGGACGGAACACTTGAAATCATAAGTACCGGTGCGCACCGCAACGAATTCGATAATGCGTTCCTGGCCCTTCTTCACCTTTGCGTTGCCCTGCGGACTATCGAAGAGCAATCCAGGGTTTCCGTCTCCGCGAGTTCCTTCAGGGTAGAGATTCAGCTTCAGGCCGTGTGCACTGTCGTCCGTCCGGAGGTTTAGCTGAACTCTGGTGCCTTTTTTGACGTGAATCTCGTTGGGTGAGAATTCGTATTTTTTAGCACTAACTAAGATGACTTGTGGAGACTCAGCGGTGCCCGAGATAGGGCCCTGGGTCTGGCTCACGAGACTCGATGACAAGAACGGGAGGAACGCAATAGTGAATATAAAGCTAGCTTTTCTCATGATGCTGTTTCCTCACACTGCTACTTAGCAGCCGAATTCTGAGCCGATGCCGGAGTCAGTGCAGCTACAGATGACAACGTCGGCACCTCCAGAACGAGGACCTTCTTCACGGATTCAGGGATTTCGTTCGCATGCGCGACCAATTGACTGACCTGCCACAACTGAGTTTCCGTAAGCTTGGTCTTGAAAGCGGGCATCCCGGACAGCCGTATGCCATTGGCTGCCTTCCAATAACTCTCCGACGCTGGGTCATCGGTCACACCCTTACCCTTGAACAGCTGGGTCGGCTTTGGATACATCGTCGCTGCGTAGTCGGTGGCTGGCTGGCCTGGGAGTCCGTGACAGGCCGCGCAATGCTGTTTGTACACGTCCGCACCGGCAAGAAAAGTGGGTTCGTCGGCGGCTACAAGAGATTGAACTACGTGTTGTTTCTCGATATGCGCATCCAGGGCCATGTTCGCCAGCTTCTTCTCAAACGGCATTGGCGGATCGGCTGTTCCCACTGGTGCCATGCCCGAAGTAAAGTAGGAGTAAAACCCACCTGTCAAAATAACAACCGCCAGAACAAAACCGATCGCGAAGCCCTTTATCATAATGCCACTCCCGCTCCGGCTTAGAACTTTTTTGAGCTATCAATCGTGAAGTTGCTGTATCGCTCAACCACGGTGTGCCCAGGGTCTACCAGCTCATAGCCATATACCTGGATTTCATAGTTGTCTTGAGCGCGCGTGGAGCTTGCAGACAAAACGACGGCCAGAAATGCCAACGCGAGAAAGCAGCTGCGCTCAAGACTGCGCCGGAATGAAGGACGAATAGCACGGCTCAAGATCGGCACGCTTCCCGCTTGAGTGAGACCTCGCGAAGGCGGCTCGAAGAGGCCGCGATTCTAGAGAATGGTGAAGTAAAAGAAAACGAAACCCGACCTTTTCTCGCGTCCGAGACCACGGCCATGCGATGTTGATATCTCACTGAGGGTTAGGTCCTAAAATGACTCACTTGGCCACTTCAATGGAACATTAGCAGTTGAAAATGACTCTGAGACTTCCTGGAGATGACAAGTTGTTCATCTTAATTGTGCCCGCGGCTGACCATGCATCAGATTGATGGTGCGTAGCCTAGTCTTGCGTTCCTTCCTTACGGTGGCCTGCCATCTGCTGGTCGGCCTTGGTTTTCTTGTTGGATCCATTTCTGCGCTGGGTCAAGAAACATCACCTCTGCAGGATGCACCGCAGCCGGCTCAGTCCCAATCTCCTCAGTTAGATCCTGAGCAGAATGGACCGCAACATGAACCGAGCAAGAATCACATCTTCTGGGTGATCCCCAACTATCGATCGGATGAGAATCCCACAAGAATCAAACTGCTGACTCCGGGCGCAAAGATAAAAGTTGCGCTCGACGATTCTTTTGATCCCTCGGCTTTTCTGGTGGCAGGTGTATTTGCCGGGCTGGGGATGGCGCAGCGTCAGTACACTTCCTTTGGTCAAGGCGCACAAGGGTTCGGCAAATACTATGGAGGAGCATTTGCCGATCAAGCAATCGGAAACATCATGACCGAGGGATTGTTCCCGATTGCTCTCCATGAGGATCCTCGCTATTTCGTGAGAGGAAAGGGCGGATTTTGGCAGCGAACTGGATACGCGATAAGTCGGGAATTCATCACCCGTGGCGATAATGGCCGCAACCACTTCAACACCTCAGAACTGGCTGGAAACGCCGTCGCCGCAGGTATTTCCAACGTCTATTACCCGGCTGCCGACCGGTCATTCGCAAATACAGCAAACAAGTGGGGGCAACAGATAGCTCTAGATGCGTTTTTCAACGTAGCAAAGGAGTTCTGGCCTGACGTGCGCAAGAAGTTTTTCGGACGATAAAGCCAATCTACAACGAATTCCTTTTCTACCACTGAGGGGAACTCCACGATTTTGGCGCGCAATAAATCGATGACGTGACGCGGGACGCCTTTGAGAAAAGTATTTCTAAATTGTGGGTCCTGCGAAGAGTTCGATGGAGCAGGTGACTTGCAATTTCGCGGTGCCGAGACAGCTCAGACTTCCATGGCGCGAGCGTACTCAGGAAACACCACATGGGATCGCGTCGTCGAGAAGGGCCTGACGCTGTTTTGGTGCTTGTCTGAGGCCCTGTATCCCGGCCTCGCAGCCGATGGAACAATAACCGCGCTCCGCCATTTCGTGAGCGCTAAGCGAACCCCATCTTGTAAAGATTCGCGTCGCATTGCAATGTTGCGACATGACCAAGCGCTCAAAGAAGGCGTGGACGAAGTGGCGAAGGCTGGTTTCCGAGCAGGCACGTAGCGGACAGAGTGTGAAAGCGTTTTGTCGTAATCACGGTTTGTGCCGGCCGTACTTTTTCGTGTGGAAGAAGCGGCTACAGGAAAGCGC
>Ga0187819_10000075_pt1 | contig 43875 bp, 35 predicted proteins | sample NC_wetland_sal_i_15_FD_132411 | JGI IMG/M metagenome (GOLD analysis project Ga0187819, IMG submission 132411) | Wetland sediment microbial communities from Neuse River Estuary, North Carolina, USA - SO4_4 | ecosystem: Environmental > Aquatic > Freshwater > Wetlands > Sediment | place: USA... | reverse complement strand
CGCAGAACTCCTCGAGAAAGTGCCGGGCGAAGATGGGGATGTCTTCGGTGCGGTCGCGGAGCGGGGCGATGACCAGGGGCACGACGTTGAGGCGGTAGAAGAGGTCTTCGCGGAAGGCGCCGCGGGCGATCTCGTCGTCGAGTTTTTTGTTGGTGGCGGCGACCACGCGCACGTCCACGGTGACGGGCTTGCGCGAGCCGATGGGCTCGAAGCGCTGCTCCTCGAGCACGCGCAGGACTTTGGCCTGCGTTTTGAGGCTCATATCGCCGACTTCGTCGAGGAAGAGCGTGCCGCCGTCGGCCTGCTGGAATTTTCCGGTCTTGTCCTCGTTGGCGCCGGTAAAGCTGCCTTTCACGTGGCCGAAGAGTTCGGATTCGATCAGCTCTTCGGGGATGGCGGCGCAATTCACTTCCACGAACGGCATTTGGGCGCGCAGGCTCTGCGCGTGGAGGGTGCGGGCGACGAGCTCTTTGCCGGCGCCGCTCTCGCCGTAGATGAGCACGCGGCCGCCGGTGGGCGCGGTGAGGGCGATCAACTGGCGCAGCGCCTTCATGGGGACGCTTTCGCCCAGCAGCGTCTGGCTGCGGTTCAGCTCGGCGCGCAGGAGGCGGTTCTCTTCCTGGAGATGGGCCTGGGAGAGCGCGTTGCGCACGGCGACCAGCGTTTTTTCGAGGGCCAGGGGCTTTTCGATGAAGTCGAAGGCGCCGAGTTTGGTGGCGCGCACCGCGGTTTCGATGGTGCCGTGGCCGGATATGACCACGACCACGGGAGGGCGCGCCATCTCGTTCAGGCGGCGAAGCGTTTCCATGCCGTCCATGCCTTCGAGCCAGATGTCGAGCAGGATCAGATCGTAGGCGCGGCGTTTGGCGGCTTCCAGACACTCCTCGCCGCTTGCGACCGAGTCGGCAACGTAGCCCTCCTCGCGGAGGATGGAAGCGAGGGACTGGCGAATGCCCTCTTCGTCGTCCACGATGAGCACGGCGCGAGCCACGGCAGTCATCCTTTGGCCCCGCTTTGCGGGATGGGGACGGCAGGGCTCGCGGACTGCGATGCGCCGGGCGAGGCCGTGCCGTTTGCCGCGCCAGCCGCGGCGGCGGGAGGAACGGCAGCGGGCAGATCCGCGGCGGGCAGCCGGATGGTGAACCGCGCGCCCTGCGGCTGATTATCTTCCACGCGGATCGTGCCGTGGTGCTCGGTAACGATGCGGTCCGCGATGGCCAGTCCCAGTCCGGTGCCGCGCTGCCGCGTGGAAAAATGCGGCAGGAAGAGGCGGTCCTTGTCCTGCGGGGCGATTCCATGACCGGAGTCGGCCAGCACGATCTCCAGGGTTTCGCCATTCGTGCCCAGCCGCGTGGAAAGGGTGATTTCGCGCACGGCAGCGCCTTCCATGGCTTCCGCAGCGTTGTCAATCAGGTTGACGAGCACGCGGCGGAGCAGTTCGGCGTCGGCCCGGACCTGCGGAAGGCCGGGCGAGAGTTGGGTGCGGACAGTCACGCCATCCAGACGGCCTGCGAAGACTTCGAGGCGGTGGAGACGACGCGATTCAGGTCCACGGGGACGAGCGTGGCCTCCGGGAAACTGGCCATGCGGGAGAAGGCGTCCACGAGGCTGCCCAGCGTGGCGACTTCTCGCTGGATCAGGCCGGCGCATTCCGCGACGAGCGTTTCGAGCTGGCGCGCGGATTCCGTGCCGGCGGGGACGCTATTTCCTCGGCGGTCGAGGAAGCGCTCGAGGCGCTGGGCCGAAAGCTGGATGGGCGTGAGCGGGTTCTTGATTTCGTGAGCGATGCGCTGGGCCACTTCCTGCCACGCCGCAGCTTTTTGGGCGTGCAGTAGTTCCGAGAGGTCGTCAATCACCACGACGAAGCCAGGATTGGCGCGCCGCGGGCCGAAGGAACTGACCGTGACCGCAGCACGGCGCGGCGGGCGGCCCGGCACGGGCATTTCGAGCTCCTGCGAGACCGCGCCCATGCGGAGCGAGCGGCGCATCAACCGCTGAATGGCGCGCGCGGTATCGGCGCCGAGCAGCGATTCGAGCGAGCGAGCGCCGCCGGCGGGCGTGGCATCGCCGAACATGCGCACGAAGGAGGAATTGACGCGCTCGATGGAGCCCGCGGCGTCGAGAGACAAGACGCCGGTGGGGATGTTTTCGAGGATGGTCTCCATCAGGTGGCGGCGCTGTTCCATTTCCTGGAAGGTGCGCTGGAGGCTGGCATTGGATTCCTCGAGGCGGTCGCGAGCGTCGCGGAGCTGGCCGGTCATGCGGTTGAAGGAGTCGACGAGAATACCCAGCTCGTCCTGGGCGCGCGCGGTGACGCGATGTTCCAGGTTGCCCAGGGAGATTTCGCGGGTGGCCTCCGCCAGCGCCTGGACGGGCACGGTGACTTGCTTCTCGAGGAAGAGCGCGACCCAGGTGGTGGAAAACAGAAGCAGAAGAGTGATCACCATCAGGCTGAGGAGCATTTGCAGGCGGAAGGTTTTGAGCTGGCGGCTTTCGGCGAGATAGGCCTGGCGCTGGCCGAAAATGGAATCGAGGCGCTCCAGATAATTGTCGGGCATGCGCTGGGCGATCACCAGGGCGCCGGAATCGAGCGGGGCGCGGGCAGCGAGGTAGGTGAAGCGGCCGTACTGCCAGGCTTCGGCTCCAGAGGGCAGAGTGCGTACCCAATGCGGGGGTTCGAGCGGCGTACTGGGCGCATCGCGGAAAAGAGCGTCGGTAACGCGGCCGGAGGCGTCGAGCCGCCAAATGCCGTCGTAGCCGGGGCCGATGCGCAACGGCGTGCCGGCGGCGTAAAGGGGAGCGATCTCTCTTGCAAATTGGGCGCGGCGCGCGGCTCCGGCTTCGCTCATGTCCGTGAGCAGGCGAACGCTTTGCTCGGTGGCGACTTCGAGGGGACGGGGAAACCATTTGGTGAGCGTGCGGTTGAGCAGGGCGTAGCTCACCACGAAGAGCAAGGCCACGGGGAGCAGGGAGATCCCCATGGCGCCGAAAACCATTTTCGTGCGGAACCGCGAGCCCATCTGCCCCGCGCGGCGGTCGGCCCACAGGCGCAGCAAGTTGCGCAGCAGGACGAAGCCGAAGACCAGGAAGGCGATGACCACAAACACGGAAACCGAAAAAAGGATCAGAAGCGCCGTGGGACTTTCCGGCTCAAAGGGCATCCGCAGCGAGCCCAGCGTAATGATCGTTGCGAGGAGCAGGGCCAGGGCGATGCCTCCGACAATGAGCGGAAGTTTGCGGGGACGCCGCGAGGGGCCGGCGGCAGCGGGCGGCGCGACGGGGCCGGGCATGGCCGGAGTCGTCATGAGCGAGCTCCCACGGAGGAATGCGGCAAGGACTGGGGCAGGAAAGGCTGCAGCGGGCACTCGTGGCAGCGGGGCTGGCGGGTGCGGCACCAGTGCTTGCCCACGTGAACGATGAGGCCGTGGAATTCGTTGTAGAGGGGCGGCTCGGGCGGAAGGCTGGTTTCGAAGAGCGCGCGTACCCGTTCGTAGCCGGAATTTTCGGGTGCGAGCGCGTGGCGCGCCAGAATGCGATGGGTATACGCGTCCACCACGAAGACCGGATGGCCGCCGGCGTAGAGCAGGATCGAATCCGCGGTCTCCGGGCCGATGCCGTGGACGGCCAGCAGACGCTCGCACAGCTCGGCCGTGGGCGTTCGGAACATGCGGGCCAGCGAGCCGCCGAAATCACGGCGCAGAAAGCGGACGAACTCCTTCAGTTTGCGCGCCTTTTGCCGGAAGTAGCCGGAGGAGCGGATGAGCCGCTCCAGGCGGCGGCGGGGGGCGCGTTCGAGGGCCGCGGGAGTGAGCAGGCGCTCGCGACGCAAGTTGGAGATGGCGCGCTCGACGTTCGTCCAGGCGGTGTTCTGGGTGAGGATGGCGCCGACGATCACTTCGAAGGGAGTGCGCGCCGGCCACCAGTGCTGCGGGCCGAGAGCGGAGGAAAGAGTTTCGAAGTAGCGTGCGAGTTCGGGACGCGGAACGGCACGGGGCGCGGGCTGAGCCGCTCGGGCGCGTGGAGTGGCCTGGGTTGGCATCCCAGAATCACGATAGCGGGGCGGTTCGGGGCAAGTCAAGGCGGGGGAGGGGGGAAAGCGAATCTCGAAATTCGAAAATCGGGCAGAGCTCATCGCTGCGATCATCTCTGCAACCCACGAGATCTCGTCACTCGTGGCGGGACCGCAGCAATCCGGCTGCGATTGGGGAGCAACCCTGGAACGGCTCCTTTCAGCGGCTCGGATGCAAAGTTAGGCGTGATGAGCAGCGGTCTTGCTATCAATGGCGGCAACCAGCGCGGCCGTGGTGGAGACATCGATGCCGAAACGCTTCCCGCCGCGCACGATGGGGCCGGCGATGGCGTCCAATTCGAGCCGGCGTCCAGCGGCAAGGTCTTTCTGCATCGAACTGCGCAAACCAGGCGGCAGGCTGTCGAGGACGGCCTGCGGCTTTGACGGATCAACATCTGCGCCACAGGCTCTAGCCACGGCACAGGCCTCGGCAGTGGCGGAGGCTAGTTTCTGTTTCCACTCCGCGTTCGCGAGAATCTCCCCCTTATTCATGCCGGATGCGGAGGTCGCCAGAGCGAAGGGCGCCAGGAAGCAGAGCTTGCTCCAGAGCAGAGTCTGTTCATTCTGGACCAACTGGCAGGTGAAGCCAAGATCGCCCAAGCGTCCGACGAGTGCTCCCAGAAGCGGCTCTCCGCTGGCTGCCAGGCTGAAACGTACGACCGGGGAGCGCTGGACAAATCGTCCCGGAGCAGTTTTCTCCGCTTCCACCGCGATGGCTGCCGGCACCACGCGATCACGGCCAAAGCGCGCACGGAGAATCTCCAGGTGATCCACCCCGTTCAGCAACGGGACCGCGCAGGTGGGCAACGAGTGCACCGCCTCCAGCGCAGCTTCTAGTTGATAGGTTTTGGTGGCGATCCACAGCACGTCCACCGGTTCCGCCAGCGCGGCTGCGGCTTTGGCCGGGGCCGTGATGGGGCCCTGCGGACGCTCCAGCGTCAGGCTCCTAGGATAGCCGGCCAGGTTCTCCGGCCGAACAATTACGGTGACGTCCTCACCAAGCGACGCCAAGGAAGTCCCGATCAGACCTCCGATTGCTCCCGCTCCTAAAATGGCATGTTTCATGCGCAGTCTGCGGAGAAGGCACTACATCTTATTCTCAAACCAGTCCGGGATGCCCGTTTTCGTCCTCCCTCTCGCGCATCGTACGCTTGCCCTGCCCTCGACACAACGAGTTTGCCACCAAAACAGCCCTCATGAGGGCAGTTCATCAAGAGCTCGGGGCGTGCTCTCATTCGCGTGAGTCTCTTTCGCCAAGGTGGCGGCCCTTTGTGCGTCAAGGTCCGGGAGGAGACGACTGGACGGCGAAGGGGCGGACGCGGGCGACCAGTTCGTGGAGAAATTTGTTGGACATGCTCCAAGCAACAAAATGACCGGCGCCCTCAAAAAGGACAAACTCTTTATGCGGGGCCTGAATGGTGTCGAAGTACTCCTTGGCCAGCGGGGCCGGGGCGCGCTCATCGAGCGCCCCCTGGAAAAAGAAAATGGGGATCTGGAAGTCGGGACCGAGCGAGGAGAGATTCGCCGACAACATCTCATTGTAGATGCGGAAGGTGGGTACCTGCATAAAGCCGCGGAACAAGTTGAAGATGTCCCAAAGTGAAAGGTTGGGCGCGAAGAGAACGCCGCCGGGCGCGTCGCGGTCCGATTCGCATTCGTATTTTCCCAGGGTTTGGAAATAGGCGCCGATCTTCCGGATACCGTCAAAGGGAGGCGGCCCGATGCTCTGGAGGAGCTGGACAGCTTTTGTGTCGCCGGCCGCGCGGGCTTTTTCGAGCGCGTAGGCGTAGCTGACGGCCATGCCTTTGGGCATGTTGGAGATCTGGCCGGTGCCGATGTAGGCGAAGAACAGGTCGGGCCGCTCTTTGACCATGTGCACGCCGAGCAGGGAACCCCAGGAAAATCCCAGCAGGAGGATTTTTTCCTTGTGCAGATGACGGCGCAGAAACTCGGACACTTCGATGCCGTCCTGGGTCATCCGGGCGACGGACATGGTATCCGCGACGGAGGCACCGGTGGTCTCCAGGGTCTTGTCCGTGCCGCGCTGATCCCACTGAACCACGGTGAATTCTTCTTCCCAGGGCGAGAGCAGCAAGGTTTGGCCGAGCCAGGAGCCTCCCGGGCCGCCGTGAAGACAGAGGAGCACCGGATTATTGCGGTCCTGCCCGCGGATCTGAATCCACTGGTTAATCCCTCCGATGCGGACGTACATGGCCTCGTCAATGCCGTTCGGAGCGTGTATGGCAAGCGCTTGGGCAACTTGATGTTGCCGGTGTGCGCGAAACAGGAGGCCTGCACCCACCAGGAGCAGCAGGATCGCGAGGAGGCTGAGCAGGAATATTTTTATGACCTTCAATAGGGTGCGCAACGAACCGTGCCTCCTTCCCTCCGAGGCGGGAGAAAAGGCCATGGGGAAATAGCGAAGACCCCCGCTTATTCCACCAGCGGTCGACCTGCGCGTCTGTGACCAGCGTCACCGGCAAATCAAAAAGCCGGAAGAAGTAGATCCTTTGTCGGTGTTGCGAGGCCCTTTCCATCCTCTGAAAGGCGCGTTTGAAGAGATTGACGCCGCACCGAGCCGCGCGTAGATTCGCCGGCAGAATGGCTGTCGCAGGTTCTTCCGGCTGCACCGCTGATCCCGGCGGGACAGCAGAAAGCGCAATCCAATGAACAGGCATAAACGACCGGAAAGAACGCGGATGCGCGGATGGAAGCGCCGGGTGGGCGTGTGCTTTTTGGCCGCGCTGGGGGTGGTGGCTGCGGCGAAGCCGGGGCGGGCGGAGAAGCCTTCCGAACTGACGGAGCAGGGTTACGTGAACGATTTCGGGAATTTCATTGACGACCAGAGTGGAGCCGAGATCGGCGACATCTGCCGGAACTTGGACGAGAAGACGGGCGATCGCCTACTGATCGTGACGGTGAAAAGCACTGAAGGGCTTACGCCTGGGCAATTTGCAGGTCAACTCCGGAGCTTATGGGTGGGGGTGGCGGAAGTTCGCGAGCGCACGCTGGTCTTTGTAGTCAACGGGCAGGGCAGGATCGGCGGCGACATTGGGGACAGCTTCGACGTAGTTCTTCCACATTCGAAGCTGGATTCCATCCTGAAGAGTTCGTTTGCTCTGGGAGGGAATAATTACGGCCGGAAACTGTCCGACTTTGCGCGGCAGGTGGCGGAAGCGATCGAGGCCGGAGTCGCCACGCCCGGCAGCGCGACCGCTACGCCTGCAGCTTCGCGCTCGCCGGGGGGCGACACACGCCAGACCTCCGCGCCGGGGTCTTCCGACTTCTGGCTTTCGCCAAGCGCGCGCCGAGCTGTAATTGGCGTAATGATTCTGCTCATTCTGATCGGCGCCTATGACCTATCTCAGGGGAAGGGGTTTAGGCGTCCACTGCCCATGCTGCTGTTCTGTATTTTTGTGCTGTGCATCAACGATCTGAATCGTTTGTTCAGGCGGGTGGGGAATCTGGCCCCGGATGCGCAGGGGCGGCTCGCGATCGCCATGGCTGTAGCAGTCGGTGTCGCGATTCTTTTGCTCGCCTATGGTTTCTTGAGGGTGATCTTCAACCGCGGGGACCCGAACTGGAGCGTGCGCCGCGGTAGAGTCCGGAGATTTTGACCGCGTGTTGCCGCTCTGCTCCGAGGCCGCCGGCGGCGTCTTGACGGCCCTTCTGCGCGGGGCGGGAGCGCTCCGGGCCCCAGTGCGCGGACGGAAAGCGACCGGCGAAAGAGTGTGGACCCGGCCCCTGGCTACGCGTCGAGGTCGTAGGCGGTCTTGAGCCAGCGTTTCACTTCAGCGTAGCCTTCGCGGCGCTGGTTGTATTCGGCGTTATTGCGGCAATCTCGCGGCGCTCAGCAAATTCAACGCAGATCTCAACTAAGATCGTCCCCTTGGGCGCGCCACTCCCCATCGCTTCGCGACCTTACACGAACAGGCAACCGCCTTCCAAGCTTCTCCTCGTGAATCTTATGCTCGTGTTAGCCTGAAACTTAGACGCAAACTCCATCTCCTGCCTTTTTCCGGAGAACTACTCTTTGGAGCCAATCCCCGCCATCGCGCCCGGGCCGCCACGCGAACCTCTTGCGCGCATGCGGCGTCTCGCGCTCGGCCTGCTCGCTATCGGAATGCTGCTCTCGATTGCGTTCTACAACGGATACCCCACGATTTTCTCGGATACGGGTGGCTACCTTTGGTCCGGCGCATTCTTCAGGGCGATTCCGCCTTTTCGCGCTCCGGGATACGCGGTCTTCGCGCGCGTCACCAGTCTGGAACTCAGTGCCTGGTTTATCGTGCTCGTGCAGGGGGCCATCGTCGTGTATGTCCTCTTTAAAGCGTGCGATTATCTTGTCGACGGCCAGGATAAATTTCGCCATTCTTTCATGGTTTGCGCGGTCCTCTTCTTGACGCTACTGACCAGCCTTCCTTGGCTCGTGTCGCTGATCCTTCCTGACGTTTTCGCCGGCCTGCTTTTCCTCTCGGCGTTTTTGCTGGCTTTCGATGGCGGCCTTCGGACCGCCGAGCGGCTCGTCCTGGCCGCGATTTTGGGGCTATCGGCCGCCAGTCACTCGTCCCTGCTTCCGATTGGGCTCGCGTTCGTCGCGACGATTCTCGTCTTCAGTGCCGTCATTCGCGCGAGCAGCGGTCTGGCACCCAAGAAATTCATCTGGGCTTGGCTGATTGTTCCCGTCATCGCCGCCGGACTCGCCACCGCTTCGCTGAACCTCAGCATGAACCTCGGCTTCAGGCTCGCGCCCGCGAAGAACGATTTCTTGTTGGCTGGGCTCTTCGGTGACGGTTTAGCGGGAGATTTCCTTCGCGAGAATTGCCCCTCGCAGCCCCTCGTTGCCTGCCGCTACCTTTCGAATCTGCCGAAAACGGAGAACGAATTCCTCTTCGTACATCCCATGTTGAAAAACATCGATCAGCGCGAGATCGACGCGATTGTCGACGGAACTCTCCGCGCTTTCCCACTCAAGTTTCTCGCCATCAGCGCGAGAAACACGATGCGTCAGCTCATCTCGTTCCGCACCGGCGATGAAATCGCCACCTTTGGCGAGCAGGATTGGAACACAAAGGTAATCATGCGTGTCCTTCCCGCTGACTTCCTAGCATTCCGCGCCGACAAACAAATGCGCGGCCGCCTTCTTCCTCTCGTGGACGCAGCTGCTCGGCTCGACGCAGTTGCATTCTGGATTTCGCTTGCCGTCTGCGCGCTATTTGCCTGGCTCGGCCGCTATCCGCAAATAAACAAGCTCTTCTATGCAGCTCTCATGTTCTCGCTCATCAACGCCGCCGTGTGCGCCACTGTCGCCGGTGTCTTCGATCGCTACCAGAGCCGAGTCGCGTGGCTGGTTCCGTTCTGTTTCGCCGTTTACCTTGGAGCTTGGGTCAGCGAATGAAATACAGCCTCAGCCACGCAACGAACCGCGCCCATCAGTGCCCCGTTGCAGAACCCTGACTAGGGACGGTTATCCTCAACGAACATTCAGTCTCTCGTGGCACCGTCAGGCGATTCGCTAATGCGAGCTTAATGTCGGAGGATAGAGGTTCGAGATTGGAAGGAAAGGAACCGCCTGCCACGGGCGCTGCTAGGCGTCGAGGTCGTAGGCGGTCTTGAGCCAGCGCTTCACTTCGGCGTCAATATCGGAGGGAGAGGTGATTTCGACGCGGTGGGTGATGCGGTCGCCTTTTTTCGCGCCGCCGGTGTCGATGAACCGCTTGGGGGGCTTTTTGCCGAGCTTGAGGAAGCAGAAGCCGAGGTCAATGCGCGATTGCGTGGTGGGCTTGATTTGCGCGAAGACGTGCCTGCGGTAGAGGGGAACCATGGTCTTGCACGGACAGGCCTTTGCTTCCGCGCCGAGGGCCAGACCCAGCCGCAGTAATTCGTCGTAGATGGGGCGGAGGTGGGCCTTGCCGCCCGCGTACATGTCTTCGACGAATTTCCCGGCGCTGCGCAGATAAGCTTCCGGCGAATCTTCCTCGCCGCCCTTGCCGACGGATTCCTCGGCAATCCACCAGGCGGAGTTGGTGCCGAGGTTGTGGCGCTTTTTCAGCCAGTCGCGGCGTTCGGCTTCGGTGGCGGGACCTTCTTTTTTGACCAGGGCGACCCATTCTTCGAGGGAGCGTCCGGTTTTTCCTTTCAGCTCGGCGACCCATTTCTGGAGCATGGCCACGCCGGGGTGGACGCTGTAGAGGGATTTGCCGGCCGCGGTTTTTTGCGGCATGGGGCGACCTCCTTGGAGATGGCGGCCCGCTGCAGGGCGCTCATTCCTCACGAGAAAGATGGCGGCGTAGAGCCGCCGCTACAGATTGCTGCGATCCGATTATCCGGTAGAAATCAATGGCTTCGAGCGTGTTGGGGACGATGAGATTCGGTGCAATCTGTCCGTGGGCGGGGCGTGCGCCTTGGATGGCCATCAACCTTCCTCCTTGGTGGATGAGTCGATCTGCTTCTTGCGGCTGTGCGGAGCCGCGGCCGGGCTGGAAGAGCCGATGGCCCAGGCGTGGCCGGCCGGATCCAGCAGGTGGCGGAACTGTTCAGCCCATTCCAGCATTTCCCGAAGCGGGGCGACCTGGATGCGATAGAGCCTCCGGCGTCCGGCCGCCCGCGAACTCACCAGGCCGGCGCGGCGCAGGACGCGCAGGTGCTGGGAAATAGCTGGCTGGGACATGCGGAAGGGCGCGGCCATCTCGAGGACGGGCCGCTCGTCGTGGGCGAGCAGGACGAGGATGGCGCGGCGCGTGGGGTCGGCGAGGGCGTGGAAGACGGAAAGAGGGTGGACGGTACGAGGCACGGGACGGGAGACTAATAAGTGTTTGCTTATTTGTCAAGAAAAATCCGCGTCCGCTAAACCGAAGCCTTCCGGTATTCCTGAACAGAGACAGAGCTCCGGAGGGCGCTCCGAGCCACGCCTGGGAACCAGGAAGCCGGGCCGCGAAGGGGGACTGGATGGGGCGGTGGAGAAGAGCAGTCAGAGAGAGTGCCGCACTGGCCGGCGGTACAGGTTACACGGCATGGATACGCGCGGGCGGGCGCGCCTTGACAGAGGCTTGCCCGTTTCACTACGATGTTCGCAATTCTTGGGATGGCGCAGATTTTCCGCGCCCGTTGCGTGTTACGCTCAAGCATCGGAAGGCGCGGGGGAATGACCTGCGCAAATTAGGAGCCTGCGAATGTCAGCCCGGCTGGGCGAACTGTTGGTGAAGGAAAAGCTGATATCGCAGGACCAGCTCAAACAGGCGCTGGATTTCCAGAAGCAGCATGGCGGGCGGCTGGGCACAGCGCTGGTGAAAATGGGGCTGGTGACCGACGATGAAGTGACCGCGGTGCTTTCCCGCCAGTACGGCGTACCCTCGATCAACCTGAAATATTACGAAGTGGACCCCACGGTGGTGAAGCTGATCCCGCAGGAGACCGCGATCCGGTATCAGATCGTGCCGTTGTCGCGCGTGGGCTCGACGCTGACGATCGCGATGACGGACCCGACGAACGTGTTCGCCATGGACGACATCAAGTTCATGACCGGGTTCAACGTGGAGCCGGTGGTGGCCTCGGAGTCGGCAATCGGAGAGGCCATCACGAAGTTCTACGGGGAGAACGCCAGCGTCCAGGAACTCGACAAGGTAATGAAGGACCTGGCCGGCGAGGAAGCGGACCTGGAGCTGGCCGGAGAAGAAGAACAGATGGACCTCGCGTCGCTGGAAAAAGCGGCCGAGGAAGCTCCCATCATCAAACTGGCCAACCTGATCCTGACGGACTCGGTGAGGAAGGGCGCGAGCGATATCCACCTGGAGCCGTATGAGAAGGAATACCGGGTAAGATTCCGGGTGGACGGCATCCTCCAGCCGGTGATGTCGCCGCCGATGAAATTGAAGGATGCGCTGACCAGCCGTCTGAAAATCATGGCCAAGCTGGACATCAGCGAGAAGCGGCTGCCGCAGGACGGCCGCATCATGATCAAGTTCAGCAAGGATGGGAAGAAGAAGGAGCTGGACTTTCGCGTTTCGACGGTCCCGACGCTGTACGGCGAGAAGATCGTGCTGCGGCTGCTGGATAAAGAGAACCTGCGGCTGGACATGACCAAGCTGGGGTTCGAGCAGGAGTCGCTGACCAAGTTCGAGCGGAACATCCTGCGGCCCTACGGGATGGTGCTGGTGACCGGGCCGACGGGGTCGGGGAAAACGAACACGCTGTATTCCTCGGTGGCACGGCTGAACTCGCTGGAAACGAACATCATGACGGCTGAGGACCCGGTGGAATTCCAGCTCTCCGGAATCAACCAGGTACAGATGAAGGAGCAGATCGGGCTGAATTTTGCGGCGGCGCTGCGGGCCTTCCTGCGGCAGGACCCCAACATCATTCTGGTGGGAGAGATCCGGGACTTCGAGACGGCGGAAATCGCGGTGAAGGCGGCGCTTACAGGTCACTTGGTGCTCTCCACACTGCACACGAACGACGCGCCCTCCACGATCAGCCGGTTGATGAACATGGGGATCGAGCCGTTCCTGGTGGCCACATCGGTGAACCTGATCTGCGCGCAGCGGCTGGTGCGGCGCATTTGCGCGAACTGCAAAGAGGTGTTGGCTCTGCCGGAGCAAACGCTCATCGACGCGGGATACACGCCGGAGGAAGCCAAGACGACGCAGATCTCGAAGGGCAAGGGCTGCAGCATTTGCAATAACACGGGATACAAGGGCCGCGTGGGGCTCTACGAGGTGATGGAAATCACCGACGACTTGAAGGAACTGATCCTGGTGGGCGCCTCGGCCATGGAGTTGAAAAAGAAGTCGCTGGAGGGCGGGATGATCACCCTGCGGCGGAGCGGTCTGCTGAAGGCGGCCCTGGGGCAGACGACATTGGAAGAGGTGTTGCGAGAGACGGTGCTGTAACGAGCGGGGGATGGGGAGGCAGGGGAGGGCCAGCGCCTCCCTGGGCCGTGCGGGCCAGGCAGTTCGGAGGATGACATGGCGTCGGTGACGCTGAGCGACCTGCTGAAAAAAATGATCGAGATGGGCGGGAGCGACCTGCACATCAGCACGAACAGCGCGCCGCGCATCCGGGTGCACGGCAAACTGCGGCCACTGGACATGCCGCCGCTCTCGGCGGGGGACACCAAGGGACTGGCTTACAGCGTGCTGACCGACGCGCAAAAGCACCGGCTGGAAGAAAACCTGGAGCTGGACTTCTCGTTCGGCATCAAGAACCTGGCGCGGTTCCGCGCCAACGTGTTCCACCAGCGGGGAGCGATCGGGGCAGTGTTCCGCACGATTCCGTGGGAAATCAAGACGTTCGATCAACTGGGCCTGCCGGTGGTGGTGAAGGGTCTGTGCGACAAGCCGCGGGGACTGGTGCTGGTGACGGGCCCGACGGGGTCGGGGAAATCCACCACCCTGGCGGCCATGCTGGACAAGATCAACGGGGAGCGGGAAGAGCACATCCTGACCATCGAGGACCCCATCGAGTTCCTGCACTCGCATAAACGCTGCCTGGTGAACCAGCGCGAGGTGCATTCGGACACGCACTCGTTCACGAACTCGCTGCGGGCGGCGCTGCGCGAGGACCCGGACGTGGTGCTGATCGGGGAAATGCGCGACCTGGAAACGATCGAAAGCGCGCTGCGGATCGCGGAGACGGGCCACCTGACGTTTGCGACGCTGCACACGAACTCTGCGATTTCCACGATCAACCGCATCATCGACGTTTTTCCGGCGCACCAGCAGCCGCAGGTGCGGGCGCAACTCTCGATGGTGCTCGAGGGTGTGCTTTGCCAGGCGCTGTTGCCGAGGGCGGACGGGCGCGGGCGGCTGATGGTGATGGAGATCCTGATTCCCAACGCGGCGGTGCGGAACCTGATCCGCGAGGACAAGGTCCACCAGATCTACTCCGCGATGCAGAGCGGCGCGGGGCAAACGGGGATGCAGACGTTCAACCAGGGCCTCTCGGCGGCGTATTTCAACAAGCTTGTTAGCCTGGAAACAGCGCTCGGGCGCTCATCCAGCCCGGACGAATTGCAGGATATGATCAACCGGGGCGTGACCACGGGGTCACGCACGGGTGCGGCGCCGGTGCGCCGCTGAGAGGCTGAGCGGAGCAAGCCCGGCAGCCTCGCGGCCCGGCAAGGAGGGGACGCGCATGCCAGTGTACTCGTACAGCGGGGTGAACCGCGGAGGGACCGCGGTGTCGGGCGAGCGCCAGGCCGCGAGCAAGGCGGAGCTGCAGACGCTGCTGCGCCGCGAGAACATCACCATCAATAAGATGAAGGAGAAAGGCCGGGAGTTCGCCATGCCGACGTTCGGCGGCGGCGTGAGCTCCAAGGAACTGGCCGTGTTCACCCGCCAGTTTTCGGTGATGATCGACGCCGGACTTCCCCTGGTGCAGTGCCTGGAAATCCTGGCGGGCCAGCAGGAGAACAAGACCTTCGAGAAAATCCTGACGGGAGTGCGCTCGGCGGTGGAGAGCGGGCAGACGCTCTCCTCGGCAATGCGGCAATACGCGAAGGTTTTCGACCCGCTGTACGTGAACATGGTGGAGGCGGGAGAGACGGGCGGTATCCTGGACACCATTCTGCAGCGGCTTTCGGCCTACATTGAAAAGAACGTAAAGCTGAAGCGCGCGGTACAGTCGGCGCTGATCTACCCGGTGGCGGTGCTGTTTATCGCATTCAGCGTAATCATCCTGCTGCTCTGGAAAGTGGTGCCGATTTTCGCCACGCTGTTCGCCGGGCTGGGCGCGGAGCTGCCGCTGCCCACGCGCGTGGTCATCGGGCTGAGCAATTTCATCGGGAGCATTTACGGCCTGGTGATCGTGGTGGTGTTCGCGGGCGCGGTGGTGGCCCTGAAATTCTGGTACGAAACGCCGACGGGGAGACTTGCACTCGATTCGCTGCAGCTGAAGCTGCCCTTGCTGGGCATGCTGCTACGGAAGATCGGCGTGGCGCGGTTCACGCGCACGCTGGGAACGCTGATTTCCAGCGGCGTGCCGATCCTCGAGGGGCTGGACATTACCGCGCGCACGGCCGGCAACGCGGTGATCGAACAGGCCATTCAGAAGACGCGCAAGGCGGTGGAGGCCGGGCGCAACCTGGTGGACCCCTTGAAGGAAACGAACGTTTTCCCGAGCATGGTGACGCAAATGATCGGCGTAGGCGAGCAGACCGGAGCCATGGACGCCATGCTCCAGAAGATCGCGGATTTCTATGAGGACGAGGTGGACGCGGCGGTGAAAGACCTGCTGACGGCCCTCGAGCCATTGATGATCGTCTTCCTTGGTGGCGTTGTGGGCGGCGTGGTGATTTCCATGTACATGCCGCTGTTCTCCATGGTCGCAAAACTCGCCGGATAGGAACACCGGGAAAAACAGTGAAATCCGAAGGCGGGGGCAGGGGAGAGGCCGAGCCGGACAACTCTTCATCCTCCGCCTATGCGAGCCTGCCTGCGGGCAGTTCTTCGTTGCCGGAGAGCGCGGAGCGCCCGCCCGAGGGCGCGTTACCCCGGAATCCCCCCGGCGGGGATGGCGCGCGAGAAGAGCAGCGCGACTGGCTGGTGTGGCTCTCGCGCGTCCGCTTCCTGGTCATCACGGTGCTGTTTGCCGTGGTGCTGGTGGTGAAGAATTACACCGGCGCCTCGGCTCCCGCCATTTTCATCGTCCCCGTCGGCGTGGTCTGGTACGCGCTGGCGGTTTTTTTTGGGTTGCTGATCCGCTGGCTGTCGGTGCCGAGAGAGCGGGCGCGGCGAGTGCCGCGATGGGTGGCGCCGATCCAAGTGCTGTGCGACCTGCTGATGGTGACGGGAGTGGTGTTCGCCACCGGCGGGCACGAGAGCTACTTCATCTCGCTTTACCTGCTGGTGATTCTCGTCGCCAGCATCCTGTTTACGCGGGCGGGAGCGTTCCTGGTGGCGGGGGCAAGCTTCGCCCTGCTGGCGGGGCTGGTCGAGCTGACTTACTACGACAGAGTGCCACGCACGGCGATGACGATGCCCCCGGGGCCGTCGCTGCTCTCCTGGCTGGGCAACAACCTCTTCTACTTTTTCGCAGTGGCCTATCTTTCCAGCTTGTTGATGCAGACGCTGCGTCACCGTGGCGCAGAGCTACGCGCGCAGCGCGAAGAACTACTGGACCTGCGCGCATTCAACGAAGACATATTCGAATCCATGCGCGGCGGCCTGCTGACCACAGACCAAGCGGGGCGCATCCTGCTGCTGAACCGCGCGGGGGAGGAAATTACCGGGCACGCGTTTGCGCGAGTGTGCGGGCAAATGTTGCGCGACGTATTCCCCGACTTTCCGCTGGACGTGGCGGCGGAAGGCGCGGGAGGGTCGGCGCCGGAAGGGGAAAGCGCGCCGCGCGGCGGGGGACGAAGCCGGGTGCGCCTGGAGGGGCGGAAGGAAATCGTATTCCGCACCACGGATGGGAGGGAACTGTATCTAGGCTTGTCGGTCTCGCCGGTGCGCGCGCCGCGGCTGGGAGAGGACGCCATTGTCGGTTACGTGTACAACTTTCAGGACCTGACCGAGCTGCGCCGGCTGGAGCAGGAAGTGGCCGTGCGCGACCGGATGGCCGCGCTCGGCCGGCTGTCGGCGGCCATTGCGCACGAAATCCGGCAGCCGCTCACGGCCATGGCCGGGGCGGTGAACGAGCTGGCGCGTATGGTGCCGATGGGCGAGGATGAACAACGGCTGGTGCGGATCGTGAGCCAGGAGTCCGCGCGGTTAAACCAGATCATCACGGACGTCCTGAGCTACTCGGGCGAAAAAACCTACACGTTTACCGAAGGGGATCCCTCGGAGATCCTGGAGGAAACACTTTTGCTGCTCGAGAGGCACACCGCACGCACGCCGAAACACCGCATCGAGCGTGCTTTCAAGACCGGCCGCTTCCGGATGCGGGCGGACCGCGACCGGCTGAAGCAGGTGTTCTGGAACCTGGGGGATAACGCGCTCCGGGCCATGCCGGACGGCGGCACGCTGACCGTGGGGATGGAATCGCGCGGCAACCGCGTGCGAATTATCTTTCGAGACACGGGGGTGGGTCTGGGGGAAGGCGAGGCGCAGAAGATTTTTGAGCCGTACCACACGACGTTTCCGGGAGGGACCGGCTTGGGCCTGGCGATCGTGTATGAAATCGTGAAGGCGCACGGCGGTTCGGTAAGTGTGTTCTCCAAGCGCAACCAGGGCGCGGAGTTCGTCGTGGAGTTGCCGCGGGCGCCGGTGATGGCGCCTGCGGAGCGGGAGGAGGGCGCGGGGAAGGCCCCCGCGGCGGCGGGACGGCGCGGAACTTAGCTTTGGACGGGGCGCGGCGCGGGGCGCCGCCGAGGAATCATGGCACATCTGCTCATCGTGGACGACCAGAAGTCGATCTGCGAACTGCTGGAGATCACCTTCCGCAAAGAGGGGCACCGCGTGGAGGTGGCCAATTCACCGGAGACGGCGCGCCGGCGGATCGAGTCGCAGATCTTCGACATCATCATCACGGATGTCCGGATGCCGGGTGGGAGCGGCGTGGACGTGCTGCGCTTTGCCAAGGAGGTGTCGCCTTCCACTTTCGTGATCTTGATTACCGGTGTGCCGACGCTGGAGACCGCGATTGACGCGGTGAACGCGGGCGCCGACCGCTACGTCATCAAGGGCGACAAGCTGACCGAGGAACTGCGCCACGCCGTGCGGCAGGCCTCCGAACACCTGAAGCTGCAAAAGGAAGCGGGGTACCTGAAGCGCGAGCTGCGGAAACTCACCGGGCTCGACAACATCGTGGGGCAAAGCGAGCAAATGCGGAAAATGTTCGAGTTGATCCAGACGATTGCGCCGCAGTCGAGCCGGGTGCTGATCACCGGGGAAAGCGGAACGGGGAAGGAGTTGGTGGCACGCGCCATCCACGAAAATAGCGCGCGCGCCTCGGAGCCCTTCATCACCATCAATTGTGGGGCGTTTCCGGAATCGCTGCTCGAATCGGAGCTGTTTGGTTACCGCAAAGGCGCGTTCACGGGGGCCAACGAGAATCGCGACGGGCTCTTCCAGGCGGCGCACGGCGGGACGCTGTTCATGGACGAGATCGGGAACATGACGCTGACGATGCAGGTGAAACTCTACCGCGTGCTGCAGGAAGGAAAGGTGCGGCCGCTGGGGAGCACGGAGGAAAGCGACGTGGATGTGCGGGTGATCGCGGCAACGAACAAGGACTTCGAGAAGGAGATTGCCGAGGGGCGGTTCCGGGAGGACCTCTACTACCGGCTGAGTGTGATCCCGATTCAACTGCCGTCGCTGCGGGAGCGGCGGGAGGATATTCCACTGCTGGCGCGGCACTTTCTGCAGCGATTCCGGAGAAGCATGGAGAAGCAGATCGAAGGGATCGCGCCGGAAGCGCTACGAAGGCTGGAGTCGTACGACTGGCCGGGAAACGTGCGTGAACTGGAGAACACCATGGAGCGCGCAGTAGCGCTGGAGACCGGGAAGCTGATTTCCATGGAGGTCTTGCCGGATCGAATCAAGAACTTCTCGCAGGATCAGCTTGCGGCGGGCGGCGACAAACGCGGGGCGAGCATTCCCGCGGAGGGCGTGAACCTGGAAGCATTGCTGGCGCAGGAAGCGCGGGCCTACCTGCTCGCGGCACTGGAAAAAGCCGGCGGGGTGCGCACGCGCGCCGCCGAGCTGCTGAAAATGTCCTACCGGTCGTTCCGACATTCGGCGAAAAAACACGGCGTATAGCGTAGAGTGCCCCCAGCGCGAAGCGCGCACTGCTTGCCCGATTCGCGGCGGTTCTCCGCCCGGCACTTCACCCAGTGAGAATGCCCACCCGGGGCCGATCAGCGGTGCGCCTGGGCGGCTAAGCGCTCGTCGAGTTGGTGGAGTTTTAGGAGCGAGGGCTGGTGACCCGGGCGGATGGCCAGTTCGGCGCGGAATTCGTCGCGCGCGCCGGCGAGATCCCCAGATTGTTCGAGGATGGTTCCCAGGCCGAAATGGAAGCCCGGGTCTTGGGGCGCGAGGGACACGGCGCGACGCGCCTCGGAGACGGCCTGAGCCATACGGCCGAGCTTCATAGAGGTGAGGCCGAGAAACAGATGGGAGAGAGCGTCGCCGGGGCGGGTAACGACCGCTACTTCGAAGGCCTGTTCGGCCTGTTGGTAACGCCCCGCCTGGTAATGCGCGAGACCTTGTATCTTGTCGGCCTCCCAGATATTCGGGTTCAGCGCGTCGGCGCGCCGCAGCAGGACGGCCGCATCGGCGCGGTCTCCGGCCTTCATGTACTCGATCCCGAGATTACCGGCGGCAATGCCGTTCAGCGGGGCGATCTCCACGCCTCGGCGGAACAAATCGTAGTTGTTGCTCCAGAAACCCGCCTGACGCCAGGCAATCAGCGCAAGGGCGAAGAGCATGGCTCCCACGGCCCAGTGCAGTGTATGGAGGCTGCGGCCGGACGATTCAGGCGCGTGGCCGCGAATGTTTGCGGCGGCCGCGAAGCCCACGCCAGCCAGCAGGCCGAGCCCAGCCATTGGGAGATAGAAAAAGCGGTCGTGCACCGGTTCCCCGCGAGGAAACACGGCGATGTGCAGCGCGGGGGCGAGGAAGACGAGAGTCCAGACGAGGGCGAATCGAGCAGCGGCGGAGCGCCAGGCGGCCCAGGCGGCGAGCGCGGCGGGAATCGAGAGGAAGAGAACGGGAAGCAGCACGCCCGCGAAGGAAAAGGACTGCTGGTAGGGCACGTCGTAGAACGGGCTCAGGTCCACGGGCCAAAGGAAGTGCGACAGATAGGCGAAGAGCACTGAGGGAAGCGTCAACAGCTCAGCCCGGCGGCTGAGGATGGGTACGACGCCGCCGAGGACGCTTCCGAGGGCGTGACGGCGCAGAAGAAGGTAAACGGCGGCGAGGACGAGATGAGGGAGAACGAGGAGGTTGGCGCGAAGAGAACCCGCAGGCGGCTCCAGCCGTGCCGTGGAGCGGAAGGCGGGCGCGCCAATCCATTCGTGAAGCAAAAGGAGGATGGGAAGAACCGCTGCCGGCTCTTTGGAGAGCGCGCCGCAGGCGTAGAAGGCCAAAGAGGCCGCCCACCAGGTGAGCGCGCGGGGACGAGCCACGGGGAACGCCTCGCGGGCATTCAGGTACGCGAGGAACGAAGCGAGAACAAAGAGGCAGGCAAGAAGATCATTGGCGCAACAAATGAAAGAGACCGTCTCGGCCTGGATGGGATGCAGGGCGAACAGCGCTGCGGCCGCACCGGCGGCAAGCCGATGTCGCGCCAGGCGCAGCGCCAGCAGGTAGACGAGCAGCGCGCTGAGTACGTGCAGCAACAGAGCGGCGATGTGCCATCCGGCTGGGTTCTTGGCGAACACGGAGTAATTGCCGAGAACCCAGAGAAGAAGAACAGGCCGGTAGTAATTGTTCTGGGCGATGGGGATGCCGCTCCAGGCGGGCTCGGTGAAAAACCGGGGAATGTTTGCGGCGGATTGCGCGAAGGAGTTGCTGAGGATAAAGAGGTTGTCGTCGAAAACGAACTGGAAGTTCGCGGTGCGAGCATAGGTGGCGATTGTTGCCGCGAGCACAAGCAAGGGCACGAGCCAGCGAGAGACATCCGAGCGGGACGGAACCGTGGAGATCGCCGCAGGTTGGATCGGCGCGCTCACCGCCGGGGTACCCCCTTCGCTAGTTCTTCCTCCACCTGGTGCAGCTCGTCGAGCGAAGGCTGGTGCCGCGGGTCGCGGCCCAGTTCAGCCTGAAACTCGGAGAGCGCGCCGGCCAAATCCCCTGACTGCTTCAGCATCATGCCCAGGGCAAAGTGGTATCCGGGGCCCGAGGGATTCAGGGCGATGGCTCGGCGCACATATTCCATGGCCAGTGGCAAACGGCCTGTGTGCAAGTATGTCATGCCGAGGTAGAGGTTGGATTCCGCATCACCCGGCTGGATGGCGAGGGCGTGCTTGAAGCTGGCTTCGGCTTCCGAATAGCGCCCGACCTCGTAATAGCCGATCCCCATGTCGAAGTGCGCGAGATAGAGGTAGGGCGCGAGTTCGACGGCTTTCCGGAGCTGGACCATGGCCTCGTCCCACTGGCCGCGTTCGAGGAGCACGGCGCCGAGATTATTGGCGGCGAATCCATTGCGCGGAGCGATGGCCACGCCGCGAGTGTAGAGCGCCAAATTATTTTGCCAGAAGAGAGACTGGTGAAACGTGACCGCGGCGAGCGCGGCGCTGATGACGGCGAAGGCTGGGTAAAGAGTCCGCCGCAGACCCGGGGCAACGGTCCACCTCCGCGCAAGGGCGGCAAAGCCGAAGCCGGCGAGAATGCTGAGGCCGGCCATGGGGATGTACAGGTAGCGATCGTGCACCAGCTCTCCGCGCGGCAGAACGCCAAGGTGCAGTGTAGGCGCGAGAAAGAACAGCGTCCAACCGGCGAAAATGCGCACCTCGATGGAACGCCAGGCGGCCCAGAGGAGCAGAGCAACTGGGAGTATCACGGTGAAGAAGGGGAAGGCCACTCCCGCGACGGAAAAAGTCTGGCGATACGGCAGGTCATAGAAGGGGCTCAACCCCTCGGGCCAGACGAGATGAGATAGATAACTGAACAGGACGGAGGGGAGCGTGAGCCATTCCGTGTCCCAGGAGATGATGCGGACCTGGGGCGTGGTGACGGTGCCCAGGGCGTGCTTCCGCACGAGAAAATAGAACACCGCAATTGCAAAATACAGGAGCAGCGGGAGAAACGCCGCGCGAGCGGGGTAGGAAGAAGCCGGGAGAGACGCGGACTCGGAATTCGTCAGAAAGGCGGAGCTTCCCGCGAGGGGAGCTGGCGCCGGCTTCCTCATGGCACTCAGTTCGCAAAGCACGGGAACCAGGGGGAAGAGAACGGCGGGCTCTTTACAGAGCACTGCGGCGGCGTAGCCGGCGAGAGATACGACGTACCAGAGCATGGCGCGCCTGCGAGCGGAGGGATTGGCCGCAGCAGCAGGCTCGCGGGCGTTGCAATAGGCGTGGAAAGAGACCAGGACGAACAAGCACGCGAGCAAATCGTTGAAGCAAGAAATCCAGGAGACCGCCTCGGCCTGAATGGGGTGCAAGCCGAACAGGACGGCGGCGGCTCCGGCGGCAGGCGCGGCGGAGCGGCGCGAGCCAAGGAATCGAAGGGCCAGAAGATAAACGAGCAGCGTATTGAGGGCGTGGAGCAGGAGCGAGGCCGCGTGCCATCCGGCGGGATGCGCGCCGAAGAGCTTCCAATTGGCCCAGAGCCAAAGAAGCGAAAGTGGCCGGTAATAGCTTTTCTGGGCGAAGGCAACGCCGCTCCAGAATTGCTCGGTGAAAAAACGGAGAATATTGGCCGTGGATTGAATGAAGGGATTGCCGGGAATCAAGGTGGTGTCGTCGAAAACGAATTGGAACCCCAGGGTGTGCCCGAAAGTGGCGAAGATGGCCAAGAGCACCAGCAAGAGCACGAACCATACGGCCCAGTCGCCGGCGGCGCGCGAATGAGAGTGCGCGACGAGCATGGCGCTAGAGCCGCTCACGGTACCTGCGGCGCGTCAGGCAGCGAAAGGAACAGGCGACGGTGAGCAGGCGCGTCACTTTGCAGCCACTGCCGGCACAGGGTGCCGGTCGAGTTCGCGGAGCTGGTCCAAGGCGGGCTGATGCCGCGGATCGCGCTTCAGCTCCTCGAGAAATTCGGCGCGAGCGTCCCTGAAATCCCCTGCCTGTTTGAACATGACGCCAAGGGCAAAGTGGTAGCCGGCACCGGAGGGCTTCAGGGCGATGGCCTTGCGCACGTATTCAATGGCCAGGGGCAAGCGGCCGGTGCGGAAGTAGGTCATGCCAAGGGAGAGATGGGATTCCGGATCGTCGGGCGCGAGGGTGAGGGCGCGTTTGAAGCAGGCCTCGGCTTCCGAATAGCGCGCGACCCGGTAATAGGCGAGCCCCATGTCGTAGTGAGCCAGGTAGAAGTTGGGAGAGTACTCGATGGCCTTCCGGAAGTCCGCCATGGCTTCATCCCATTGGCCGCGGCTCAGGAGCAGGGCGCCGAGGTTGTTGTTAGCGAATCCGCTGCGTGGGGCCACGGCCACGCCGCGGGAAAAGAGCGCAAAGTCGTCGGTCCAGAACCCGGTCTGGTGGAAGGTGACGATGCCCAGCACGAGGGCCACGGCTGCGGCAGACGAGTAGAGCGCCATCCGCGGCGCGGGCGCGGTCCAGCGGCGCGCGAGTGCGGCGAGCCCGAATCCAACCAGCAGCGAGAGGGCGACGAGCGGATGGTAGAAATACCGGTCGTGCAGGATCTCGCCGCGCGGGAAGACGGGAATATCCAGAGCGGGCAGCAGCGGGAGCACCATCCAGGCGGCGGCAAGCTGCGCGCCCGGAGTTTTCCGGATTGCGGCGAATAGCAGGAGAGCCAGGGCCAGGAGAATGGCGCTGGGCAGCAGTACGCTCCGCACCGAGAATTCGGTGATGTACGGGTAATCGTAGAAGGCGCTCAGACGTGCCGGCCAGACAAAGTGAACCAAGTAGGCCTGGAGGATGCTCGGAATCGTCAACATCCACACGCGCCGCGTCAATTGCACGACCGCGCTGCCCACGCCTCCGAGCACGGCGACGCGCGCGGCCATATAGGCGATGGCGGTGACGCCGAAGGGGAGCGATTCGCGCAACGCGGCCAGGAAGGCGGCGGCGCGCGGACGGCGCACGAGCGGGGCGAGGGAGGCAGGCCGGCCCAGCCATTCGTGCAGAAAAATGATGGCCGGAAGAATAATGGCCGTCTCTTTCGTCATCACGGCAAGAGCGTAAAGAAAAACGGAGGTGGTGAGCGGGAGCAGCCGGCGCGCGGGGACCTCTAGGGAACGGAGGTAACACAGCATTGCGGCGAGGGTCAGAAAGGTGCCCAGCAATTCTGTGGAGGCGGATGCCCACACGACGTTTTCCACCTGCAGCGGATGCAGGCCGAAAAAGAGGGAAGCGGCCAGCGCCGCGAACCGCTGGCGGATCAAACGGAGCGCCAGTAAGTAGAGCATAACGGCGCTGCCGAGGTGCAGCAGCAGAGAGCTCAAGTGCCAACCGAGAGGATCTGTACCGAAAGCTTCAAAGTTCCCCAGCAGCCAGAGCAGGAAAACCGGGCGGTAATAATTCTTCTGCGTCAGCACCAGGTTGCTCCAGATGTGTTCAGTAAAATAACTGGGGATATGCTGCACGGACGTGATGTATGGATTTCCTTTGACAAGATAAGCGTCATCGAAAACGAATCCCAGGAAGGGCGCGCGGGCGTAGGCCGCGGCGATGAGCAGGACGGCGATCAGCGGGAAAAGCCACGGGGCATTCCGCACGGAACCCGTCCCGCGGGAGTCGCCCGTCCCCCCTGCCGCGAATTCGGCTTCGTCTCCTCTTCCTAGTCTGGAAGCGTGGCCGCCAGAATCACTGCGGGCCGGAGCGATTTCCTGTACCGCGCTGGGGCCCGCCCTCTCCCGGTTTAGGCCGGGGATGAGCAGTGCAATCCTCGAAAAGAGCGTGACCAGGCTGAAAGCAGCCAGTACGGTCATCAGGGGGTCTATGGGTTCGCGATATCGCAGGGAAGTGTGCGTCACATAGTAGATCAGCGGGAAGAACAGAACCGAGGCCGCCAAGGGAAAGGCGCAGGGATTTCGCTGCCGGTAGGCCAGCAACGCACCGAGAAACGTAAGCAGAGGAAATAGCACGCCGAGGAAATCGAAGGTCGTGTTCAGCAGCGGCCCATGAATCATATCCATGATCGGCTCATCGGAGCCCGTCCAGTTCGCCACGAAGCGGTGCCAACTGTCGTACAGAAACGCCCCGGGATGCGTACGGATCCAGGAGAGGGCCTCGCGCTGCTTCTGCTCCATGAAGGCGATTTCGCCCATCTTCAGGAAGAGCTTCTGCTCTCCCTTGTCATTGTTGGGATGCAGCCACGCCGACCAGATGCCCGGGTTGCTCGGGTTATTGCCGAGCCAGAGTTCCAGGCCCAGATTGTCTCGGAAGAGAATGATTTTGTGGAACACGACGTAGTTGCGGATGATCCAGGGACTGATCACCACGGTGAAAAGCAGCAACGCGATCAGCACGAGCCGCAACGAAGGAAGGAGCTTCTGGCGGAGCTGGAGAGCAGACCAGCCAACCAAAAAGGGCATTGTCGAAACTATGGAAGCGTTGATCATCGCGCCCGCTCCCCACAGGGCGCCATACCCGGCCCAGGCCGCCGAGCGTTTCGAGCTGCCGAGGTGCAGAGTGGCCAGGAAGAGCAGGGAGAAGACGAGGGCGGAAAGCGCGGTGTCCCAGACCCAGTTGATCGAGTAGAGTACCGAATTGAGCAGAAATGTCCAAAGCCAGCCCGCCGCGACGCCGACGTAGATTCCGAAAGCTTTGCGGGCGATGGCGTAGACAGACCAGGCCGTCAGGGAAGAGAACAGACAATCAATGGCAACAATGACCAGGTAGGAGGTCCAGCTGAAGGTACCGAAGAGTTTGAAAACTCCCGCAAGAAGCAGAGGGAAAACCGGAGTCATCCAGGCAGACGGGCCAGAGTGCACATTGAGTGGAGAGCTGAAGCCCTTGCCCGCGGCGAGTGCCTCGGCGAGCCTTCCCGTTTCCGCCCCAATTTGAAATGTATCGGAGACGGGCAGGGGCGGATGTGACCGTATGTAATAGAACATGCCGTAACGGACCAGAAATCCGGCGATCACCATCGTCCCCGGATGCGCGAGGAGGGATGCAATCTTTCCGGCGAACGAGCGCTGCGGCACGTGGGCTCCCGAAGCTCAACGCAGACTAATCTACCAGCGTTTGCGCTGGGGGATGGGCTTGCAGAAACCGCGGCTGTGCAATTAGGCAATGGCATGTCGAGGGACGAACACCTGTTCCTGCATCGGCGGCCAAAAGGTCCGTGTCGAAATGGCCTAGAGTTTCCGTCAGGCGAGGTCGGCGAAGTTGAGTGGTGGACGGGCCATCTCGCTGCGAGAGGGCTGTGGTCCTTCCGATCCCAGGAATAGTCTAGGCCGCGGAGGTAGCCCGAGCCTTTAGGGCAGGTAGCCAACCTGTGACACTTTATGTCAATGACCAATGCCATTTCCGGTCAGTTCCATGCCAGCCAGTGGCCAGCTAGTAGTACTCCGCGGACTGAAGTACTATAACCGCACGGCCAAGCCTTGTATTTTGAACGAGTTGAAAACAGAGCGTGTTTTCGGGCGGCATGCCCAGGTTGGCACCCCGGTTGCACTGATCGCATGTGAGCACCAGTTCAAGCTGGGAGTTCAAGGAGAAGAAATGCGAATTAGAGAGAAGGGTTTCTCGTTAATCGAGCTTCTGATCGTCGTGGCGATTATTCTGATCATCGCGGCGATTGCCATCCCCAACCTGCTGCGTTCGAAGATGGCCGCCAATGAGGCCTCCGCGGTAGGATCCATGCGTACGATCAATACGTCGTGCGTCACATTTTCCACCACCTATGGCATCGGCTTCCCCACGGCATTGTCTCAGTTGACTTCGACCACGCCGGGCACGGCCACCTCGACATCGGCCGACCTGATTGACTCCGTTCTCGGAGCCGGCCTCAAGAGCGGCTACGCATTCACGTTGACAGGCGGGACGGTCACAAACAACGTCAACCCGACCTATGTCGTGACGGCTGATCCGCAAGTGCAAAACCAGACGGGTACGCGCCACTTCTACAGCGACCAGTCGGGCGTGATCCGGTTCAACATTTCCGCGCAAGCGACGTCTAGCGACTTGCCGCTGCAGTAACCAACGAAGACGTTTGTTTCCCTCGAAGGGAGGGCGCGCGAGCGCCCTCCCTTCTTGTATTTTGCACGTGGTGCCTGTGGAGATTTGTTGGAAGCCTGGGGGGCCGACAGGGGGCGACAGAGTCTGGCAAAGCGAGCTTTTGGACCGACGGAAATTGTCAATCGGGAAGCCTGAAGTGTGAACAGCTCATGTGGTCTAACGCCCATTCCAGGGGGCACGAGGTTGTTAACTGACTGTGCGCAATGAGGTTGAGCGAAATATCGCGATTTCGCTGTCTTTGCTATGGTTGTGGAAAGGAAGTTGCTCCTGTTAAGGAGACAGAGTGCGAGGAAAGCGGGTATTTTCGCATATAGTGATTCGAGGGCATGAGTCATTGCCGACGAGGGTGAAAACCATGACGCCACTCAAAAATTTGCGAGCGAAATACGGGGGAGAAAACCGCGGTTTTTCGCTCATCGAACTGCTCATCGTGGTGGCCATTATTCTGATCATTGCAGCCATCGCCATTCCCGGCCTCTTGCGCTCCAAGATGGCGGCCAATGAGGCGTCCGCGGCGGAATCCCTGCGCGCAATCAATACTGGGTGCGTGACCTTTTCCAGCACTTACGGCATCGGCTATCCAACGGCGTTGGCTCAGTTGACTTCGAGCACGCCGGGCACGGCCACCTCGACCTCAGCCGATCTGATTGATGAAGTTCTCGGAGCCGGCATCAAGAGCGGATACGCATTCACATTGACTGGCGGCACCGTGACGAACAACGTGAACCCGAGCTATGTGGTGACCGCCGATCCGCAGGTGCCCAACTCGACGGGTATCCGCCACTTCTACACCGACCAGTCCAACGTGATCCGGTTCAATCTGTCCGCACAGGCCACGTCTAGCGACGCACCGCTGCAGTAATTCAGTGAAGGCGGTTGTTTTCCTCGAAGGGAGGGCGCGCGAGGGCCCTGCCTTTCCGTATTTCGTACGCGCTGCATTGAAAGAGCTCGGGCGTGCTCGATTTGTGCGCTCCGTACACAACGCGCCGGTGCTACCCGGCGGCCGAGGAGGTTATTTCGGCGGGGGAAGGGGCAGGGGCCGATGAGCGCGCGGCGAGGGGCGCAAGAGCGTCCAGGGAACGAAAAAGACGGAACTTGAGCCAATAGACCAGCGCTAAGGTGCCAATCACCATCGTCCAGGGAACCGCCGGTGAGATCCAAAACAACCGCGGTGTGTGGCGCAGCAGCACGAACCACAGGAACGTGCCCGCCAGACCGGCGCTCAGTGCTGCGAGCCGATCCGCATGGCGCCAGGGAACCGCGGGGGTGAAGGCGGCGCAAATCATCAGCGTGAAAGGGAAAGCCACAACCAGATCAATCAGGTAATGCTCCCCGGTGCCCAGAGTCGAAATCACAGTGAAGAGGACGAACCAAAGAATTACCGCCTTCAGCCACGGCTGGAGTCCGCGCACCCACCACCAGCACCAAAGGATCCAGGCCATGTGCAGCGAAGGGATGGCATTGCGCGAACCCTTCACGGGGATGGGCGAGAGGGGGAGCGTCCTGGCCTGCTCGGTGCCCAGCGGGTGCCCGGGGAAGAGTCCGCCGAAGATGTGGACGGGTCCCGTCGCGGGGAAAAGGTTGTAAGCGAATATCCCAATGAGTCCGAGATAGAACATTCCCATACCCACGGAGGCGGCACGTGCGCGGCGTTTCGTCAGGTTTTCGACATAGGTCAGAGCCAGCGCGAGCGGCAGTCCCGAATACGCCAGAATTGCGGCGCGGCGCAGCCAGGGAAAGCCCCAGTAATACTTTCCCACTAGAAAACTGGGCTGAAAGCCGAGGCTGCCGTCGAACGATAGCAAATAGAGGTCCAGTGTGTTTGGCTGGAGCTGCTCGGCGTAATAGAGAACGGGGGCGGCGAGGTACGTGAATCCCACAAGGAGACAGCAGGCGAGAAAAGCAGGGGGCAGACCTAGGCGGGCGTTGGCCTCGGGAGTCGCCCAAATCGTGCGAACGGCAAGAATGGTCCAACTGCCCAGCCCCGCGTAACAACACACTGTGGCGAGGGCGGGTTCCAGGCCGCGCAGCCCAAAGGAGTAAGAACTGAAGAGAGCAGCCGCGAGGACAACCAGCAAACCGTCGAGCCAGGAGGGAAGGACGCGCATTTGAATGATGACGATGCCGAGCAGCAACCACCAGTCAAAAGGATTTATTCTCGAAGCATCGTAGAAGGTGCGGCTGAAACCGGCGGTGGCGGTGAAGGAAAAGGCAAGCAACGTCAGGATGATTCGCGCGGCGTGCTTCGAAGCAGAAAGCATCATGATTCCCGTGGCCCGAGGTGAGCAGCCACAAAGCAGGATATCTCTGGAGCTCATGGCTATCTCGCGGCAAGACGGTCTGGCGTGCCCATTGCGCCAAGTGGGGAAGCTCTTGGAGAGGAGACCTGACTCTGCGACTCGGGAAAGAGTTCTCGGACACAAGCCATCGCATGCGGCGCTAACCGGATGGGAGCGCGAGGTCGCTTCCACGCGCCGGACATGTGACAATCATCTTGGTGATGCAGACGATGGCTCGAATCGGGAACCTTTTTGCGTGGCTGGCCCTGGCAGCGGGCATTCCGCTGTGGGGAACGGAGGCGAGTGGACAGAACGCCGAGAAGGCGGTCTCCAAGGTGGTGCGCGCCATCGAGGCCAGGTACCGCGGCGGGGAAAGCTTCCAGGCGGTTTTTGAGGAACGCCGATCGGAGGGGCGGGGGTCAGTGCAAATCGAGGCGGGGACGCTGTACATCCGGCGCCCGGGACTGATGCGCTGGGAATACGAAGAGCCGGAGAAAAAGCTGTTCCTGGTGGATGGGAAGTACGCCTGGTTCTACGTGCCCGCGGACCGCACGGTGACGAAAGCGCCGGTCCGTGACTCTGATGACGAGCGCATTCCGCTGTTGCTGCTCACCGGCAAAGCCAGGCTAGGACGTGCATGCCGGCGCATCGAATTGGCGGACGTGCACGTAGAGGCCGAGGGCGATACGGCGCTGCGCTGCGTTCCGGCGCGCGGGGCGGAGGACGAGTACCGGGAAGCAGTGTTCGAAGTGGACGCACAGGATCGCCTGGTGCGGCTGCTGGTGCGCGAGGCGGGGGACGTGGAGACGGAATTTCATTTCGGAAGGTGGAGGGAGAACGTCCCGCTGGCGCCTTCGCTGTTCCGGTTCGCGCCACCGAAAGGGACGACCATCGTGGACGAACAGACATTGATGGACAGCCCGGCTGAAAGGTAGGACAGACCGGCCCGGCGGCAGGGGGGAGTAATGCTTCGGGCCTGCGGGCGCAAGCTGCCCAGCGGCGGTTGGGCGCGTCGAAATACAATGGGAGGGCGGATGCGGCTAGGTGCCCTGCGGGCGGCGGCGATTTTGGCCGCACCGGATGGGATGCTAGACTGCCGTCGATGACGGAATCACAATGCCGGAATTCATTTGCAAGGTAGCCGACGCCTCGGGCCGCGTTTATGAAGAGAGGGAGGCGGCCGAGACCGAGCAGGACGTGCGGAGGAAACTGGGCGAGCGCGGGCTGCTGGTATATTCGGTCACGTCCGGGGGTGGCCTGGTTGCCCAGATGGTTCCCGCGCTTCGAAGCGCGCGGCGGCGGACACTTTCCGGTTCGGATTTCCACATTTTCAACCAGCAGTTTGTGACCCTGATCCGCGCGGGGCTGCCCTTGCTGAAAGGGCTCGACCTGCTCGCGGAACGCGCCGCATCCGAACGTATGCGGCCGGCGCTGCGGGCCATCCGCGACCGCGTGCGGGAGGGCGCCACGCTCTCGGAAGCGTTCGAGGAGCAGGGCAATTTTGACCGCGTCTATACGACCTCGCTCTTGGCGGGAGAACGAAGCGGAAACCTGGTGGGGGTGCTGGAGTCCTACATTGCGTACCAGAAGGTGACCTCGGGATTTCGCAAGAGGCTGATGGGTGCCATGGTCTATCCGGCGATCCTGATGGTGTCGGCCGCCGCGATCCTTACGTACATCACGACTTTTGTGATCCCGCGATTTGCGGAGCTCTACACCGACCTGAACGTGGATCTGCCGCCCATTACGGTGATCGTGACGCGGATGGCCACCGAGTTCCGCTGGGAAGTGCTGGGGGCGGCGGCGCTGGCGGTCCTGCTGGTGTTGTTCGGCACGGCCTGGTCCCGCACGGAAAAGGGGGGGCACGCCGCGGACCGGTTGACGCTGCGACTTCCCGTGCTGGGCAGTGTGTGGATCAAATTCCAGACCGCGCAACTCTGCCGGACCCTGGCCACGCTTCTTCTGGGAGGCATCCCACTGGTCAGCGCGCTGGAGACGGCGGCGGGAGCGGTGCGCAGCCGTTTGTTCGGCGAAGCGCTGCGGGGATCCGCAGAGAGCGTGCGACAGGGCCAGCCGCTCTCCACCGCACTGGCGGGTACGCAACTGTTGCCTCCCTTGGCACTGGAGATGGTAGAGGTGGGCGAGGCCAGCGGCTCGCTGGCGTCCATGCTCGGCAGTGTGGCCGATTTCTACGAGGATGAGGTAAACACGAAACTGGGCACTCTGGTTGTGGTGATCGAACCGGCCATTTTGATCTTCATGGCCGCTGTGATATTCGTTATTTTGCTGGCACTGTATCTGCCGATTTTCTCCATCGGCGCGAACATCCACTAGACTCCGGTGAGCACAGTCGATAAAAACCCGAAAACAGTCCCGCTGCCGGCCGAGGAGCAGGACCGGGAACGCACCATGCGGCTGGCGGAGCGCTATCGCTGCGCCTTCGTAGACCTGCGCCAGCAGCGCATCGACCCGGAGTTGTTCCGCTCCATCCCCGCGGATCTGATGTTTCGCTACAACTTCGTGCCACTGGAATCGCGCAACGGGCAACTGGTGGTGGCGGTGGCGGATCCCAGCCAACTGCTGCAGACGGACGAGCTCTCCGGGCTGCTGGGGCGCAAGCTGGTGATCCAGGTGGCCACGGCCACGCAGATCAGCGACCTGCTGAAGCGCACCGAGCAATCCCAGCGCGTACTGGAGCAGGCCACCGAGGGTTTCACGCTGCAGGTGGTGCGGGAGGAAGAGGGCGAAGAAAACATCAGCGTGGGCCGGCTGACGCAGGACACCGAAATCAGCCCGGTGGTGCGCCTGGTGGATACGATCATCTTCACGGCGCTCGAGCGGCGCGCCAGCGACATCCACATCGAGACGCGGGACAACGAAGTCGTGGTGAAGTACCGGATTGACGGCATCCTGGTTTTCGCCATGCCGCCCATCGCCAAGGAATGGCACAGCACGATCATCAGCAGGGTGAAGGTGATGAGCGAGTTGGACATTGCGGAGCGGCGCGTGCCCCAAGACGGGCGCTTCCGCGTGCGTTACAAGGGGCGCCACATTGACTTCCGGGTTTCCATCATGCCCTCCATCCATGGCGAAGACGCCGTGTTGCGCGTATTGGACAAGGAAACGCTGAGCGAGACGTTCCGCAACCTGACGCTGGAAGTCGTGGGGTTCGCCTTCGCAGACCTCCAGAAGTTCCGGCGATACATCCACGAGCCGTACGGGATGGTGCTGGTCACGGGACCGACTGGGTCGGGCAAGACCACCACGCTCTACGCTGCCATCAACGAGATCAAGACGGACGAGGACAAGATTGTGACCATTGAGGACCCCGTCGAATACCAGATTCGCGGGATCACGCAAATTCCCGTGAACGAGAAGAAGGGGCTGACCTTCGCCCGCGGCCTGCGTTCCATCCTGCGGCACGACCCGGACAAAATCATGGTGGGCGAAATCCGCGACATGGAGACGGCGCAGATCGCCATCCAATCCGCGCTGACCGGCCACTTGGTGTTCACCACGGTGCACGCCAACAACGTGGTGGACGTAATCGGGCGGTTCATCAATATGGGCGTGGAGCCCTATAACTTTGTGTCCGCGCTGAACTGCATCCTGGCGCAACGGCTGGTGCGGGTGAACTGCAAGAGCTGCAGCCGGCCCGTACAAGTTGACCAGAAGACGCTCGCGGAAAATGCCATGGACCCGAAGCAGTGGAAAGACGTGACGTTCCGCGAGGGTACGGGGTGCCTGGACTGTTCGGGCACCGGCTTCCGCGGCCGCACCGCGATTCACGAGGTTCTGGACCTCTCCGACCGTATCCGGGAGATGATCGTGGACCGGCGGCCCACGAGCGAGATCAAACGGGCGGCGCGCGACGAGGGGATGACGTTCCTGCGCGACTCGGCTCTGGCTCGCGTGCGCGAGGGCGTCACCACGTTGCGCGAGATCAACAAGGTGACCTTCATTGACTAGCCGGGCCACTGCCTCCCCTGCTTCGCGCTCCGGGAACCCGCTGGGGCGCCTGCTGCGCTGGCTGGGTGATCCGCCGCATCCGCAGCTCGTATGCGAAATCGGCGCGGAGGGTGTGGCCGCGGCGCGGCTGGCCCCGCGTGGGCGCCGCGCGCTGGAAAGCCATGCCTTCGAACCGCTGCCGGTGGGGGCGGTGGCGCCTTCGCCCGTGGAGTTGAACTTGGGAGATGCCGGCGCCGTGGGGACTGCCCTGGACCGCGTGCTGGCGCGCGTGAATGGGCACGGCAGCGATTTCGTGTTGATCATTCCGGATGAAGTGGTGCGCGTTTTCCTGCTCCAGTTCGAGGCGTTTCCGAAGGGCGCGGCGGAGGCCGAGCCGCTGCTGCGCTTCCGGCTGCGCAAGAGCGTGCCATTCGAGACGGAGGATTCGAGCGTGTCGTATTCGATCCAGCCGGCGGGGCCGCCCTCCGCCCCGGCGGGTGCGGTGCACGTGCTCGCCGCGATCGCGCGGCGCAAAATCATCCGGCAGTATGAGGAACTGCTCGAGGCGCGGCAGAAACGCGTGGGAGTGGTGCTGAGCTCGACGCTGGCGGCGCTGCCGCTGGTGGACGACAGCCGGGCGACGCTGCTGGCCCGGCTGACCGGGAACACCCTGACCACGGTGATCGTCCGCTCCGGAGCGCTGGCGGTCTACCGCTGCACGCAGTTGCACGGCAGCAAGGAAACGATTGTGGCGAAGAGCCTTTTGGACGAAATTTACCCTGCGGTCGCGTACTTTCAGGACACCTGGGGCGAAGCCGTGTCGGAAGCGCGCATGGCTGGTTTTGGGACGCGCAGCGAGGAATTCCGCGAGCCGCTGGAAAGCGAACTGCACTGCCGCATTTCTCCGGTGGTGGCTTCTGCGGCGCTCGAAGGCCGGCTCGTGGGCGAGGAGCGGGCGCAAGTGGACCGGGCCATGGAAGCGGCCGTGGGATGGATGCTCCAGGGATAGGGATGATGCGGAAGACGCGCACACGCGACGGGGCGCAGCGTCTGCCACGCAATCCGTGCGTGGCCGCGTCCGGCACCGGTTTTGACCGGAAAGGGGGGACGCAGCCATTCGCGCGCGGCTGAATCTTGCGAGCACCCGGGCGGAAAACTTCCGGCGGTTTTTCGCCGTGGCCGCTGCCGTGGGCGTGCCCGCGCTCGCACTGTGCGTGGGACTCAGCCTGAAAGTGGTACGCGACCGCGCGGCGACCAGCGAACGGCGCGAAGAAGTGGCCCAGATCGAGAAGCAGTTGGCGGGGTATCGCGAGAAGCGGCGGGAACTGGAGCAATACTTCTCAAACCCGGCCACGCGGCTGGTGACGCAGCGCGCCGCGTTTCTCAACGGTATCATTGACGAGCGCAGCTTTCCCTGGACGCAGTTCTTTTTGGATCTGGAAGGCCACTTGCCCGGCGGCGTGCGAGTCCTCTCGCTGGCGCCGAGCCTGGCGGGAGATCACCTGGAGGTGAAACTCCAGGTGGGTGCGCTGAGCGACAAGAGCAAACTCGAGTTTCTGGAAAACCTGGAAAAAGCGCCACAGTTTTCGGCGGTCGAGCTGGTATCGGAGTCCCGCGCGAGCAAGAACGGAGAGCGTGACGTGGTGGAGGTAAACCTTACAGCGGAATACCGCCCGGTCTTCGCCCGGCGAAAGGCCGCGGGAACAGGGGGCGGGCCGTGAAGCGGGTGGCCGAGGTGGTGAAACGCTGGGTGCGCGGAGCGTTGCTGGCGTTGCTGGCCGCCGACGCGCTGCTCCTCGTGGTGGTTTGGCGCGATGCTGCGGAGCACTCGTCTGCTGAGCAGAAGAACCTGGAACGCCTGCGGGTAGAGGATGGAAAGATCTCCGCAGACGTGGACCGGGCCCTAGCCATCAAGGCACAACTGCCGGACGTCCAGAAGGATTGCGAGTCGTTTTTCACCAACACGCTGCTGGTCGCGTCCAGCGGTTATTCCACGATCGTTGCGGACCTCGGGAAGATCGCCGCGGGTGCGGGGCTTCCTCCGGGGAGCATCGAGTTCAAGCAGAAGCCGGCGGACAAGCAGGGAATCGTCGAGGTCCAGGTGACCGCGGCGGTGGAGGGCGACTACAGCGCGTTGGTGAAGTTCGTGAATGGGCTCGAACGGTCGAAGAACCTATACCTGCTCGATGCCGTGTCGCTCAGAGCGGGAGGCGAGCACGGGGCACGGCTGAGTCTGGCGATGCGGACCTATTTCCGGAGCTGAACGGGCGAGAATGACGTCGCAGACAAAATTGCGATTTCTGGCGGTACTGGGCGTGGTGCTCGCCGCCGTCCTGTTTTTCAACATGCAGGGCGAGGGACCGGCCATGCCCGGCGCCGCGGCGGACGAGGCCTACCGGCCGATGGCGGTGGAAAATCCCGCTCTGCACCTGGACCGCATCGAACGCCTGCGGAAGTTGGAGTATCACCCGACGGGCAGGGACATTTTCAGCGCGGAGTTGCCGCCTCCGCCGAAGCCCAAAGTGCCGCTGTCGGCGAGGCCGATCGGGCCGCAACCGCCGCCACCTGAGCCGGCCCTGGTGGTGCCATTCAAGTACTACGGCTACACGACTGATGCGCGGACGGGAAAGCGCCGCGGACTCTTCACCACCGGGGAGGACGTAATCATCGCCTCCGAAGGAGAATCCGTGCAGAGCCGGTTTCGCATCGTAACAATTGGAACGACATCGGCGGAGGTGGAGGAGGTCAGCACCAAGCGCCGGGCCACGCTCACCATGGAAGCGCCCCCGGGAGGAGCGCCGCAGGGATGATGGCAAAGAGCAATTCAAAAAATGCCCCGCTTGCGGGGCGGATGTGCCCCGCGGGCCGGGGGCGCGAGGCCGGCACGGTCCTCCTGCTCGTGATTTTCTTTGCCGCGGCCATTCTGATCTCCATGGCTGCCGTCTTGCCTCGCATCGTGATGCAAGGCCGGCGGGAGAAGGAGGCCGAGCTGGCTTGGCGCGGCCAGCAGTATGTGCGCGCCATACGGCTCTACTATCGCAAGTACGGCCACTTCCCGCGCAGCGTCGAGGATTTCTCGAAGAATCCGGGCAACCTGCATTTTCTGCGCAAGGAATACAAGGACCCCATGAACACGACGGACGGAAGCTGGCGATTCATCTACGTCGGGCCGAGCGGCCAGCTCATCGGCAGTCTGACGCGCACGTTGCCGCTGGGAATGATTCCACTAACCCCCGGGGCTGGCGGAGCGCTTGGGAACGCCCCGAACGCGGGCCTGGGTGGCACGACCGCGTTGGGACAGCCGGGGTCAACGATTGGCGGAAGCGCGCTGGGCGGAGCCGCGCCGGGCGGAACTGGACAGGGCGGGAGCCAGAGCGCACAAGGGCAGCCACCCGCGCCGCCCAGCATGGGCGATAGCTCTTCCGGTGCCGGCGCAGGCGGCGGGGAGTCAGGAACGGGCGAATTGCCGCCGGCACCCGTGGCGCCCAATCAGGCCAGCCAGAGCCAGTCCCCCATGGATAGCACCGTGTTCGGCGGGCAACTGGTGGGTGTGGGCAGCAAGATGGACCGGAAGTCCATTCGCTTCTACAAAGGCTACGGGAAATATCGCGAGTGGGAATTTATCTGGGACCCGGCGGAGGATGCGGGGGCGCTCGGAGGGTTGGTGCCGGCTCCGGTCGGGGGCCAGTTGCCGGGGGGGACGCAGCCGGTCGGACCACAGCCGTTTGGAACCACTCCGACGAATCCGCCACAGAGTAATCCGCCGCAATAGCCCTTTCCTCGAGCGCAGGAAGGGCAACGCTTTATCGGCGTCGAACGCCCATCACTTGCATCAATTGTATTTTGTGTTCCTTTTTTTCTCTTGCTCGGAGAAAGGCGAAGGGACAAGCGCCCTCTCTTACACTAGGGCGAATCGTTCGATGGCCTGCGCGACTCCGGCTTGATCGTTTGTGCCGGTCAGGTGCCATCCGTCGGAGCGCAATTCCGACACGCTATTTCCCATGACCACGGGAACGCCGGCGAAGTCGAGCATCTGGCGATCGTTGAAGTTGTCGCCGATGGCCATCACCTCGTGGCGCGCGTAGCCCTGGCGCTCCGCCCAGGCGCGCAGGGCCGCGCCTTTGGAAACTTCGGGATGGAGCACATCCACGAGCGCAAAGTTCTTGGTCTCGTATGCGGTCACCTGCACGGAAAATTCGCGAGCGAATTCGAGCCCCGCCAGCCTCTCCGAGAGCACCCGCATCGGCTCGACCCCGCCGGTGTACATCACCTGGATGGGATCCTCCGTCAGGCAGGCCTCCAGGGGCGCGATTTCGGCCAGGTATTCAATATTGCGGCGCCAGTAGTCCGTGCGCGAAGGGTCATCCCAGTCGAGCTGCTCGTAGACAACCTGGTTTTCCCGCGGCCGGTCGAACAGCACTAGGGCTCCCACGCGGAAGTCAGCGGTGGCTTCCAGGATGCGGCGGGCAACGTCGCGGGCGAGCATCCGGCGATGGAATGTTTCGCCCTGCTTGGTGCGGACCATTGCGCCGTTATTCACGATCATGGTGAGCGGGGAGGGAACGCGCTGCGCCACCGGGAGCGCGAACGTGTAGCGCCGTCCGGTGACCAGAGCAACCTCGATGCCGCGCGCCACCGCGGCGGCGATGGCGCGCTGGTTCGCTTCCGGCACCTGCCCGCGGCTGTCGAGCAGCGTGCCGTCAATGTCAATGGCGATCAGGCGGATGGGCACAATCCATTGTAAGGCGTGGCAAGAGAAGCGAGAATTTATTTCACAGTGCTAGTACCTGCTATTCGGCGGACACGACCTCTCGACGATGCCGCATAAGTGATTGGGTTTGCATAGCCTTGGTGCTTCCGAACGGCAACTCACGCGGTGTGGAACCGCGAATGCATTCGTTCACAAGCGAGGCGGAGATGTGGGCAACGTACCGGCTATGAAACGGATCTTAGTCGTTGAGGACAGTACAAACGAGCGCCTCGGCCTGCGCCGGCTCCTGGAACGATCCGGGTTTTGTGTGCGGGATGCCGCGGATGGTTTCGACGCGCTCCGACAATTGGAGAGCGACCATTTCGACCTGTTGGTCGTTGACGTTTGGTTGCCGGGAATGAACGGCTTGGAACTCGTTTCGCGCTTGCCAATGGACTCGCGTCCCAAGCTCCTGATCGTCACGGGCGACGACACGGCGGAAACTCTCCTGAAGGCGCTGCGGGAACATGCCCATCAAATCATCTACAAGCCTTTTGATCCGAAACAACTGATGGAGACAATCAAGGGCGCGCTCGAAGCTCCGGATTCGGAGGAAGACATTCAGGTGCTCTCCGCGGACCCGCATTGGGTCGAGTTGCGTTTCTCATGTGACCCTGAAACGGTGACGCGCATCCAGGAAGTTGTGCGAAAGCTGGACTCCGACTTGCCTGAAAAGGTGCGCCAATCCACGGAGATGGCATTCCACGAGCTCCTGATGAACGCGGTGGAATGGGGCGGGCATCTGGATCCCAGCTCCAAAGTACAGATCTCCTGTCTTCGAACGGAACACTTGCTCCTGTATCGCATTGCCGACCCGGGCTCCGGCTTCAAGCTGGAGGAGATGGGCCATGCCGCCATCGGCCACGCGGAGGGTTTCCCGTTTGCCCACACGGACGTTCGTGAAAAAAATGGCATGCGACCGGGCGGGTTCGGGATCCTGATGGCGCGAGGCCTGGTGGATGAGTTGGTTTACAACGAGGCCCACAATGAGGTTATTCTTCTCAAATACCTGAAAGGATCCGAGAACTGAGGAGGCTTCATGGGTTGGAAGAACCTCGTGATTGCGCTCTCGGTGGTTACGCTCGCCCTGCCTGCGGCCGCCGGGAGCACGGAGGAGGAGCGGCTGCTGGATTGTGGCGTGGCGTTGAAGCAGGCGCTGGATGTCCCGGAGCGCATTCCCCAGAGCCTGCTGGACAAAGCGGAATGCGTGATCGTGATCCCGTCGGTAAAGAAGGCCGCCTTCTTCGTGGGCGGCAGCTACGGGCGCGGAGCCATGTCGTGCCGCACGGGTGAACACTGGAACGGCCCGTGGAGCGCGCCTTCCATGATTGCGCTAGAAGGCGGCAGCTTTGGATTTCAAATCGGCGGCGAGGCCACCGATTTGATCCTACTGGTGGTGAACCCGAGCGGCGCGCATTCGCTGTTGAATAGCAAAGTGAAAGTGGGCGCGGACGTTTCCGCGGCGCTGGGTCCGATGGGCCGGACCAGCCAGGCGGATACGGATATCGCCATGCGGGCGGAAATCCTGACGTATTCCCGCTCGCAGGGGCTGTTTGTGGGCGTGTCGCTGGATGGCTCGACGTTGCGCCCCGACGGGGATGCGAACCGCCATCTCTACGGCCGCGACATGGACGCGGAAGACATCGTGCGAAAGGGAAGCGCAACAGCGCCCAAGGCCGCTCTAAATATGCTGGCGGAGCTGAACAAGCGCTCGCCCAAAAACCTCTCCGATCCGAAATCCCTCGAATAGTCCTGGACTGCGCGCCGCTGCGGTGCCTGCCGTCACTATTCGCCGGGCGATCACCGGCGCCGGTTCGATGCCGAGTTCCGTGTAGAATGCCAAGCCAGGATAACGGCGGATAAGATGCTGCGCTCGCTAATCTTTGGTTTTGCGTTGCTTACGCCTGCGGCGGCGTTCCCGCAGGCGTTTATGCCACATCCGCGGGATTGCAGGGCATCGCTGCGGGAGGCGGAGTTGGTTGCCCCAGGCATCGGTTGGGCCATTGTTGAGGAACCCGTTGCGCAGCCCTCGAAAGAGTCGGATTGTACGAGTCCACACCTGCTCTGGACCGACACGAATGGGGAGACCTGGCAGGAGATCACGCCAGCCCACATGCCGGTAAGAGACGACCTGGCAGTGTTCTTTCTCGACCAGTCTCACGGTTGGGTACTGTCCAGGGAATGGCTCGAACCAGAGGGCGAGCCGAGGTCATATCTCCTCTCAACCGATGATGCGGGAAAGAGCTGGCGCAGCGTGACCCTAAGATGGCCCACATTCTGGGAGCACGAGTACATGCGCCCGCTCCAGGTGTTTTTTTGTGACCGATTGCATGGCTGGATTGTCTGGCAATGGCACACCATGCACAGCTATCGGCAAGCCCTGCTAACAACCGAAGATGGCGGCAGCACCTGGAGGCCGCTACCGGAACCTCCTGGTGCAGGGCAGCTCCAATTCATTTCTCCGCAGCAGGGATGGATGATCGGGGGCCCTGAGGAGCCGGATGGCATCCCCGTTCCGCAGGCTGAAAACCTTTGGGCCACGCAGGACGGAGGCCTGCACTGGCGCGTGGTGAAGGTGCCGTTGCCCCCGGTCGCCGTTCCCGACCCTTTCATCAGGGATCCTTACTTCACTACGTTCCGATTCAGCGATTCCGGCCACGGATTGGTGGTTGCCGAGCGGCAGATTTCCGGCTACGAGTTCCAGGTGTTTACGTGCGCCACCGAGGATGGCGGCAAAACATGGGGCATTTCCAGCTTTGAGGTCTATCACGCCAGTCCCTCCTTCGCTGGCCACCAAATCATCTGGTCCCTTTCCGATTGGCCGGATCGTGGGCTTTCTTTGCGATCCGGGGAACACATTACCTCACCCGCTCTCGCGGGCGGGGTTCCGCTCCATGGCAGGCTCAGGGACGTAAAGTTCTTCGACGACTCGAACGGCTGGTCGACGTATGACCACGATGAGCGCAGCGATTTGGTGGCGACCACCGATGGCGGCCAGACCTTTGCGATTATCTCGCCGGAGGTTGTGGCCCGGGCCCCTCTTCCGCCTCCTGCAATCGCTGCCGTCAACGGACGGTCCACATTCATGTTCGGGGGGCCAAGCTCGCGCATTCCGCCCTACGTTCCCGCCGGCGGGCTTCTCTTCCTGATTGGGAGCGGATTCCTCGCCGACAACACGGTCCGAATCGGCTCGCGCACCGTGCAGGTACCGGGGGACAGCGGCCGGGGCCTGCGTTTTTATGTTCCCGTGGACATGACTCCAGGCACCTTCCGTTTGACAGTCGAGAACAATCGCGGGACGAGCAATTCGGTTCAGGTGGAGGTACGCCCGCCGGTACCGCTTCAAATCAGGGAAATCCGCGGCACGAGCCAGCGACAGACCGAGGAACAGAAATTTCATCGCGGACAGAAGATCTGGATCAGGGGAACAGGCTTCTTGAAGGACAATACCGTCTGGTTTGAGACCCAATCGGTGCCCGTGTCGAGACCGGAGGGTTACAATATTCTCCACCTCGTTGTCCCGCCCACATTGTCTCCAGGCGACTACGGGGTTTACATCACAAATGGGGCCGGAAAGAGCAACGTCATCACAGTTCACATAGAGTGAGGCTAGTCCACCCAGGCGACAGATGAGAACTCACTGCGCCGGCCGACGGACCTCGATTTTCTCCCCGACATCGATCGACATCAAATCCTCCCCGACTTCGAGCGGACCGGAATAATTCTTGCGAGTTGCGGCGAGCAGGTTAGGCGCTTCGATGGGCACGATGTGGGAATAGACGGCGAGCCTCGGCTTGACGCGCGCGAAGACGACTCCGGCCTGCTCCGCGGTGGTGTGGTGGGCGATCACTTTCTGAATTTGTTCGGGAGTGTAAATCTGGTCCGCCTGGCGATAGGCGTCCAGGTCCAGCACTTCGTGAATCAGGACGTCGGCGCCTTGGGCGAAGTGGATCAGATTCTCTGAAAGGCGAGTGTCGCCGGAGAGCACCACGGAGTGGCCGGCGAAATCCACGCGGTATCCGAAAGCGGGCTTTACAACGCCGTGGTCAACCAGGAATGGGGTGACTCTTACGCCGTGCTCTTCGTACACGACGCCCTGTTCGATCTCGTGCGATTCGATGGCGGCTCCCTCCGCGGGCAATTGCTCGTCCACGTCGCGGCGCATGTGGACGTCGAAGGCGTAGGCCTGCTGGAGGTGCGACATCATCTCGCGGGTGCCCGCGGGGCCCCACACGCGGAGCGGGACTTTCCGTCCCATCACCCAACCGGTGAGCCAGAGGTCGGGGATTCCCACGGTGTGGTCGGAATGGAGATGCGTGAGCAACAGCACGTCCACGGCGTTGAAGGGAATGTTGAGCTGGTAGAGGCGCTGTGTTGCTCCACGACCGCAATCAAAGAGGAGCTTTCGATCGCCAGCTTCGACCAGAATGCTCGGGCCGAACCGGGACATGGCAGGCCGCGGATTGCCCGTTCCCAGCAAGGTGACCCGAAACGTGGGAGGCGCGGCTGGGCCAGCGGCTTTTTGTAGTCCTGCCGGCCGAATTCCGGATGCGGTCACAGTGAATCCGCACACCAAAGCCAGGACGAGCGGAAACAGTGAAGGGAACGAGGGGATGAAGAGACGCAGGGACAGTCTTACCGAAGGCCGCATGCCGCGCATCGTATAGCATGCGGGGTTCCTCTGGCCACAGCTCGTGCGGGACGAATTTGGCCCAGCGCCGGGCACGAACTTCCTGGAACGCGCGGCGGAAACAGGGGTAGGCGACCGCGGCTTCACCCTGCATCCGGCTGCGTCGCCTGGCCGTGCCGCGGCGGAGGCTGATACACTCGCTATCGTGCCATCCACCATCACGCATCTCGAATGCAGCCGCTGCGGGAGAACGTACGCGCACACGGCGCTGCGAAATCTGTGCGACTGCGGCCGCACGCTCTATGCGCGTTACGACCTGGCACTCGCGGCGCGGACGCTCACACGCGCGGCGCTGGCTGGGCGGCCGGCGACGATGTGGCGTTACGAAGAGGTTCTGCCGCCAGGCGAACGCGTCTCGCTCGGAGAAGGGATGACGCCGCTGGTCAACTGCGCGAGGCTGGGAGCGCGGTTGGGGCTGGCACAGCTCCTTGTGAAGGACGAGGGCTTGAATCCCACCGGCTCGTTCAAAGCGCGCGGACTATCCGCCGCGGTCACCAGCGCAAAGGCGCTAGGCGCCCAGACGCTGGCCATTCCCACCGCCGGGAACGCGGGGGGCGCGCTTGCCGCGTATGCAGCGCGCGCGGGACTTCGCGCGGTGATCGTGATGCCGGCGGATACGCCGCAGGCCAATGTAATCGAATGCCGCGCTTCGGGCGCGGACGTGCGAAAACTCGACGGGCTGATTTCCGATTGCGGGCGCTACGTGGTGGAACATGCTCCGCGCGAGGGTTGGTTCGACGTGTCCACCACTAAGGAGCCCTATCGCGTCGAAGGTAAGAAAACCATGGGTTACGAACTCTGGGAACAGATGGACGGCCGGCTGCCGGCCGCAATCATCTATCCGGCGGGCGGCGGGGTGGGGCTGCTCGGCATGGTGAAGGCGTTTGACGAGATGGAAGCGATGGGCTGGATCGGACCGCAGCGGCCGCGCATGGTGGCAGTGCAGGCGGCGGGGTGCGCGCCGCTCTTCGCGGCATGGGAGGCCAAACGCGACACCGTGGAGATGTTTCCGAACGCGGCCACCATGGCGTCCGGGCTGCGCGTGCCGAAACCGTTTGCGGACGTGGAGATTCTCAGTGCGATCCGGCGCACCGAAGGCACGGTGGTGACCGCTACGGACGACGAAATGTTCGCCGCGGGCAAGGAACTGGCTGCAGGGGAAGGGATTTTTGCGGCGCCGGAGGGCGCGGCGACGGTTGTGGCGGCGCGGAAGCTCGCGGCCAAGGGTTGGCTGCGTGAGGAGGAGCGCGTGGTGCTGTTCAATACCGGAAGCGGGTATAAGTATCTGGAGGTGTGGCAGCAGGCATTGAAGGATTGAGTGGGCTGGCCGGAAGGGAGGGAAACGGCCCAAAGATGGCGGATCGGCTCTATTACCACGACAGTTTCCTG
>Ga0187819_10000074_pt1 | contig 44524 bp, 35 predicted proteins | sample NC_wetland_sal_i_15_FD_132411 | JGI IMG/M metagenome (GOLD analysis project Ga0187819, IMG submission 132411) | Wetland sediment microbial communities from Neuse River Estuary, North Carolina, USA - SO4_4 | ecosystem: Environmental > Aquatic > Freshwater > Wetlands > Sediment | place: USA... | reverse complement strand
GTACTCCACGTGCGACACCGCAATGGTGATGCCCCGTTCGCGCTCTTCCGGCGCGTTGTCGATTGAATCGAACGCCCGGAACTGCACCTTCGGGTTGTGCTTGCTCAACACCCTGGTGATCGCTGCCGTCAACGTCGTCTTGCCATGGTCAATGTGACCAATCGTCCCGATGTTACAATGCGGCTTAGTGCGCTCGAATTTCTCCTTGGCCATGTTCCTTTGCCCTCAGCGTCAGATCTACTAGCGTCTTGAACCCCGTCCATCCTTGCAAATTCTGGAGCGGGGGACGGGATTTGAACCCGCAACCATCACCTTGGAAGAGTGAGACTCTACCGTTGAGTTACCCCCGCCCAACTGCTCCAAATCCTTTTGCCACTCGCCCTCATCCAAATCCTGGAGCCTGGGACCGGGATTGAACCGGTGACCTCGTCCTTACCAAGGACGCGCTCTACCAACTGAGCTACCCAGGCCGAACCCGTTCCCCCTCAGAATCTCGGTTCAACGCCACGCCGTCCTCTTCAAACACGCAGTCAGCAATGCCCTGCTTCGCGGCGCACTTTCGCTTGGCGGCGCCTTTGCCGCGAACCTGACCGCGCTCGAACATCGCTTCGTGCGATTGCCCTGCGGTTTTTCTGCGAACAACGACCAATACTTCGGTCAACTCACTGCCAGCCCCGGCCGTCCGTTCGGAACCTCGATCAAATCCCACCCGCCGCACCGACTATTCAACTCAACCGGCAGCCTCGACTCATTCGAGGCCAACGAGTAACTGGTGGACGGGGGAGGATTCGAACCTCCGTAGCCCGCAAGGAGCGGCAGATTTACAGTCTGCTGGTTTTAGCCACTCACCCACCCGTCCCCGAAAACTCATCTGCACGCTAACCGCTTGCTTCCAAAACTCTTTGGTAACGAGCCTTGCGCGCGGCGAGGGAAAACACAAAACGGACTCGTGTCAAAAGACACCAGCCCGTCGATTTTCTTGCCGAGGATTCGCTCCGCCTCATTCCCCCGCGAAACTTTCTGGTGGAGCTGGCGGAGGGAATTGAACCCCCGACCCTCTGATTACAAATCAGATGCTCTACCAGCTGAGCTACGCCAGCACTCTCAAACCCACAAAGAATAGCAGAAGGGGCATAAGAATTGCAAGGGGCTCACCCAAATTTCCCAGCATGTCGGTGGCCAGCTCTGTGGAAAAGCATTTTCCACGTTCCCTCCTAGATAACTTCTATCCCCATTCCTTTCTATACCTTAGCATAATGCAGTGCTCCTGGACTGAGCCCAAGGCTGTCAAGCACGCTCGTTAGGTATCTCCTCGGGAAAAGAAGGCCCGATTTGATGTTGCGCCGCCGCGCCGAAATGCAACAATGCCCGTTTGCTGTCGCATTTGCAGAACAGTGACAAAACCATGAAGAATCGCGCCTCGCTCGGCCTGGCAGCAGCTGTCCTGCTGCTTGGCGCTATCGCGTTCTATACGTACCACCGCTGGAGCGGCGACGAGAGCTCTGCCCGCGCGACCTCGCTCGCGACGATGCCCACCGGTGCCAGCGCCATCGTGTATGCGGATTTTGCAGCGCTTCGTCAATCGCCGTTCGCGGCAGAGTTCTTTGCCTGGGCGCCGCGCCCGCAAATCGACGACGACTACGCACAGTTTTTGCGCGACACTGGCTTCGACTACGAGCGCGACCTCAATCGTGTAGCCGTCGCTGCCATCAAGCATGGGCAAGACACCGCTCTCTTCGCCGTAGCCGACGGACGCTTCGATCGAGAAAAAATCGCTACTTACGCATCACAAGCTGGGACGCGCGAAACCCGCGGCGGTCGCGAGATTTTTTCGGTGCCCATAACTTCCGCGCCTCCGAACTCCGCGGCAGTACCCGCAAGCCCACGAAAAATTTCATTCACATTTCTTCGGAAAAATCGCATGGCCCTTTCCGATTCCGCCGATCTCGCCTCACTACTGTCACAGCCGCGAACAGACCAGGACGCAAAGGAATGGCGCGAGCGATTCGAGCGCCTGGCAGGCTCGCCGGTGTTTGCGGTGATTCGGCAAGACGCTGCGCCAGGGAGCGCGTTGGCATCGCGCGCACCAGGCGGCTGGCAATCGCCGCAACTCTCCACGCTGCTCGATCAACTGCAATGGATCACGATCGCAGGAAAGCCGGAGGGCGACCGCCTGCGCGTGGTCACCGAAGGCGAATGCGGCCTTGATGTTTCGGCGCGCCAACTGGCGGACTTGCTAAACGGCGTGCTAGCGCTTGCGCAAGCAGGCCTCAACGGCCCTCAAGTCCGCCAGCAACTCGATCCGCAAGCCCGCGAAGCCTATCTGGAAATGCTCAAGGGAGCAGACGTCTCGCGTCTCGATCGCGGCGAAACAAAATCCGTCCGTCTGGTCTTCGACGTTACGCCAAAGTTCCTGCAAGCCGCCCGATCAGCCGTGCCCTCCGTGCCGCCTCGCAAATAGCGGTAGCTGCCTTCTAAACTAGGCGGGGTTAGCGTAAATGCGGCTCAAGCGATTACGTGGAGGAAAACGCGAGTAAGGAACAATGAAATCGGAGAAACCGCGAAACTTCGAGGACTAGTCTCCAGCCGGAGTCGACCGCATATACCGCCAAGGATTCACCGGTGCGTTGTTCACCCGCACTTCATAGTGCACGTGTGGCCCAGTCGAGCGGCCGCTGATCCCGGTGTAACCGACAACTTCGCCGCGCTTCACCCGCGCGCCGGCAATGGCCGAGAACGACGAAAGGTGCGCATACCATGTCGTAATACCGAAACCATGGTCAATCACCACAAGCCTGCCGTAGCCCGCGTGATTCTCCGCAATCGTCACGATCCCGTCCGCGGTGGCATGAACCGGCGCGCCGTAATCGGTCGCCACATCGACGCCGGTGTGGAAGGCACCTTCCCCGCTGAACGGATCCAGCCGCTCGCCGAAGCCGTCGGTGATATGACCGAGCACCGGCCAGATCGACGGAGTGTACGTGGAGTCCGCAAAGCTCATCGCCGGCATCAAGCGCAGCCCGCCGCTGGAGGTCGCAATCGTCGCGGCATTTCTTTTCAAGAAAGTGTATTGCTCGACCGAGCGGTCGAAGGCGTCTTCCGGCGTTACCGGATCATCGCCCAGGTCGAAAGCCGCGGGATGGTAGCGCAGCACGCCGTACGTCATCGCCACTTCGGTGGCCAGAGACTGCAAGGAATCCAGGCGCTGATTGGTATCGTCAACGGTGTTCTGCAGCTGCCGGTATTGCTTTTTCAGAGTTTCCTGATCGTGGCGCAGCGCGTTGTAGTTGCCGACCTTCCACAGCATGCGCGTGTAGGACCCCGCGGCCGCTACGACGGTGAGGCCGCCGATGAGGGCCAGCACAGCCACAGCATGCAGCACGTACGCAGGCACGATAAGCTTTTGGAGCTTACCGGGCGTGGACGCGATAAAAAACGTGTAGGTCTTACCCTTCATAGCCGCAAGGGCCCCTCAGGCCTCTCGAAGTGTTTGGCACGAGCCATGCACCCTGGCCCGTTCTTTAGAACTACTCTAACCGTACCCGAATCTGAGCCGGGAACAGGCGGCTCAATTTAGCTTCGCCATACTAAATTCTGTAGGTGTTAGAGTCAATCCTGTATTTTGCTGTCCGAAGAACAGGGGCCAAATACTGGTCACCTGTGCCGCTGGACAGGTCACGCAGCCTTCACCGGAATCTCACGGTAAACTAGACGCTGCCGGCCGCGAAAACGTAACTCCATGGAACACCTTAAAACACCCCAATGAAGACCTCAGAGGCAGACCTAATCCGCAAACTGAGTGGCGGCGCGTCTGCACCGCAGCCCCAAAGTGGGGTGGTCCTCGGGATCGGCGACGATGCAGCCCTCTTTGCTCCCAGACGCGGCTATCAAACTATCCTGACCTGCGACTGGTTCCTGGAGGGAACCCACTTCCTGCGGGATAAGCATCCGGCCGACTCCGTTGGCTGGAAGTGCCTGGCCCGGGCGGTGAGCGATGTCGCCGCCATGGGCGGCGAGCCCCGCTGCTTTCTCCTGAGTCTGGCGATTCCGGGCACGTACACGGGTCGCTGGCTAAATGAATTCTTGGGCGGGCTGCGGCGTGCCGCCCGCAAATTCAGGTGCCCATTAGCGGGCGGAGATACGACGCGGCGGCGGGAAATCGGTATAAATATTACCGCGATCGGCGAGGTGCGCTCAGGCTGGGCCACACTGCGCTCGGGAGCCCGCGCTGGCGACATCATCTTTGTGAGCGGCCGCCTCGGCGAGGCGGAGCTGGGGCTGCGGTTGCTACGGAGCACGGACCGCGTCAATAAACGCTTCAAGAAAAAGGACGGCGTGTTGAAGAAGGATCTCTACCCAGAGCCGCGTGTCGCACTGGGTCAATGGCTAGCCAAACACCGGCTGGCCTCGGCGATGATGGATTTGTCCGATGGGCTTTCCGCCGATCTGCCGCGGCTCTGCGCCGCCAGCGGCGTAGGCGCGCGGATCGAAGCCGCCAAGATCCCGGCGGTGCGGGCGACCGCACAACGCGGCGCGAAACCCTTCAACGCTCTCAACCTGGCTCTGGACGGGGGCGACGACTACGAACTGCTCTTCACGGTGCGTCCCCGCAAGGCGCGAAGTCTACCGCGCGTCTTCCAGGGAATACCGCTCACAGCAATCGGCCGGATCACGAGTACGCGCAGCTTGAGGCTTATTCAGCTCAGCGGTCGTGAAGAGCCGCTCCGCGCCGGCGGCTGGGATCCGTTTAGGACGTAACTCGTCCGGTGCCTCAGCGGCTCGGAGGACCCGTCGTCGCGTTCACCGCTGTGGTTTTAGAGGGAGGCGGCGTAGCGGCTGGCGGCGCTGCAGGGGGCACGGGTTTTGCTCTTGGCGCGCCGGGTTCGTCTTCGGTCGGCGCGGTGTCCGGCGTATCCACATTCACCTTGTGTTCGCGGGCTTCCTGCTCGAGCGGAATAACGTTGGCGAAATCCACTTCGGGCATTCCCGCCAGAGCGCTCTGCATGAATTCCAGCCAGATCGGCAGAGCGGCCCGCGCGCCCGTTTCTTTCTTGCCCAGCGAAATCTGTTTGTCGTCAAAACCTACCCACACGCCGGAAGTGAGTTGCGGTGTGAAGCCGATAAACCACGCGTCGGTGTAATCCTGCGTGGTGCCGGTCTTTCCCGCGGCCGGGCGGCCCAGCACCTTAGCCTGGATGCCCGTTCCGAACTGGATGACTTCTTCGAGCATGGCGGTCATGGTGCGCGCGACTTCCGGAGAAATCACGTCGTGCACCTCGGGATGCGCCTCTTCGAGCATCGCGCCTTCATAACTCGTCACGCGGCGGATCATGTGCGGGTCAATGCGGATGCCGTCGTTCGGGAAGACCGTGAAGGCTGAGACGTGTTCGAGGAGCCTCATGTCTGCGGCGCCGAGCGCCAGCGGCAGATACGGCGGCAACGACGTGGTGATCCCAAACCGCCGGGTCATGTCCACCACTGACGAAATGCCGACTTTTTCCGCCAGCTTCACGGCCGGCACGTTGCGGGAGCCCGCGAGCGCGCGGCGCAGCGTGATGGTGCCCTCGAACTTTTCATCGTAGTTCCGCGGCGAATACGGTTGCCCGCCGCTGATCAACGTGACCGGCGCGTCAAGGATCGTGTCGAACGGCGTGGCTCCTTTTTCGAGCGCGTCCGCGTAGACGTAAATCTTGAACGAGCTGCCCACCTGGCGGAATGCCTGGGTGGCGCGATTGAACTTGGAATCCTCAAAGCTGTAGCCGCCTACCATCGCTTTGATCTCGCCGGTGGGATTGTCGATGGCGATCATCGCTCCTTGCGGCGCGGGTTGCTGCTCGAGCTGGACGCGGACAGTGTTTTCGCGTAACTCTTGAATCGAGAATTGTGCCAGGTCGCCCACCTTCAACAAGTCCGAGAGTTTCTTGCGGCCGGTCCAGGCGAAGTCCTGCGGCGAAAGAACCGCACGGTACGGGCCGATCTTGACGATGGCATTTTTATCATCGGCGGAAAGGACCAGGCCCGTGACGTAGTTTCCCTTTTCAATGGGATGCCGCCAGTCTTCGTCCTCATAGGTGTCCAGCTTGCCGAGATTGTCGCGCAGGATGTTGGGCAGGTCGCCGCGCCAGCCGTGGCGCCGGTCGTAGCTGTGCAGTCCGTCGCGTACGGATTGATTGGCGGCGCGCTGCATGGCGATGTTCAGCGTGGTGTACACGCGCAGGCCCCGCTCGTGGACCGCTTCGGTGCCGTAGGTGGACTCGAGATACTTGCGAATCTCCTCGAAGAAGTAAGGCGCGAGATCGTTTCGTGGATATTGCACGTGCAGTCCGAGCGGCATTCTCTTTGCCGCTTCCAGCTCAGACGGAGTGATCTTGCCTTCTTCCTCCATGCGGTACAAAACCAAGTTGCGGCGCGCGAGCGCGCCGGTCGGATTTGTCAGCGGCGAAAATTTCGGGCCATTGACCATGCCGGCCAGAAGCGCGGCTTCCTGGAGCCTCAGGTCGGTGACCGGCTTGCCGAAATAAAATTCCGCGGCGGCCGCGAAGCCGTAGTTGCCGTGCGCTAGGTACACCTGGTTTCCATACATGGTGAAGATTTGCGGCTTGGTGTAGCGGCGCTCGATCTGGAGCGCGAGCAGCATCTCCTGCATTTTGCGGCGGAAGGTGCGGTCGCTGCGATCCAGGAAGAGATTGCCGGCGAGCTGCATGCTGATGGTGCTGGCGCCGCCGGTGATGCGGCGCTTCAGCAGGTTGCGCCAGGCCGCGCTCGCGATGCGGGGAAAATCGATGCCCCAGTGCTCCTCGTAGTGTTGATCTTCGATCGCGGTGACTGCGTTGTAGAGCACCTTGGGGCACTGCTCGTAGGTCATCAAGATGCGGCGCTGCAAGGCGAAGCTGCCGACCAGCTGTCCGTCATCGGCGTAGATTTCGGTGACCACGTTGGGACGATACGTTTCGAGCGCGCGAATTTCCGGCAAATCGCTGGCGTACACAAAGAGCAACCCGCAAGCCGCGCCCAGCGAAATCGCGCACAACAACAGAAACGCCAGCGCCACCCGGTCGATCAGTTTCCAACCGCGCAGCCGCAATGTAATCGGAGGTAGACTTAGCATGAACCTATAATTTTAGCGCAGTTGGACAACGTTGCGGAGATGTGAAGGCGCTGCGAGTTTCCATTGCGTGAGCGCCCTGGTTTAAACCGTAAGAGCGGCGCCGAGCTCTTCGCATCGCTTCGTGTTGCTCAGGGCAAGCCGCCGCACTCCAAGCTACAGAGGCTCGAAATATTTTTCGCCGGCGCAGGAGCGGCAGAGGGTGTGGCCGTTCTTTACCACTTCGCGTTTGAAATTGATGCCTTCGCCGCACTCGCCGCAGACCACGCGCGGGCCTTTGAAGCCGGGAAGATCCTCCGGCTGAACTTCGACTTTCACCCATTTTTTGTTGAAGAGAATTTCGTCGGAGAGCTGCGCGTAGGCTTTCTGTTGGCCGGCTTCCTTTTCCATTTCGGGAAACAGTTCGCGAGCGGCTTGCTTGGAGGATTCCTTGGCGGCGATGCGGACGGCGCGGCCGGTCTTCAGATCAACGAAGGTGGCGGCAACTTTGCCCCAGTCGCGAAATTTGAGGGCGCGCTTGCCCAAGCGGCAGTTGGCGACCAGCGCGACGGCATCGGTAACGCAGCGGTCGATCTCCACGTACGTGACGATGCGCTTGCGTTCGGCGATGGGGTCGTCGATGCCCAGTTCGCGCAGGCCGAGCATCGCCAGACGCACGCCGAGAACCTGCCCGGCACAGAGATGGCCGTGAGTCTGCTCGGCGAGTTCCAGGTATTCGGGCAGGGATTTCACAAGCTCAGTCTACAGTCGACGGTCTACAGTTGAAAGCCTGCGATGCCCGCTGAAACGATGTCCCGCGATCGATGGGAAGTTACGCGGCTGGTGTAGCCGCGGTCAGCAGCCACCGGCCGTGTCATTTTGAGGCGAACCGACGAGGTTCGCCGAAGAATCTCAGCATACACCTCGTTAGATTGGTACGTTGAGATCCCGTATCGCGCCGTGCAAAATGTAACCGAAGGGGGCAACGTCACGCCATTTAAGATGTAACCCAACCAAACCAGGGAAAAGGAGACCACGGGGTTGGGGAACAAGGGGCGATGGGAGTATCTGCAGGCAATTTATGGGCGTTACCGGAAGGCGGGGCGGAAGGGCAAGAAGGTGATCTTGAGCGAGTTCTGCGCCAACACGGGCTATCACCGCAAGTATGCGATTCGCTTGCTGAATGGAGCGCGACCGGAGAAGCGGCGGACGCGACGGGAGCGGCGGCGTGGGGTAAGTTACAACTCCGAGACGCTAGCCGTTTTGACCGCGGTGTGGGAGGCCGCCGGCTATCCCTGGTCGGTGCGGCTGAAGGCGCTGTTGCCGCAATGGATGGCGTGGATCCGCAAACGCTACCGGATGCGGCCGGAGATCGAAAAGCAATTGCTGCAGATCAGTCCGCGACAGATGGACCGGCGACTGAAAGCGCAAAAGACGCGGCGGCGCCGGCGCCTCTACGGGCGCACCAAGCCGGGCTTTCTGCTCAAGCACCACATTCCGGTGAAGACCGATCGCTGGGATGTCGCGATTCCTGGCTTCACGGAAGTGGATCTGGTTTCGCATTCCGGCAATTCCGCCAGCGGGGAGTTCGCGCATACGCTCAACGTCACCGACATTCACAGCACTTGGACGGAATCGCGAGCGGTGTTGGGACGCGGTGAAGAAGCCGTCCAGCGCGCCCTACATGAGATCGCCACGGTGTTGCCTTTTCCGCTGCTGGGAGTGGATTCGGACAACGGCAGTGAGTTCATCAACTGGCATCTGAAGGGTTGGTGCGACCAACGGCAGATTCAACTCACGCGCGGGCGACCGTACAAGAAGGACGACAACGCGCACATCGAGCAGAAGAACTGGACGCACGTGCGCAACCTGCTGGCCTGGGATCGCTACGACACGCACGAGGCCGTCGCGGCTATGAACGATCTCTACGGCAACGAACTGCGGTTGTGGCTGAACCTGTATCTTCCTTCGGTGAAGTTGCTGAAGAAGGTGCGTGTGGGATCGCGAGTGCGGCGCGTTTATGACGCCGCGCGCACGCCGTTCGAGCGGGTGAAGACTTGCCCGCAGGCGGACCCGGAGAAAGTAGCCAAGCTCGAAGAGCTGAGAAAGCGGCTGGACCCGTTTCAACTGAGCAGGATCATCGAACGCAAACTGGAGCGCATCGCACGACTAGCTAATCGCCGCCTGAGCCCAAAAGCGGAGCAGCAGACCGTGACAGAATCAGCCCAACAAACGCGGCGGGCCAACGGCGGTGGAAAAGCCGCTGCGCTTGGGAATCCCGCAAACTACGCGGGATTCCCACTTTCCCACTGCCGCAACAACAACAAACCTTCGGTTACATTTCAAATGTCTCGACAACACCAGCTATGGTTACATTCTTAGATGGCTTGACAGGGATCCTTCGGACATCCTTCTTGGAATTGGATGCCCACAGGATGACAATGTCAGCGCGTTGCAGCTTCCGAAGCGGACCAGGGGTGCGGCTGTCGGGCTTCGAGGAAGGCGAAGACGGTCATGAGAACGGCTAGCGCGGCGAGGAGGCCGTCGCGGATCACCGTTGCGAGCGTCAACGGCTCGGGGGTGGCAAAGCAGCCGCAGTTGATTTGCATGCCCAGGGCGTAGCTGCGCACAACGGCTGCGAAGAATCCGAGAATCAGGAGCGTGATCAGCGTGGACCAGATCCGAAGCTCCCAACCGATCAGCAAGAGCAGGCCGAGGCCAACTTCGGCAAAAGGCAGCGTATGCGCGACGAAATTGACCGCCCAGGGCGAGAGGATTTGATAGGAGTCCACCTGCATGGCAAAAAAAGAAAGGGCCAGGCCGATTGGAGGCCGCGGATGCATGGTGGGCAGAAAGATTTTGGCGTAACCGGCATAGATGAAGATGCCCGCAAGGACGAGGCGGCCGAGCCAAATCACCGCGCGGCGTAGGTTGAGAGGGCTGGATTCCATCATTGGTTCATCTCAAGCGTAGAACGACGCGTCCTTACTATCTATGCGCCCATGTCACCTTTGGCTGAGAAGCTGATCCAAGAATTGACGGAGAATCTCCCAGCTCATGACACCGGAATAGGGAAAAGTTTGGCCGTTCGCGTGAAAGATCGTCGTAGGCGTCTGATTCACGCGATAACCCTGACCCAGCGCTTGATCTTTGTTGATGGCGGCGTCGAGTGTGCCGCCCTTGACGAGGGCGCGAACCTTGCTCATTTCGGCGGACGAGAGGACGCTTGCGACGGTGCCGTCAACATCGCCGCTCTGCTCCCATTTTTCCTGATTCTGGAACAAGACCTCTTCGACCGGCTCGAGTTTGCCGATCTGGGCGGCGGCTCGGGAGTATTGCGCCGCGACACGGGAATGCGCGTGCATGGGGAGCGGAAAATCCCGATGGATCAAGTAGACCTTGCCGGTGCTCACGTAGTTGTCCATCAACTGGCGGTTGGTGGTCACAAACAGAGTCTTGCAGGCGGGGCACTGGAAATCGCTGAAGATCTCCACCACGACCGGCGCCGTTCTCGAGCCGAGCGCTTCATGTGGATCGATGTCCGGGAGCGATGCAGCAGTCGCCTGGGGAACGGGAGGCGCTGCCGGCCGCGCCGTGGCACTAACGTTAAGACCGGCGAGCAGACCTGCAACGACCAAAGCGAGCACAGTAGTTCCAGCCAAAACAGCACGACGATTCACGGCATTCCTCCGACGGTGTTAGATGCCGACGCTTGCCAGAAACTAGGCCCAGACTACCATAGGATTCCCGCCACTGAACCCCGAGTGCAGGCGGCAGTTTTTCAGGGGTTACCCCACCCGGGGGCAGTTCGTAAGGACATCAATCTAAACGACTTATACAAGAAACGGTTTGTAAGTGTATGATTCTAAAGGGCCAGAACAAATTAGGGGAGGCGGCAAAACGAAAAAACGGAAGATTTCAAGCGCGAGCATGCCAAAAGGGAGAGCTGAATTTGGTTGAGGGGGAAAGCAGAGGCAGGAGGGAAGAAAAGCGCAGTGGCTGGTATAAGAAAACTTGACAAGGATGCACTCAACCTGTATAGTAAGCGCCGAACGGTAGTTAGGTTGGGACAGGAAGGGGCAGAAGGATGACCAAGATTATTGGAATTGACCTAGGGACCACGAACTCGGTCGTGTCCGTGATGCAAGGCGGCGAGCCGGTGGTGATTCCGAACCAGGAGGGCGCGCGAACCACGCCATCGGTGGTGGCCATCACCAAGAGCGGCGAACGCCTGGTTGGACAAGTGGCGAAGCGGCAAGCGGTGACGAATCCGGAAAACACGATCTATTCGATCAAGCGCTTCATGGGCCGGCGCTACGACGAAGTACAAGAGGAAATGAAGCGCGTTCCCTACAAGGTGACCAAGGGTCCGCATGACGACGCGCGCATCGAGATCTTCGGCAAGGTGTACAGCCCGCCGGAAATTTCGGCAATGATTCTGGGCAAGCTGAAGTCCGCCGCGGAAGACTTTCTCGGCGAGAAGGTTCAGAAAGTCGTGATCACCGTGCCGGCGTACTTCAACGACGCGCAACGCCAAGCCACCAAGCAGGCGGGCGAAATCGCCGGTATGGAAGTGGTGCGCATCATCAACGAACCGACGGCGGCGGCGCTGGCATACGGGCTGGACAAGAAGAGCGACGAAACGATCTCCGTGTACGACTTCGGCGGCGGCACGTTTGATATTTCCGTGCTGGAGGTAGGCGCCGGGGTGGTGGAGGTGAAGTCCACCAACGGCGACACGCACCTGGGCGGCGACGACATCGACCAGAGGATTGTTTCCTGGCTGATCGATGAGTTCAAGAAAGAGAACAACATCGACCTGGGTAAGGACCGCATGGCGCTGCAACGCCTAAAGGAAGCGGCGGAAAAGGCCAAGATCGAGCTCTCGCAGATGATGGAGACCGACATCAACCTTCCGTTCATCACTGCCGGCCCGTCGGGTCCGATTCACATGCAGGTGAAGCTGACGCGGATGCGCCTGGAGCAGTTGATGAGCGATCTTCTTGACCGGTCTATGAAGCCGGTGCAACAAGCGTTGGAAGACGCGAAGATGTCGCCGAACGACATCCAGGAAGTGGTGCTGGTTGGCGGCTCGACGCGAATTCCGAAGGTACAGCAACTGGTGCGCAACTTCTTCGGCGGGAAAGAACCGCATAAGGGCGTGAACCCGGATGAAGTGGTTGCGGTGGGCGCAGCGGTTCAAGGTGCGGTACTGGGCGGTGAGGTCAAGGACATCCTGCTGCTGGACGTGACGCCGCTTTCACTGGGCGTGGAGACGCTCGGCGGCGTGATGACCGTACAGATCCCGCGCAACACGACGATTCCGACGCGGAAGGTGGAAACGTACTCGACGGCTTCCGACAACCAGTCCGGCGTGGAGATTCACGTCATGCAGGGCGAGCGCAAGTTCGCCAAGGACAACCGCTCGCTGGGCACGTTCAAGCTGGATGGGATTCCGCCCGCCCCGCGCGGTATGCCGCAGATCGAGGTGACTTTCGACATCGACGCGAACGGCATCTTGAACGTGAGCGCGAAGGATAAGGCCACGAACAAAGAACAGAAGATCACCATTCAGTCTTCGACTGGCCTGACGAAGGACGAGGCCGAGAAGATGCGCGTGGAGGCGGAATCGCACTCCGAAGAAGACCGCCGCCGAATGGAAGAGGTGGAGTCGCGCAACCGGCTGGACGGCATCGTCTATCAAGCGGAGAAGATGATCCGCGAGAACAAGGACAAGATTGCAGAAGCGGACGTGAAAGCGGCCGAAGAAGCGATCGAAGACGCAAAGAAGGCGATGAATGAAGGCGGAACCGCGCGGCTGCGCTCGGCGACGGAGAACATCGAGCGCGCGCTGCATAAGATCGCCGAGGTGCTGTACAAAACAGGCCAGGCAGCGGGCGGCGCAGCGCAAGCAGGCGCGGCCGGCGCTGGTGCGGCGGGTGCGGGACCCAGCGCAGGCGCGGCGGGTAGCACTCAAGAGAAAAAGCAAGGGGACGTGATCGACGCGGAATACGTGGACGTGGATGAGACGAAGCGTCCGAACTAAGTCGACGTAATCCCTTACTGTAGGGGCGCACCGCTGCTGCGCCCCTACAAGAATTTTCGCGCCGAGTCGGGCGCACATCATGCCTACGACGACGAAACACGATTATTACGAACTGCTTGGGGTCTCGCGTAAAGCGAACGCAAAGGAGATTCGCGCGGCGTTCCGCAAGCTGGCGAGGAAGTATCACCCGGACCTGAACCCCGGAGACAAATCCGCGGAAGAAAAATTCAAGCAACTGCAGGAAGCGTACGACGTGCTGTCGGATACGCAGAAGCGGCAGATGTACGACCAGCACGGCTTCTACAGCGAGAATTTCCAGGGTGGAGGACCGGCGCCAAGCGGAGAGCCCGATGAGGCACGGGTGAATTTCGATTTTGGCGGCTTCGACTTTGGCGGAGGCGCGCCCGGTGCCGGCGGGAGCGGCGGCGCGGGGTCCAGCTTTCGCGATCTATTCAGCCAGTTCTTCCGCAGCGGACGCGGCGCGGAAATGGAGCCGGAGCAAGAGCCGGGCGGAGACCTGGAATACCAGATCGAGATCGATTTCTGGGACGCGGTACGCGGTGCGGTAAAGAAAATCTCGATAACGCGCATGGACACGTGCGAAACGTGCCACGGCACAGGCGCGGTTGGCTCGCCGCAGACCTGCACGGCGTGCGGCGGGACCGGCACGATCCAGCAGCCGGCGGGCAAGATGCGCTTCAACGTTCCGTGCACGCGCTGCGGTGGGACCGGCAAGCTGCGCACCATGTGCAAAACGTGCGGTGGTGAAGGCCGCGTGCGGCGGACCGAAACGATCGACGTGCGCATTCCGGCTGGCGTGGCGAGCGGATCGCGCGTGCGGGTGCCGGGCAAAGGCAGCGCGGGAACGATGGGAGCGCCTGCAGGCGATTTGTACTTGCGCGTGGAAGTGAAGCCGCACCCGTTTTTCGAGCGGCAGGGGAACGATTTGCACGTGAAGGTGCCCGTAACCGTGAGCGAAGCGACGCTAGGGGCAAAGATTGAAGTGCCGACGATCGACGGAAGGTCGCTGGTGCGGATTCCTCCGGCGACAAATAGCGGGAGCACGCTGAGATTGCGAGAAAAAGGCGTGCCGAGCGCGCGAGACGGTTCGCGGGGCGACCAATACGTGGAAATTCAGGTGGTTGTGCCGAAGCCGACCGACGAGCGGGTGAGAAAACTGATGAAAGAGCTGGAAAACATTGAGCCGGAGAACCCGCGGAAGGATTTGTTTAGTAAGGCGACTGGGTAGTGGGTAGTGGCTAATGAGTAGTGCGGGAAAGGGAGTCTCGCGTCGCTATGCCGCCGAAAGGAAAAAAACGCGCCAAGGCCGGGTACATGATCAGTGCGGTGGCGGAGCTGTATAAGCTGCATCCGCAAACGCTTCGGTTGTACGAACGCGTGGGACTGCTGAAGCCTTCGAGGTCGCAAGGCAATACGCGGCTGTACACAGATCATGACCTGGAGCGGCTGGAAGTGATTCTGACGCTGGCGCGGGACATGGGCGTGAACTTGGCGGGGATCGAGATTATTTTGAATATGCGCGAAAAGATGGTGGAGATGGAACGCCAGATGACAGAGTTTGCGGTGGTGGTGCAGCAGGAGTTGTCGCGAGTGGCGTCGCTGAGGACGGAAACGCCTTCGCGGCATGCGATTGTGCGAGCGACGCCGCGGGCGATGCGAACGATTCGGGAAGCCTAGGCCCGCATGCATTTTGGGGGAGTTAGCGCCGGCACAGACTGAAGTCGGTGCCACTCTGGTTTTGCGTGTCGGCCGCGGTGGGGTTGCGGTCGGCACAGGCCCCTCGAGACTCGGGGTAAACAGGAGTGCCTGTGCTACTGGGCAGCTTGCCGGGCGGGGCGGGGGCTCGTATGCTGTCAAGCCAGAAAGAGACGCCGCAGGGCTCGATGAGTCCGCCCTGTGCTACCCCATCGGGAAGACGCCGGGCTGAAGCCGGGCGCCGACATTGTGGCGTAACTATGGCGCTAGAAAATTGCACGGTTTGCAGGGGGACAGGTTGGAAGCTGGTGGCGCGGGCGGATGGTGCGCCTGGAAGCGTGGCGGTGGCTTGTGATTGCGGGATGGAGGAACGTGCAGCGCGGGTGATGGAACGGGCGCACATTCCGAAGCGGTACGAGCATTGCGATTTTGAGAGCTACGTGACGGACCTGGCGGATGGAAAGACGTGGACTGCGCAGCACTCCCAATCGTTGAAGCAGGCCAAATTACTGGCGCAGGGATTCGTACGGGATTATCCGGGCTCGGCGGAAAAAGGGCTGCTGCTGATAGGGCCGTCGGGCGTGGGGAAAACGCATCTCGCTGTCGCGTCGCTGAAGGAACTGATCCGGCGCGGACACGCAGGGCTTTTCTGCGACTATCGCGAATTGCTGAAGGAAATTCAGGCCAGCTACAACCCGGCGAGTGAATCAACGGAGATGGGCATTCTAGAGCCCATCCGGACGGCGGAGATTCTGGTGCTGGACGATTTGGGAGCGAGCAAGCCTTCGACCTGGGTGTTGGACATCATAGGACTGGTGCTGAATGCGCGATACAACGAGCGGCGCGTCACGATTCTGACGACAAATTATTTCGATGAAGAGCCGAATGCCGAGCCGGCGCCGAGGCTTCCCGGCGGGCAGCGTGTCGCGGTGCGCGAGGACGGGCTGGCAGATCGCATCGGGGCGCGAATGCGTTCGCGACTATACGAGATGTGCCGCACGGTAGAAGTCTTCGCGCCGGATTTCCGGCGCGAAGTGCGCCAGGCCGGACGAGCCCGGGCCTAGCGCGATCGACTAAACCGCGAGTTGTTGACCGAATTCTCTTCTTAAGTGATTGTCCGCAAGCGCCTTCTCCACTCGCGGGTTTGATTGACATAGACGCGAGGCGGCGCGTATTATTTTGGCGTTGCAGCGTTTTGAACGCCCGCAGCATCTTGTCCTCGGTGACCGCGAAACGCTTGAATCATGCGTCGGAACGCGTAGCGGTCGTTTTCAGTGGCGACCGCAAAGCGGTCGACCTCCTTGCATAACCCTGACTGGGAATTCGCAAGGAATTTCATCGAATAGACAGGTGGACCCGGCTCGGCCGAGGATCACTCGAGGAAGTTATCTTCACGGAGGCCATCAACCATGTTTTCTGACCACGACAACCCGTCCTCGTCGGCCGCAGCAGCGCCGGCACAAGAATCCGATAAAACGCAAACTCCAGCGGCAAACGAAGCGCAGGCTGTGAACGCCGAAGCGAACGAAACAGCGGCGGCGGCGAACACGGCCAAAGAAGAGGCGACTGCACCTCCGGTGCCGCACGCCGACGGCGTTCCACGCCCGGAACAGGCCACTGCGGCGGCAGCGCCAGCGGGCGGCCAGGAAGCGCACGCAGGGACGGCTGCGCTCGATCCGGAAGCGGCAGCGGCGGCGGAAGAGGCGGCTGGCTCCGAAGAGATGAGCAAGCTGATCGAGCAGTACAGTGAGCCGCAGGAAGGCGCGGCGCAAAACGAGATTATCGAAGTAAAGGTGGTGGCCTACACCGAGCAGGGCGTGGTGGTGGACATCGGGCAAAAGTCCGAGGGACTGATTCCGGCGGTGGAGTTTTCGGAGACGGACATTCCCAGGCCGGAGCCGAACGCTACGATCGAAGTACAGCGCACGGGCGAGCACAAAGACGGATACGTGATTTTGTCGTACCAGAAGGTGCTGCGCCGGCGGATGTGGGAGAAGATCGACGCGGCGTACAAGGCGAAGGAAACGGTCACCGGAAAGGTGGTGGACCGCATCAAGGGCGGCCTAGTGGTAGATGTAGGCGGCGTGCGGGCGTTCTTGCCGGGATCGCAGTACGATCTGCGGCCGACGCAGAATCTGGACAATTTGCTGGGCCAGGAAGTGCAGGTGCGCATCACCAAGCTGAACCGCCGGCGCGGGAATGTGGTGGTGAGCCGGCGGGCGCTGTTGGAGGAAGAGCTGCACGCCAAGCGCGCTCAACTGATGGAGACGCTGAGCGAAGGGCAGGTCGTGCACGGGCACGTGAAGAACGTGACGGAGTACGGCGCGTTCGTGGATCTGGGCGGAATCGATGGCTTGTTGCACTTGACGGACTTGAGCTGGGGACGCGTGAAGCATCCCTCCGACATCGTGAAGCCGGAGCAGGAACTCGACGTCATTATTTTGAAGTTCGATAAGGAAAAGCAGCGGGTGTCGTTGGGATTGAAGCAGTTGATGCCCGATCCGTGGGTGGGCGCGGCGGAGAAATATCCCGCGGGCGGAAAAGTGAAGGGCAAGATCGTCGGTGTCGTGGACTACGGCGTGTTCGTCGAGCTCGAACAAGGAATCGAAGGGCTCGTGCATGTGTCGGAAATGAGCTGGAACAAGAAGGTGCAGCATCCGTCGAAGATCGCCAAGGTGGGCGAGGACGTGGATGTGGTGGTGCTGGACATCAAGCCCAGCGACCGCCGGGTATCACTGGGCATCAAGCAGGCGCTCCCTGATCCGTGGCTGCAAGTCGCGGAGAAGTACCCGGTGGGCACGGTGGTTACCGGGAAAGTACGCAACATCGCGGAGTTCGGCGCGTTCGTGGAGATCGAGGACGGATTCGACGGGCTGGTGCACGTGGGCGATGTGAGCTGGACCGGACGGGTCAAGAACCCGCACGAGGTGTTCAAGAAGGGCGAACCGGTTACGGCCAAGGTGCTGAAGATCGACCCGGAGAACCGCCGGGTGTCGCTGGGTATCAAGCAAGTGAACGACATCTGGGGCAATTGGTTCAAGGCGCACAAGGTGGGACAGATCGTGAAGGGCAAGGTTTCGCGGATCGCCACGTTCGGGGCGTTCGTGGAGCTGGGCGAAAACATCGAAGCGCTTTGCCACAACACGGAGATCGAAGAGCGGCGGCGGCGCGATGAGGGTCCGTCACCGATGCACCGTACCTCGACAGGGCCGCTGAAGAGTGCAGGTCCCCTAGAACCGGGGAAGGAATACGACTTCAAGATCATCAAGATCAGTCCGGAAACGCGGCGCATCGGCCTGAGTTATCGGGCGGCGGTAAAGCAGATCGAGCGCCGGGAGATCGAGCAGTATCGCTCGACGTCAAAGTCGTCATCGACGGCAACCATCGGCGACGCGATTCAATCCAAGCTGTCGGCGCGATAGCGGGCCACGACCACAGGGGAAACAGGGGTCAGCAAGGGCCAGCGGCATAATTTCGTTTACCTACGGGTCAATTTAGTGATAGGAAGAGGAGCAACCGGGTGATACTGCCCTCTAAGCCGTTTCGGATCACATAGCTGCGGTGGTTCATTCTCTGGCAGTGCGACGAGGCGACGGGACGATGACCAAGCAACCCACATTGACGAAGGCCGACCTCATTGAAGAAGTGCTGCGCGTGACGGAGCTCCCGCGGAAGGAATCCGAAACGATCGTAGAGACGATCTTCGAGAGCATCATCGAAGCGCTGCAAAAAGGCGAGAAGATCGAGATTCGCGGCTTTGGCAGCTTCCGGACCCGCCAGCGGCGCGGGCGGGTAGGCCGCAACCCGAAGACCGGTGCGAAGGTGGAAGTCCCGCCCAAGAAGATCCCCTTCTTCAAACCGAGCAAAGAGCTGAAAGATTTCGTGAACACTCCGGACGGGCATCACGCAGGTTGAGTTTCGCGGGCCTGGGTTGGATCTTTTCGCCTAAGAAAACGCACAGACAGTTCTAGTTTGTTTTCCATTTGCGGGCGCGGGTGTGTTCAACCGAAAGGTTCAAGAGAAAGAACGCAGGCGGAAGCCTCTGCTACTCGCGCATCGTTTTACGTTATGCTGGGCCGGCAAGACTTTTCTTGGGCAGGTGTGCAGGGAAAGGCGCGCTACGCGATGGATTACATCTGGACCCCCTGGCGCTATCAGTACATGAAGGAAGCCGCGAGCGGCCAGCCAACGGAGTGCATTTTCTGCGATGCAGCGGCGCGGAAGGATGACGCGGAAACGCTGGTGGTCTATCGCGGGGCGAAAACGTTCGTCATTCTGAACCGGTATCCGTATACGTCGGGGCATGTGATGGTGGTGCCGTACGCGCACGTGGCGGAATTGAGCGGCCTCGATGCAGACTCCTTGGACGAATTGATGAGGCTAGCGCAGCGCGTCGAAGCGGCGTTTCACGCGAACTACAAGCCGGACGGGATGAATCTAGGGATGAACCTTGGCCGGGCGGCCGGCGCAGGGGTTGCGGGGCACGTGCACATGCATGTTCTGCCACGATGGTTTGGAGACTCCAATTTCATGACGGTGACCGGCGAAACACGGGTGCATCCGGAAGAGTTGAAGACGACGTACCAGCGGCTGAGAACGGCGCTCGCTTCTTAGCTCCATTCAAGCAACCCTTGTCATCCGGAGCCTATCCGGCGAGGATAGGCGAAGGATCTCGGCGTAAGCCCAAGCGCCAAGAGTGTGTAGGATCAGGGCGTGCGCCAATAGCGGCAACCAAAAATCCATGAATCTCGAACTTACAGAAGAACAGAAGCTGCTGCAGAAAAGCGTGCGGGAGTTTGCCGAGTCGGAAGTGATGCCGCTGGCGAAGGAGCTCGATGAAACCGGGCGCTTCCCGCACGAGACATTTAAGAAAGCGGCGGAGCTTGGATTGACTGGAGTAGCGTTGCCGGAGGCGGAGGGCGGCGCGGGCTTCGATCACATTTCGTACAGCATTGTTGTGGAAGAAATTTCGCGCTGCTGCGCATCGACGGGCGTGATTCTCTCTGTGCAGAATTCCCTCTACTGCGATCCCATCCATCGATTCGGAACGGACGAGCAGAAGAAGAAGTTTCTCTTGCCGTTTGCCCGGGGAGAAAAGATCGGGTGCTATGCCTTGACGGAACCGCAAGCGGGCTCGAATGCGGCGGCATTGCAGACCAAGGCGGTGAAGAAGGGCGACACGTACGTGATCAACGGCACCAAAGCGTGGATCACCAATGGTGGGGCGGCGGACGCGGCGATCGTTTATGTGAATACAGACCCGCCAAAGGGAGAGAAAGGGATCACGGCGATCGTCGTGGAGAAGGGAACACCGGGCTTCAAGGTCGGCAAGGAAGAAAAGAAGCTGGGGATCCATGCGACGGCGTGCTGCGAGCTGGTGTTCACAGACTGCGAAGTGCCGCTAACGAATCGCGTTGGCAACGAAGGCGAAGGATATAAGGTCGCGCTGTCTACACTGGATGGCGGACGTATCGGAATTGCCGCGCAGGCAACCGGCATCGCACAAGGGGCGTTTGAGGCTGCGCTGGCGTATTCGCAGCAGCGCATGGCGTTTGGCCACCCGATTTCGCAATTTCAAGCGATCCAGTTCATGTTGGCGGATATGTCGACCGAAATTGACGCGGCGCGGCTGCTGGTGCGCAAAGCGGCCTGGAAGCAGGATACCGGCTCGCGTTTCAGCATGGATGCGGCGATCGCGAAGCTGTTTGCCAGCGAGATGGCCACACGCGTCACGCACAAAGCGATTCAGGTGCACGGCGGCTACGGCTACAGCCAGGAATATTCTGTCGAGCGCGCCTACCGCGATGCGCGCATCACGGAAATCTACGAAGGCACCAGCGAAATCCAGCGCCTCGTCATCTCCGCATGGGTTCTGAAATCGTAGAAATTAGTGACACTGAACTTGTTACTTCGTCCTCGTAGTATCCTGACGCTGTGCTGGAACTCGATTGCGGACTTGAATTCGATCCTGCGCGCTCTGAAGACTTTTTCCTTGGGCTGCCGCCGCGTCCGGCAGTGTGCCTGATCGAACCACGCGCGGAAAACGCTGAGCCGTTTCTGATTCGCACGCAGGATCTGCGAAGGCGCCTCCAGCGGTTGCTTGGCCCACGCGATGTCGAGAGCAAACGTCTCAACCTGCGGGAATTTGCGCGCGGCGTCCGCTACCGGCTGACGGGCTCGCGCTTGGAACAAACTCTGACGTATTACCAACACGCTCGGCAATTCTTCCCCAACCGCTACTCGAAAATGATGAGGATGCGTCCTCCGGCGGTGCTGAAAGTGAGTTTGCGGAACGCTTATCCGCGGTGCTTCGTTACCCGGCGTATTCCGGTGGATGAAGCGGGCCTGCCGACGGCGGGCGCCTACTACGGGCCGTTCGCGTCGCGGCGATCGGCGCAAGCCTTTGCGGAGCGCGCGCTGGATTTCTTCAAGGTGCGGCGCTGCCAGATCAAAATTCGCCGCGATCCGTCGTTTCCGGGGTGCATCTATTCGGAGATGAAGATGTGCCTGGCGCCGTGCTTCGCGGGCTGCTCGAAAGAGGAATACCACGCCGAGGTGCAGCGCCTGGTGCAGTTTTTGGACACGAGCGGTGGTTCGCTACGCGCCACCATCGAGCAAGAACGCGAGCGCGCCAGCGAAGAACTGGATTTCGAGCGCGCCGCTGCGGTACACAAGCGCATCGAGAAACTGGACGACGCGTTGCGCGCCAAGCCGGAATTGGCACGGCGAATCCAGGACTTGGACGCGGTGATTCTGCAACGCGCCGCCGAAGATCAGACGATTGCAGTTTACGCCGTTCGCGGCGGGCGGCTCGCCGAACCCTGCTTCGTGCGCTTTGCCGAAATCGCGGGGCAGCCACGTTCGGCGGAGCACATTTTTCGCGATTACCTGGAACCCGCGGCGGCAGAAGTCCCTTTGGGCACAGGCGATCTCGGCGAGCATTTGTGGCTTGTGGCGAGGTGGTATTACAGTAATCCGCGCGAGGGCGAAATCTTTTATCGAGAGAAGGACTGGCCATATCGAAGAATCCTCCGTGCCTGTTCGCGGCTGTTGGCTCCGAAGGCTGGCCGCACGGATTCCTCTGGAAGCGCGGGGCCTACGAAATCAGACTAGGGAGCATCATGAGCACATCCGCCACGAATGCTGGAACGGCACACTACGCCAAACGATTTGCCGGGCGGGCCGCGGATGGGCACTTTCGCGAAGCGCATGGGCTGGTGCTGTCTTCGCTGGGGATCGGCACGTACTTAGGGCAGCCGGACGACAAGACGGATCAGGGCTACACGTCGGCGGTGGTCGCGGCGGTCGAGAGCGGGATCAACGTGATCGACGCGGCGATCAACTACCGCTTTCAGAGGAGCGAACGCAGCATCGGCGCCGCCATCCAGCAACTCGCCCGGAAAGGCATCTCTCGGGAAGAGTTCATTCTTTGCACGAAGGGCGGCTACCTGACGCCGGATGGCTCGATGCCGTCCAATCCGACCGAATATTTCTATCGTGAATATATTCAACCTGGCGTATTCAGCCCGAACGACATCGTTGCCGGAAGCCACTGCATGACGCCGCGGTTTCTGGAGAATCAGCTCGAACGCAGCCTGCGGAATCTGAGCGTCGAATGCATCGACGTGTATTACCTGCACAATCCGGAGACGCAGCTTGGCGAGGTGTCGCGGCCGGACTTTCTCGAGCGCGTGCGGGACGCCTTCATCTATCTCGAATCGGCCGCGGCGGCGGGCAAGATTCAGTTCTTCGGCATGGCCACGTGGAACGGTTTTCGTCAGGAAGCGAAGGCGCGCGACGCGATGCAGTTGGATGAAATCGCGCAGCTTGCGAAGGACATTGCGGGCGAAAAACATCGCTTCCGCTTCGTGCAGCTCCCGTTCAACCTGGCGATGACGGAGGCGCTAACGCTCGGCAATCAGTCGATCGGGAGCCGCGACAAGACAGTCATGGAGGCGGCAAGCGATTTGGACATAACGCTGGTTGCCAGCGCGTCGCTGCTGCAAGGCCAAGTGGCACGCAACCTGCCGGCGTTTGTCGGCGAAGCGCTGGGACTGCAGGACGACGCGCAACGCTCGCTGCAATTTGTGAGGTCATCGCCAGGAATCACGACGGCGCTGGTGGGGATGTCGCACGTCGAGCACGTAGTTGCGAATGCGCGGCTGGTGAGGGTTGCGCCCGCCACCGTCGATCAGTTCAGCAAGCTTTTCACGCGCGGGGAGAACGCGTAGCCGCAGCCGCAGTCCTTCAAAACCGGCCAGCACAGTCGGAGGTAGATGCTTCGCGCCTATCAAGAGCGAACGTCTTGGTACCCTCCCCCCGGTATTTTCTGTAAGAGTATGAAAACAAGCGACTTTAAGTCATAGGCAAGAGTATGAAAAATAAGGGGTTACAACGCCAAATTTCGCAAGAGTATCAAAACAAGGGAGATAAGGAGCGCAGGCTGCTTGAACGAAAAAAGCCCGGCAGCAACCTGCCGAGCTTTTACTCATTGGTATAATAACCGACAAGGTAGCAGGTGTCAAGCGAAAAAGGCAGGAGACCACTAGAGCATGAAAACCCCGCGCCTGGCGCAACTGAGTTGCCACGCTGGTGGATTCTTGCCTGCGTTGTGGCGGGCACAGCCAGGAGTGTCTGTGCTACCTAGAGGAACGCTAAGAGGGCAGCTACAACAACTGCGGATGCCGCTCGGTGAGCCACGTGGTGATCGCGCGATCGAGCTGATCCAGCTTCCCAGCAAAAAAATGGTCCGCGCCCGGCACGATGACGAGGTGCTTCTCTCCCGGCAGCGATGCGACCAGAGCTTCGACCCTCTTGATCGCCCCATGCTTGTCGTCAGATCCGTGCACGAATAGCTTGGGCTTCATGCAGCTTTGCAAATACGTAAAATCGGTGCTGTTCACCGGAGTGCCCAGCCCGATCATTTCCGTCACCCGCTCGTCGGCGCATCCGACACGCAAGCCCACCCAGCAACCGAAGCTGAAACCCGCCAGCAACAGAGATGCGCCGGGAAATTCGCCGGCAAGAAAATCGAGAGCGGCACGGACGTCTCCTTGCTCGCCTTGGCCGCGGTCGTGCTTGCCCTCGCTCATTCCCGCTCCACGAAAATTGAAACGCAGGACCGGCAGTCCCAAGGCATCCAAAGATTTCGCCGTCTGGTAGACGACTTTGTTGTGCATCGTGCCGCCGAAGAGCGGATGCGGATGACAGACAAGCGCAGCCAAAAGCGGCCGCGCGCTCACCGCCGGACTCCAAAAGATTGCTTCGAGACGTCCAGCCGGGCCTTCGAGAAACAAAGTGCGCGATTCGTGAGCAGTAGCCATTGCAGAGTTTGAAAGCAGCAGAGTGTAGCGCAACGCGCAAGAAAGTTGGAACCGCTAAGCTGCAAATTCGGAAAGCTAGCGCACGCGATAGATCGTTACGGCGAGAGCGGAACTTTGCGGCATCGGCTCGATCCGGACGACAAGCGAACGAAACTCCGGTACCGCAGGCCAGGGCGAGGAAGCGGCGGGTTCGAACGAGACGATCAAATGCTGGCCAACCTCATATTCGCGGCTGCTCACAAAGCGCAGGCCCTCCTTGGAAATGTCCAGGGTCATGGTTTCTTCAAACCAGGGTACGTGCTCGGGACGTACGCGAATCGGCAGGGCCAACCGGCGCCTCGGACTCGTCCGGCGCTCCAGCTCTCGGCGGTTGCCGTTGCCGTTGGAGATTTGACGCGGAGCGATTTCAAAACAGAGAGCAGCCGCCGGCACGTAAGCTCCACTGGTAATTTCCGCGCCATGGGCCGGAGCGGATTTTTCCCCATTTGTAGACGGTCTCGCTCCCCTACCATTCGCAGAGTGAACATTTTGATCCGCAATCGCGGAGCGAACGACTCTGGCGAGGATTTCCGGTTGGCCGTAAGGAACGGAAGGGTCGTAAGGGAAGGTGACCCACAAAGGCATGCCGGGCACGTGAGCTTCCTTGCAAGGAACGAGCACACCTCCACGGCAAACGTTCAGCGTGTCGCAAACCTCCGTTTTCTGGCCGAAGGGCGTCGTCCAGCGAAGTCGGGCGGGAATCCGGAGCTGGACGCGATGATGCTCGCGTCTGTCCATAAACCCCCCACAGTACGTCCGTGTCAATCCGGGGGTAACTCCCAGTATATCTCGCAGTTGTACAAACCGCTAATGCCTCGTACTAGGACAAAAATGCTGATCTTTCACATTGCAACTTACTGAAGCAGATGTTAATTTTCAATCGATTCCAACAGATCAGGGGGTTTGATGGGTGACGGATCGGAACGCCGCGTTGCGCGGCGATTCACCATGAGCCTTCCATTGCGGGTGCTTCCCCGCGAGCCGCGCAGCTCCGAACTTCGGGCCCAGACCAGGGACGTCAGCTATCAGGGCCTGTATTTCCTCGCCGAAGAGCCGTTTGAAGTCGGCAGCGAGATTGAGTTCGTAATTACCCTGCCGCAGCAAGTCGCACAGACCGGCGACGTCGACATCCGCTGCCGCGGCCAGATCGTGCGCGTGGAGTCGGCTTCGAACGGGCGTATGGGCGTAGCCGCAAAAATCGAGCGCTACGAATTTCTGCCCGCCACCGCATCCGCCGCCTGAAACTCTCTTTCCTTTCTTCGCTATACCCCCGCTCGCCCCCTGCCTGCCACGCGAGTACAATGCCCCAGTACCATGCGATCGATGATCGTGTTTGGCCGGGGGAGCCCATGTACCACTACGACGCCAGAACTGCGCTCGAAGAATTGCAGGAAGACGCGCTCTTGCCGCATCCCGTGAAACTGCGCGACATGATCCTGCGCAACCAACTTGGGCCGAAAGAGGCGCAGGCCATGAACCAGGAATTCCAGGACTATCTGACGCGCTTCGGCGAGCTGCAGAAGGTCGCGCGAGGCATCCTCGAGAAACTCGCGTCCGGGAACCGCAAATCCGCATGATCGATTCACCGAGCGGAAACGCGCGCCGCGCATGAAAGCAAAGCCGCGCGTGCTGCTGCTGTCTGCATCGTCCGGCGCGGGTCACGTCCGCGCGGCGCAGGCGCTCGAGAAGGCATTTTCCGCGCGCGGCGATTGCGTTGTGGAACATATCGACGCAATCCGCTACGTCAGCAAACTCTTCCAGCACATCTACGAAAAGGCCTACATCGCGATGGTGCGGCGCGTCCCGGAACTTATGGGCGTATTCTACGATCGCACCGACCAGCCGTGGAACCATCCGCGGCGGCGCCTAGCCATGGACCGGCTGAACACCCAGCCCATGATCCGCATGTTGAAGCGGCTGCAGCCGGACCTGTGCGTGGCCACTCATTTTCTTCCCGCCGAGATCATCGCGTGGCTCATCGCGAAGGAGAAATTGCGCTCGCCTCACGCTATCGTCGTGACCGACTACGACGTTCACGCGCTGTGGCTGTGCCACACCGTAGACCGCTATTACGTGGCGATGGAAGAATCCGCGGTGTATATGGCGCGCATCGGAGTGCCGCGCAAGAAGCTGCGCGTAACCGGAATCCCCGTTGATCCCGTTTTTGCGGCGCCGGCTGATCGCGTCGCTGCGCGGAAACGTTTTGGACTCGACGTGGATGCGCCTACAGTGCTGGTGTCGGCGGGCGGCGAAGGCGTCGGACCCATCGCGCAAATAGTGCGCGACCTGCTGACGATGCAGCGGCCCTGGCAAATCGTGGCCATCGCCGGGAAGTCGGAAAAAACGCTGCACCGCCTGGAAGAACTGGCGCGGCGCGCAGGAACGCTGCCCGCCGGTGCGCCGCGGCTTTGCACCGTGGGCTTCACCACGGAAATGGATCAGTACATGGCCGCCGCGGATTTGCTGGTGGGCAAGGCCGGCGGGCTGACGACTTCCGAAGCGCTGGCGCGCGCACTGCCCATGGCGCTAATCGAGCCGATTCCCGGACAAGAAGATCGTAACGCCGATCACTTGCTCGAGGCGGGCGCCGCGATTCGCTGCAATAACCTTCCGGCCGCGGCGTGGAAGATCGCGACGCTGCTCGACGATCCAGCACGGCTTCGCAGGATGCAGGAGGCGGCGCGCAGCATGGCCCGGCCCGGCGCCGCGGCGGACATCGCGGAAGATGCGCTGACGCTGGTAGACTAATGAGCCCGCGCAAGGACGTGGAGTGACGAGTTTCGATGCGACGCCACACACTACTAATCGACGCAGACGACACGCTCTGGGAGAACAACGTATTCTTCGAGAAGCTGATTGAGGATTTCATCAGCCTGGTCGAGTCCTGCGGCTACACGCGCGCCTACGTGCGGCACATCCTCAACGAAACCGAGCGCAAGAACATCCGGCAGTACGGTTACGGCGTGCGCAGCTTCGGTCGCTCGCTGGAAGAGACTTATCTGAAGCTGGCGGAGCAGATGGTGCGGCGGGAAATCCTGGCGCAGATTCACGACCGCGTCGTCGAGCTGGAGCGCACGCCGCCGAAAATTCTCGACGGCGTGCCGGAAACGCTGGCGTACCTCACCGAACGCCACCGCCTGATTCTTTTTACGAAGGGCGAACCTGCCGAACAGGCGGCGAAGGTCGAGCGCTCCGGCTTGCAAGGCTTTTTCGAGTTCATTGAGATTGTTTCTGAGAAAGATCCGGACACCTACGGCGCGCTGGTGCACAAACACAAAATCGTGAAGACGCACGGCTGGATGATCGGCAACAGCCCTCGCAGCGACATCAACCCGGCGATGAAGATCGGCCTGAACGCCGTGTACATCCCGCACCAGCACACCTGGCAGTTGGAACACGAGCCGGTGGTCGCCGGTTCCGGAAAGCTGGTGATCCTGCCGGCATTCCGCGAACTCCGCGGCCACTTCTGAAGAAGATTAGCCACAGAGACACAGAGCCCACAGAGAGAATTGTCATCCTGAGGCTACCCGACAAGGGTAGCCGAAGGACCTCAACCGATCCGCCCCCACAAATTCTGTCTCTGTGCCCTCTGTGTCTCTGTGGCCAATCTCTCTTGCCTTTCCTTTCAACCTTCGACTGTCGACCTCTTCCAAATTGGACGTTGCGCCAATCCTTCTTCCCCGAAACAATACTGCTTTGCACGTTACGCAGGAGAACCTATGGCCACCGCAACAACTCCCATACACACCGACTGGCGCCAAGAATGGTTCGAGATCGAAGACGCCACGTATCTGAATCTTGCCGGGCAAAGCCCCATGCCCAAAGTGTCCCACCGCGCCGTGCAAGCTGCGCTGGAATGGAAAAAATTTCCGCAGCGTATTCCCGAGTCTGCGTTCTTTGACGTGCCCAATCGCGTTCGCGCCTTGATCGCCAAACTCATCGGCAGCAAGCCCGAAGAAATCGCGCTGACAACTGGCGCCAGCACCGGAATGTCCGCCGTTGCTTACGGCTTGACCTGGCAGCCCGGCGACGAAGTGATTACCGCCAAGGGTGAATTCCCGCTGCAGTACACCACGTGGAAGCCGATGGAAGCGCGCGAAGGCATCAAACTTAAAATCGTCGCGCCGCGCGAACGTTTTCTCACCGCCGACGATCTTATCGCTGCGCTCACGCCGAAAACGCGCCTGGTCTCCGTCAGCCACGTGCGCTTCGACAATGGCATTCTACTCGACTCATCTCGCCTCGCCGCAGCCTGCCACGCGCAAGGCACTCTGCTCCTGCTCGACGTCAGCCAGTCCTGCGGCGCTGTGCCGATGGATGTCACCTTACTCGGCGCCGACTTCCTCGTCAGCGCCGGCTACAAGTGGCTGCTCGGCCCGTTCGGCACCGGCTTTTTCTGGGCCAGGAGCGAACACATCGCCAACTCCCGTCCCGGCCCGTTCTACTGGATGGCTACCGGCGGCGCCGATAATTTTGCCGCGCTCTCGTTCGACGATCCGAAGCCCGGTCCTAACGCCAAGCGCTGGGACGCCGCCGAAACCGCCAACTATTTCAATAACGCCGCGGTAGAGGCATCCGTGGATTTCGTTTTGCGCGCCGGACCGGAAACCGTCGCCGCCCACAACCGCAAGCTCATGGACTTCATGTACGAACGCCTGCCGAAAGACCGCTGCGTTCCCACCAGCCCCCTCGACGCCGCACACCGCGGCCCTTACGGCTGCTTCGCCGCGCGCCGTCCGGAAAATACCGCCGCGCTTTACGACCGTCTAGGCAAGGAAAACGTCATCGTCAGCCTGCGCGAAGGAAACATCCGCGTTTCGCCGTACCTCTACAACACCGAACGCGATATCGACCGCTTGATTTCCGTGATCACGGCATGACGCAGCAGACCCCGTGGCCCCCGTGGTCAAAGATAGCTGTCGTTGGCGCAGGCGCCGTCGGTGGATATTTCGGCGGCATGCTCGCACGCGCCGGTGCGTCGGTCATCATGATCGGGCGCCCCGCGTTTGTTGACGCGGTAAAGAAAAACGGGCTGACGCTCGACACGCTGCACTTCAACGAAAACGTTCGCGTCGACGCGGCAACCGAACTGGAAGCCTCGCGCGGCGCGGAAGTCGTTCTGTTTTGCGTGAAGACCACTGACACGGCCGCGACCTCGCGCGCGCTCGCGCCATTGCTTGCTCCCAACGCCCTGGTCGTGAGCCTGCAGAACGGCGTCGACAACGTCGAACAAATCCGCGAGGCTTCCGGCATCGAAGCCCTCGGCGCCGTGGTCTACGTCGCTGCCTCCGTGCCGCAGCCGGGTACGGTGAAGCATGTCGGCCGTGGCGATCTGGTCGTCGGCCCTCGCAACCCTCGCACGGAGCGCTTCGCCGCTCTCTTCGAACGCGCGGGCATACTCTGCCGCATCTCCGACAATATCGAAGGCGAGCTTTGGACCAAGCTGGTCTGGAATTGCGCGCTAAACGCCATCTCCGCGCTAGGCCGCGCGAAATACGGACAAATCGCCGCAAGCAACGATGCACGGAAGGTCGTGGAAACGGCTGTGTATGAGGTACTCGCCGTAGCGCACGCCGCGAATATTCAGCCGCCCGGCCTCGAAGATCCCCAGGCCGCGCTGGCCGGGGCCTTCAAGATCGCAGCGCAAATGCCGGAAGCTCTGTCCTCAACCGGTCAGGACATGATGCGCGGCAAACGCACCGAAATCGACTCGCTCAACGGCTACATCTCCCGCCGCGGCGCCGCTCTCGGCGTCCCCACGCCAGTCAATCACGCCCTCTACACCCTGGTAAAGCTAGCCGAAGGCCGCGCCTAAAGAACAAAGAAGATGTAACGAATCAACTAGATAATGAAGTAAAGAAGTAAGGATGTAATGAGGTGACGCCCGGGCGTAGCTTGCTCCGCTTCCGGATCTTTACTTCGTTACTTCATTTCTTCTTCTTCTTATTGCGGCAACGGCGCCCGAAACGGTATATGCGCAATCGCCTCCAGCTCCACCGCCGCCCCCTGCCTCGCCGCCGGCCGGAACTTCCACTGTCCGAGCGCACTCATCGCATTGGCATCAAGCTGCTCGTCAACCCCGTGCACCAGCTGAATGCTGTCCACCGACCCATCGCGGCGAATCACCGCATATAGCACCACTTCACCCTCGACGTGTTCGCTGATCAGAGTGGGCGGATACTTGGGGTCCACTTTCTTCACCGGCACAGGCCCGGACAAATCAGACGACGTGATCCGCGGCGCGTCCGGATTCGTCCGCAGCTCGCTGAAATTCAGAATCCAGCTCCCGGTCGAGCTGTTTAGATTCGGCATGTTGACATTCATCGTGTAGAAGCGCTTCGTGGCAAAGATTTGTTCTGGCTTAGCGCCGGGCGGCAGCGCCGCAAAATTCGGCGGCCCAATTCGCTCGGGCTCTTCGTCCGTGATCTGCGATTGCGGCCGCGCCATCATCGCGCGCACCGATGGTGCGCTGATCCTCGGTACGCTGCCTCCCAAACCCGACACCCCGCTCTTCGCCGTCGGACTGCCTCCGCTGATGCTGATCCCGACAGGACTGCTCCCACCGCCACTCGTCGCCTCCGGCCCGCCGTGGTTTGCGCCATCCGGCGAGATCGAGACGCGGGCCGCCAGATTGCCTTGCGGTGGTTGCACCGGCGCCGGCGGACCTGGCGTCGCCGAGAGCGCAATGAAGGTCGAGGGGCTGCCCCCTGCAGCGCTCATTTCGCTAGCGCCGACCTCCGGCGCGGGCCCTGCGTCGCCGGCCTGCGCGTGCGGCGCCACGCGCGGAGCCGCGCCCGCGTTAATTTCCAGCTTCGGCCGCGCCGGCCCGTTCTGCGTCGCCGGCAGACTCAAGTCAGCAGCAACGTGCTGCTCCATGTTGGGAACATCCACCACCGGCGCCACCGTCACCATCTTGACGCGCCGCTCCCGCGGCCGCAGTTTCTTCAGCGTTTCTTCGCTGATCAGCAGCCGTGGACGTGGCGGGGCCACTGCCTGCAACTGCACGACGTTAGGCAAGTCCGGAAGCATTTTCGGCGGCTCGAACGGTACGCGAGGATTGATCAAGGTCTGCCTCAGATGCGTCGGACGCACCGGGTCGGTGAAGATCCGTTGCCGCGGATGATAGGCGTCAGCGCCTCGTGCCGGAACAGGGCGATTCGGCGCGTTGTGCGGCGCACGCTTCGCACTTTGCCGCGGGATTTCGACCAATGGAAGGTCTTCAATCGGACCAGACCACGTCAACTGAAAATTGTCGAGCGCCGGATTCCGACGCGGCGTCATCGAGAGTCCCGGAAATGGCGGCAGCACGACAAATGCGATGTGCCATAACGCTGCCGCCACCAGCGCTCGCCGCGGCACCCGCCGCTCGATCCAGCAATCCTTGAAGAAGCCGCCGCTCAGAAACTCCTTCGAGGCGGCGCCGGTAAACAGAGTGCGCACGCTACTGAGGATGCCTTGGTGGAAGCCTCCCCAAGGCACGACCAGTCGGGGCTCCAAATCACCGGGCAGGGATGGCGACACCAAGGGAGTCGAAGCTTGGCCTAGCAGGTTGAGCGCGCCTTGAAAATAGTCCGAGGTCATTAGCTCCAGGCTATAGGGTGCGGGATTAGGTCCATAAGGTCAACCCTGGAGAGGATGCCGCGAGGTGGCACCTGGGATGGCCAAGACGTGCGAGCCTACTGCCTTCAGAATTCTTTGCCTCAGCCCTTGACAGATCGTCGATTCGGAGTATATTGGGAATTGCGTCAAAGCGCGCAAAGCGCCGGGTCACCCGGTGCTTTTTCATTTTCGGACCCTACTCGGCAGCAGTTTTCGTGCCGGACCTGTTTCTGGGCGGGAAAGGGGCCACACCTGTAGCGGCCGCCCTCGCACCCACAAGCCAAGCAGAATCAATAAGATACTTCACAGTTCCCTGTACACCCTCAAAAGCCAATCTAAGGCGAAACTAGCCTGCCAAAACAGGGTCAGTCTCCGCCCGATAGAAGGTCAAAGCGGCATCTCCCTGCCGCAAGATGCGGCTCCGCCGGAGCGCGCCCACCCGCTCAGGTAGCTCGACGGTGCGCCGGTGTTCGGCAATCACCGTCGCCCCCGGCGCAAGTAACGACGCCGAGCCCAAGAACTGCAGCACCCGGTCATATTGCTCGCCCGCCGCATACGGCGGATCGATGAAAACGAAGTCGAACCCGGCATCACCCGGCTGGCGTTTGCCCGCGAGCCTCGTCAGCCCGCGCAGCGCATCCTCGGTGAGGATTTGGAACCCCGACCGCACGCCCAGCGATTCCAGGTTGCGGCGGATCAGTGTGGCCGCCGGGCCATGATTCTCGATGAACACCGCCCGGGCGGCCCCGCGGCTGATCGCTTCGATCCCGACAGCGCCGGTTCCCGCAAACACATCGAGGAAGCGCGATCCCTCCACCGCCGGACCCAGCACGTCGAACAACGTCTCGCGCAAGCGATCGCTGGTCGGGCGAAGCGCCAGCCCCTTGAGGCTCTTCAAAATTCGGCTACGGTAGGTCCCGGCAATAATCCGCATAAAAAGTGAAAACTGTCATTCTGAGGGCATCCGACTTGCTCAGAGCGCTTTGCGCGAAGGGTGAGGATGCCCGAAGAATCTCAACCTAACCGTCGCAGTCAGGTACCGTTCGGCTGACTTTTGCAGACAACTTCAAGTGCCTTCTTCAATTTCGCTCAGCCCACCCGCGCGAGATGATACCGCCGCTGCCATTCCCCCGGCAGCCGGCGAAGCACGCGATCCAGCTCGGCAGCCTTCCCCGGATCTTCCGCAAGCGTGAACGCTTCCCGCCGCGCCAACTCCAGCACTTCGCGATCGCGCAGCGGATTGGCGATGTGGAAACCCAGCGCCCCCGATTGGCGCGTGCCGAAAAATTCACCCGGACCGCGCAGCTCCAGATCGGTTTCTGCGATCTCAAACCCGTTCGATGTGCGCACCATCGTCTCCAGCCGTGCCCGCGCTTCGTCCGTCATGCGCACGGGACCCACAAGAACGCAGTGCGATTTCTGCGCGCCCCGGCCGATGCGCCCGCGAAGCTGGTGAAGCTGCGACAGCCCGAAGCGCTCGGCGTGCTCGATGACCATCACCGTCGCATTCGGCACGTCGACGCCGACTTCGACAACCGTCGTCGCCACCAGAATCTGCACTTCGTTCTTGCGGAAGCGCTGCATCACATCGTCTTTTTCTTCGCTGGAAAGCCGCCCGTGCAGCAGACCGAGCCGGAACTTCGGAAAGACTTCCTTGGAAAGCCGCTCGTACTCATCCATCGCGGCCTTCAGCTCGAGCTTGGATTCCTCGATGACCGGATACACGATAAATGCCTGATGCCCTGCTTCGACTTCGCGGCGCACGCCTCCCCAAACGCCGTTCAGGTGCGGCTCGCTGGTCAAATGCGTTTCGACGGGCGTGCGGCCCGGAGGCAGCTCATCGAGAATCGAAACGTCCAGATCGCCGTAGAGCGTCAACGAAAGCGTGCGCGGGATCGGCGTGGCGGTGAGCACCAGCACGTGAGGAGCATGCCCGTGCGATCCCGCCTTGTCGATCAAGCGCTTGCGCTGCAGCACGCCGAAGCGATGCTGTTCGTCGATGGCCACAAATCCGAGGCGTGCGAACTCGACGTTGTCTTCGATCAGAGCATGCGTGCCGACCACAAGCTGCGCTTCGCCGGAGCGAATGCGCTCGAGCGCCGCGGTCTTCTCCGCCGACTTCAAACCGCTGATGAGCAGCTCGACGCGATAACCCGCGCGCTCCAGAATGCGCCGCGCGGAGAGAAAATGCTGCACCGCCAGTATTTCCGTCGGCGCCATCAGCGCAGCCTGGCAGCCGTTTTCAATGGCGATGACCGCCGCCTGCAGCGCCACGATCGTTTTGCCGCTGCCGACATCGCCTTGCAGCAGGCGATTCATCGGTGCGGGCTTCTCGAGGTCCGCGGCGATCTCCGCAAGCACGCGCTTTTGCGCCACCGTCGGTTTGAACGGCAGAATGCGCTTCAGCGCTTCGCGCACGTTCTCCTCCCGCAGCCGGAACGCGATGGCGTTTTTCTTGCGAGTCGTTCTGCGATCCAGCGCCAGGCTGAGCTGGTACAAGAAGAACTCCTCGAAAATCAGCCGTTGCTGCGCCGGAGAGCGATAGGCATTCAGTGCTTCGACGGATTCCTCGGGCGGCGGGAAATGCGTATGCGCAATCGCCTGCCCGCGCGAAGGAAATCCGAGCCGCGCGCGCAATTCTTCCGGCAAGACATCCGGTATCCGGGGATCGAGCAGTTGCAGCGCCGCATAGATCGCTCGACGGATGGCGCGCGAGCCGAAGGTCCCGATGGCTTCGTAAATCGGCACGATGCGGCCGACTTCGGTGGAGTCTGCATCCGCGCTGCCCAGCATTTCTATCTGCGGATTGACCATTTCGAGCCGCGCGGGCCGCAGCTTGTCGATTTCCGCTTTTCCATGCAGCACCAACGATTGCCCCGGCTTGAGGCGTCCTTCGAGGTAACCTCCGTGAAAGAATTTGCACGGCAGCGAACCGGTCGCATCTTTCACCAGCAGGTGATAGATCGCGTCGCGGCCGCGCATCCCGCGAATCGCCTGCCCGCTCAGTACGCTGGCGCGAATGGTATAGACGCCGTTCGGCTGAATGTCGCGAATATTGGAAAAATGAATGCGGTCCTCGTACCGGAACGGCAGATACGTGAGCAGGTCTTCGAGCGTGTACAGGCCGCGCTTCGCCAGCAATTCGGCGCGCTGCGGGCCGACGCCCTTGATCATGCGCACTTCCGTTGTGAGAGTGAGCGCCATTTGTCTGCGCAACCGCGATCGGTTGACGCTACTACTTCTTTATATCATTCCCCGCGCGTTGGACCTGCTCCACCCGCCACGTCGAAACGCGGTGCGTCCCAACTTGCGTCCACGGCATCCCTATCGATAGAGTGAGCCTCTGCCCCACGCACATTGAGGAGGCCCTCGTGTCCAGTGACCGCCTGACCGGCTCCGACAAACGCGCGCTAGTCCTCTGGGTGCTACTCGGCATTGTGGGCGTCGTGTTTGCGCACAAGTATTTCTTTCGGGCCTTCCCGGAAGCGTCAGTGGACTTTCACGTGTCCCGCGGCGAAGCCCTCCAGCGCGCGCAGAATTTCCTGAGCGGCATCGGTGAAAATGTCAACGGCTACCGCTCGGCGATCGTCTTCGATCTCGACGACAACGCGAAAACGTATCTCGAGCGGGAACTCGGCCTCCAGCAAGCCAACCAGATGATGTCGTCGCAACTCAACATCTGGTATTGGGATGTGCGTTTCTTCCGCCCGCAGCAGCAAGAAGAATTTCACGTCAGGGTCAGCCCGGCGGGAAGTATCGTAGGCTACGACCATAAAGTTCCGGAGGCGCGTGCGGCGCCATCCGTTGACCGCTCACAAGCACAAGCGACAGCACAGACTTTTCTGAGCAGCAAGCTCGGCGTGGATCTGAAAACCTGGGATTTCCTCCCCGAAGAAGCAAACTCCAACAAGCGGCCCAACCGGCTCGATTGGTCCTTCACCTGGGAAAAGCACGGATTCCGCGCGAAAGATGCGCCGTACCGCCTGCTCGTCACGCTGCATGGAGACACCGTGAGCGGCGCGGATCAGCATTTGCAAGTCCCCGAAGCCTGGAAGCGCAGTTACCAGCGCCTGCGGTCCGGCAACGACACCCTCGCGTTCGCATTCACGATTCCTTACCTCGTGCTTCTCGGTGCGGCGCTCTGGCTGGGGATCAAGCTCACGCATCGCGGGCAGACTTCCTGGCGAGGCGCGATCCTGCTAGGCGCCTCGGTCGCAGCTTTACTTTTCCTGCAGGAATTGAACAATTGGCCGCTCTGGGGCGCGACCTACGACACCAATTCGTCGTACGAAAGTTTCATCGCGCTCAAGCTGGGCGCCGCAATCCTCATCTCCATACTGACCGCGATCACCATCACGCTGGTTCTGCCCGCGGCGGAACCTTTGTATCGTGCTTCACAGCCCGGCCGCTTGCAGCTTTCGCAAACGTTTACGTGGCGCGGATTGCGCTCGAAGGAATTCTTTTCCGCGGCGGTGGTGGGCCTGTCGCTGGCCGCCGCGCACATTGGCTACGTGGTCGCCTTCTATGTCGTCGCGAGCCATTTCGGCGCGTGGGCCCCGCAAGAACTAAACTACCAAGAATCGGTGAATACGGCGTTTCCGTGGATCTCCGGCGCGGCGATCGGATTGCTGGCCTCCACCAACGAAGAATTCACGTTTCGTCTGTTTGCGATTCCCTTCTTCGCGCGGTTTACGCGTTCGCGATGGATTGCCGTGATCCTGCCGGCCTTCCTGTGGAGCTTTCTGCACAGCAACTACCCGCAAGAGCCCGCCTACATCCGGGGAATCGAGATCGGCCTGTTCGGCATCGTCGCTGGAATCGTGATGCTGCGCTGGGGCATTCTCTCGACGCTCATCTGGCACTACACCGTGGATGCGTCGCTGGTCGGGCTGTTCTTGATCCGTTCCAACAGCCTCTATTTCAAAATCTCCGGCGCGGTCGTTGCCGCGGCGGCGGTCGCGCCGCTGGCCTTCGCGGGAGTCTCTTATCTAACTCGCGGCCGGTTTGAGGCCGATGAAGACTTGCTGAACAGCGCCGCACCCCTCCCCGAAATCAGCCTCGCCTCTGAGCGCGCGCCCCAAGCGGCCGCCGCCGAGAAGCGGCGGTACGACGCTCTCGCGCCGGGAATGCTCGGCTTTCTGGCGATATGTCTGCTTGCCGGCGGCCTGCTCGCCTGGCGCTTAAAACCCGCATCGATCGGTGACTATCTGAAGCTCTCCGTGAATGCAAAAAGTGCGCGCGCACGAGCGGATGAAATCATGCGCCAGCGCGGCTTGGATCCGAATTCTTACCATCACGCGACGATCTTCGCGAACGTCACCGATCCCGTTACCAACGAATTTCTCCGCGAGCGCCTCGGCATTGCGCGCCTGAACGAAATTTACGCTGCACCCATGCCAGGAGCGGTCTGGCAGGTGCGCTATTTCCGCGACAGCCAGCCCGAAGAATACTCCATCAAGCTCAAGCCGGACGGTTCGCTTTTCGCGTTTCACCACAAGATCGCGGAAGACGCGCCCGGAGCTTCGCTGAGCAAGAAAGAAGCCACCGCCAAAGCGGAGAAGTTTCTGCGCGAGGAAAAAAAGATCGACCTGAGCCAATGGAGTTTGGTCGAAGCGAATTCGGACAAGCGTCCGCACCGCATCGATCACTTGCTCACCTGGCAGCAGAATATGCCTCTCGATACCGGGGCCGCTTCGTCCTCCGCATCGCCCTCCGATTCATCGCGTGACAATTCATCGGGTGAAACCGGCGGCCACGCCTATCTCCGGGTCAGAGCTGTCGTGCTCGGCGATGAAGTCACGGACTACCGCCAAGCCTACTACCCCGAATCGCGGGAAGAACCGGAAGACGCGAGTTTTGGCACGTACATCAAGATTCCCGACGATTGGCGCCGCAAACACGAAGAGTTGACGCTCGTGCGGACGATCTCCATCTACGTTCTCCCGATTCTGCTTTTCGTGGGCGGCGGAATCACCGTGCTCATTCTATTCCTGAAGAATCTGCGTACGGAGTCGGCGCGAGCGATCCCGTGGAAGAGGTTGTCGCTCTGGGCGCTCTGGGGCCTGGCCGCCTACTACGTGGTGTTTGCGCTCGGCAACCGCATCCCGACCGCGCTCAACACCTACAACACGGCGATTCCGTTGAAAACGATGCTGGGAGTGGTTGGCATCGTCGCCGTGCTTGGAGGTCCGTTCAATTTCGGCCTGCTCGCCGTGGTGTTTGGCGTCGCCTGGTACTACGGAAAACGCGCGTTTGGTGAAGAAAACATTCCCGGCTGGACCGGCATGCCTGCCGCCTACTACCGGGACGCCTTCTGGATCGGCGTCGGCGGCGCCGCGGGCCTTCTGGGCCTGGAGAGCGTTCTGCAAACGATCTCGCAACACTGGCCCACCGCGCAACGCTCCGTGGCGGCTTCCTTCGGCTCGAATTTCGATGCCACCATCCCGGGCGCGGCCATCCTCGGTTCAACGCTGAGTCACAGCCTGCTGTTTACCGGGATCGTGGCGTGCGTGGCGTCCTTCGTTGCCGCGCAACTTCGTTTCCGATGGCTGCGCTATCTGCTGTTCTTGTTGGGTGCGCTGGCGATGGTGGGCGGCAACTGGGGCGGCCCGGCGGACTTCGCGAAACAATGGCTGGCGCAGCTGATTCTGCTGGGGATCTATGCCGTCGGAATCCGTCGAGTGATGCGGACCAACATTTTCGGCTGCTTTCTACTGCTGGCGATCCTGTCGATTGTAGAGAGCGCGGCCCAACTCCTGGGCCAACCGGATGGTTTCTACCGCCTCAACGGCTATGGCGTGATCGTTGGGCTGGTTCTGCTTCTCGCCTGGCCGTTCTTGGCGTGGCGCATGCCTTCGGGCGGCGCCGAGCAGAGCCCGATCATCCCTGCAGCCTGATCCATCGGACTTTTGCACAGGGTCGAACTCAGAAACAAATGACTTGCCTCATTCGTCTTTACCGAGGGAAGTGGCTGCTTACCCACTCGGGCGAGGCACGTCCAAATTGGATGGACCTGCGCTGGCGCTACGCGGGCCGGTAGGACAAAGCTTGAGCTAAGGTGTTATGGTCAAAGCCGTAACGCCTCGTAAGCGCGAACAGAAAGCGAATATGCCGCTTCCTCGATTGGCTTTGGCAAGCGTTCTAGGCCAGGCTGCCGGTAACGAGGCCGCTTTGGCCACGGTGGCTTCGTTGCCCCATCTAGACGAACGGGCTCTTGTAGTCGAAGCGCAGGCGGGTTCCCGCGCTGCCTTCGAGGAGCTCGTGCGTCGCTACGACCGCGACGTCCTCCGCTTGGCCCTGAATCTGATGAAGCGTCCCGAGGACGCCCGCGACGTCTACCAGGAAGCCTTCCTCAAGGTTTACCGCAATCTGCATCGCTTCCGCTTCGAGTGCAGCTTTTATACCTGGCTGTATCGCATCGTCACCAACGTGTGTCTCGATCATCTGCGCCGCCGTCAGGCTCGCCCGGAAGACCAAGCTCCGGAGCTCAATTCCGGAAATCACGACGAGGGCATCACCGACTTTTTCGAGCGTCAGCGCGAGCATCGCCCCACACTGGATCCCGAACGGCGGCTTTTCGGCAAGGAGATTCAAGCGCGCATCGCGGCGGCGATGGAGCTCCTTTCGCCTCGCGAACGCGTTGTATTTGAAATGAAGCATTACCAGGGCCTGAAGCTCCGGGCGATCGGCGACGCGCTCGGCACCACCGAAGAAACCGTGAAGAATTCTCTGTTCCGTGCCACCCGCAAACTTCGCAGCCAACTGGGAGAACTTCTATGAGCGCCCGGCGGCGGCTCACGCGCTGCGAGGATGTCGCGCCGCTGCTCGTGTTCTACGCGTGCGGTGAGGTCGACGCGCGGGAACGCGAAGAGATGGACGCGCACCTGGCCGCTTGCCCCGTTTGTGCCCAGCAGCTTACCGAGGAGTTGGCCTTCCAAACCGCCTTCTCCGGCGCGTCGCAACCCGCCGACCAACTCGACCCCTCCGGTGCCCTCCTCGCCCAATGCCGCAGTGAGCTCGCTGAGCAGCTCGACGATCTTTCCGCGCCGCCGGTGCGCGAGCACTGGATGCCGTTCGGCTGGGTGCGCCGCTGGATGGCGCTGCGTCCGGCATGGAGCGCAGCTTTCCTGATGTTGCTGGGCCTCGGGCTGGGCATTCAGTTGTCTCCCTGGTTTTCCACGCGCGACGCCGGCAACGCCTCGGGCGATGCCGGCGGCCAAGCCGTGAACGTCATGGCGATGCCGCGCCTGACCGATGACGACTTGTCGAAGATGGCGGTCGCGGGAGTCAATTTCGCGCCTACGTCCGACGCCGCACCCGGCACGCTGCAATTGCAGGTTCGCACAGAGCAGCCGATCGAAATGATTGGAAACGTGGATGACGCGGACATGCGGCGTGTTCTGACGTACGTCGTCGCCAACGGCGAGCGCTTTGATCCGGGCGTGCGGCTTGACTGTTTGGACGCGCTGAGAGCGCGCACCGGCGATGCGGAAGTACGCCGCGCGCTGCTGGCGGCGGCCCGCAAGGACCAGAACGCCGCGGTGCGCATGAAGGCGCTGGAAGCGCTCCGCGACTCTGCCGCGGACGATTCCGTGCGCGAAGTCTTGCTCGGGGCGCTGGAACACGACTCCAATCCCGGCGTACGCGTCGAAGCCGTGAACTTGCTCGTGAGGTCGCTCGAAGGCGAGTCGCTCGGTGGCCTGAGTGCTCCGGGCGAGCCGCCGGCCCCCGAACCGGTTGCGCTTCCCGGTGATCTCTCGGTCGAGCGTGTAGTTCGTGCCCTGGAAGACTTACAGCGCCGCGATCCGAACCGCTATGTTCGGCTCCGCAGCGCCGCGGCTTTGCGGCAAATCAGCCCGCGCGATGTGCAATGACGGGCGACTGAATAGAACCGTGCAAGACGAAATCCATAAGCCCCATAAGCCCCTTAGACCCCTTAGGTCAACAACGAAGGCGCGGCATATCGACGCGTTTCCGGCTGCGTCAAGCTGGGCGCGCGCTGGCGCTATTTTCTTGCTGCTCGGTGCGGTGTTCGTTCCTGCGCGGATCGCGCTCGCAAGTGGCGCCGAAGCCGCCATTGAACCGACCAAGCCCGCCGATCCTACCGCGCCGCGCGTGTCCGCCGACCGCAACGGCTCTCTACCGACCAAGGACGCACTCACCTTGCGGCTCACCACGGACCTCGGTTCGGTGAGGATCGTTTCGCTGGAACCGGGCGCGGCTCCGGTTGTGCGTTACACCGTACACATTGAAACCGATGTCCGGAGTCCCTTGGCGGAGCGCATGCTCGACCGCTACTCTCTCACCGCGAAGGCAACTTCCGATGGCGTCGAAATCAACGGATCGCTTCCTCCGCAGATCGCTCGCCCTTCTGCCACCGGTGCGCAGTTCTGGGTGCAATTTGAAGTCGCCGTTCCGCCAAGGTTCAACGTGGACGTCAAGACCGGCGCGGGCGACATTGAAACACAAGATGTCGGCGGCACGGCGAATCTCTTGACCCAGGGCGGCAACATTCGCACCGGACGCATCGGCATGGCGCGTGTCCGCGAGACTGCCGCGGGGCACCTGGTAGCCAAACTGGAAACCGAAGGCGGACACATCCAAGTGCTCGATGTCGCCGGCGACCTGGATGCCTTCACCGCCGGCGGCCATATCAACGCCGGGAATATTGCTGGAGATGCACTGCTGCACAGCGGCGGAGGTCACATTCGCGCAGGACAAATCGGCGGCCGCGCCGACCTCCAAACCGATGGCGGCAACATTACCGTCGGACAAGCGGGTAGCTTGGTCAGCGTGCGTACCGGCGGCGGCCAAATTGATTTCGGCGAGGTTCGTGGTTCGGTTCACGCTCAGACCGGTGGCGGCGGCATCCGCATCATGTATGTTTCCGGGCCGCTGGAGGTGGAGTCGAGCGCCGGGAGCATTTGCTTGACGCGCGTGGCGGGCACCGTCCGCGCAGCCACGGCGGGCGGCACCATTCGCGCTTGGATCAATCCCGACGCGCCCTCCTCGGGTGGCGCGGTCCATCTGGCAGGCGCCTCACAGTTGACCTCGGGCAATGGCGACATCGTCGTGTTTCTCCCGCGCAATCTCGCTGCCGACATCGACGCCATGGTGGAGTCCGGCGGCGAGCATCGCATCGAAGCCGACCCTGCACTTTCACTGACGGTGCAAGCACCCAATCATGGCACGGGTCCCGTGTACGCCGTCGGTAAGTTGAACGGTGGCGGCGCTCCGCTCAAACTGCGCACTACCTCGGGAACCATTCGGCTGCAATTCCTGGATTCGGAGATTGCTTTGCGCGAGTCGCTCATCCGCGAACAAAGGGAACGCCTCACGCAAGGCGGGGTTCAGGTGATGCCCACGGGCTTCGACACTTCTGAAGCCTCTCCCGCAGAGCCCGGCTCTCAGACGCCCGAGGACAAGGGTGATTGGCTCGAAAGTTGGCTCACCCGGCTGGAGGTCGCCTTTCTGGGCGGCGTCCGCGAAGATTCGGACGAACTCAAAAAACACCTGATTGCGTCGCCGCCGCCGGCTTATCCGGAGATCGCGCTGCGCGCCGGCTTGCAAGGCGTGGTGAAGCTGCAAATACGCGCGGCGCGAGACGGTCACATCGAAGTTGTGAAGTTGATCGAGGGTTCGCCGACGCTGGCGGACGCCGCGATCGCCGCCGTCAATCAGTGGCGCGTGAGTCCCGCGTGGATGAGTAGCAAGAAGGGCGATGTTATCTCGACGTTGACGTTTAATTTTCAGTTGCGCTAGACGCCGCGCACTGGCGCGAAGTAACGTGCAAAGTGGCGTGCAAAGTGGCGCGCGAGTTTAGTTCAGGTCCTGGTCGGTCCGGAATGTCACTCGAAGGGGGAACCCTATGTTGCGCCGTTCTCTATGTTTCGCGGCATTTTTGGTGCTCGTCCTGGCAACGGCCTGGGCCGTGCCCTGCTTCGCGATCAGCAAGGAATTCAACCAGACCTATCCACTCCAGCCCGGCGGCTCTTTCGAGCTGCAAAACGTGAACGGCACCGTGGATGTGCAAAGCTGGGATCGCGATGAGGTCGAGGTGCACGCGGTCAAGACGGCGAAACACAAAGAGTCCGACCTTGATCTTGTGTCCATCGATGTGGACGCCAAACCCGGCGCTGTTTCCGTCTCCACGCGCTATCCGCAAAACGAAGGCGTCGAAGTGGCCGTCGAATATGTCGTGCACGTGCCGCACTGCGCCCACGTCGAGCACCTCGGCACCGTCAACGGCACGCTGCGCATCGCCGGCGTTGAGGCCGTCGAGGATTTGCGCACCGTGAACGGCAACATAGAGGTTTACGAAGGCGGCGGCTCCGTGCGCGCCCATACCACCAATGGCAACGTGCACCTCGAACTGCTCCACGTCCAGGACAAGAACGGCGCCATCGCGGAAACGACCAATGGCTCCCTCCTGCTCGCAGTGCCCGCGGACACGCAGGCCGACCTCGAGGCTCGTTGCCTGAACGGCAACTTCTTCTCCGAGCTGCCTCTTGCGCTCGAGAGCACGCAGCATCCCCGGGAGACGCACGGCAAATTGGGAAAGGGCGGCGCGTCGATCCGGCTGCACACGATCAATGGTGGAATTCGAGTGGTCGCCCTGCGGTCGACGGTTTAGCGTTTGCCGCGTCTAATGAAGTAGGAGAGGGACGACAATGAAGAAAAATATTGCGATCATCGCCGGGCTGGCCGCGCTGGCACTTGTGCTGGCCGCGCTTCCCAGCCATTCGGCCTCAGGTCAAGAAGTAACCTCGCGAAGAGTGCGAGTAGTACCGGTGCCGGGGCAGGGCCCCGATGACGTTACGGTTCTGCACATCGACGATGAGGGCCCGAGCTGGCTCGGCGTTGAGGCGCGCGAGGTCACGCCCGAGAATGTCAAAGAGCTGAAACTCCCCGCCGAACGCGGTGTCGTTGTGGGTCGCATCGCGCCGGACAGCCCGGCGGCGAAGGCCGGCCTCAAGGAAAACGACGTCATCACCGAGGTTGATGGCCAGCGCGTCGAAGGTTCCGCGCAATTCCGCCGCATGATTCACGAAATTCCGGCTGGGCGAACTGTCCAACTTGCGATCTGGCGCGACGGGCGATCTCAGACGGTCAGCGCCACACTCGGGCAAGCCGAAGAAACGCACCGCGCGTGGATGAATACGGAGCCTGGCGCGTTTTCGTTCCGCATGCCGGAAGTAGAGATCCCAGAGTTGCCGGAAGTTGCGCCGATGGAGATGTACGACGGCCTTGCGATGCTTCCAGGCGCGCATCCGCGACTCGGAATCGACGCGGAAGACATTAGCGGCCAGCTCGGCGCTTTCTTTGGCGCGCCGGATGGAGAGGGCGTTCTCGTGCGCAATGTGAATGCCGGCTCCGCCGCGGAAAAAGCCGGCGTCAAAGCGGGCGACGTGATCACCGCGTTCAACGGCGATCGCATCCGTTCTCTCGGCGATCTCCGCGAAAAACTCGCGGCAAAAAACAACGACAAGCCGGCCAAGCTCAGCGTGTGGCGGAACAAGAGCACGGTTACGCTCACCCTCGAGCTACCCGCACCAAAACCGAAAACACTCCGGAAACTCTCGCGCAGCACCAACATCTAGCCCCAATCTCTCACAGCTTGGCAGAAGTGAATGAAGTTTGTTCAAGTTGGGAGTTGCGGGATGGTTTCGTGGGGCGCTGTCGTTTAGCTGATCCGTTTTTCGTTTGGCGTAAGAGTTT